>Ga0308174_10000435_pt1 | contig 17329 bp, 15 predicted proteins | sample PhyPR2_FD_203894 | JGI IMG/M metagenome (GOLD analysis project Ga0308174, IMG submission 203894) | Soil microbial communities from UC Gill Tract Community Farm, Albany, California, United States - DLSLS.P.R2 | ecosystem: Environmental > Terrestrial > Soil > Agricultural land | place: USA...
TGACGATCGGCCGGCACGGCGGCGCACCGCCAGCCGTCCGCGCCCGTCTCAGCGCCGGCGACGGCTGAAGGCGAGGGTGAGCGCCGAGACGAGGAGCATGACGACGGCCACGCCGAGGGCGACGCCGATCTCGTAGTAGAGGTTGCGGGCCGCGAGCCCGTAGGCGGCATCGGCGACGGTCCGGGCCACCTCCGGGTCGACCCTGCGCATCAGCGGTTCGCGAGCCACCATGAGCACCAGGGCGAGCGCGACGGACGTCCCGATCCAGCCGATGGCGACCAACGTCGTGGCCGTGCGCCACCGGCGCGCGAGGGCGATCGCGAGCAGCGCGAGCACGGCGACCACGAGCGGCCCCCACGGCCCCCAGGACTCGGCGATCCGGTATGCGCGTTGCGCCGTCTGCAGGTCGGTCGCCTTGACGAGGGGGATCGTCACCACCGGCGCGATCGCGCCGGCGTTCGGCACTCCCGCCTGCTGGAGGGTCGCGGTCAGCGCCGGGACCGGGATCGTGACGCGCATGGCGACCCGGCCCTGGTCGTCGAGCTCGGTGCTTCCTCGGCCCTGCATGACGGCGATGAACTGGGTGTGCACGGCGCGCACGGCCGAGGTCCACGCCGTCGCGACCTGGGGGCTGGCGACGAGCTTGGCCGCCTCGGTGCGGATCGGCACCTCGAGCGCCTTCTCGATCGCGGGCTGCAGCTGCACCGCGGAGAGCACGCTGCTCACGATGCCGTCGGTCAGCGCCTGCTGCACCTGGGGCTTGGACACGACCGGCCGCAGCTCGTCGACGAAGACGTCGGTGCGAGTGAGCATGACCGAGGCCCAGAACCCCACCAGGGACACGGGGAGCAGCACGATCGCCAGGAGGCCGCAGAGCGCGGAGAGGAACGAGCGTCCGCCGGATGCCTGTCGCGCCACGTCTGCCACCTTGTCGGTTCGGGTTCGCCCGGCTCACCCGGTCGCCGGAGTCGCTCGGATCGCCAAGATCGCCGGGATCCGGTCGGGGGTCACTCCCCCGCGTGGACCCCGCGAAGGTCGAGAGTCAGTGTGGCACCGGCGGCTGGGTCGAGCACGACCGGGATGCCCCAGTCCTGCTGGAAGAGGTGGCAGGCCGCGTGCTCGGGCACCTCGCCCGTCACCGGGTCGCCGTCGCACGCCGCCGCCTGGACGGAGATGTGCAGCGTGCCCGTGCCGATGCCGTCGCGCAGGACGAGTGTCCGGGTCAGGCCCTCGGCCCGACCGGCGCCCGACACGAGCAGGGCGTCGGGCGTCGCGGACACGTCGAGCCGGGTTGGGTCGCCCCACCGGTGGTCGAGCTTCTGGCCCGCCGGCGGCACGAACGTCACCTCGAGCCCGACCTCGCCGGCGGGCAGCGGGGTGGCGGGCCGCTGGGTGCGGTGCGCGGGGCCGTCGATGCGCTGGGCGTCGCGGGGCAGCGCCACCCGGGTCAGGCGTTGGGCGGCCGACTCGACCACCACGAGACGTGTCTCACCGGTCTGCGGGTCGGTCTCGACGACCGCGTCACTCGGCTCGGCGAGGCCCTGGGCGAGGGTCGACACCTGGCCGGTGGACGGGTCGAAGCGTCGCAGCGCGCCGTTGTAGGTGTCGCTGACGGCGACCGATCCGTCGGGCAGCTCGGTGACGCCGAGCGGGTGCTGGAAGAGGGCCTCGGCCGCATCGCCGTCCCGGTGGCCGAAGTCGAACAGGCCTGTGCCGACGTGCGTCTCGACGACGAGCCCGCCGTCCGGCGCGGTCGTCACCGACCGCAGCGCCGAGGTCTCAGAGTCCGCGATCCAGACGCGGTCGCCGGACGCCGAGGTCGCCAGACCTGACGGCTGGGCGAACCAGGCCTCCGGCCCGGGACCGTCGACCAGGCCCTCGTTCGACGTGCCGGCGACCACCTCGACGCGACCGCCCTCGACGGTCTCGCCGGGGGTCCAGGCCCACAGCTGGTGGGTGCCGGCCATGGCGATGAGCACCCGGTCGCCGAGGCGGGCAAGGTCCCACGGCGTCGACAGCGGCTGCTCGAGCGCGGGTCCGCCGCCGGTGCGCTCGCGCAGCTGCGAGCCGGTCCCTGCGAGCACGTGGACCGACCCGTCAGAGAAGCGAATTCCTTTGAGCTGGTGGTTGACCGAGTCGGCGACCAGGAGGTCGACGCCGAGCCGTTCGGCGACCTCCGGACCCGCGAGCAGCAACCCCTGCGGCTCGTTGAGGACGCCTTCGCCGCCCCACCGCGCGCGTTCGGTCTCGAGGTCGTCCTCGAGGTGCACGACCTGGTGGTTCGCGGTGTCGCTGACCACGAAGGTCCCGTCGGGCAGGGCGACGGCCTTGCCCGGGAAGCGCAGCGCGGTGTCCGGCGCCGGCGGCGGGACGTAGGGGTCGTCGCCCGGCTGGAGCGTGCCCTTGGCGCGGTGCTCCTCGATGATCTCCGCGACGAGCGCGGCCAGACCCGGACCGTGGCCCTCACCGGACATCGACGCGACGACGTAGCCCTCCGGGTCGACGACGACGAGCGTGGGCCAGGCCCGGGCGGCATACGCCTTCCACGTCACGAGCTCGGGGTCGTCGAGGACGGGGTGGTGGACGGCATACCGCTCCACGGCCGCGGCGAGGGCGTCGGCGTCGGCCTCGTGCTCGAACTTCGGCGAGTGCACGCCGATGATCGTCAGCGCGTCAGGGAACTGCGCCTCGACGGGGCGCAGCTCGTCGAGGACGTGGAGGCAGTTGACGCAGCAGAAGGTCCAGAAGTCGAGGACCGTGACACGACCGCGGAGGTCGGCGAGCGACAGGGAGCGGCCGCCGGTGTTGAGCCACCCGCGGCCGACGAGCTCGGGGGCGCGGACCTTCACGCGGGCCCGCAGCGCGGCGGGCGCAGTGTCGGCGCTCATGCCAGCCTCCGGTCGGGCAGCACCGGGAATGTGCGGCGCCACTGCTGGGTCGCGGCGGTGTCGATGTCGATGCTCAGCACCTCCTCGTCAAGGCCGGCGGCGGCCAGAACCTTCCCGGTGGCGTCGACGACCTGCGAGTGCCCGCCCATCTCGTGCCCCGCGTGGGTGCCGGCGGTGTTGCACTGCAGGACGACGCACTGGTCCTCCACGGCCCGCGCCTGGCCGAGCAGCGTCCAGTGGGCAACCCGCTTGCGCGGCCATGCCGCGGGGATGGCGAACACCTCCGCGCCGCGGTCGAGCAGTCGGCGGTAGAGCTCGGGGAAGCGCAGGTCGTAGCAGGTCGAGAGCCCGACCGCGACCGTGCCACCGTCCGCGACCGGCACCCCGACGACGACGAGCTCCTCACCTGCGTCGAGCAGGCTGGGCTCCCCCTCGCCGAAGCCGAAGCGGTGGATCTTGCGGTAGGTCGCCACGAGGGCGCCCTCGGGCGAGAAGACGAGGCTGGTGTTCCACAGCCCCCGGTCGGCCCCATCGGCCGGCTCGCCACGCTCGACGATCGACCCGGCGTGGAGGGTGACGCCCGCGTCCCGGGCTGCCGCCGCGAGCGCCTCGGCGACGGGCCCGTCGGCCGGCTCCGCGCGCTCGGCCCACGCCGTGTAGTCGAACCCCCCGGCGGACCACAGCTCCGGCAGCACGACGAGGTCGTGGCCCGCCTGCGCGCGCACGAGGTCCGCCACCCGGGCGGTGCGGTCGGCGACCGACTCGTCGTCGCCGTAGGCCAGCTGGATGAGCGCAACCTTCATGGTGCAACTCTCACACGACGCGGACGGCCGCGCTCAGACGGTACGGCCGTCGCGCAGGTCAGTCGACGCGTGAGTCGTGCCGCTCACGGCGGCGAGCCGCGAGCTCCTCGCGCAGGTCCGGGTCGCTCTTGACGAGGTAGACGAGACCACAGTCGTGGGGCCCGGTCGCGCCCGGCACGCAGAGCGTGCACGGCTCGCCGAGCCGGATGGGGCACCGTGGGTTGGTCGGTCGTGATGGCATACGCCCTCCTCACCGGACATACTACCGGTCGTAGTAGGTGGCGCGGGCCCAACGCCCGCGGGAGCGGGGAGCAGGCGTAGGCGTAGGCGTACGCCTCCCTCGTCAGCGGGGGGCGTCGCCGTCGCGTTCGGCCAGGGCCGCCAGGCGCTCGTTGTACGCGTTCAGCTCGGCGTCGCCGTCACGGTCGGCCCTGCGGTCGCGCCGCACCGACTCCGCCTGGTCCCTGCTGAACCACTGGACGGCGACCGTCAGGGCCAGAACGAGGCTCGGCAGCTCGCCGATGGCCCACGCCACGCCGCCGCCGAGGCGCTGGTCGGCCAGCGGGTCGGGCACCCACGGCATCTTGACCGCCGTGAAGAAGTCGCCGGCGAGCAGCGTCGTGCCGGTGACCATCGCGACCCCGAAGAAGGCGTGGAAGGAGATCGTCGCGAAGAGCACGACGAGGCGCAGTGGCGGGCTCCACTTCTTCGGGCCCGGGTCGATCCCCACGAGGGACCAGACGAACAGGTAGCCGGTGATCACGAAGTGCGCCGTCATCAGCAGGTGTCCGGTGTGGGTCTCGAGGGCGAGCTGGAACAGACCGGTCCAGTAGAAGGCCACAAGGCTCGTGAAGAAGAGGACGGCCGCGACGACCGGGTTGCCGAGGACGGCCATCACCCGGGAGTGCACCGCCTTCAGCAGCAGCTCACGCGGGCCCAGGGTGCCGTCACGGCGCGGCTTGATGCTGCGCAGGGCGAGGGTCACCGGCGCGCCGAGGACGAGGAAGATCGGCAGCACCATCGCCTCGAGCATGTGCAGGGTCATGTGCCACGAGAAGGCGACGCGGCCGTAGATGCCGAGGACCCCGTTCGTCGCATAGACGAAGAGCACCCAGCCGACGACCCAGCTCACGGTGCGCAGGACCGGCCAGGCGTCCCCACGGCGGTGCAGCCGGACGACCCCGGCGACGTAGAGGCCGATGGCGAGCAGGCCGGTCGCGAGGAAGAGCCACTCGACGCGCCAGGCCGTGACCCAGTCCAGGGCGGTCGGCGGTGGCGGGGCGGGGAACCCCGTCAGCGACAGTGCGGGGGTCGGGTCCGGCTCCATCTCGGGCACCGGCGGCTGGGTGCGGGCGAGGGCCGTGGCCACCCCGAAGGCGAGGCCCATGACGAGCGTCTCGGCGACCGCGAGCCTGACGAAGAGGCGGCCACGGATCCGCGTCCCGCCGGGGTGGCCCGAGATCGCCTCGATCCGGTCGATCCGGTCGATCCGGTCGATCCGGTCGAGGGTCACCCGCCGGTGCACGACCCCGGCGACACCGAGAACGGCCAGCGCCGCCACCTTGACGAGGACGAGGACGCCGTAGGGGGTCCCCAGGTCCGCCCAGGAGCCGAGCCGCGTCGACGCCGTCATGACACCAGAGAGGCCGAGCGCCACGAAGCACCACAGGGCCACCGTCGAGAAGCGCCGCGCGACCACGCCGAGGGCATCGCCGAGGCGGTGCCGGAGGACGACGAGGGCGAGGAGGCCACCGACCCAGACCGCCGCTGCCAGCAGGTGCACCGCGATGCCGTTGACGGCCGTCTCGTGGTCGGCGGAGCCTCCTGCGTGCCCGGCGAGACCGAGCACGAGCAGCCCGAACGCGGAGAGGCCGACGAGGCCGACGGGCACGAGGCGGCCCCGCGCGACCGCAGCGACCGAGGCGACGACCGCGGCCGTGACCGTGCTGATCAGGCCGACCCGGAGCGGCTCGATCGACCACAGCGCCCCCGTGAGCTGGGTGCCGAAGCCCCGCTGGCCGAGCGGCATACCGGCGGCGTCGGCGAAGGTGAACACGACCACCACCGCCCCCGCGACGGCCCAGACGAACGCGGCGGCGGTCGCGACGCGCAGGGCCGCGGCGCGGCGCGGCTCGTCGACGGCGGCGGTCGCGGCACGCGTGCGGCCGGGGATCATGGTGGCCGCGAGCAGCAGCGAGCCGATCGTCAGCGAGGCCGCCACGTCGTGGAGGGCGCGCACGAGGGGCAGCGCCCAGCGCACGACCGGGCCCGCGTCGGTGAAGCCGGACGGCAGCGGGTCCGACGCACCGGTGAAGCGGGCGGCCACGACACACGCGAGCAGAGCCACGAGCGCGACCCCCGCCACCGGCAGCGCCGCGCCCCGGACAGGCCGAGCGGAGTCACCCGTCCGCCGGTCGACGAGGTCGTCTCGCTGCAGGTCAGGCATGCCTCAAGGGTAAGTAGTCTGATGACATGCCCATGCACCCGGCCGCCCCCGACGACCGCAACGGACTGATCGACGCCTTCGACAACACCGTGCGGGCGATCATCGACCTCGGGTACTCCTGCCGGGACGAGGACTTCGACCTCGAGACCGAGTGCCCGGGCTGGACCGTCAAGGACCAGATCGCCCACATCGTCGGAGCCGAGAAGTCGTTCTCCGGGATGCCGCGGCCCCAGCTGACGGTCCCGGACTACCCCCACCTGCGCAGCGACTTCGCCCGGTTCGTCGAGGTCGACGTCGAGGCCCGGCGCGGCGTCACGGGACGTGACGTCGTGGCCGAGCTCGCCGAGTTCCACCCGCGCCGGGTGGCCGAGCTCCGCGCCTCCGACGCCGACGTCGACACGGTCATCGGCGGCTTCTTCGGCCCCGACACGACCTTCGGGGAGCACCTCCACCGCCGGATCGTCGACGCCTGGGTGCACGAGCAGGACCTGCGCGCAGCCCTCGACCGGCCCGGCAACCTCGACTCCGCCAGTGCAGCGGTCTTCACGGCCGACATCCTGGCGGCCCTGCCACGCATCGCCTCGCGGGTCGCCGCCATCGGCCCCGGGCACGCGGTCGTCCTCGACGTGACCGGGCCGGTCGTGGCCCGGGGCGGGGTGCGCATCTGCGTCGGTGAGGACGGGAAGCCCTACGGTGAGGCGCTCTTCAGCGGACAGGACCGACCGGAGGGCGACGAGCAGCTCGACGTCACCTCGGTCCACCTCACCACCGACGCCCTGACCCGTCGCGCCGCCGGACGCCGGCCCGCAGAGCAGATCCGCTACACCGCCACCGGCGACGAGGAGATCGCCCGCAAGCTCCTCGACGCCCTGGTCGTCGTGACCCACTGACCCGCTGCCTGCGGGCGCGCGTGTATACCGTGGCGAAGATACTTGCCACCGGCGTCCACCTTGTGTAAAGGGGGCCAACCGCATAGCGTCATGAGAAGTCGGTCAAGCCAGTGCCGCTTTCGGGGACATCCGAATCATCGGAGTACACATGACCGACCCATCCACGGGTCCGCGCAAGGATGCCCGCACCAGAGAGCTCATCGAGCTGGTGCGCACGTCGAATGCCACCTCAGCCCGCGCCGCAGCCCTCGAGTCCGTGACGCTGCTGCACATGCCGCTCGCACGCTCCCTCGCCCACCGCTACTCGGGCAAGGGCCTCGACCGAGACGACCTCGAGCAGGTCGCCTTCCTGGCCCTGCTGAAGGCCATCGAGCGCTTCGACCTCACCAAGCCGACCGAGTTCGGCGCCTACGCCACACCCACCATCACCGGCGAGCTGCGTCGTCACTTCCGTGACCACGGCTGGCTCGTGCGCCCACCGCGCGAGCTGCAGGAGCGTCGCCAGCTCGTCACCGACACGCGGTCCGCGCTCGAGCAGCGGCTCGGCCACGACCCCGACGCGGGAGAGCTCGCAGAGGAGCTCGACCTCAGCCTCGCCTCCGTCAAGGAGGCCCAGGTCGCGGCGACCAACCTTCGGCCGGCGTCCCTCGACGCCACCACCGCGGACGGCGGGCGCCCCGTGCTCGACCTGCTCGACTCCCGCGGCGACTCCCGCTCCGACCCGGGCATCGACGAGGGCATCGTCGTGCGCACCGCCCTCGACCGGCTGTCGGCACGGGACCGCCGCCTCCTCGAGCTGCGGTTCACCGGCGACCTCACCCAGGCCGAGATCGCCGAGGCAATGGGGCTGAGCGCCATGCAGGTCAGCCGCCTGCTCCGGCGCACCCTCGACGAGCTGCGTGGACAGCTGTCCGCGGACGGCGTGAACTCCTAGCTGACGGCGTCGGCGGTGCCGTTCGCGCCCCTGCCGGACGACGTGGCGTCGCCGGCGGGGTCGTGGATCGGCCCGAACTGCGACTCCTGACCCTCGATGATCTGCGAGGCGACCTTGGCCAGTTTCATGTTCAGCTCCTGGGAGGTGCTGCGCAGCAGCTCGAACGCCTCGTCACCGGAGATGTGGTGCGCCGCCATGAGCAGGCCGACCGCCCTGCCGATCTCGCGGTTGCTCTGCAGGCCCTGGCGCAGCGTCGCCGCCTCTTCCCGCGCGCGGATCGCCATGATGGCGACCGACGCGAAGGAGGCAATGACTGCGCCGACGTCGGCCGACTTCGCGGTCAGGCCGTGAGGCACGTCGGAGAGCAGGTTGAGTGCCCCGACCTTGTCGCCGTCGAGGAGCAGGCGGTAGCCGATGGCGGAGCGCACGGGAGTCTCCGAGACAATGCGCTCTGCGAAGCGCGGCCACGGCGTCGTGCCATCGGTGAGGTCGGTGTCGTGCTGGTAGGCCTCGTCGAGAATCGCGTCGACGCAGGGCCCCTCGCCCACCTCGAGCTCGATCTGGTCGATACGCCGGGCGATGTCGTCGGTGCTGGCGGCGGTGACGAACCGGTCGCGGGTGCGCACGAGGAGTGACGCGTGATCGCAACCCTCCACGAGGCGGGCCGCGGCGTCGACGACCGCCTGGTGGATCGACCCGGAGTCGGCGCCGGCATAGATCAGAGCCGACATCTGTTTGAAGACGTCGTTGATCGTCGGGTCGACGGGGACGTCGCTCGTCATTTCACTCCTGCAGGTCGGTCTCCGAGGCTCCGCACACTGTTGGACGGGTTCGGCACGTCGGCAATCCTCGCACTTCGGCGAGGTCGCGAGCACACGCAACCATACGAGAACGCGGACAAGCGCGCGCCCCTTCGAAAACCCTCGACAGCGGAATTGACAACGGGCGACTCCACGCCAAATACTTGCATGCTGCAAGCAAATAAGTGTCGAGCGGGATTGGGGAAACACCCGTGGGGGTCAGCAAGGACGAGGCGAACGACGTCTTCCTCGGGCTGCTCCGTGTCCAGAAGCTGCTCGTCGCCGCCAAGCACAGCGCTCCCCGGCTCGAGGACGGCGTCGACGTCACGGCATACCCCGTGCTCTTCGTCGTCGCGGGCGCGGGCACCGTGCGCATCTCCGAGCTCGCCGCCACGCTGCACAACGACGTCTCCACCGTGAGCCGCCAGGTCAGCTCGCTCGTCGCAAGCCGGATGCTCGAGAAGAGCGCCGACCCCAGCGACGGGCGGGCCTGGGTCGTCTCGCTGACCGAGACGGGCCGCCAGGTCCTCGGGCGCATCCAGGACGGCCGTGCCGCCTGGTTCCAGGGGCTGCTGTGCCACTGGGACGGCCCGACCACCGCGGACTTCGTCACCCGCCTGCGCGAGCTCGCCGACGCGCTCGATGCCAACCTCCGGGCCCAGGGTGCAACGACGCCTCCCATGCCCTTCGACAGCACCAGAGACCAGAAGCAGAAAGAGGACTGACATGTCCGACACCACCGCCGAACCGTCGGCCGCCGACGCCCGGGCGGGCGCGCCGGCGCTCTCCCACCGGGAGATCGTCACCATCCTCATCGGGCTGATGCTGGGGATGTTCCTGGCCGCCCTCGACCAGACCATCGTGGCCAGCGCCATGCGCGTCATCGCCGACGACCTCAACGACCTGGCCGGACAGGCCTGGGTCACGACGGCATACCTGATCACGAGCACGATCGCGACGCCGCTCTACGGCAAGCTCGGCGACATCTACGGGCGCAAGAAGCTGTTCATCTTCGCCATCACGATCTTCACCGTCGGCTCGATGCTGTGCACGCTGGCCTGGTCCATCCCGTCACTGGCCGCCTTCCGCGCGGTCCAGGGCATCGGTGCCGGTGGTCTCTTCTCGCTCGCCCTCGCGATCATCGGCGACATCGTGCCGCCGCGTGAGCGGGCGAAGTACCAGGGCTACTTCCTCGCCGTCTTCGGCACCTCGAGCGTGCTCGGCCCGGTCATCGGCGGCTTCTTCGCCGGCCAGAGCACCCTCCTCGGCGTGACCGGCTGGCGCTGGGTGTTCCTCGTCAACGTCCCGATCGCCATCGCCGCGCTCATCGTCGTCTCCCGCACGCTGCACCTGCGCCACACCCGTCGCGACCACCGCGTCGACTACTGGGGTGCGCTCAGCCTGTCGGTCGCCCTCGTGCCGCTGCTCATCGTGGCCGAGCAGGGCCGCGCCTGGGGCTGGGACTCAGGGCGCTCGATCCTCTGCTACGCCGTCGGCGTCGTCGGTCTCATCGCCTTCTTCATCGTCGAGCGCGCCATGGGTGAGGAGGCGCTCATCCCGCTGCGCCTGTTCACCAACCGCACCATCGCCGCGGCCTCGGTCAGCTCGGTCTTCATCGGCATGGGCATGTTCGGTGGCCTCGCGGCCATCCCGCTCTACCTGCAGATCGTCAAGGGCTCGACGCCCACCGAGGCGGGCCTCCAGCTGCTGCCGATGACCCTCGGCATCATGTTCGGCTCGGTCTTCTCGGGCCAGATGATCTCCCGCACCGGTCGCTACCGGCACTTCCCGATCATCGGCTCCGCCATCCTCGTGCTGTCCCTCTACGGCTTCCACTTCGTCGGGGCCGACACCCCGCTGTGGAAGACGATGATCGCGATGTTCTTCTTCGGCATCGGCCTCGGCTTCAACTTCCAGCCGCTGACCCTCGCCGTGCAGAACGCCGTCGACCGCCGCGACATCGGCGTGGCCACCTCGTCCGCGACCTTCACCCGCCAGATCGGTGGAACGCTCGGCACGGCCGTCTTCCTCTCGATCCTCTTCTCGCAGGCCGGCACGAAGATCGCCGACGCCTTCAAGAGCGTCGCGCCGACGTCCTCGTTCCAGGCGGCGCTGCGCAACCCGACCGGCGGCGACCCGGCCACGAACAAGGGCTTCATCCAGTCGCTTCAGGCCTCCCAGCAGTCGGGCGGCAACGGCGGCATGGGCGGCTCAGCCCTGTCGGACAGCTCGTTCATCAACCAGCTCGACCCGCGACTGGCTCGACCCTTCCTCGTCGGGTTCTCCGACGCGATGTCGGTCGTCTTCCTCGTCGCGGCCGGTGTGCTCGTGCTGGCCTTCATCGCCTCGCTCTTCCTCCCGCACGTCGACCTCGGCCCCAAGCCGGGTGCAGCGGCCGCTCCCGAGGACGAGGCCGTGGCGGTCCCGGCCGGGCACTGACCCCTCCTCCCCCTCAACCGTCGAGAGGCCACCTTCGGCCCCCTGACAACAGTCGAAAGGCCACTTCTCGTCACGAGGAGTGGCCTTTCGGCTTGCCTCCCGCTGCTTCGAGCGGAGGGCGTATGCCGTGTGGCGCTGGTTCGGGCGCAGGCCGCAGTGAGGAGCGCGTGAAGCTGCGGATGATCCTGCGTCCGGTGGGTGATCACCACACCGGACGCAGGATCAGCCGCCGACCCATCAGGAGCACAGCGGGCGCGACGTGCGAGGGCTGGCCTCTCGACCGGTCGGGACCCGCATACTTTGGCCTCTCGACGGTTGCGGAGGGGCGCAAGCTGGCCTCTCGACGGTTGCGGAGGGGCGCAAGCTGGCCTCTCGACGGGTCAGCGGAGGGTGTGCAGCTCGCGGCGGGTGAGGAAGGCGCGGGTGCCGAGGGCCATGACGAAGGCGAAGGCGCCCGCGATGATGGCGACCCAGTAGCCGTGCTGGGCACCGACGTGGTCAACGACCGCGCCGGAGACGGCAGAGCCGGCCGCGACGCCGACGATGATGCCGGTCAGCACGATGGTCATGCCCTCGTTGAGCTGGGCCTTGGGCGTGATGCGCTCGATGAGGTTCATCGTCGTGATGAGGGTCGGTGCGGTCGCCATGCCGGCGACGAGCATGAGCCCGGCGAGGACCCAGAGGTTCGGAGCCAGGAGCACCGGCATCTCGAGCACCGCCATGCCGAGGGTCCCGGCGATGAGGAGCTTGACGAGGCTGCGGCCGTGGGAGATGTGCCCGAAGACGAGGCCCGCGGTGGCGGACCCGACGGCATACAGGGCGAGGATGGCGCCGGCGGCGCTCGGTGCGCCGAAGGTCTGGGAGACGGCCAGGGTGACGACCTCGTTGACGCCGAAGATCGCGCCGGTCATCACCATGATGAAGGCGAGCGGGACGAGCCCCGGCACGGTGTAGGCGTGCTGGGCCGGGCGCTCGTGGTGCGGCACGACGGGCGGCTCGGTGGACCGGGCGGAGACGAAGACGAGCACCCCGACGGTGTAGGCGAGGGCGGCGAAGAGGAAGCCGGCCTCCGGGAAGAGCGTCGTGGAGAGCCAGATCGCGAGGACCGGGCCGATGACGAAGGTGATCTCCTCCATGACCTGCTCGAACGACATCGCCGCGTGCAGGTTCTTCGGGTCGGTCGCGAAGATGTGCGACCACCGGGCCCGGGCCATGGTGCCGAGGTTGGGGATCGCCCCGCACAGCGGGAAGGTGATGAACAGCAGCCACGGGGGCCAGCCGCGCCACGAGACCAGCAGGGTCATGACGACCCAGAAGCCGGACCACAGGAAGAAGGGGATGGCGATCCGGCGCTGGCCGTAGCGGTCCACGAGCCGGCCGAGGAACGGCGCACACAGCGCGAGCGAGACCATCCCGACGGCCACGACGGCCCCTGCGAGCGAGTAGGACCCGGTCCGCGCGGCGACCATCGCCACGACCGAGACGGCGAACATCGAGCCCGCCGAGCGCGCGATCATTCCCCCGGCGATGAAGACGCGTGCCCCCGGTACCTCGAAGAGAGGTCGGTAGGACGCCAGCACAGGAGCTCCTTCTCGTCGATGATGGGCAACCTACCCATCCTTGCACTGCGCCCCCCACCCGGACGAAATGCCGGGTTCGTGGGATGGGACGCGTCAGGCGCCGTGCTTGCGGCGCAGCGACCACATCTGCGGGGACCGCTCGAGCTCGACGGCGACGTCCCACGGCATGCCGCCGGGCGCGGTCTCGCGGCGGAAGCTGGCGACCATCCGGCGTGCCAGCGCGGGGTCCTTCGCGACGCGGGCGGCGACCTCGACGGCTCGGTCCAGGACGTCCCCGTCGTCGTATGCCGCCCAGGCCAGTCCCAGCGCGACCGCCCGGTCCCCGTCGATCTCGTCACCGAACAGCCCGAGGGCGGCGGCGGCCTCGCGGCCCGCGACGCGCTCGATCAGGGTGAAGTGCCCGCCGCCGGGGTGGATGCCGATCTGGGCGAAGCCGGGCAGCAGCCGGGCGGTGCGCGAGACGATGCGCAGGTCGGTGGCCAGGGCCAGGTTGAGGCCCGCGCCGACGGCGGCGCCGCGAACGGCGGCCACCGTCGGGACGCCGATCGAGCCGACGGTGGTGAACGCCGCATACACGGTCTCGAGGTTGCGGTAGGCCTCGTCCTCGACGGGGTCGCGGCCGGTGTCGGCCAGGACGCTGCGGACCGCACCCGCGCAGAAGTGCGCGCCGCCGGTGACGACGACGGCACCGACCGCCTCGTCGGCCTCGGCAGTGCGGGCGGCGTCGATGAGCTCGCGCGACATCTCGACGGACAGCGCGTTGCGGCGCTCGGGCGCGTCGAGGGTGATGACGGCGACGCCGTCGGTCACCTCGTAGCGGATCTCGGTCATGCGGCGGGTCTCCTTCGTCGGGTCGGCACCGTCACGCGCCGTCGTAGGGGTGGAAGCGGGCGCTCGACGGCTTGGCCCGGCCGGTGGTGATGAGGCTCCAGAGCCGGTCGTGGCCGGCCGAGGAGGCGAGCGCCGTCAGGGTCTCGTCCCAGTCCTGCAGCGAGCCGTACTCGCTGCGTCGCGCCAGGATCGGCTTGGTCAGCGTGTGCAGCTCGTGCTCGAGCGTCGTGCCGATCGCGCCGAGGGCCTGGTGCGAGCCGCGGACCACGACCGAGGCGGCGTGCCCGACGCACGACTTGGCGACCCCGACGGCGAAGAGCATGCCGGGGTCGCGCCAGTCGGAGGCGGCGGCCCGCGCGACGGCCGCGTCGGTGGCCGCCCGGGCCAGCGCGGTCTCGCAGGCGAGGTCGGCGACGAGGTGCTGCACCGCCTGGAAGCGCCCGATCGGGCGGCCGAACTGCTGCCGCTCACGAACGTGGGTCAGGACCACCTCGACGACCCGCTCCATGGCACCGGTGACCTGCGCGCACCGGGCGAGGGCCCCGCGCAGGTGGAACTGCTCACCGATCTCGTGCGCCACCACGGAGCCGGCCTCGAGGTCGTCGAGGTCGAACTCCACGGTGTCGCTCGGCTCGCCGGCGAGGTTGCGGCGCTCCTCGATCGCCACCCGCTCCACCGGCACGTCGGCGACCCGCCACTGGTCACGGTCCTCCCAGAGGGCCACGATGCGGTCGGCGTCCCGGGCCCACGTCACGTTGAGGGCGACGCCGGAGGGGTCGGGACGGCATACGGTGCGCAGCCCTCCCTCGTTGGAGAGGCCGGCCGCCTCGAGCAGCCAGCCGCCGAGCACGTCGTGCTCGGCCAGCGGCACCGGCGCGGCCGACGCGGCGGCCAGCCCGAGGAGCGCAGCGGCCTCGAGCCAGCTGCCCCCGCTGCCCCCTGCCGCCTCGCTGCCGGTCAGGCGGGTGAGGCCCAGCTCCTCGAGCCGCTGCCAGAGGTCGCGGTCGAGGTCGACGACCGCGGTGGCGGTGGCGCGGTTGGCGCGGTAGTCGGTGAAGAGGTCCTCGAGCACCGCGACCAGGTCGGGGTCCGGCGTCGTCGAGGCGGCGAGCCCGTGCAGCTCGCGTGGCTCCTGCTGCGAGCCCATCAGCGCATCCCCAGCCCGCGGGCGATGACGCCGCGCAGGATCTCGTTGGTGCCGCCGCGCAGCGTGAAGCCGGGGCGCTGGAGGATCGCGGCGTGCAGGAGCGTGTCCAGCTCGTCGTCGAGCGCCCACCCCGACGCGGTCAGCGTGTCGACGTAGTCGGCGATGTCGCCCTCCCCCGTCGTGCCGAGCACCTTGACGACGGCGGCTGCGGTGTCGGCGTCCTCGTGGTGCTCGAGGGCCGTCGAGACGGCGAAGGACATGTGGTGCAGGGCCGCAACGCGCGCGACGTGACGGCCGAGGCCGGGGTCGGTGGGCAGGCGCCCCTCGTCCATGGCCTGGGCGGCGGCCGCGAGGAGCTGGAAGGTCGACAGGACGCGCTCGGGGCCACTGCGCTCGAAACCGAGCTCGGAGGTCACCTGCGCCCAGCCCCCGCCGACGTCCCCGAGCACCCGGTCGTCGGGGATGAACACCCCGTCGAGGTGCACCTCGTTGAAGTGGTGATCCCCACCCATCGAGATGATCGGACGGATCGTCACCCCGGCCGCCCGCAGATCGACGATGAACTGGCTGAGGCCCTCGTGCCGGTGGGCCGGGTCGAGCGGCGCCGAGCGGGCGAGCGCGAAGAACGCGTCGGCCTCGTGGGCGCCCGAGGTCCACACCTTGGTGCCGGTCAGGCGCCAGCCGCCCTCCACCCGTTCTGCGCGGGTGCGCACGCTCGCGAGGTCGGAGCCGGAGTCGGGCTCGCTCATGCCGATGCCGAAGACGATCTCGCCGCGGCTGATCCCGGGCAGGAACGCCTGCTTCTGCTCCTCGGTGCCGTAGCGCAGCAGCGACGGGCCGATCTGCCGCTCGGCGATCCAGTGTGCGGCGACCGGGGCACCGACGACGAGCAGCTCCTCGGTGACGACGAACCGCTCGAGGTAGGTGCGGCCCTGCCCGCCGTACTCGGTCGGGATGACCATGCCGAGCCAGCCGCGTCGGCCGAGCTCACGCGTGAACTCGCGGTCCCACCGGGTCAGCCACGTGTCGACGTGCGGGACGAACGCACCGGCGGCGACCTGCTCGGCCAGGAAGGCGCGGACCTCGAGGCGCAGCTCGGTCAGGGCGGGCAGCTCCCGGGCCACCGGGGGGACGAGTCGAGCCGGCATGCCCACCTTCCTGATGCGACGTCGCAGCGGTTCGTGCGCCACTCTCCCACACGCGTCCGGCGGTCCCACGACGACGTCTTGCCCTCCCGCAACGCCCGGCCTCTCGTTGAGCGTTCCGCCAGCATGCTCGCTGCTAGCCTCGAACGAGACGTCAACCGACGAGGTATTCCCCCCACTGGACGAGCAACTCACCCCTTGCAGGAGGACCATTTCCATGACGGCACCAGCCATCGAGGAAGCCATCGACGCCCTTGACGTCGACAAGTTCTGGGAGCGCGGCTACGCGATCCTCCCGAACGTCTACACGCAGGAGGAGATCGCAGCCTTCCGCGAGGCCGCGTACGCCTCCCGCGGGTTCGGCGGCGACCTGCTGGCCAACCCCCGCCTGCGCAGCGTCATCACCGACGGTCGCATGGCCGCGGTGGCGCGCAAGCTGCTCGGCACCGACGACCTCGTCTACACCGGCGACAGCTCCTTCACGATCAACGGCACCCAGAAGGGGTGGCACAAGGACAACGCCGACCGCGTCGACCCCGAGGCCCCCGACTGGGCCGACCGCTACACGCAGCTGCGCTTCGGCATCTACTGCCAGGACCACTCCGAGCACACCGGCGGCCTGAACCTGCGCGTCGGCTCGCACGACCTGCGCAACACGAGCGAGGGCGAGGTGCAGTACGTCAAGACCAAGCCGGGCGACCTCGCCGTGTGGAGCATGCGCATCACGCACTCCGGCAACGGCATGCTGCTCAAGGACCCCGAGGCGCCGTTCCCGATGCCCAACGAGCACGACCGGTTCAAGCCGGAGGAGGTCACGGAGGCCGACGGCGACCGCATCGCCCTCTTCGCGCACATCGGCGCCGACGACAAGCACGCGAAGCGCTACGCCGACTACACCAAGACCCGCAAGTACCTCGTCGACGCGTGGCGCATGCGCCCCTACGACGACGAGGCCCGCCAGGCCGCCAACGACGCGGGGCTGCGCCTGCGCGACCTTCCCGCCGAGGTCATGGATGACCCCACCGCCGGCCTGAACGAGCTGTGGCAGCCCTTCCCCTACGAGGGCCAGAAGACGAAGGCGCCGGCCGCCAAGCCGGCCAAGCCGGCTCCCGCGGCACCGGCGACCGCCACGTCGGGTGGCACCGACGTCAAGGCCGTCGCGAAGGCGACGCTGCGTCGCGCCTACCGCGCGGCTCGCGGCGGCGCCAAGGGCGTGCGCGACGGGTGGCGCGCCGGCCGCTGAGCGGCGGCGGCTCTCGAGCGGTCGAGGAGGGGCGGAGTCCGGACGGGCTCCGCCCCTCCTCGTCGTCCGGGGGCTCCCCGTCCGCATGTGCCCTACGGCCGGGCGCTTGCGTATGCCGTCAGGCGGGTTCCGCGTCCCGTCCGCCGGGAGCGCCCGGCACGTCGGCGAGCCTCAGAAGCCCTG
>Ga0308174_10000436_pt1 | contig 17306 bp, 16 predicted proteins | sample PhyPR2_FD_203894 | JGI IMG/M metagenome (GOLD analysis project Ga0308174, IMG submission 203894) | Soil microbial communities from UC Gill Tract Community Farm, Albany, California, United States - DLSLS.P.R2 | ecosystem: Environmental > Terrestrial > Soil > Agricultural land | place: USA...
AGCTGACCCCGTCCGGCGGGCGGCTGCTCGAGGAGGGCACCCGGCGCATCTACGGGTTCATGCGCGAGCGGCACCCGTGGGACGGCCGCTGGCTGGTGCTCAGCGTGCCCATCCCCGAGACCCAGCGGCAGCTCCGGCACCGGCTGCGCACCCGGCTCACCTGGCTCGGCCTGGGCTCGCCCACCTCCGGCCTGTGGGTGACCCCGGACGCCGCGAAGGCGCAGGACGTGCACGCGGTGGTCCGCGAGCTCGGCCTGGAGGCGCAGGCGTTCGCGTGGGTGGGGCCGGCCAGCGGGATCGGCGACGAGAGCCGGCTGCTCGCGGACGCCTGGGACCTCGCCGACGTCGAGGACCGCTACCTCGCCTTCCTCGCCGACTTCGAGCACCGCCGCGCCGACTCCCCCGCCGAGGCGTTCGCCGCCCAGGTCGAGATGGTCCAGGAGTGGCGCCGCTTCCCGTTCCTCGACCCGGACCTGCCGGCCGAGCTGCTCGACCACGACTGGCCGGGCCCCCGGGCGGCCGCCGCGTTCCACGACCGGCACGCCGCCTGGCACCGGCAGGCGCAGGCCGAGTGGGAGCGGATGGACCGGGCGGCCGGACCGCGGGGCTGAGACCCGGGACAGCGTCTCGGTGGGTGGGGCCCAACGACCCTGCCCGGACCCACCGGGTGGGCACGCGGCCGGCGTATGCCGTGGCTCCGGTCGCACGCCGGCCGGCTCAGGTGGGCGGCCGCCCGGCGGCCCGCAGCGCGCACGACGCATCGCGGATCCCGGACCACGGCGCGGGCACGTCGACCAGCGCCAGCGCGGCGGTCGGCATCCGCACGGCCTCGCCGGTGAGCAGCTCGAGCAGGTCCTCGAGGCCGGGGTTGTGGCCGACGAGGACCACGGTGCCGGCCTCCTCGGGCAGCTCGGCGAGCACCGTCAGCAGCTCGTCCGCGGACGCGGCGTAGACCCGGTCGTCGAGGTCGGTCGGCGGGACGCGGGACAGCTCGGCGCAGACCAGGTCCCAGGTGCTGCGGGCCCTCTCGGCCGGGGAGACCACGGCCCGGTCGAGGGCGGGGCCGTGCTTGCTCAGCCAGCGTCCGGTCTTCGGCGCCTGCTTCCGGCCGCGAACGGCCAGGGGCCGCTGCGCGTCGTCGTCCGCCGTCGACCAGTCGGACTTCGCGTGCCGCAGCAGCACGAGGGTGTGGTCTGGCATCACTGACCTCCGGGCACGTCGTGGGCGTACGTCACGACGATGCCACGCGACAGCCCCGCGCGGCTCTCTTCCACGGATGGGGCGCGGGGCGCCGGCCGGGAGCCGACCTCACGCGTCGCCGGCTGCGTCCTGCGACGGGTGCTCGTCGTCGAGGTGCTGGTCGAGCATCGCCTGCGCCGCCTCCCGGATGATCTCGCGCATCGCCTCCTCGGCCGCCTCCGCGTCCCCGGACTGGATCGCCTGCGCGACGTCCGCGTGCAGCCGGATCGCCGCCGGGTTCGGGCGGGCCGGCATCAGGTGGTGGTGGGTCCGGCCGGCGAGCACCTCGGCCACCACCCCGCCGAGGGCCTGGAGCATCTCGTTGCCGGAGGCCGCCAGCAGGGCCTGGTGGAAGACGGTGTCCGCGGCGAGGTACGCCTCGAGGTCGCCCGACTTTCCGTGCACGGCCATCTGCATGACGGCCCCGGTCATCTCGCCGCACTGCTGGGGCGTGGCCCGGCGGGCGGCCAGCGCGGCGGCGCTCGGCTCGATGCCGCTGCGCAGCTCGCTGAGCGAGAGCAGCTGGTTGGCCCGGTCCTCGCCCGCGAGCCGCCAGCGGATGACCCGCGGGTCGAAGACGTTCCAGTGCGTGCGAGCGAGCACCGTCACGCCCACCCGGCGGCGGGTCTCGACCAGCCCCATCGACTCCAGGACCCGGATGGCCTCGCGCGAGACCGAGCGCGACACGGCGTACTCCTGGTCGATCCGGTCCAGGGTCAGCACGTGGCCGGCGGGCAGCTCGCCCGCCACGATCCGGGCGCCCAGGCGGTCCAGCACGCTCGAGTGCAGGCCGGGGTCTTTCGGGACCGTCACGGTCGAATCGTCGCACGATTGCGCGTCTGCTCTAGACCTTGGAACCAAAAATCTGATTTTTGATCGATTCATCTTGTAAACATCTGCTCAATGCCTCATCGTGTGACGGTCGCTACACGAGAGGAAGCCCGGCGATGACCGTTCAGCCGCTGCCGACCGCCCGGTCGCTCACCGCACCCGGCCCGCGCGTCGTGGTGGTGATGGGCGTGTCCGGGTCCGGGAAGTCGACCGTCGGGGCCGCCCTCGCGGAGCGCCTCGGCGTGCCGTTCGCCGACGGCGACGACCTGCACCCGGACGAGAACATCGCGAAGATGTCGGCCGGCCGGCCGCTCGACGACACCGACCGCCGTCCCTGGCTCGAGGCCGTGGGCCGGTGGCTCGCCGGCCACGCGGGCAGCGGCGGCGTGATCACCTGCTCCGCGCTCAGGCGGTCCTACCGGGACCTGCTGCGCCGCTTCGCACCGGACGCCGAGCTCGTGCACCTGCACGGACGCCACGACGTCATCGCCCGGCGCCAGGCCGACCGGCCCGGCCACGTCATGCCGCCCTCGCTGCTCGCCTCGCAGTTCGCGGCCCTCGAACCCCTCGACACCGTCGAGGCGGGCGTGGTGCTGGACGTCGACGGGGACGTGTCCTCGATCGTCGACCGCTACCTCGCCCTCCACTCCACCCCTCAACCTCTTCTGGAGAACCGCGCATGAGTCCCCTCGCCCTGTCGGCGTCCGACGCGATCCTCGCGGCGACCGACACGACCGCCCCGGTCGCCTCGGCCGGCCGCCTCGTCCCGGCGGCGCTGGTCGGCATCGCCCTGATCGTCGTGCTGATCACCTGGCTGAAGGTGCACCCGTTCCTGGGCCTCACCATCGGCTCTCTGACCGTGGCCGCCATCGCCGGCGAGAACATGACCGAGGCGATCACCAGCTTCAGCACCGGCTTCGGCACGACGGCGGCCGGGGTCGGCACGCTGATCGCGCTCGGCGCCATGTTCGGCAAGCTGCTGGCGGACTCCGGCGGCGCCGACGAGATCGTGGACACGATCGTCGGCCGCGCGAGCACCCGGACGCTGCCGTGGGCGATGGCCGCCGTGGGCGCGCTGATCGGCCTGCCGATGTTCTTCGAGATCGGCCTGGTCCTGCTGATGCCGGTCATCTTCCTGGTGGCCCGCCGCTCCGGCCTGTCCCTGGTGCGCGTGGGCATCCCCGCCCTGGCCGGCCTCTCGGTCATGCACGGCCTGGTGCCCCCGCACCCGGGCCCGCTCGTCGCCATCGACGCCCTCAAGGCGGACCTCGGCCTGACCCTCGGGCTCGGCGTGCTCGTGGCGCTGCCGACCGTCGCGCTGGCGGGACCGGCCTTCGCGCGCCTCGCGGGCCGCTGGGTGGACGTGCCGGCCCCGGCGCTCTTCGAGGGCCAGACCGGTCGCGCCATCCGCCCGTCGTTCGGCACCACGCTGGCGACGGTGCTGCTGCCGGTCGTGCTGATGCTGGGCAAGGCGGTCGCCGACATCCTCGTCCCCGACGACCAGGCCCCGGTCCGCCAGGTGCTCGACGTCCTCGGCACCCCGCTGATCGCGCTGCTGATCGCGGTCGTCGTCGCGATGTTCACCTTCGGTCGTGGCGCCGGCATGGGCCGCGCGGAGCTGTCGAAGTCACTGGAGTCCTCGCTGCCCGCGATCGCCGGCATCCTGCTGATCGTCTCCGCCGGCGGCGGCTTCAAGCAGACCCTGATCGACACCGGCATCGGCCAGGTCGTGGCGGGCTGGGTCTCCGGCAGCGGCCTGTCTGTGCTCTTCCTGGCCTGGCTGGTCGCGGTGCTGATCCGGCTCGCCACCGGCTCGGCCACGGTCGCGACGGTCACCGCCTCCGGGATCCTGGCCCCGCTGGTCACCCACCTCAGCACCGGCGAGACGTCGCTGCTGGTCCTCGCGATCGGCGCCGGATCGCTGTTCTTCTCCCACGTCAACGACGCGGGCTTCTGGCTGGTCAAGGAGTTCTTCGGCCTGTCGGTCGGCCAGACGATCCGGTCCTGGTCGCTGATGGAGACCGTGATCTCGGTCAGCGGGCTGGTCTTCGTGCTGCTGCTGAGCATCGTGGTCTGACGCTCCCCGGCAAGACACCGGCAGGCGCCGGTCGGGCCTCGCGGCCCGGCCGGCGCTTCGTCGTCCGGGCCGCGGCACGCGTGGCCGCCCACAGCGCCGGCCCGGTGGGGGCTGACATGCGGGCGGTGACGCGTCAGTAGCGGTGCTCGTCGACGTCGACGTAGCCGCCGGACTCCTCGTGGCCCGGCCCGCGGTCCCCCTCCCGGCCCGGGTCGTACGTCGACCCGGCCGCGGCCGTGCGGGACGGGACGGGCTCGGCCGGCTCCGAGCCGACCCGCTTGCGCAGCGTGGTGTCCGCGGTGGACCCGCGGTAGCCGCGCACCGCGAGCCAGTCGTGCAGCTCGTCGCGCTGCGGGTGCGTGGCGCGGACCGTGTTGTAGACGTAGTTGAGCCCCCGGGAGGCGGCCTCGCGCTCGAGCTGCGCGATCACGAACGAGCCGACGCCGTGCTGCCGCGACGAGGTCTCCACGGCGAGCAGGATCTCCGCGTCCCCGCCCCAGGTCGCGTCCAGCCAGCCGTAGCCGACGACCGCCCCGTCCGGCGTACGCGCCGCCCACCAGTCGCCGGGCAGCGCGGCGCCGTCCGCGTAGGCGAGGTCGAAGGCCCCCTCGGGTGCCGAGCCGATCACGCGCTGCTTGTCGGCGTCCCAGGTGGGGTTGTCCTCGTGGGTCCAGGTGAGGCCGGTCACGCGACGGCCCCCGTCACGCGAGCCCCTCCTCGGCGAGGTGCACGTAGTCGAACTCGACGGGCTGGTCGTTGATGCCGGTCTGCGGCGGGGCGATCCAGCCGGCGAACTTGCCGTACTCGTACTCCGGGACCATCAGGTCCGCGACCGCCTGGCGGTCCTCGGCCGAGGGCAGCCACCCGTCGACCTGGGCGGCCCACTGCTCGTCGGTGAGCACCTCGCCGGCCGGGCTGACGTGGTGGTTGGCGTAGACGCCGACCCGCCGGTTGAAGCCCTCGTGCGGCAGCACCAGCCGCTCCTCGAGGCCGGCGTCCTCCAGGGCCTGGTTCCAGCGGCGCACGCCGTTGGCGCAGTCCGCGACGTACTCGTCACGCAGGTCGAGGTTCAGCGCCGAGAGGGTCGGCACCTCCTTCTCCCTGATCTCCCCGTCCGCGACGTAGCGCATCGTGCGGGTGTCGTCGAGCAGCACGTGGTCGTCCTTGCGGCGGGTCTCCTGCCACCGGCCCTTGAGGCCCGAGGAGTAGTAGTTGCCGGCGTTCGTGGACTGCTCGGAGCCGAACAGGTCCATGGACACGGAGAACTGGAAGTTGAGGTACTTCTGGATCACCGACAGCGGGATGCCGCCGTGCTGCCAGATGTCGTCGGTGCCGTGCTCCTTCATCAGCTCCGCGGTCCGCTCGACCGTGCGCTGCACGCCGGTCGTGCCGACGAACATGTGGTGCGCCTCCTCCTTGAGCATGAACTCGCAGGTGCGCGCCAGCGGGTCGAACGCCGACTCCTTGAGGGTGCCGAGCTGGTACTTCCCGTCGCGGTCGGTGAAGTAGGTGAACATGAAGAACTGCAGCCAGTCGGTGGTCTCCTCGTTGAACGCGCCGAGGATGCGCGGCGCGTCGAGGTCGCCGCTGTTGCGCTTGAGCAGCTGCTCGGCCTCCTCGCGACCCTCCCGGCCGAAGTAGGCGTGCAGCAGGTAGACCATCGCCCAGAGGTGCCGGCCCTCCTCGACGTTGACCTGGAACAGGTTGCGCAGGTCGTAGATGCTCGGCGCGGTGTTCCCCAGGACCCGCTGCTGCTCGACCGAGGCCGGCTCGGTGTCGCCCTGCACCACGACCAGCCGCATCAGGTCCGCCCGGTGCTCACCGGGCACCTCCTGCCAGACCGGCTCGCCCTTGTGCTTGCCGAAGCTGACCACCCGGTCGGGGTTCTTCTCGGCGAGGAAGATGCCCCAGCGGTACTCCTCCATCGGCACGTGGTCGAAGTGCGCCCACCCGTCGCGGCCCACCGCGATCGCGGTGCGCAGGTAGACGTCCTTGGTCGGCAGCGCCGGGCCGAGCGTCTTCCACCAGTCCAGGAACTTCGGCTGCCACCCCTCGAGCGCCCGCTGGAGCCGACGGTCCTCCGCGAGGTTCACGTTGTTCGGGATCCGCTCGGAGTAGTCGATCTTGCTGAGCGGACCGGTCGGGGTCGGGGCTGCGCCGGTGCGGTCGTCAGTGGTGGTCATGCTCTAAGTTCTACACTTTCATTGCGAACACGACAAGAGTTTGTCGACTATTTCTGGCCCGCCCCGCGTACGACGGACGCGCGCCGCCATACTTCGGGGGTGACCGACTCACTCCTCGACGGCGACATCACCGGCCAGTTCGTGCAGCACCTCGGCGTGGAGCTCTCGGAGGTCAGCGGCGACCGGGTGGTCGCCACCTGGGAGGCCCGCCCCGAGCTGCACCAGCCCTACGGCATCGTGCACGGCGGCGTGCACTGCTCGGTCATCGAGACGCTCGCCTCCATCGGTGCGGCGATGTGGGTCGGCGAGGACGCCAAGGTCGTCGGCGTGAACAACAACACCGACTTCTACCGCGCGGTCCGCGAGGGCACGCTGACCTCGACCGCGACCCCGCTGCACCGCGGCCGCTCGCAGCAGGTGTGGCTCGTCGAGACCGTCGACGCGGCGGGCAAGGTCGCCGCCCGCGGCCAGGTGCGGCTGCAGAACCTGCGCGACTGAGACCGCTGGGGCGAGCGCCTCAGCCTGCGTGCGGCCGGGCGGCCAGCACCCGGTCGACGGCGGCGGAGTCCAGCACCTCGCGGATCGCCATGGCGGCGCAGCCGACGACGCCGGAGAGCTCGCCGTGGGTCACCGGGACGATCGCCAGCGAGCGGGTGGCCAGCGCGGAGGCCTGGGAGTACACCGACTCGCGCAGCCCGGCGACGAACGTGTCGTAGGCCTCGGCGAGGTCGCCGCCGACCACGAGGGCCTCGGGGTTGAGCAGGTTCACCGCGGAGGCGAGCGCCTCGCCGATCCGGCGGCCGGCCTCCCGGACCAGGTGCCGGGCCTCGCTGTCGCCGGCCACGGCGAGCCGGACGACGTCGCGGGTGTGCTCGACCTGGTGGCCGCGCTCGCGGGCGGCCTGGACCAGCGCCCAGCCCGCGGCGACGGCCTCGACGCAGCCGGTGTCCCCGCAGCGGCAGGGCAGCCCCTCGGCCGAGGCGACCTTGGTGTGCCCGATCTCGCCGGCCGCGCCGAGCGCGCCGCGCAGCACCCGGCCGCCGGTCACGATGCCGACCCCGACGCCGGTCGAGGCCTTCACGAACAGCAGGTCGCGGTGCCGCTCGAGGTGGCCGCGCCGCTCGGAGAGCGCCATCACGTTGGCGTCGTTGTCGACGAACACCGGCGCGCCGGTCAGCTCCCGCAGGAACGGCGCCAGCTCGACGCCGTCCCAGCCGGACATGATCGGGGAGTCGAGGCTGGCGCCGCGCTCGAAGTCGACGGTGCCGGGGATCGACAGCCCGACCGCGCGGACGTCGCCCGGGTCGCGCCGGACCTCGTGCAGCAGGCGGCGGAACCCCGCCACGACCTGCGGCATCAGGTCCTGCGCCGCCGGCCCGACCGCCTGGTCGAGGTCGACCGAGACGAGCACCGAGCCGTCGAGGTCGCAGACCCCGAGCTGGGTGCGGCTGCGGCCGAGGGCGCCGGCGAGCACCACCCCGGCGTCGCGGTTGAAGCGCAGGTGCGAGGCGGGGCGTCCCGGCGTGGCGCGCTCCTCGCGCTCGGCGCCCTCGACGACCAGCCCGGAGTCGAGCAAGGAGGCGAGCCGGGCGGCGACCGCGGTGCGCGAGAGCCCGGTCAGCCGGCCGACGTCGCTGCGGGTGAGCACGCGGCCGTCCCGGATCAGGGAGAAGACCTCCCCGGCCGTCGCGGGACCGGTCGGTCCCGGCTGTATGGACATGACGGGCATTGAACCACCTCCGGTCCTCGGGAAACCTTCCGCTCCAGGATAATGCTTGCCGAAATACCTAATGTTGCCTGGACAGCGAGCATATTCATGCCTACCGTGGAGCGCATGCTCGACCACACCGGCCCCGTGCCCGTCGCGCCGTGCGACTTCGTCGTCTTCGGCGGCACCGGCGACCTGGCCGTCCGCAAGCTGCTCCCCGCCCTGTTCCTCCGCGACCGCGACGGCCAGCTGCCGGCCGAGACCCGGATCGTCGCGGTCTCCCGGGCCGGCCTCGACGAGGCCGGCTACCGCGACAAGATCCGCGGCGAGCTGCCGCGCTTCGTGCGCGCCTCGGAGCTCGACGCGGAGACCGTCGACCGGTTCGTCGCCCGGCTCTCCCACGTCAGCCTCGACATCGACGACAACGACTCGTGGCCCCCGCTCGTGGACGTGCTCCGCGACGGCGAGCGGATCCGGGTGTTCTACCTGGCGATCGCCCCCGCGCTGTTCGGCCCGGTCAGCCGCCGGCTCGCCGAGCACGGCCTGGTCACCGAGACCTCGCGGCTGGTGCTCGAGAAGCCGATCGGGCACGACCTCACCTCGGCGCAGGAGGTGAACGACGCCGTCGGCGCGGTGTTCGAGGAGCAGCAGATCTTCCGGATCGACCACTACCTCGGCAAGGAGAGCGTGCAGAACCTGCTGGTCACGCGGTTCGCCAACACGTTCCTCGAGCCGCTGTGGAACGCCAACTGCATCGACCACGTGCAGATCACCGCCGCCGAGTCGCTCGGCGTCGGCAGCCGCGGCGGCTACTACGACGGCTCCGGCGCGCTGCGCGACATGGTCCAGAACCACCTGCTCCAGCTGCTCTGCCTGGTCGCGATGGAGCCGCCCACGTACGTCGACCGGGAGACCGTCCGCGACGAGAAGCTCAAGGTGCTCCAGGCGCTGCGGCCGCTCGTGGGCGCCGACGTGGACCGCTCCGTGGTCGCGGGGCAGTACTCCCCCGGGCTCGTGGACGGGGTCGCCGCCCCGTCGTACCGGGAGGACGCGGAGCGCCCCGACTCCACCACCGAGACCTTCGTCGCGATCAAGGCCGAGGTCGCCAACTGGCGCTGGGCCGGCGTGCCGTTCTACCTGCGCACCGGCAAGCGGATGGACCGGCGCTGCTCGGAGATCGTGATCCAGTTCAAGGAGGTCCCGCACCCGATGTTCCCGGGCAGCGAGGGCGCCCAGGAGCCGAACCGGCTGGTCCTCCAGCTCCAGCCCGACGAGGGCATGCGGCTGCACATGACCGCCAAGGAGCCCGGCCCCGGCGGCATCCGGCTGCGCCCGGTGTCGCTGGACCTCAGCTACGCCGAGACCTTCCAGCGCCGCTCGCCGGACGCCTACGAGCGGCTGCTCATGGACGTCGTGCGCGGCAACCCGACCCTGTTCATGCGCCGCGACGAGGTCGAGGCGGCCTGGGCATGGGTCGGCCCCATCCTCGAGCGGTGGTCGCGTCCCGACCACACGCCGCGTCCCTACCCCGCAGGCACGAGCGGTCCCGGCGCGGCCACGACGCTCATCGAGCGTGACGGCCGCTCCTGGCACGAGTGACCGGACAGGTCGCTCCCCCCGAACCGAGCACGACCCCACCGCAACGAGTGAGGCCACTCCCATGACCCACCTCCACCCCGTCGTCGCCGAGGTGACGGCCCGCATCACCGAGCGCAGCCGCACCGAGCGCACGGCGTACCTCCAGCGCCTCGAGGCCGCCGCCCAGCGCGGTCCGGCCCGCGGCCGGCTGGCCTGCGCGAACCTCGCGCACGGCTTCGCCGCCTCCGAGCCGGCCGACAAGGCCGCCCTGCGCGGCACCGTGAAGCCGAACGTCGCGATCGTCTCGGCCTACAACGACATGCTCTCGGCGCACCAGCCGTTCGAGGCGTTCCCGGCGCAGCTGAAGAAGGCGGTGCTCCGCTCCGGCGGCATCGCGCAGTTCGCCGGCGGCGTGCCCGCGATGTGCGACGGGATCACGCAGGGCCGCGAGGGCATGCAGCTCTCGCTGTTCAGCCGGGACGTGATCGCGATGTCCACGGCGATCGCGCTCTCCCACGACATGTTCGACGCGACGCTGATGCTCGGCGTCTGCGACAAGATCGTCCCCGGCATGCTGATCGGCGCCCTGTCCTTCGGGCACCTGCCCGCGGTGTTCGTGCCCGCCGGCCCGATGACCTCCGGCCTGCCGAACGACGAGAAGGCCAAGATCCGACAGCGGTACGCCGCGGGCGAGATCGGCCGCGAGGAGCTGCTCGAGGCCGAGTCCGCGTCGTACCACTCGGCCGGCACCTGCACGTTCTACGGCACCGCGAACTCCAACCAGATGCTGATGGAGGTCATGGGGCTGCACCTGCCGGGCGCGAGCTTCGTCAACCCGGGCACGCCCCTGCGCGCGGCGCTCACCGACGCGGCCGCCGCACGGGCGACCGCGATGACCGCGTGGGGCGAGGAGTACACCCCGGTCGGGAAGGTCGTCGACGAGAAGGCGGTCGTCAACGGCTGCGTGGCGCTGCTGGCCACCGGCGGCTCGACCAACCACACCCTGCACCTGGTGGCCATCGCCCGGGCCGCCGGCATCACGCTCACCTGGGACGACCTGTCGGACCTGTCGGCGGTGGTGCCGCTGATGGCGCGGGTCTACCCCAACGGCAAGGCCGACGTGAACCACTTCCACGCCGCCGGCGGGCTCGGCTTCACGGTGCACTCGCTGCTCAAGGCGGGCCTGCTCCACGACGACGTGCACACCGTCGCGGGCCACGGCCTGTGGCGCTACACCACCGAGGCGAAGCTCGACGGCTCCTCCGTGACCTGGGAGGAGGGCACCAAGCACAGCCACGACACCGACGTGCTGCGCGGCGCCGACGACCCGTTCGCGCCCGACGGCGGGCTACGGATGCTCGACGGCAACCTCGGCCGCTCGGTCATCAAGACCTCCGCGGTCAAGCCCGAGCACCGGCAGGTCAAGGCGCCCGCGAAGGTGTTCGACGACCAGGCCGACTTCCTGCAGGCGTTCCAGGACGGGCAGCTCGACGACGGTGACTTCGTCGCGGTGATCCGCTTCCAGGGCCCGGCCGCCAACGGGATGCCGGAGCTGCACAAGCTCACGCCCGCGCTCGGCGTGCTCCAGGACCGCGGCCAGCGCGTCGCGATCGTCACGGACGGGCGGATGAGCGGCGCGTCGGGCAAGGTCCCGTCGGCGATCCACCTCACCCCCGAGGCGGCCGTCGGCGGTCCGCTGGCCCGGGTCCGGGACGGTGACCTGGTCACCCTCGACGCCGACGCCGGGGTGCTCGAGCTGCACGTCGCGCCGTACGACCTGGAGGCCCGCACCGCCGCCGTCCCGGACGACGCCCGGGTCTTCGGCACCGGCCGCGAGCTGTTCTCGTCCTTCCGTGCCGCGGTCGGCCCGGCCGACCAGGGCGCCAGCGTGTTCCCCACCCCTTCCCTCGAGACGGAGAACGTCGATGACTGAGTCCCTCCTCGACCGGGTCCCGGTCGTGCCCGTGGTCGTGCTGCACGACCTCGACCACGCCGTCCCGGTCGCCCGCGCCCTCGTCGAGGGCGGCCTGCCGGTGATCGAGCTGACGCTGCGGACCCCGGTGGCGCTCGACGCCATCGAGGCGATCGCCACGCACGTCCCGGAGATCCTGGTCGGCGCCGGCACGATCGTGGCGCCCGCGCAGGCCAAGGACGCGCTGTCCGCGGGCGCGCAGTTCCTGGTCTCCCCCGGTACGACGGACGCGCTGGCCGCCGCGATGCAGGAGACCGGGCTGCCGCACCTGCCCGGCGCCGCGACCGTCTCGGAGGTGCTGCGGCTGCGCGAGCTCGGCTACACGGAGATGAAGTTCTTCCCGGCCGAGGCGTCCGGCGGCGTGGACTTCCTGAAGTCGGTCGGCTCGCCGGTCCCGCAGGCACGCTTCTGCCCCACCGGCGGGATCACGGCCTCGAGCGCCTCGTCGTACCTCGCGCTGCCCAACGTCGGCTGCGTCGGCGGCTCCTGGCTCACCCCGCCCGACGCCCTGCTGGACAAGGACTGGGACCGGGTCGTCCGTCTCGCCACCGAGGCGACCTACCTCCGCTGACCCGGGGCAAACTCCTCGTCGAGCCGGGGCAAAGTCCCCGTCGAGCCGGGGCAAAGTTCCCGTCGAGCCCGGGTCAGCGGCTCTTCATCGGACCGCCGGCGCGGCCGTAGGAGACCGCGACGATCTCGGCGACGACCGACAGCGCGATCTCGCCGGGTGCCTTGCCGCCGGTGTCCAGCCCCGCCGGCACGTGCAGCCGCGCCAGCTGCTCGGCGGACATCTCCCGCTCGAGCTCGGCGAACACGTGCTCGGCGCGGCGCCGGCTGCCCATCATCGCGACGTACCCCGCCTCACCGGCCAGAGCGGCGCGCAGCAGCGCGGCCGCCTCCGGGGCGTCGTGGTCGCAGAGCACCAGCGCGTCCGCAGCGGTGAGCGGGTGGTCGGCGAGCCACTGCAGCGGCGTGGGCTCGACGTGCTCGTCCGCCAGCAGGGTCGTACGGCGGCCCGCCACCCCGGCGATCGTCACCACGGCCCGCCCGATCGGGTTGTCCGAGACCACGACGACCTGGCCGTGCTCGGGGGCGGCGTCGGACCAGGGCTGCTCGCGGCTCGTGCTCATGCCGGCGACCCTACTGCCGGCTGGCAGACTCGAACGGTGATCCTCGACGGCGGCCTCTCCAACGCGCTGGCCGTCCGGGGTCACGTCCTCTCCGACGAGCTGTGGACCGCCCGGCTGCTGCGCGACGCACCGGACGAGATCGCGGCCGTGCACCGGACCTACTACGCGGCCGGCGCCGAGGTGGCCACGACCGCGAGCTACCAGGCGAGCGTGCCGGGCTTCGAGCGGGCCGGGCTGTCCCGCCACGAGGCCGAGACCCTCCTCCGGCGCAGCGTCACCCTGGCCCGCGAGGTGCGCGACGAGCTCGCGGGCGACGGGCACCGGCGGCTCGTCGCGGCGTCGGTCGGGCCGTACGGCGCGGTGCTCGCCGACGGCTCGGAGTACCGCGGCCGCTACGGCGTCGGCGCCGCCGCGCTGCGCGACTTCCACCTGCCGCGGCTCGAGCTGCTCGCGTCGGCCGGGCCGGACCTGTTCGCGGTCGAGACGGTCCCGGACCTCGAGGAGGCCGAGGTGCTGGTGCCGCTGCTCGACGAGATCGGCCTGCCCGCGTGGCTGTCCTACTCGTGCGCGGGACCGCAGACCCGGGCCGGGCAGCCGCTCGCGGACGCGTTCGCGGTGGTCGCGCCCAGCACGGCGGTCGTCGCGACCGGCGTGAACTGCTGCGCCCCGGACGACGTACGCCCGGCTCTCGAGGTCGCCCGCGCGGCCACCGGCAAGCCGGGGGTGGCCTACCCGAACTCCGGCCAGGGCTGGGACAGCCGCACGCACACCTGGAGCGGCGACACGTCGTACGACGTCGCGCTGGCCCCCGGCTGGGTCGCGGCCGGGGCGGCCTACGTCGGCGGCTGCTGCCAGGTCGGGCCGGCCGACATCGCGGCGCTGGCGAAGCTGCTCAGTCGCTCAGGCTGAGGTCGCACAAGCGACCGATGACTTTCGGCGCCGGGGGCGGTCTGCTTGAGGGACGACGAGGAAAGGACCCGGTCATGTTGCAGGACAGCCCGGCTTTCAGCGGCTTCGCCGTGAACGACCTCGAGGCGGCGCGCGCCTTCTACGCGGACGCCCTGGGGCTCACCGTCGAGGACGGTGGCCCCGGCTTCTGGCTGAGGCTCGCGGGCGGGCGGGACGTGCTCGTCTACCCGTCCCCGAACCACCGGCCCGCGTCGTACACGATCCTGAACTTCCCGGTCCCCGACATCGAGGCGGCGGTCGACGAGCTGGCCGGACGCGGCGTGCGGTTCGAGACGTACGCCGGCACCCCGATGGCCACCGACACCAAGGGGATCTTCCGGCAGGGCGGTCCGCTCATCGCATGGTTCCATGACCCGTCCGGCAACACGCTGTCCGTCATCGAGGAGGAGTCGTGAGCGACAAGATCACCACCTGCCTGTGGTTCGACACCGAGGGCGAGGAGGCGGCGAGGTTCTACTGCACGCTGTTCCCGAACTCCCGGATCGTCGGCGTCAGCCACTACGGCGAGGCCGGCCCGCGCGAGGCGGGCACCGTGCTGACCGTGGACTTCGAGCTCGACGGCCGCCCGTACGTCGCCCTCAACGGCGGGCCGGACCACCCGTTCACCGAGGCCGTGTCGTTCCAGATCAGCTGCGCCGACCAGGACGAGGTGGACCGCTACTGGGAGGTGCTGACCGCCGACGGCGGCGAGGAGGGCCCGTGCGGCTGGGTCAAGGACCGCTTCGGGCTGTCCTGGCAGGTGGTGCCGGACGTGATGCCCGAGCTGCTCACGGACCCGGACCCCGACCGGGCGAACCGCGCGATGGCCGCGATGATGAAGATGGGCAAGCTCGACATCGCGGCCCTGCGGGCGGCGGCCGACGGGGCGTGAGGCCTCAGCCGCCGAGCGCCGCGCTGACCACCTCGCGCGCCTCGGCCTGCACCTGCGCGAGGTGCTCGGGACCGCGGAACGACTCGGCATAGATCTTGTAGACGTCCTCGGTCCCGGACGGCCGGGCCGCGAACCACGCGCTCTCGGTGGTCACCTTGAGACCACCGATCTTGGCGCCGTTGCCGGGCGCCTCGGTGAGCTTGGCGGTGATCTCCTCACCGGCCAGGCTGGAGGCGGTCACGTCGTCCGGGGAGAGTGCCGCCAGCTTCGCCTTCTCCTCCCGGTTGGCGGGCGCGTCGACGCGGGCGTAGGCCGGGTCGCCGTACTGCGCGGTGAGGTCGGCGTAGTGCTCGCTCGGCGACTTCCCGGTCGCCGCCAGGATCTCCGAGGCGAGCAGGGCGAGGATCATGCCGTCCTTGTCGGTCGTCCACACCGAGCCGTCGAACCGCAGGAACGACGCGCCCGCCGACTCCTCGCCCCCGAAGGCGATCGAGCCGTCGAGCAGGCCCGGCACGAACCACTTGAAGCCGACGGGGACCTCGGTCAGGGTCCGGCCCACGTGCTTCGCGACCCGGTCGATCATCGACGACGACACCAGGGTCTTGCCGATCGCGGCCTCGGCCGGCCAGTCCGGCCGGCCGCCGCCGTAGAGGTACCCGATGGCGACCGCGAGGTAGTGGTTCGGGTTCATCAGCCCGGCGTCCGGCGTGACGATGCCGTGCCGGTCGGAGTCGGCGTCGTTGCCGGTCGCGATCTGGTAGGCGTCCTTCTGCCGGATCAGCGAGGCCATCGCGGACGGCGAGGAGCAGTCCATCCGGATCTTGCCGTCCCAGTCCAGGGTCATGAACCGCCAGGTCGGGTCGACCAGCGGGTTCACCACCGTCAGGTCGAGGCCGTGCCGGTCGGCGATCTCGCCCCAGTAGGCCACGCTCGCCCCGCCGAGCGGGTCGGCGCCGATCCGGACGCCCGCCTCCTTGACCTTGGCGAGGTCCACCACGTTCGGGAGGTCGTCCACGTAGGTGCCGAGGAAGTCGTACGGCGACGCGGCCGCCCGCGCCCGCGCGAACGGCACCCGGCGCACCCCCTCCAGGCCCTTCTCGATGTAGGTGTTCGCGGCGTCGGCGATCCACTTGGTGGCGTCGGTGTCCGCCGGGCCGCCGTTGGGCGGGTTGTACTTGAAGCCGCCGTCGGCCGGCGGGTTGTGCGAGGGGGTGACCACGATCCCGTCCGCGAGCCCGGAGGACTTCCCGCGGTTGGCGCGCAGGATCGCGTGCGACACGGCCGGGGTCGGGGTGTAGCCGTCGCGGTCGTCGACGAGGACGGTGACGTCGTTGGCGGCGAGCACCTCCAGCGCGGAGGCCCAGGCCGGCTCGGAGAGCCCGTGCGTGTCGCGTCCGACGAACAGCGGGCCGTCGTACCCCTGCTGGGTGCGGTAGTCGCAGATCGCCTGCGTGGTGGCGACGATGTGGGTCTCGTTGAAGGCGGTGCCCAGGCTGCTGCCGCGGTGCCCGGAGGTCCCGAAGGCGACCCTCTGGTCGGGGTCGGAAGGGTCGGGCACGCCCGTGTAGTAGGCGGTCACCAGGTGGGCCACGTCGACGAGGTCGGAGGGCTGGGCCGGGGTCCCGGCGCGGGGGTCGGTCACGAGAGTGGCTCCGTTCGTTCGGTGGTGGGCGGGACGGGCGGGTCGGAGGGGTCGGCAGGCGGGACGCGTACGACGACCACGGCGATGTCGTCGCGGGCCGTGCCCTGCTGGAAGTCGAGCACGTCGGCGACGATGTCCTCGGCCGGGTGGGCGGCGTCGTGGTGGCGGAGCACGGCGTCGTGCAGGCGGCGCTCGCCGAAGAACTCGTGGCCGCACCGGCCCTCGGTGACGCCGTCGGTGTACATCGCCAGGACGTCGCCGGGCGCGAGCCGCAGCTCGGTGTCGTGCACCTGCACGTCGGTGAGCACGCCGACCAGCGACCCGGTCCGGCCGACCTCGCGCACGGGACCGCCGGGGCCGGCGTGCAGCGGCAGCGGGTGCCCGGCGGAGCTGATCGTGGCCACCCACTGGTGCCCGTCGAGCCGCAGCCGCACCAGCACGACGGTGCTGAACCGGTCGGAGCCCTCGTCGAGCAGGACGCGGTTGAGCGTCGCGAGGACGGCGCCGGCGGCCCGCTCCTGCACGGTGAGGGCCCGCAGCGTGTGCCGGACCAGCGCGGTGAGGACGGCCGCCCGGACGCCCTTGCCGCAGACGTCCCCGAGGGCGACCACCCAGTCCCCCGGCCCGATCTGGAAGACGTCGTAGAAGTCGCCGCCCACCTCCTCGCCGTCACCGGCCGGGCGGTAGGACGCGGACACGTCGAGCCCGGGCAGGCGCGGCGGGGTCGGCGGGATCAGCGTGGACTGGAGGGTGCGGGCGAGCTCCTGCGCGCGCGCCTCGGACCGCTCGGCGCTCCGCTTGGCCCGCAGCAGCTCGCGTTCGTACTCACGCCGGTGCGTCGCGTCGAAGACGGCCACCCGGACCAGCTCCGGCGCGCCGTCGGAGCCGGTCTCCATCACGGCGTTCACCAGCACGGGAAGCCGGTTGCCGTCGGCGCGGACGAGCTCGAAGGCCACCTCCCGGACGGTCCCCTGCATCCGCAGCATCGGCGCGTAGTGGGTCTCGTGGTAGATCCGCCCGCCGACGTTCAGCAGGTCCGCGAACGTGCGCTGACCGACCAGCTGCTCGCGCTCGTAGCCGGACAGCCCCAAGAACGTCGCGTTCGC
>Ga0308174_10000437_pt1 | contig 17300 bp, 10 predicted proteins | sample PhyPR2_FD_203894 | JGI IMG/M metagenome (GOLD analysis project Ga0308174, IMG submission 203894) | Soil microbial communities from UC Gill Tract Community Farm, Albany, California, United States - DLSLS.P.R2 | ecosystem: Environmental > Terrestrial > Soil > Agricultural land | place: USA...
TGGCATCGCAGCCGACATTCGACCTCACGGTGCCCGGACGCCTCGATTCGTCGGTGATGGACTGGTTCGCGCAGCGCGGCTTCGTGTGCTGGACGGTCGACATGGAAGGCTACGGGCGCTCGGACAAGTCGCGCGACATCTACTGCGACATCGCCAATGGCGCGGACGACCTCGCCGCGGCAACCGCGTACATCCAGGCCGCGCGCGGCGTGCGAAGCTTCATGACCTACGGCATCTCGTCGGGTGCGCTGCGCGCCGCGCTGTTCGCCGAACGCCATCCCGACCGCGTCGCGCGGCTCGCGCTCGACGCATACGTGTGGACGGGCGAAGGCGCACCCACGCTGGCGCAGCGCCGCAAGAAGCTGCCCGAGTTCATGGCTCTCAAGCGGCGGCCGATCGACCGTGCCTTCGTCTACTCCATCTTCGAGCGCGATCATCCCGACTGCGCGGACAAGCGCGTGGTGGACGCCTTCGCGGATGCCATCCTGGCGCTCGACGATTCGATGCCGAACGGCACCTACATCGACATGTGCAGCAAGCTGCCCGTCAACGATCCTGCGCGCATCCTCATGCCGACGCTCGTCCTGCGCGGGCAGTACGACGGCATCGCGGCGTTCGACGACCTCATCGAGTTCTTCAAGCGGCTGCCCAATCCGGACAAGCAGTTCACCGTCATGCCCGGCATCTCGCACGCGAGCTTCCAGCAGAAGAACTACAAGCTCGTCTACGCCATCCTGCACGACTGGTTCACGCGGCCGGCGCCCGAGTATGCGGGCTAACGCCTGAGGATCCTCGACTCCGAGAGCACCGGCGTCCACCACGGCGCGCTCGTTGCCGAAAAGGGTGATGCCCACGTCCTGCTGCGTGAATCGCCCATCAAGTCCGCCCGTCCGGGCCCGGGCGTTTGCTGCGCCGCAGCGGAACCGGGCCGCTGCGGTAGACTCGAAGGTTCCATGAACGCCGGTCGCGAGCCCTTCGTCGAACGCGCCGACAACGCGGTGAAGGATCCCCCGCGGCTGCGCGAGATCCCGTACAACTACACGTCGTTCTCGGACCGCGAGATCGCGATCCGGCTGCTCGGCACGGAGCTGTGGGACATCCTGGACGAGCTGCGCGGCGAGCGGCGCACCGGGCGCTCGGCGCGCATGCTCTACGAAGTGCTCGGCGACATCTGGGTCGTCGAGCGCAACCCGTACCTGCAGGACGACCTGCTCGACAATCCGCAGCGTCAGCGCCTGCTGGTCGACGCGCTGCACCACCGGCTCAACGAAGTGGAGAAGCGCCGCGTCGCCAACGCGGCCGCCGATCCCGATCGCGCCGAAAAGGTGTCGCGGCTTCTCGCGGGCGCGCGGGGCGCGGTCGATCGCTTCGCCGCGTCGTTTGCCGAAACGGCAGCGTTGCGCAAGCGCGTCGTGAAGGTGCTCGGCCGCTCGACGCGGCGGGACAACATCGCGTTCGACGGCCTCGCGCGCGTGTCGCACGTCACCGATGCAACGGACTGGCGCGTCGAGTATCCGTTCGTCGTGCTGCATCCGGACACCGAGGACGAGGTGCGCGGCCTGGTGGAAGGCTGCATCGACCTGGGGCTGACGATCATCCCGCGCGGAGGCGGCACCGGCTACACGGGCGGCGCCATTCCGCTCGACGCGCGCTCGGCGGTCATCAATACCGAGAAGCTGGAGCGCCTGAGCGAGGTCGAGCGCGTGGTGCTGCCCGGTCATCGGGAACCGACGCCAACGCTTCATTGCGGCGCCGGCGTGGTGACGGCGCGCGCGATGCAGGTGGCCGAGGCGGCGGGCCTCGTGTTCGCATGCGACCCGACGTCAGCGGATGCGTCGTGCATCGGCGGCAACGTCGCGGTGAACGCCGGCGGCAAGAAGGCGGTGCTGTGGGGCACGGCGCTCGACAATCTCGCGTCGTGGCGCATGGTCACTCCCGATGCGCAGTGGCTCGAGGTGCTGCGCCTCGATCACAACCTGGGCAAGATCCACGACGCAGCGCAGGCGACGTTCGAGCTGCGCTGGCTCGATCGCTCGGGCACCAATGTCGAGCGGCGGGAAACGCTGACGATTCCCGGCGGCCAGTTCCGCAAGGTCGGCCTCGGGAAGGATGTCACCGACAAGTTCCTCGCCGGACTTCCGGGCGTGCAGAAGGAAGGCACCGACGGCATCGTCACCAGCGCGCGCTTCATCCTGCATCGCATGCCGCCGGCGATCCGCACGGTGTGCCTCGAGTTCTTCACCCCCGCGCACGAATCGACCCCGGCCATCGTCGAGATCAAGCGGCATCTGGACGGGCGGCCGCACGGCGCGATCCTCGCGGGCCTCGAGCACCTCGACGAGCGCTACGTGAAGGCCGTCGGGTATGCCACGAAGGCGAAGCGGCATGGCCGGCCCAAGATGGTGCTGCTCGGCGACATCGTCGGCGAGACGGACGAAGCGGTCGCCACCGCGGCATCCGAGGTCATCCGCATCGCGAACGCCCGCGGCGCCGAAGGCTTCGTCGCCGTGTCGGCCGATGCGCGGAAGAAGTTCTGGGCCGACCGCTCGCGCACGGCCGCGATTGCGCGGCACACCAACGCGTTCAAGATCAACGAGGACGTGGTGATTCCGCTCGAGCGCCTCGGCGACTATACCGACGGCATCGAGCGCATCAACATCGAGCTGTCCATCCGCAACAAGCTGCGCCTGGCCGACGCGCTGTCCGATCTGTTCGCGCAGGCGACGCTCGGCCACCTGTGGACCACCGACAGCGAGGCCGAGCCCGAGGCCGAGCACCTCGCCGCCAAGGCGGAGGAGGCACGCGCGATCGTGACCGAGGTCGGCGCACGCTGGAGCGATCTGCTCGCCCGCATCGACGACACGTTCGGCGCGCTGCAGGACCATTCCGTGCGCGTGTCCTGGAAGGCCGAGCTGAAAGCGCCGCTCGACCTGGTGTTCGAAGGCCGCGCCTTCGAGCCGGTGCGCGCGCACATCGCGGCCATCCACCGGCGCATCCTGCGCAGCCGCGTGTTCGTCGCGCTGCACATGCACGCCGGCGACGGCAACGTGCACACGAACATCCCCGTCAATTCCGACGACTACGGGATGCTCCAGGAAGCGAAGGCCGCCGTCGACCGCATCATGGCGCTCGCGCGCTCACTCGACGGCGTGATCTCCGGCGAGCACGGCATCGGGATCACCAAGCTCGAATACCTGACCGACGCGGAGCTCGCGCCCTTCGCCGATTACAAGCAGCGCGTCGACCCGCACGGGCGCTTCAACCGCGGCAAGCTGCTGCGCGATCCGGTTCCGGCCGACCTGTCGCGCGCATATACGCCGTCGTTCTCGCTGATCGGGCACGAGAGCCTGATCCTCGAGCAAAGCGCGATCGGGCAGATCGCCGAGTCGATCAAGGACTGCCTGCGCTGTGGAAAATGCAAATCGCCGTGCGCGACGCACAGCCCGCGCGCCAACCTGCTCTACAGCCCGCGCAACAAGATCCTCGGCACCTCGCTGCTCATCGAGGCGTTCCTCTACGAGGAGCAGACGCGCCGGGGCGTGAGCCTGCGGCACTTCGACGAGTTCGGCGACATCGCGGACCACTGCACGATCTGCCATAAATGCAAGAACCCGTGCCCGGTCGACATCGACTTCGGCGACGTTTCCATCGCCATGCGCAACCTGCTGCGCCGCGAGCACAAGCGCAGCTTCAATCCAGGCACTGCGGCGTCGATGTTCTTCCTCAACGCCACCGACCCATCGACGGTGAAGCTCGCCAAGACGGCGCTCATGGACGTCGGCTTTCGGGTGCAGCGCGCGGCGTACCGTGTCGTGAAGAAGCTGGGTCTGGCGCAGAAGCAGACCGCGCATCCGCCGTCGACCACGGGGCCGGTGAAGCTCACGTCGCAAGTGATCCACTTCGTGAACAAGCCCATGCCGGGCAACCTGCCCAAGCGGACGGCGCGCGCGCTGCTCGACGTCGAGGACCCGACCATCGTGCCGATCATCCGCGATCCGGCCAAGGTGACCGACGATTCCGATTCCGTGTTCTATTTCCCCGGCTGCGGCTCCGAGCGGCTGTTCTCGCAGGTAGGCCTCGCCACGCAGGCGATGCTCTACCACGTGGGCGCGCAATGCGTGCTGCCGCCCGGTTACTTGTGCTGCGGCTACCCGCAGACGGCCGCGGGCAACCACGACAAGGGCCAGGAGATCATCACCGACAACCGGGTGCTGTTCCACCGCGTCGCCAACACGCTCAACTATCTCGACATCAAGACGGTGATCGTGTCGTGCGGCACATGCATGGATCAGCTGCAGAAATACGAGTTCGAGAAGATCTTCCCGGGCTGCCGGCTGCTCGACATCCACGAATACCTGCTCGAGAAGGGCGTGCGCCTCGAAGGCGTCAGCGGCGTGCGCTACATGTACCACGACCCCTGCCACACGCCGATGAAGACCCACCAGCCGCAGAAGGTCGTGAACACGCTGATGGGGGTCCCGGTCGCGCGCAACGACCGCTGCTGCGGCGAGTCGGGCACGCTCGCGACGACCCGTCCCGACATCTCGACGCAGGTGCGTTTTCGCAAGGAAGCCGAGATGCGCAAGGGTGCACAGGCGCAGCGCGCCGACGGGTTCGACGGGCCCGTGAAGGTCCTCACGTCGTGTCCGTCATGCCTCCAGGGCCTTTCACGCTTCGACGACGACGCCGGCACGACCGCCGATTACATCGTCGTGGAAATCGCCCGGAACATCCTCGGCGAGCGCTGGCTGCCGGACTACGTCGCGCGCGCCAATCGCGGCGGCATCGAGCGGGTGCTCGTCTGATCCGCCGAGAAAGACCCCGCGACCCGGCCGACGCGGTGAGCGCGCGGGCCGGGATCGCGGGCGGAGGAAAGGTTATTCGGGGCCGTACGCCGAATCGCCCGAGCCCGCATTCGCGGCGCCCGCGACAGGTTCTGCCGCGGCCGACGAAACGACCGCCTGTGTCACCGTCGCATGGCCCGTGGCCGCTTCCTGCATCGTCGCGGGCGACTGGAAGATCACGAAGGGCGCGGCGAGCAGCGCGATGAAGAACACGTCCACGACGTAATCGGCGAGGTGGCTGCGGCCGGCCGGATCGGCGGGCGTGGCGCTTGGCCGTGCGACCGCCGTCTTGGGAGTGCGAAGGTACGTGCTCGAGGTCATGTCGGCTCCTTTTCACCAGGCCATCGCGGCAAAAAGCGCCGCGGCCCGTTTGCCAGTACCGATCAATACGCAATGACCGGCGCCAGGCGGACAAAGCCGCGGGTGGAGGCAATCGTGCGATCCGCGTCCTGGTGTTGAAGCGATCGTAGGCGCGCCGGATGCCCCTCGAGAGGGAGCAATCCGTGCCGCGCTCGCGGAAAATTCGCGCACGCGCAACGTCGGGTGTGCCGCCGGTCGGTGCCGGGCGGCACCCCCGGGCGGTGCCCAGAACCTTTGTGCTATAACGACTTGGAATCGCGCTGCACGCCCTTTCGGGGTGTCGCCGCGCCGGCAGCGCACGCCGCGCCTCGGGGGGTCGGCGCGTGCCCGCCGGTCCCAAGGCGCTCTCGAGGCGGCCGCGCGGTGACAGGGCCGGCCATGAGGCTGCCGGAAACGCCGGCGGCGGCCGCGCCGCGGGATCGCCACATGACGCATGCACGACCTGCCGGAACCCCCCACCAACCGATGTCCGGATCGCATCCGGGCAGGCGTCTGGCGCCTGCACGGCAGACCCTTCGCGGCCCGCGTGTGAAGGGCCGCTCGTCATGACGCCCGAGCAGGCGGCGCCGATCGCCGAGCGGGTGCGCGAAGCGCCTCCCGACGAAACGCCAGCGCTGGCGTTCGCCGATACCGACAGCGCCTCCAAATACTTCAAGTCGCTGATCCTGCTCAGCGTGCCGCAGGCCTACGCGGCGCTGATCGGGCAAATGCGCGCGGTTGCGGGCGCGGACTTCACGCCCCGTGAGCGCGGTTACATCGCCGAGCTCGCGCGCGACCAGGCGGCCCATCTGCATACCGAGCTGGCCCGGCGCTACGCGGGCAAGCCGCAGCCGGCCGGCGACCGCGAGAAACAGGCGGCCGACCAAGCCATCCACATGTGGCAGGCGCTCTGGGAGCAGTACTCGGCGTGCCTCAAGCCGCTGCTCGAAGGCGACCCGGAGCTCCAGGGCGTCAAGGCCAAGCTGTTGCAGCGCGGATTGTTCGTCGGCAAGCAGCTGGTGCTCGTGCACGGGCTTGCGCGACGCTCGCCGCCCGCATCGCTGTGGCAGGAGCTGCATGCGTACTATCGCCTCGCCGAGATGCTGGACTGCACGGTTGCAGCCGTGTCCGACGACCTCATGCCGCACGCCGTGGGCATCTCCTGCTATTCCACTTACATGCACGCGCTGCTGCTCGGCCTCGCCGACGGCTGCGCGCTGTCGGTCCGCCAGATCGAGCTCATCGACCGGTGGCTCGGGCAATGGGCGCGGAAGATCTTTCCGTACGCGCAACAGCGCGAGACGGAAGGGCCCATCATGCTGATCGACATGGACGGCGCCGAAGGGGCCAGCGTGGCGAGCGTCGCGCCTGCGCAGTGCGGTCCGGCCATGCGCTTCGGCTATCCCGCGAAGATCGCAACCAGCGTGCGCGGGCGCCTGAAGCGCCTCGCGGGCGGGGCCAGTCCCGCCGAGCTGCAGCTCGGGGTCGACGTGTCGCCCGAGCAATGCGTCACGGTGCTCACGCATGTCGAGCAGCGCTGGTGCCAGCCGCGGCGCATGCCGGCAGGCGGGCACGATCGCGTGGAGCTCGGGGCGGGCGGACTCAACGCGGCGTACTTCCGCATCGGCGGTCGCACGTTCGACAAGAAGGACCCGCTCGGGCGCCTGACCTATCATGGCACCCAGCACCTGCAGACGCTCGGCGCGCTGACCGACTACGATCGCGACAAGGAAGAGGCGGAGAAGAACTGGCCGTGGGAGCGCTGGCACGGTCATTACGAATGGCACGAGGCCACCCTGAAGCGCCGCGAAGGCACGCACTACCGCTGGTTCTTCGACCAGCTGGTGGTGCTGCGCGACGACGAGCGCACGCGCCTCGGTCACGCGACGCGCATCGCGCTCGGAACCGAGGGCGACGTGGGCCTGTCCGTCAAATTGTGGCCAGGCGCACCCAAGGCGCTCACGATGCGCGCGATGTCCGCGGCGTTCCAGGAGGATCCGCCGATCCCCGTGCTGCTGCTCGCCGAGACGCCGGAGGAAAAGCCCTCGCTCATCGTCGGCTCCCGGGTCTTTGCGGCGGGCCGTGCGCTGCGGTCGGTCGACCCGGGTCCCGAGCGCCGCTATCGCATGACGCGTCTGCTCCAGCGCGGCGCGGATTTCGAGCGGGTCGCGTTCGAAGAAGACCACTAGCCGCCGCGGCCGCCCGGCGCGGCCGCCCCTGAAGCGCCCATGGGCAACCGCCTGGCCGGCTCGTCGAGCCCGTACCTGCGCCAGCACGCGGACAATCCCGTCGACTGGTATCCCTGGGGCGAGGAAGCGCTTGCGCGCGCCCGCACCGAAGGCAAGCCGATCCTTTTGTCGATCGGCTACTCGGCGTGCCACTGGTGCCACGTCATGGCGCACGAGTCGTTCGAGGATCCAGCCGTCGCAGCCGCGATGAATGCGCAGTTCGTGAACGTCAAGGTGGACCGCGAAGAGCGGCCCGACCTCGACCAGATCTACCAGACCGCGCACGCGCTCCTCACGCGCCGCTCGGGCGGATGGCCGCTCACGGTCTTCCTCACGCCCGAGGGCGCCCCGTTCTTTGCCGGCACGTATTTCCCCAAGTACGGGCGCTACGGGCTGCCCGGCTTCATCGACATCCTCCCGCGCGTCGCCGCCGCGTATCGCGAGCAGGGACCGGCCATCGCGGCACAAAATCGGCAGCTCGCCGAGGCCATGCAGTCGCTCGAGCCGACGACGAGCGCCCAGGCGCTGCCGGGCCGTGCGCCGGGCGTTGCACTCGTTGCGCTCAAGCGCAGCTTCGACCGCGTGCATGGCGGCTTCGGCGCGGCGCCCAAGTTTCCGCATGCGGCCGAGCTCGATTTCTGCCTGCGCGCCTACGGCAGCAGCCGCGATGCGGACGCGCTCACCGTCGTGCGGACCACGCTGGCGCGCATGGCCGACGGGGGCATCCACGACCAGCTCGCTGGCGGCTTCTGCCGCTACAGCGTCGACGCCGAATGGACCATCCCGCACTTCGAGAAGATGCTCTACGACAACGGTCCGCTCGTTGCCCTCTACGCCGATACCGCGCGCGCGACGGGCGATGCGCGCTTCGGCGAGGTGGCGCGCGGCATCGTCGGCTGGATGGGACGCGAGTTGCGCGCGCCCGACGGTGCGTGGTACGCGAGCCTCGACGCGGACAGCGAGGGCGTCGAAGGCCGCTATTACGTATGGACCCGGGACGATGCGCGCGCCGTCATGACGGCCGAGCAATGGGCGGTTGCCGAGCCGTTCTTCGGGTTCGACCGGCCGCCCAACTTCGAGAACCATGCGTGGCACCTGCGCATCTGCACGCCGCTCACCGAAGTCGCCTCGACGCTCGGCATCGCGCTTGCCGCAGCGCATGGACGGATGGCGGGTGCCAAGACGGCGCTACTGCGCGCGCGTGAGCAGCGCGTCCATCCCGGGCGCGACGACAAGGTGCTCACGTCGTGGAACGCGCTCGCGATCGCGGGCCTGGCGCGGGCGGCACGCGCACTGGACGATGCGCGCCTCGCGGAGCAGGCATTCGGGGCGCTCGACGCCGTGATGCGCGTCGCGTGGCGCGATGGCCGCCTCCATGCCACGCGACATGGCGACGCGCCCCAGCTCAACGGATATCTCGACGATCATGCGTTCATGCTGGCCGCGCTGGTGGAGCTCATGCAGACGCGATTCAGGCCGGGCGACTGGACGCTCGCGCGCCAGCTCGCCGACGCCCTGCTCGAGCGCTTCGAAGACTGGCAGCGCGGCGGATTCTGGTTCACGAGCCACGACCACGAGCGCCTGTTCCACCGCAGCAAGCCCGGACACGACAACGCAACGCCGGCGGGCAACGGCATCGCGGCCAGCGCACTGATCACGCTCGGGCACGTGGCCGGCGAGCCGCGCTACGTGGACGCCGCCGAGCGTGCGCTGCGCCTGTTCGCGCCCATGCTCGCCGAAGCGCCGGGCGGGTGCTCGTCGCTGCTCAACGCGCTCGAGGACCTGGAGGCGCCGCCCACCACGGTGATCCTGCGTGGCGAGCCGCGGGAGACGCGCGAGTGGCAGCGCACGATCGAGCGCACTTATCGGCCCACCGTGCGCGTGCTCGACCTCGGCGGCCTGCGTGACGTGCCGCCCGCGCTCGACAAGGGCGCGTTGCCGCCGCACGGTGGCGTGGCCTGGGTGTGCCGGGGTACGCACTGCGCACCGCCGGTGCGCAGCCTGCACGACCTGCTCAAGGTGGTCGATGCAGCATGAGCCGGTGCAACGTCGTCGGACGACGGCTTCATCGCCCGCGCCGATGCGTTAGGCGTCCACCGGGCGCGTCGGACGGGCGTTGTACGATAGCGTAAAGCCTGCCACGTGGCAGGTGATCACCACCCCGCAACCGACCCTGGAGCACTCTCGCATGAACGTCGTTCGCGCAACTCTTGCTGCCGCCGCGCTGTGCACCGCCGCCGTTGCGTCCGCCCAGTCGGGCGAGGATCTCATCAAGAAGGACGGCTGCACGGCCTGTCACGCTGTCGACAAGAAGGTGATCGGGCCGGCCTACGTCGACGTCGCCGCCAAGTACAAGGGTGATGCGAAGGCGGCCGCGTACCTGCAGGACAAGATCAAGAAGGGCGGCTCGGGCGTGTGGGGCCAGATCCCCATGCCGCCGAACACGCAGGTGAGCGACGCCGACATCAAGACCATCGTCGCCTGGATCCTCACGCTGAAGAAGTAGCGGCTTTGACGCCGGTCGGCGCGCTGGGTTAACCTTCGGCGTCCGCAGCAGGAGAGCGCGCGCGAGGGCAATGCCCTTTGCGCGCCGCCGAAGGCGTAATCCCGAAACCGCTCAGGCAAAAGGACTGCGAGGACGCGGCAACGATCTGGAGAGCGGTCCCACGGCGCGTGAGTCGAGCGCCGGCGTGGCGGACCCACCGAAGGGGCACCGGCGCGATCCGTACGATCGCGCCGCAATCTCTCAGGTAAAAGGACAGACGGGCGAAGCGGCACGAGGCTGCTTCGCTTTTTTTTGTCCATGCCGGGAGCGTCCTTGCCGCAGACCACGTCGCTCAATGCCGTCCACCGCGCCGCGGGCGCGCGCATGGTGGACTTCGGCGGCTTCGACATGCCGCTGCACTACGGCTCGCAAATCGAGGAGCACCACGCGGTGCGCCGCGACGCCGGCATGTTCGACGTCTCGCACATGCGCGTGCTCGACCTCGAAGGGCCCGACGCGCGCACGTTCCTGCGCCATGCGCTCGCCAACGACGTCGCCAAGCTGAAGGCGCCCGGCAAGGCGCTCTACGCATGCCTGCTGGCCGAGAACGGCGGCGTGCTGGACGACCTCATCGCGTACTGGCGTGGCGGCGACGTCTATCGCATCGTGGTCAATGCGGGAACCGCGCAAAAGGACATCGCCTGGCTGCGCGGGCTGCTTGCGCGCACGGGCTCGAAAGCGACGCTGAAGGTCCGCGACGACCTGGCGATGATCGCGGTGCAGGGACCGCAGGCGCGCGCGAAGACGTGGTCCGCGCTACCCGAAACGGCACAGTCCACCGCCGAGATCAAGCCCTTCAACGGCGTGACCGTGGGGACGCGCCGCTGCGAGCTCTTCGTCGCACGCACCGGCTATACGGGCGAGGATGGCTTCGAGATCATGATGCCCGCGGACCTTGCGCCCGAGGTCTGGCAAGCGCTCGCCGGCGCCGGCGTAACGCCGTGCGGCCTGGGCGCGCGCGACACGCTGCGGCTCGAGGCCGGCATGAACCTCTACGGCCAGGACATGGACGAAACCGTCACGCCGCTCGAGTCGGGCCTCGCGTGGACGGTCGACCTCGCCGGCGAGCGCGATTTCGTCGGCCGCGCCGCGCTCGTGGCGCAGGCGCCGGCACGCGACCTGACCGGCCTGCTGCTCGTCGACGCGGGCGGCGTGCTGCGTGCGCATCAACACGTCGACTGCGGCCACGCGCACGGTGAAATCACGAGCGGCACGTTCTCGCCGACGCTCGGCCGCTCCATTGCGCTGGCGCGGCTGCCCACCGTCGTCCGGCCGGGCGATACGGTGCACGTGAGCGTGCGCGAGCGCAAGCTGGCCGCGCGCGTCGTCAAGCCGCCGTTCGTGCGCAACGGCAAGATCCTCGTCGAATGATTCCACCGTGCGCGCGGCATCGGCCGGCGCAGCTGCCCATCGGAGATTCCCATGAACGTGCCTGACGATCTGCGCTACACCGAAAGCCACGAATGGATCCGCCGCGAGAGCGACGGCACGCTGACCGTGGGCATCACCGACCACGCGCAGGCGGCGCTCGGCGATCTGGTCTACGTGGAGCTGCCCGCCGTCGGCCGCAAGCTCGCGGCGCGCGAGGCCGCCGCGGTGGTCGAATCGGTGAAGGCGGCCAGCGACGTCTACGCGCCGGTGGCCGGTGAAGTCGTGGCCGTCAACGATGCGCTTGCAAACGCACCCGAGCAGGTCAACGCGGACGCATACGGCGCCTGGCTCTACAAGCTGAAGCCAGCCGACCCGGACGCGAGCAACGGGCTGCTCGACGCGAAGGGCTATATCGCCAGCGTCGGCGAGGAATGAACCGCGCCATGCAGATGAACGAACCGCACGCCGAATCGCTCGCGTTGCTCGAAGATCACGGCAGCTTCATCGGACGCCACATCGGCACCTCGGCGGACGACCAGGCCGCCATGCTGGCCGCGATCGGTGTCCCATCGCGGGCTGCGCTCGTCGATGCCGTCGTGCCTGCCGCCATTCGCAACCGCGATCCGTTGCCGCTGCCCGGTCCGCGCAGCGAGGCCGAGGCCCTGGCGGCGCTGCAGGCGATCGCCGAGCGCAACGCCGTGTTCCGCTCGTACATCGGTCAGGGTTATTACGGCACGATCACGCCGCCGGTCATCCTGCGCAACGTCCTGCAAAGCCCCGCCTGGTACACGGCCTACACGCCTTATCAGCCGGAGATCGCGCAGGGGCGCCTCGAGGCGCTGCTGACGTACCAGACGATGGTGTGCGACCTGACCGGCATGGCGATCGCCAACGCGTCGATGCTCGACGAAGCGACCGCCGCGGCCGAGGCCATGACGCTGCTGCGCCGCGCCAGCAACGCCAAGAGCCGCGTGTTCTTCGTGGCGGACGATGTGTTCGCGCAAACGCTCGACGTGGTGCGTACGCGTGCCGCGCCGCTGGATATCGAAGTGGTCGTCGGGCCGGCGGAGGCTGCGGAGCGTTCCGACGCATTCGGGGTGCTGCTGCAATATCCGGGTGCCAACGGCGACGTACGCGATTACCGCGCGCTCGCCGCGGCCATCCACGCGCGCGGCGGCCTGGTGGCGTGCGCATCCGACCTGCTCGCGCTGACGCTGCTCATGCCGCCGGGCGAGTGGGGCGCCGATTGCGTCGTCGGCTCGTCGCAGCGCTTCGGCGTCCCGATGGGCTTCGGCGGCCCGCACGCCGCGTTCATGGCCACGCGCGATGCCTACAAGCGCTCGCTCCCCGGACGTCTCGTGGGCGTCACCGTCGACGCGCAGGGCGCGCCGGCCTACCGGCTCGCGTTGCAGACGCGCGAGCAGCACATCCGCCGCGAGAAGGCCACGTCGAACATCTGTACCGCGCAAGTGCTGCTCGCCGTCATCGCGGCGATGTATGCCGTCTACCACGGGCCCGAGGGGCTCAGCCGCATCGCACGGCGCGTGCACCGGCTCACCGCGCTGTTGCGCGAGGGTCTGCAGCGCCTGGGCTTCACCGTTCAGCCGGCGGCGTTCTTCGACACGGTCACCGTGCGCACGGCGATCGACACGCAGGCGCTCGTCGAGCGCGCGCGCGCCGCCGGCATCAACCTGCGCTGCGTGGATGGGACGACCGTCGGCGTGTCGCTCGACGAGACGACGACTTCGCGCGACGTCGCCGCGCTCCTCGACGTCTTCGCCGGGCGCCCGAGCGGCATCGTGGTGGCCGAGCTCGATCACGCCGCGGCCGACGCGTTGCCGGCGGCACTGCGCCGTACCTCCGCGTTCCTGACGCACCCGGTGTTCCATCGGCACCGTTCTGAAACCGAGATGCTGCGCTATCTGCGCCGCCTTGCCGACCGCGACCTGGCGCTCGACCGGGCGATGATCCCGCTCGGCTCGTGCACCATGAAGCTCAACGCGACGGCGGAGATGATCCCGATCACGTGGCCGCAGTTCGGCGCGCTTCATCCATTCGCGCCGGCGGCCCAGACCCAGGGCTACGCGGAGCTCGTGCGCGAGCTCGAGGCACAACTGTGCGCGGTCACCGGGTACGACGCCGTATCGCTGCAGCCCAATGCCGGCTCGCAGGGCGAGTATGCGGGCCTGCTCATGATCAAGGCTTACCACGCGAGTCGCGGCGAAGCGCATCGGGACGTCTGTCTCATTCCGGCCTCGGCGCACGGCACCAATCCGGCCTCGGCGCACATGGCCGGCATGCGGGTGATCGTCGTCGGCTGCGACGCCGCCGGGAACGTGGATCTCGCCGATCTCGCGGCCAGGGCGGAGGCCCATCGCGACGATCTCGCGGCCGTGATGGTGACGTACCCGTCGACGCACGGCGTATTCGAAGCGGGCATTTCCGCACTGTGCGACATCGTGCACGCGCACGGCGGTCAGGTGTACGTCGATGGCGCGAACCTCAATGCGCTCGTCGGCGTCGCTGCGCCCGGCCATTTCGGCGCCGACGTCTCCCACCTCAACCTGCACAAGACATTCTGCATCCCGCACGGCGGCGGCGGGCCCGGCGTCGGGCCTGTTGCATGCAAGGCGCATCTCGCGCCGTTCCTGCCGGGACATCGTCATCTCGACGGCCGCAATGCCGCCACCGTGCCGGCCGATGCGGGCACCGCGCAGCCGATCGGGCCGGTGAGCGCAGCGCCGTACGGATCGGCGTCGATCCTGCCGATCTCGTGGATGTACATCGCGATGATGGGCGCCGAAGGCCTGCGCGCGGCGACCGAGTCGGCGATCCTCGCGGCGAACTATGTCGCGCGACGCCTGGGCGCGCACTATCCGGTGCTCTACAGCGGCCCCGGCGGCTTCGTCGCGCACGAATGCATCCTCGACCTGCGCCCGCTCAAGGCGGCGAGCGGCATCGAGGCGGAAGACGTGGCCAAGCGCCTGATGGACTACGGCTTCCACGCGCCGACCATGAGCTTTCCCGTGCCCGGCACGCTGATGGTCGAGCCCACCGAGAGCGAGCCGAAGGCCGAGCTCGATCGCTTCATCGACGCGATGATCGCCATCCGCGCCGAGATTCGCGCGGTCGAGGAAGGGCGCCTGGATCGCGAGGACAATCCGCTGAAGCATGCGCCGCACACCGCGCAGGCCGTGGCGGCCGACACGTGGACGCATGCATATCCGCGCTCGGTCGCCGCCTATCCGGACGGTGACGTTCAGGGCAAGTACTGGCCGCCCGTCGCGCGCGTCGACAACGTGTACGGCGATCGCAACCTGTTCTGCAGCTGCATTCCCGTCAGTGACGACGGCCAGGAGCCGGATCCGGTCGCGGCGCAGGCCGCGTAGTGCGCGTCCTCGTCCTCGGCGGGGGCGTCATCGGCGTCACCGCGGCGTGGTATCTGGCCAACGACGGCCACGACGTCACGCTGGTCGACCGCCATCCGGGTGCGGCGCTGGAGACTTCGTTCGCCAACGGCGGGCAGATCTCCGCTTCGTACGCCGAGCCGTGGGCCAATCCCGAGGCGCCGCGCAAGATCCTCAAGTGGATCGGCCAGGAAGACGCCCCGCTCCTGTTTCGCCTGCGCGCGGACTGGCGGCAATGGCGCTGGGGCCTGCAGTTCCTGGTCGAATGCCTGCCGTCGCGCACGCGCGACAACACGATCCAGTGCCTGAACCTCGCGCTGTATTCACGCGCCTGCCTGCAGGCGCTGCGCGCACAGACCGGGATCGTGTACGACCATCTGGAGCGCGGCATCCTGCAGTTCTACACGGACGCCGCGGAGTTCGAGCAGGGCGTCGCGGCCGCGGCGCTGATGCGCCAGTACGGCTGCGATCGCGACATCAAGACGGCCGACGAATGCGTGGCGCTCGAGCCGGCGCTCGCGCAATGCCGCGACCGCCTTGCCGGGGGCATCTTCACCGCGACCGACGAATCGGGCGACGCGCAGGCGTTCACGACCAACCTCGCTGCACGCGCCGCGGCGCGCGGCGTGCAACTGCGCTTCGGCGTGACGGTGGACCGGCTGGTCGCTTCAGGGGATCGCCTCGACGGCGTGCGCCTTCACGATGCGGAAGGACGGCTCGAGGTTGCCACGGCGGACGCGTACGTCGTCGCGCTCGGCAGCCACAGCCCGTTCCTGCTCGAGCCGATCGGCGTGCCGTGCAACGTCTATCCGGCCAAGGGCTACTCGGCGACGATCCGCGTGGGCGGCCATGCCGGTGCGCCCACCGTCTCGCTCACCGATCTCGCGTGGAAGATCGTGCTCACGCGCCTCGGCGATCGCCTGCGCGTGGCCGGCACCGCCGAGCTCAACGGCTGGGACAAGACGCTCAACCAGACCCGCTGCCAGGCGCTCACCCGCCGCACGTTCGATCTCTTTCCCGACGCGGGCGAGCCCGAAGGCGTGCAGTACTGGGCCGGGCTGCGCCCGGCGACGCCGTCCAACGTGCCGCTCGTGGGCGGCACGCGCTATCGCAACCTGTACCTCGACACCGGCCACGGCACGCTCGGCTGGACCATGGCATGCGGGTCCGGCCGCGCACTGGCGGACGTCATCGCGGGGCGCAAGCCCGAGGTGGACTTCCGCTTCACCGGACCGTGACGGCGCGCGCAGGCGGACGTCACGCCGCGGCGCACATGATCACGGCGTCGTTGCCATACCCTTCGGCGATGTAGCCCAGCGCCACCATCTGGTCGCGGATCGCCCGGCTGGTCGTGTAGCGGTGGTTGGCATCGGCGCGGTTGTCGAACACCCGATACAGCGGGATCGTGCCGGCGGGACATGCGCCCGCGGTCGGCCCCGTGGTGGTCGGCAGCGCGATGAAGAACACCGCGCTCGACTCGAGGTCGAAGGTCGGGAATTTCGCCAGCGTGGCGGTGCATTCGTCCGGGGAGGCGGAGAAGAAATGCGAGTCGCCCTGCGGCGGCGGAATATAGATGCGGCACACCGGGTTCACGCCTGCACCGCCCACGGCCTGCGAAGGGAAGACGTGAAACGACTGGCCCGTGCGGACCCATCCCACCAGGCGCCCCGAATCCAGCGCATCGATGTCCGGCTGCAGCGCGCTGATGAAGTAGTGGTCGAGCGTCGCGTTGTAGAACTCCACGGCGGTGACCGGCAGCGCGGGCGCGATGCCCGACTGTCCCGCGAAGTTGCGCGCGAGGTTGGGGGCCACGCTGCCGTCGCGCATCAGCGCGCTCGTGCCATCGGTGGGCAGCGCCGCGTAAGTGATGGAGTCGACGCCCGCGTAGTTCACCGTGCCGCCGTCGGTGGCGAGGAAACCGTTCGCCACGACATAATCGGGCGTCACGACGCCGAGCGCGGCGAAGCCCTGGGTGGCGATCAGCGCGCGCTTGCCCGCCGTGCTGCCGCTCGCCAGGTCGTGGTCGAAGGTCAAGGTCTTGATCGCACCGTTGTGCGAAACGGTGAGCTGGTGGCCTTGCAGGAATTGCTGGCCGCCCGCGCCGAACGCTTCGTGCAGCACGATGAACTGCACGGTGCCGTCGGCATTCGAGTAGAGCTGGTCGATCACGAACGTATGGAACGATGCGCCCGCGAGCGGCGCTGCCAGCGCGACCGCGATCGCGGCCACGATGCGTAACAGGGATTTCATGCGAACCTCCAGTGCCGACGACAGGTGCATCCGCCGGGTCAACAGGCGCGGCGTGAGGCTATTCCGGCCGAACACGCGGCCGGGACGCGCGCCCGATCATCCCACGCTGCCTGCGCGCCTGCGCCTTTGCCTCGCGGTGCTTGCGGTGCTCGTCTGCGGGCATGTCGCTGGCGCGGGCGTCGTGACCGTGTCGCAACCATGGCTTCCACCCGCTGCCCGCCACGCGTCCACGCCGCTCTACCTCGTGCTCGGCACGTCCGAGCCTGCCACGCTGGTGGGTGCTCGCTCGCCGGTCGGCGAGGTGCAGCTCTACGAC
>Ga0308174_10000438_pt1 | contig 17269 bp, 14 predicted proteins | sample PhyPR2_FD_203894 | JGI IMG/M metagenome (GOLD analysis project Ga0308174, IMG submission 203894) | Soil microbial communities from UC Gill Tract Community Farm, Albany, California, United States - DLSLS.P.R2 | ecosystem: Environmental > Terrestrial > Soil > Agricultural land | place: USA...
CTCGCGGCGCCGTCGGTCGAGGCCGGCCACTACGACCTGGTCATCCATCCCTCGAACCTCTGGCTCACGATCCACGAGTCGGTCGGGCACGCCACCGAGCTCGACCGGGCGCTCGGCTACGAGGCCAACTACGCGGGCACGTCGTTCGCGACAGTCGACAAGCTGGGCACCCTGCAGTACGGCTCTCCGGTCATGAACGTCACCGGCGACCGCACCCAGCCGAACGGGCTGGCCACCATCGGCTACGACGACGAGGGCGTGGAGACCCAGAGCTGGGACATCGTCAAGGACGGCGTCCTGGCCGGCTACCAGCTCGACCGGTCGATGGCGCAGATGCATCCCGAGCTCAACGACGGCCGCTCCAACGGCTGTGCGTACGCCGACTCCCCCGGCCACATCCCGATCCAGCGGATGGCCAACGTGTCCCTGCAGCCCGCGGCCGGCGGTCCCACCACCGACGAGCTCGTCGGGCGCGTGGAGCGCGGCATCTACGTCGTCGGCGACAAGTCCTGGTCGATCGACATGCAGCGCTACAACTTCCAGTTCACCGGGCAGCGGTTCTACCGGATCGAGGACGGCCGGCTCGCGGGCCAGCTGCGCGACGTCGCCTACCAGGCCACCACCACGGACTTCTGGGGCTCGATGGAGGCGGTGGGCGGTCCGGAGACGTACGTGCTGGGCGGCGCCTTCAACTGCGGCAAGGCCCAGCCCGGCCAGGTCGCGTCGGTCTCGCACGGCTGCCCGACCGCGCTGTTCCGCGACGTGAACGTCCTCAACACGACCGCCGAGGGCACCGGCTGACCGCCGGACGCCCCGACCGCACCCGCCACGAGAGCGAAGGACCTCCCCCATGACGGCAGCCAGCCCGCAGGAGCTCGTCGAGCACGCGCTGCGGACCACCGCGTCCGACCAGTGCGTGGTGATCGTGCACGACTCGACGAGCGCCAACCTGCGCTGGGCCAACAACACCCTGACCACCAACGGCGTCATGCACGACGTGTCGGTGACGGTGGTGGCGTTCCACGGCAGCGGCGAGGGTACGGCGGCCGGCTCGGTGTCCGCGAGCGCGTCGTCGACCGAGCAGGTCACCCGGATCGTCGAGCAGGCGGACGCTGCGGCGAAGGCCAGCGGACCGGCCGAGGACGCCGCGGAGCTGCCTTCCGGCGGCGCGGTGGCGGACTGGTTCGACACCTCCGCGACGACCTCGATCGAGGTGTACTCCGACTTCGCGCCCGCGCTGGGCGAGGCCTTCGGCCGGGCCACCGCCGAGGGCCGGATCCTCTACGGCTTCGTGGACCACGACGTCACCACGACGTACCTCGGCACCAGCACCGGGCTGCGGCTCCGCCACGTCCAGCCGACCGGCCATTACGGCTGCACCGCCAAGCCGACCGACCTCTCGACCAGCGCCTGGGTGGGTGGGGCGACCCGCGACTTCGCCGACGTCGACGCCACCGCGATGGACGCCGAGCTGGTGCGCCGGCTGGGGTGGGCCGAGCGCCGGGTCGACCTCGAGGCCGGCCGCTACGACACGATCCTGCCGCCGACCGCGGTCGCGGACCTGATGATCTATGCCTACTGGACCGCGTCGGCCCGCGAGGCGCACGACGGGCAGACGGTGTTCTCCAAGCGCGGCGGCGGCACCCGGATCGGCGAGCGGCTGTCCGACAAGCCGCTGAACGTTTACTCCGACCCGGCGTACCCGCGCCTCGAGGCCGCGCCCTTCGTCAGCACCGCCTCCAGCAACGAGATCGAGAGCGTCTTCGACAACGGCCTGCCGCTCGCACGCACCGACTGGGTCAAGGACGGCACGCTGACCGCGCTGCTCCAGAACCGGTACTCCGCCGGCCTCACCGGCCAGCCGGTCACGCCGTACGTCGACAACCTGGTCGTCGAGGTCGACGGCGCCACCGGCAGCACCCAGGACCTGCTCGCCGGGGTCGATCGCGGCCTGCTGGTGACCTGCCTCTGGTACATCCGCGAGGTGGACCCGCAGACCCTGCTGCTCACCGGCCTCACCCGCGACGGCGTGTACCTCGTCGAGAACGGCGAGGTCACGGGCGCGGTCAACAACTTCCGGTTCAACGAGAGCCCGGTCGACCTGATGCGCCGCTTCTCCCACGCCTCGGCCACCGCCCCCAGCTTCTCCCGCGAGTGGGGCGACTACTTCCCGCGCACCGCCACCCCCGCCCTGCGCATCCCCGACTTCAACATGTCCACCGTCTCCCAGGCCAACTGACCTCTCGCCGACCCGTCAACAAGTAGGCACGCTCACCGGCGTGTCGCGCAGGAAGTGACGGGTCGGCGAGGTCGGTCCGAGGTCAGTGCGGCTCCGGATGCCCGCCGGGGATGGGAACGGCCGCGTCGTAGGGCACCCGGGTGTAGACGAAGGTCTCGCAGACGAGGTGGTTGATGCTGCCGTCGTCGTTGCGTACGACGCGCAGGTCCTCGCCGTGGTGGTAGCCGCGGGTGCCGCGGAAGGTGCCGTCCTGCTGGGGCACGAACCGGTGCGCCTCCGCCCGCCGCGCCGGGTTGGTCACCACGACCTCGCGGCCGTCCCACGCGAAGGAGAGCGCCGTGTTGCCCCAGTGCCACACGCCGAGGATCTCGCTCACCGTGGCGGGCACGTCGCGGGTCGGCCGCCACGGCCGCGGCACGGTGCCCTCCCACCGCTCCAGCTCGGCGAGCAGGGCGACCGGCAGGCCCTCGCAGCGCATCCCGACGGTCGCGTTGGCCAGCACCACCGCACCCGTACGACGGACGGGGTCGGCGAAGCACCCGGCCAGGAATCCCGGCATCGATCCCGTGTGGCCGTGCAGCATCCCGGACCCACCACGGGTCAGCTGGAAGCCCAGCCCGTGCGCGCTGGCCAGCGCCCCGGCTCGTGACCCGGACTGCGGGGTGGCCATCTCCTCGAGCGTCGACCACGGCAGCACGTCGTCGTGGCCGGCCGCCAGGAACGCGGTGTAGCGGCCCAGGTCGGCGACGGTGCTCCACACCTGGCCGGCCGGGGCCATCGCCCCGGCGTCGTGGGAGGGCTCCGGGGTGAGCGCGCCGGCGTAGTGGTGCACGCTCCAGCCGGTGGCGTGCGGCGCCTCGGGCAGGTACGACGTGCGGGTCATGCCCAGCGGCTCGAGGACCCGCTCGCGCACCACGTCGAACCACGGCCGCCCGCGGTGCCGGGCCACGACCTCGCCGAGCAGGCCGAACGCGACGTTCGTGTAGTGGAAGGTGGCGCCGACCTCGAACGCCGGCGTCGAGTCGTCGAGCGCGGCGGCCAGCTCGTCGAACGTGCCCCCGGCGGTGCGCTCCCACCACGGGCCGGCCGGCTCGGAGTGCATCCCGGTCGCGTGCGCGAGCAGGTCGCGGATCGTCCGGTCGCCGTACGCGATGCCGGGCAGGTGCGCGTCGATCCGGTCGTTGAGGCCGAGGGCGCCCTCGTCGCGCAGCTGCAGCACGCAGACCGCGACGAGGGTCTTGGTGATCGACCCGATGCGGTACTGCACGTCCGGCCCGGTCTCGAAGCCGTCCAGCCCGGAGACCGCGCCGGTCCACGCCAGCGCGCCGTCGCGGACGACCCCGCCGACCACGGACGGCAGCCGCCCGTCGACCTGCTCGCGCGCCAGCAGCACGTCGAGGCGACGGGCGGTCAGGTCGGTGACGTTCATGCCCCGGTCTCGGAGGACTCCGCGAACGCCTCGGGCGACGGGCAGGCGCAGACCAGGTGGCGGTCGCCGTAGGCCTGGTCGATCCGGGCGACCGGCGGCCAGTACTTGTCCGGGTCGTAGCCGGCCGGGAAGACCGCCACCTCGCGGGAGTAGCTGCGGTCCCACTCGCCGGTCAGCGCGCGGGCGGTGTGCGGTGCGCCGCGCAGGGGCGAGGACTCGGGGGTCCACTCCCCCGCCGCGACCCGCTCGATCTCGCCGCGGATCGCGATCATCGCGTCGACGAACCGGTCGATCTCGCCGAGGTCCTCGGACTCGGTCGGCTCGACCATCAGCGTGCCCGCGACCGGGAAGCTCATCGTCGGCGAGTGGAAGCCGTAGTCGACCAGCCGCTTGGCCACGTCGTCGACGGTCACCCCGGTCCGCTTGGTGATGTCGCGCAGGTCGAGGATGCACTCGTGCGCCACGAGGTCGCCATGTCCCTTGTACAGCACGGGAAAGTGCTCACCGAGCCGCTTGGCGATGTAGTTCGCGGACAGCACGGCGACCGCGGTCGCGTCGGTGAGGCCGGCGCCACCCATCATCCGCACGTAGGCCCACGAGATCGGCAGGATGCCCGCCGAGCCGTACGGCGCCGCGCTCACCGGGCCGATGCCCTCGCGTCGCGCGGGGTCCGGGTGTCCCGGGTGCGACGGGAGGTACGGCGCGAGGTGGGACCGCACCCCGACCGGGCCGACCCCGGGACCGCCGCCGCCGTGCGGGATGCAGAACGTCTTGTGCAGGTTGAGGTGCGACACGTCGCCACCGAACTCGCCGGGCTTCGCGTAGCCGAGCAGCGCGTTGAGGTTCGCCCCGTCGACGTACACCTGGCCGCCGTGCTCGTGCACGACCGCGCACAGGTCGCCGATGCCGTCCTCGTAGGCGCCGTGCGTGGACGGGTAGGTGACCATGATCGCCGCGAGGTCGTCGGCGTGCTTCTCGCACTGCGCGCGCAGGTCGTCCATGTCCACGCGCCCGTCGGAGGCCGCCTTCACGACCACGACGCGCATGCCGGCCATCACCGCGGAGGCCGCGTTCGTGCCGTGCGCCGACGAGGGGATCAGGCAGACGTCGCGGGCGTCGTCGCCGTTCGCGACGTGGTAGGCGCGGATCGCGAGCAGGCCGGCGAGCTCGCCCTGCGACCCGGCGTTCGGCTGGATCGACACCCGGTCGTAGCCGGTCACCTCGGCCAGCCAGGACTCGAGCTCCCCGATCAGGTGCGTGTAGCCGGCCGCGTCCTCCGCCGAGGCGAACGGGTGCAGGTCGGCGAAGCCGGGCAGGCTCACCGGCTCCATCTCGGTGGTGGCGTTGAGCTTCATCGTGCAGGAGCCCAGCGGGATCATGCCGCGGTCGAGCGCGTAGTCGCGGGCCGACAGCCGGCGCAGGTAGCGCAGCATCGACGTCTCGGAGCGGTGCGTGTTGAACACGTCGTGGGTGAGGAAGTCCGTGCCCCGCACCAGCTCCGTCGGCAGGTCGGACCCGACCCGCGCGTCGACGTCGTCGAGGTCCACCCGGCCGGCGCCGAACGCGGCCAGCACGGCGATCAGGTGCTCACGCGAGGTGGTCTCGGAGGTGGAGACGCCGACGGTGTCGTCGTCGACGAGCCGCAGGTGCACCCCCGCCTGCCGGGCGTCCTCGACCACCGCGGCCGCGCGGCCGGGCGCCGTCACCGTCACGGTGTCGAAGAACCGCTCGTGGCGCACGGCGAGGCCGCCCTCGCGCAGCACGGCGGCCAGCACGGCGGCGTAGCGGTGGGTGCGCCGCGCGATGTCCCGGAGCCCCTCGGGACCGTGGTAGACGGCGTACATCGAGGCGACCACGGCCAGCAGCACCTGCGCGGTGCAGATGTTCGACGTGGCCTTGTCGCGGCGGATGTGCTGCTCGCGGGTCTGCAGCGCCAGCCGGTACGCGGGGCGGCCCTGCGCGTCCACCGAGACGCCGACCAGCCGGCCGGGCAGGTGCCGCTCCAGGCCGGCGCGCACGGACATGAAGCCGGCGTGCGGGCCGCCGTAGAAGAGCGGGACGCCGAAGCGCTGGGACGAGCCGACGACGACGTCGGCGCCCATCGAGCCCGGCGACTCCAGCAGCGTGAGCGCCAGCAGGTCCGCGGCCACCACGGCCATCCCGCCCCGCTCATGGACGGCGTCGATGACCGGCCGCGGGTCGAGGATCGCGCCGTCGGCGCCGGGGTACTGCACCAGCACACCGCACGGGTCGCCCTCGGGGAGCCCGTCGGTCAGGTCGGCGACGACGACCGGGATCCCCATCGCGCGCGCCCGGGTCTCCACGACCGCGATCGTCTGCGGCAGGGCGTTGGCGTCCACCACGAACGGGCCGGTCGCCTTCTTGTTCCCGCGCCGCACCAGCGTCATCGCCTCGGCGGCGGCGGTGCCCTCGTCGAGCAGCGACGCGTTCGCGGTCGGCAGGCCGGTCAGGTCGCCGACCATCGTCTGGAAGTTGAGCAGCGCCTCGAGCCGGCCCTGGGAGATCTCGGGCTGGTACGGCGTGTACGCGGTGTACCAGCTGGGGTCCTCCAGCACGTTGCGTCGTACGACGGGCGGGGTGATCGTGCCGTGGTAGCCCAGGCCGATCATCGGCTCACGGGGCGTGTTGCGCCCGGCGACCTCGCGCAGCTCCCGAGCCGCCTGCTGCTCGCTGGCCGCGGGCGGGAGACCGAGGTCACCGGCGGCCCGGATGCCGCCGGGCACGGCCGCGTCCATCAGCGCGTCGAGGGAGTCGAACCCGAGGGCCGCCAGCATGGTGGCGCGCTCCGCGGAGCCGGGGCCGATGTGACGGTCGACGAACGCGCTCGCGGTGTCGAGGTCGGCAAGGCTGGGATGGTCGGACACAGAGGCTCCTGGGCTCGGCGGTTCAGGTCGCCTCCCCTTCTGTCGGCCCGGCCGGGCGGCCCGTCCTCCAGAGTTGCCTCGTCCACGCGGTCCTGGCGCCTGAGAGGTTCCGGGGAGGGTTTGCCCCTTCGGCGCTCCGATCGGGGAAGTGGTCGGAGACTCTCCCGCGCGGTGTCTGCAGCGTCGCCCAGGATACCCACCCCACGCACCCCTTCCACGCCGAGGCGTCCCGAACTGCTACCGGAGACGCGCCGAGGCGTCCCGTTCTGCGTCCGGAGACGCGCCGAGGCGTCCCGTTCCGCGACCGGAGATCACAGAACGGGACGCCTCGGCGGCTCTGGCGTCGCAGAACACGACGCCTCAGCGTTGGGGACGGGGAGCGGTCAGCCGGCGGACCGGGCGCGGCGGCGAGCGGCGAGCTCGTCGGAGCCGTGGCCCTCGTCGGACTCGGTGGCCCGCTCGCTGGGCAGCTCGGCCAGCGACCCCTCGATCTCGCGCCAGACCCCACCGATCGCGATGCCGAAGACGCCCTGGCCACCCTGGAGCAGGTCGATGACCTCGTCGTTGCTGGTGCACTCGTAGACCGTGGCGCCGTCGCTCATCAGCGTGACGCGGGTCAGGTCGTCGGTGCCGCGCTTGCGCAGGTGCTGGACGGCGGTGCGGATCTGCTGCAGCGAGATGCCCGCGTCCAGGAGCCGCTTGATGACCTTGAGCACCAGGATGTCGCGGAAGGAGTAGAGCCGCTGGGTGCCGGAGCCGGTGGCGCCCCGCACGCTGGGCTCGACGAGGCCGGTGCGGGCCCAGTAGTCGAGCTGCCGGTAGGTGATGCCGGCGGCGTTGCAGGCCGTGGGGCCGCGGTAGCCGGCGTCGCTGGGCAGCGGGGACACGTCGTCGTCGAAGAGCAGCCCCTGCTGGTCCGCGACCTCGGCCGCCTCGCGCGCCGCCGCCTGGTCGGCCGCGTTGCGCGCCGTCACGTCGTCGTTGCCTGTCACCGTTGACCTCGTCTCGTCTGCTTCGCTCTGCATGTCGCTCCCTGGGGGAAGCCGTCGGTCCTCGGGACGGTCGGTGCGACCGGAAGGACAACGGTGGAGTTACAGCGAAGGCACTCCCCCAAGGTAGGCGCAGCCTCGGGGGTGGTCAACGACGCGATCGGCGTGTCGAACCCTGAACTAGAGGTTGAGGGTTAGCCCGGGCTCCCCGGTCAGCGGGACTCGAAGTCCTCCGGCGAGACGTGGTCGAGGAACTCCCGGAACTTCTCCACCTCGTCCTCCTGCTCGTCCGGCACCTCGAGGCCGGCCTCGTCGAGCACGTCCTCGGCGCAGACGATGCGGCTGCCCGTGCGCAGCGCGAGCGCGATCGAGTCGGACGGCCGGGCGCTCACCTCGACACCGGAGCCGAAGACCAGCACCGCGTAGAAGATGCCGTCCTTCATCTCGGTGATCCGGACCTCGGTGAGGTCGTTGCCGGTGGCGCTGAGGAGGTCCTTGATCAGGTCGTGCGTGAGCGGGCGGGGCGGCACCACCCCCTGCTGCGCGAACGCGATCGCGGTGGCCTCCACGGCCCCGATCCAGATGGGCAGGTAGCGGTCGCCCGCCACCTCCCGGAGCAGCACGATGGGTTGGTTGGAGGGCATCTCCACCCGGACACCGATCACGTCGACTTCTCGCACACGATCAGCGTACGCCCTACGAGAAGGCCCGTCGGCGTCCCCGCTCAGGTGCGTAGTCCGGCCTTCACGAGGGTCGCGTGCAGCCGCACGGAGAGCGCCGCGAGCTGCGTGATCGCCTCCTCGGCCCGGGCCGATGCGCTGGCGTCGCGACCCCGTCTCATCGTCGAGACGACCTGCTCCACGAGGCCCACCTCACGGTCGGCGGAGGTGCGGAACGCCCGCAGGTGCCGCGGCTCGAGCCCGAAGGCCGCGAGCTCCCCGCAGGTCTTGGCGATCACGAGCGCGTCCCCGTCGTACGGCGCGCTCCCCTGCCGTGGCCGGACCAGACCGAAGGTCTCGAGCTGCTCGAGCAGGGTGTCCTCGATCTCGGCGGCGGTGAGCAGCTCGGTGCGGGACAGCCGCAGCTCGGTCGCGTCGGGGGCGAACGCCTCGGGCGAGGGGTAGCCGTCGCCGGCCAGCACCACCCGGGGCACCTGCGGGACCGTCGACGCGTTGAGGTCGGGCGGCTCGAGGCCGCGGTCGATCGCGTCGAGGTGCTCGCGGATCACCTTGAGCGGGAGGTAGTGCTCGCGCTGCGCGGTCAGGACGTAGCGGAGCCGCTCGACGTCCTGGTGGGAGAACTTGCGGTAGCCCGACGGCGTGCGCTCGGGCTCGATCAGCCCCTCCGCCTCGAGGAACCGGATCTTGGAGATGTTCAGGCCCGGGAAGTCTCCGCGCAGCTGGCCGAGCACCTCCCCGATGCTCAGCCGAGCCCGCGACGAGGCGGACTGGCGCATGGCTACTGACCCACTCCGGCGTGGCTGGCGAAGTAGACGAGGCGGTACTTGCCGATCTGCACCTCGTCGCCGCCCTGCAGTGCGACCTCGTCGATCCGGTCGCGGTTGACGTAGGTGCCGTTGAGGCTGCCGACGTCGGCGACGGTGAAGCCGTCCGGGGTCCGCCGGAACTCCGCGTGCCGGCGCGACACCGTCACGTCGTCGAGGAAGATCTCGCTCTCCGGGTGCCGCCCCGCGGCGACCACGTCGGTGTCGAGCAGGAAGCGGCTGCCCGCGCTCGGCCCGCGCTGCACGACCAGCAGCGCGCTGCCCGGCGGCAGGGCGTCCACGGCGGCCGCGTCGGCGTCGCCGAGGGCCCGCTCCTCACGGTGCTCGGCCTCCTTGACCGGACCGCCGAAGGTGATGGTGGCGGTGGACTCGCTGGGCGACTCCGGCCCGCCGGACGGTGCCGCGGCGGCCTCGAGCCGGTTCCCGCACTGGGAGCAGAAGCGCGCCCCGTCAGGGTTCTGGTGCCCGCACTGCGTGCAGAACGGCATGGTCGGCCTCCCGTGCGTCGGACCCGTCAGATGCACCAACCCTCAACCGTCAGTCGAGGTTCAAGGTTGCTGCGACGAACCTATCAGTGAACGCGGGCCGATCAACCACGAAGGGCCGAGGTCAGGACTCGACGCTGGACCGGTAGGCCTCGGCGTCCATGAGCGCGTCCACGGCGGCCGCGTCGGACGGGACGATCTCGAACAGCCAGCCCTCGCCGTACGGGTCGGAGTTGACCAGCTCGGGGGTGGCGTCCAGCGCGTCGTTGCGGGCCACCACGGAGCCGGCGAGCGGGGCGTAGACGTCGCTGACCGACTTGGTGGACTCGAGCTCGCCGACCGCCGAGCCCTCCTCGAGGTCGGTGCCGACCTCGGGGAGCGAGACGTAGACGATGTCGCCGAGCGCGTCCTGGGCGTAGTCGGTGATGCCGACCCGCACCGACCCGTCGGCCTCGCCGGGGCTGCGCACCCACTCGTGCTCACTGGTGTACTTGAGGTCCTCGGGGTACACGGCGCTCCTTCGGTGTCGCGGGGCTGGTCGCCCGCAGGCTATCCGGTCGCGCCGGGCTCGGCGTACCGCGGTGTGGCGGGCTCCACCACGCTGGAGATCTCGACCTTGTCGCTCTCCTGGGTCTGGACCGTGCCGTCGACGTCGACGCGCTGCACCTCGTCGACGAAGCCGCCCTTGAAGTCCAGGGCGGTGGCCAGGTCGTGGGGGCTGCCGATGGCCTCGACGACGTACGGCGGGCGCAGCACCGTGCCGTCGACGAGCACTCCCCCGTCGACGTCCTTCAGGGAGGTCTGGGCGACGACCCGCACGCGGTTGTTCAGCTCGATCGCCTCGGCGCCCGCGTCCCGCAGCTCCTCGAGCCCCTCCAGGAGCTGGTTGCTGCCGACGCCGCCCTTCTCGTCGGTGACGGTGACCCGCACGCCGCTGCCCACGACGGGGACCGTGCCGGCGAGGATCCCCAGGGTGTCCGCCTGCTGCCGGGCCCGGTCGAGCGCCGTGCGGCGGGCCCGGGTGTCGCTGCGCAGGGCGTCCCGGGTCTGCTGGAGGCGGGCGATCTCCGCCTCGGTGCGCTGCGAGGCGAGGGAGAGGTTGTTGATGTACTGCACCAGGTCGCCCTGACGAGCGCCGACGTACTGGTCGTCCTTGTTGTTGGCCTGGACCTGGGTGACGGCCGCGAAGCCCAGGATGGCCAGCAGCACCGCGCCGGCGACCTGGCCGCGGGAGCCCGGTCGGCGCAGCGCCTGGAGCAGCCGGGCACGGCCGTCCGACGGCGGGACCGGTGCGGCCGGCGGGGACGGCTGCCGGGACGGCTGCTGGGGCGCGGGGACGGGCTCGTCGGTCATGGTCGGCTCACGCATGGAAGATGTGCCGTCGGATCGCGGCGACGTTGGAGAAGATCCGGATGCCCAGCACCACGATGACGCCGGTCGACAGCTGCCCGCCGACGCCGAGCTTGTCCCCGAGGTAGACGATGACGGCGGCGATCAGCACGTTGGACACGAACGAGACCACGAAGACCTTGTCGTCGAAGATCCCGTCGAGGAACGCGCGCAGCGCCCCGAAGACCGCGTCGAGCGCGGCGACCACGGCGATCGGCAGGTAGGGCTCGAGCCAGATCGGCACCTCCGGCTGGAGGACGAGCCCCAGCAGGACACCGATGAGCAGGCCGACGGCGGCGATCATCGCAGCCGCTCCGGCTGTCGGGCGTAGCGCAACGAGAACGGTCGCGCCGCAGGCAGGGTCATGGAGTCCTCGGAGGTGACGTCGAACTTCAGGCCGAAGCTGGCCCGCAGGGTGAGCCAGGTCCGGCCGCCTTCGGTGTCGAGCAGCTTGGCCGCCATCTGGTTCTTGTTCCCGATGGCCGAGACAGTGTACGGGCGGCGCATCGAGACGAAGTTGACGGTGATCGCGCTGCCACCTTCCCGGATCGCGGTGAGGTTCGTGACCCGCTGCCCGTTGATCGAGATCGCCTCGGCGCCGACCAGCCACAGCGAGTTGACGAGCTTCTGGAGGTCCTGGTCGAGCACCTGCTGCTTGTCCTGGGTGGCGCCGGGCGCGTCGTCCACGACCACCCGGATGCCCGGCCCCTTGACGGGCACGCCGCCGCCGATCACACCGAGCCGGTCGAGACGGGACCGCACCGCGCGTCCCTGGGTGGTGGCGTCGAGGTTGCTGTCCTCGAGCGCCGCCACCTCGGCGGTGAGGCCGGCGGCCCGCGCGCGCTTGGCCCTCAGCTCCGCCTTGCGGTCGTTGACCTGCTTGACCAGCGACGCACGCGAGCTCGCCGACTCGTCCGCGTTCCGCGAGGTTTGTACGGCGGCCGTGGCGACCAGCACGCCGAACACCGCGAGGACCACCAGCCCGACGGTGCCGGGGCTCTTCTTGGGGCGGACCCCCGCCGCCGCGCGCTGCTTCGAGACGTGCGCGTAGTCCTCGTCGAGCGAGGTCGCGGTGAGGTAGTTGAGCAGCCCCATGACGGCCGCGGGCGGCGGCTCCGGCATCGGCCGCGACGGCTTGCGGGGTCCGGCGTGCCCGTGGGCCAGGACCGGCGGCTGGGCCGGCGGCTGCTCCGGCGGCTGCTCCGGCGGCTGTTCCTGCGACTGGGCAGGGGCAGGCGTCTGCGCGGCGGCGGGTGCCCCGTCCGTCGACCGTCCCGGGGTGTCGTGCTCAGCCGCCATCGAGCGCGGGCGCCCTTCGCTCGTGGTCCGCGAGCAGCTTGCGGACCTGCCAGGCGTAGAGCAGGCCGGCCCACCAGTACAGCCCGGTCCCCCAGATCGCGAACGCCCAGCCGAACACCTTCGCGAGGGTGGCGAGCACGCCCGTGCCGTCGCCGAGCAGCAGCAACGGGAACGCGTAGAGGAGGTTCGCGGTGGCCGCCTTGCCGAGGAAGTGCACCGGCAGCGCGCTGTAGCCGCGCGTGCGCAGGAACGGCACCAGGCACCACAGGAACGCGTCCCTTGCGGGCAGGATGATCGCCACCCACCACGGGATGATGTCGCGGATCCCGAGGCCGACGACCGTCGAGAGGATGTAGAGCCGGTCCGCGACCGGGTCGAGGATCGCGCCGAGCTGCGAGGTCTGGTCGAGCCTGCGGGCGAGGTAGCCGTCGGCGTAGTCGCTGAGACCGGAGAGCGCCAGCACCGCGAGGGCCAGGCCGTCCGCCTCGGGGACCAGGATCAGCCAGAGGAAGAGCGGGACCCCTGCGAGCCGGATGATCGAGATGACGTTCGGGATGGTCAGGACCCGGCGGCTGACTGCCACCTCGCCGTCCTGCATCTCCACCAGGTGTCCCTCGCTCGCCGAGCGTCACTCACGTCGCCGACACGCTGTATCGGCAGGTCGTGAAGTACCTTAGCCCGTCCTGCCGACGCCTCAGCGACGGCGCGGCACCCGGTCGGGAACCGCGTACCGACCCCGCCCGCGCGGCGGGGCGACGGGTCAGTCTCGGTGGATCGAACGCCCGCAGCGCGGGCAGTGCTCCCGGACGCACAGGTCCAGCTGCTGGCCGCACTTGCAGCTCGCGGAGCTGCTGCGACGGGCCCGGTTCTTGCTCGGTCGGGACTCGGTGGTGGTCTTGGTCTCGGTGCGGGTCACGCGTCTCATCTCCCAGTGTTCTCGTCACCAAGGAAACCGACGTTCGAGCGCAACATGACGCAGAAACACCGTGTATGGCCCGAACGTGTCATCCGATTGGGTCCGAAGGGACGAGCGGCCTCGTGCGGGAGGCGGCACGGCGTACGCCGTTCGGACGTGGACCGGCGTGTCGGGCACGCGCGAGCGGCGCGCCGCGGTATGCCGCGTCGGGTGACGTCCGGTGTGGACTCGACCACCCTGTTCGACCCGTTTGGACCTGTCGCGTCTGGCAACACCTCGGGTCCGCAACCGCGGAGGGGGTTCGACGGGGACGCTTTTCTGGAGGTCCGGAAGATGTGTGAGGTCATGTCCCCCGCGGGCAACCTGCCCTGTTCGCGCGATGACTGCGACGGGCGCGGCCACGTGTGGGTCCACGGCAGCTCCGCGGAGGACCCCAAGGCGGACGCCGAGGCCCGGCTCGACTTCTGAGGCTCAGGCTCCCGTCGTCGCGGCAGCCGCCGGCACTGCCTGGGTCGTCTCCTCGGCGGCCGTGCGCTGGGCGGGCATCGAGGTCGGCCGCACTCTGCGCGTCGGCGGGTTGAGGTCGAGCTGCCGGTCCAGCGTGATGGCGGCGTCGATCAGGGCCAGGTGGGTGAACGCCTGCGGGAAGTTCCCGATCTGCTCACCGGTGAGCGCGATCTCCTCCGAGTAGAGCCCCAGGTGGTTGGCGTAGGTGAGCATCTTCTCGAAGGTGACCCGCGCCTTGTCGAGCTGGCCCGCCCGCGCCAGCGACTCGACGTAGGCGAAGGTGCAGAGCGAGAAGGTGCCCTCCGAGCCGCGCAGGCCGTCCGGCGAGGCCTCCGGGTTGTAGCGGTAGACCAGGCTGTCGGTCACCAGCTCGGTGTCCATCGCCGCCAGGGTCGAGGCCCACATCGGGTCGTTCGGCGTGATGAACCCGACCGTCGGCATCCGCAGCAGCGCTGCGTCGAGGACCTCGGTGTCGTAGTGCTGCACGAACGCCTGGCGCCGGGGGCTCCAGCCCCGCTCCATGACCTGGTTGTAGATCGCGTCCCGCTCCTTGCGCCAGCGGTCGAGCGGACCCGGCCGTCCGTGGCTGGTCGCGAGCCGGATCCCCCGGTCGAGCGCGACCCAGTTCATCAGCCGGCCGTAGGTGAAGTCCTGACGGCCGCCGCGGGTCTCCCAGATGCCCTCCTCGGGCTGGTCCCAGTTGTCGACCACCCAGTCCAGCAGCGTGCAGATGCTGAGCCAGCCGCGGTGGCCCGCCTGAAGCCCGCGCTGGTCGGCGAAGTAGAAGCTGTCGAGCGCCTCGCCGTAGATGTCGAGCTGCAGCTGCTCGGCGGCGCCGTTGCCGATGCGCACCGGCGACGAGCCGCGGTAGCCCTCCCAGTGCTCGAGGATCTCCTCGCTCAGGTCGGAGGAGCCGTCGATGCGGTACATGATGTTCAACGGCGTGGCCCCGTCACCGGTCCGCTCCTCGATGCGGTCGCGCATCCAGTGGCCGAGCGCCACCGCCTCGTCCGTGAAGCCCAGGCCGAGCAGCGCGTAGACGGAGAACGAGGCGTCCCGGACCCAGGTGTAGCGGTAGTCCCAGTTGCGTTCCCCGCCGACCTGCTCGGGGAGTCCCGCGGTCGGTGCCGCGACCAGCCCTCCGCTGGGTGCGTAGGTCATCAGCTTCAGCGTGATCGCGGAGCGGTTCAGCTCCTCGCGCCAGCGTCCGGAGTACGTCGACTGCGCCAGCCAGGACTCCCAGAAGCGGACCGTCTCGTCGAACAGGCGCCATGCCTCGGTGACCCGCACCTGACGCACGGGTCCCGCGGTGTCGGTCTCCAGGACCAGCCCGCGCATCTCGCCGCCGTGCAGGGTGAGCTCGGCGTGGAAGTCGCCGTCGTCGTCGACGCCGAACCGCCCCAGCCGCTCGTCCTCGGGCTCCTTGACCAGGTTGACGGTCATCGACGTCCGCTTGCCCTCGAAGACGATGCCGTCGTCTGTCAGATGCGTCTCGTGGGGCTCCCGTCCGTAGTCGAACCGCGGGGCGATGTCGACCGCGAAGGTCATCTGCCCGCGCACGCACCGCAGCATGCGCACGAGCCGGTGCCGGGGCGAGGCCACGGTGCCGCCGGTGACCGGCATGAAGTCGACGACCTCCCCGACACCCGCCTCGGTCATGAAGCGGGTGACCAGCACTGCGGTGTCCGGGAAGTAGAGCTGCTTGCTGGTGAAGGCCTCCACCGTCGGTCGCACACGGAAGTGGCCACCGCGCGCGTGGTCAAGCAACGCCCCGAAGATGCTGGGTGAGTCGAAGCGGGGTGCGCAGAACCAGTCGACGGACCCGTCCGTGCTGACGAGCGCGCTGGTCTGGAGGTCCCCGATGAGTCCGTGGTCGGCGATGAGCGGGTAGTCACCCATGATGGTCAGGTCCCTTCTCGGCGCCCCCTCCGGGAGCCCCTGCTCGGAGCCCCCTCTGGGAGCGCTTGGCTTCCGTCCTGGCTACTCGCGCCTCCGGCAGGCCGCTTCATCCGGCGTGGATGAGGCGGTGCCCCGGGCCGGCCACCCAGACTCAGCGGGGACGTCGGCGCCGCGCCGCCGTCGCGAACCCGGACCCCCCCGGACCCATGTCGCGCAGACGGGAGTGCCGCAGATGCAGATCCGGTCGCCCCTCACGCGGGAGCCTCGGCGATGACCACGGCCTCTGCGCGGGCCGGGGTCGCCGCGGGCTCCGTGGTGCTGCCCCTGGCGCTGGCACAGTTCGTGGCCAGCTACGCCGGCAGCAACATGAACGTGGCCATCTCCACCATCGCGGACGACATCGGCACCAGCGTGGTCGGCATGCAGACGACCATCACCCTGTTCACGCTGACCATGGCCTCGCTGATGATCCCGGGCAGCAAGCTCACCGACATCTGGGGCCGCAAGACGTGCTTCATGTGGGGGCTGGGGGTGTACGGCACCGGCGCCTTGCTGGCGTCCTTCTCCCAGGGCCTGCCGCTGATGATCTTCGGCTACTCCCTCCTGGAGGGCGTCGGCTCGGCGCTGCTGATCCCGCCGATCTACATCCTCATCACGGTGCTGTTCCAGGACACCAAGTCCCGGGCGAAGTACTTCGGCATGGTCAGTGGCGCCGCCGGGCTCGGAGCCGCCGCCGGCCCCCTCATCGGTGGCCTCGTCACCAGCGCGGTCAGCTGGCGCGCGTCGTTCATCCTGCAGGTGCTGATCGTGGCGCTGGTGGCGCTGCTGGCCCGCAAGATCGACGACCCGCCGCGTGCGGGTGCGGCGCCGCACTTCGACCTGGCCGGCGCGGTGCTGTCCGCGGCGGGCCTCTTCTTCGTGGTCTTCGGCATCCTGCAGTCCTCCACCTACGGCTGGTTCAGCTCGCGCAAGGACTTCACGGTCGGCGGCACCGTCGTCATCCCGCAGGGCGGCATCTCCCCCGTGTGGCTGTTCTTCGTGGTCGGGGCGCTGTTCCTGCTGTGGTTCTTCCTGCACATCCGCTCCACCGAGAGGAAGGGCCACGACCCGCTGGTCGCGATCCGGCTGTTCCGCAACCGGACCTCGAACCTGGGCCTGACCACGCAGACGATCCAGTGGCTCACCATGCAGGGCTCCTTCTTCGTCATCTCGGTGTTCCTGCAGCAGGTGCGCGGCTACGACGCGATCCAGACCGGCCTGATGCTCACCCCCACCACGATCGGCGTGCTGCTCGCCGCCGGCGCCGCGGAGCGTCTGGCCCGGCGGCGCTCACAGCGCTTCCTGATCCGGCGGGGCTTCGGCGTCATGATCATCGGCCTGGTGCTGGTGCTGTGGCTCGCTCACGCGGACTCCGCCAACTGGACCTACATGCCGGGCCTGTTCCTCGTCGGGGCAGGCATCGGGGTGATGCTCACGTCGTCGGTCAACGTGGTGCAGTCGGCCTTCCCGGAGAAGGACCAGGGCGACATCTCGGGTGTCTCGCGCAGTGTCTCGAACCTCGGCTCCTCGCTGGGCGTGGCCCTCGCCGGCTCGGTCCTGGCAGCGACGAACGTGCCCGGGGACAAGACGTTCGCGGTCTCGCTGATCATCATGATCGTCATCGCGGTGATCGGCTTTGTGGCCGCGCTGCTGATCCCGAAGGACCGCCCCACGCGGGTCGTGCCCACC
>Ga0308174_10000439_pt1 | contig 17253 bp, 20 predicted proteins | sample PhyPR2_FD_203894 | JGI IMG/M metagenome (GOLD analysis project Ga0308174, IMG submission 203894) | Soil microbial communities from UC Gill Tract Community Farm, Albany, California, United States - DLSLS.P.R2 | ecosystem: Environmental > Terrestrial > Soil > Agricultural land | place: USA...
CGGCAGCCGGTCCTGGCCGAGATCGAACGCGCTCAAGGTGATCAGCATGCCGACAAAGGGCTCGATCATGTCGAGGCCGCTGTCGTCCGGCACCTGCAGGCGCAGATGATCGAGCTGCTTGTAGAGTCGGGCCTGGGCCCGGATCGAAGCGGCTTCGCCTTCGTCGCGCGCCCAGCATTCGATCGGATCGCGACGACCATAAGCCACATCGAGCGATCGGCGGATGTAGCGTTGCGTGGACTTGGTGAAGCCCGCGAACTCCTTCATCTCCGAGATCAGCATCGCGCCGCTTGCCGGCTGGCTGGTCCGCGTAATCATGAACCCGACTCCTTTTGCCCTGGTCGGGATGATGCGGTGCATTTGGTTGCACATTGCTTAACCACAGGTCCCAACCCCCGTTCAGATTGAATCAGAGGGGAGTCACTGCGTCTAGGCCAGAAATTGACGGCCTTCGGGAAAACTGTGGATTGTGGATTTAAGGCAACGGCGATGCGATTTTGTGACGGATCCGTTACCTTCGCGGCTTAGCTGTCCGGGAAGCCCGACGACGGCGCAGGTTCGCAAGAGTTGCCCGGCTGTGCTGCGGCAGGCGGATCGGAAGCATCCATGGACTCGTCGCTACCCACGTCGACCTTCGCATCCTCGTTCGTCGGATCTTGCTTGAGCTTGCGCTCGAGATCCCGTTCCGGCGGTGCAGAGAACACTGCCGGCGGGGCGGCGTCGCCCTTGTCCTTGCCTCCATTCACAGCGCGCTCTCCATGACCTACCATTGCACTCCAGAAACGAGCGGAGGCTCTCAAGCGTTCCGCAACCCGTCTCGTTTCGACCGGATGCAGCGGCGCTTCTGCCAATGGGCAGGGGGCGGTTTTCGGCAGGGGAGTTTTGGGACATGACAATGCCAATGCTCATGATGCCCCCTCCCGCGGCGGCGCGAACGCGGTTCGCCGACTGGCCGTTCGCCGTTAAGTCCATCCTCGGGTTCTGGCTGTTCTATGCGCTGACGGTCGTCGTGCGTGCGTTCCTCGGTACCGATCCTTGGACCACGGTCGAGAACAAGCTCACGGTGGTAGGCTTCGGCTTCGTCATAAACGGACTCATCTACGTCGCGATCGCCGGCCTCACCAAGGGTGCGACCATTCGCCGCAAGGTGGTCGTGGCGGCGATCAGCTGTATGATCGGTGCAGTGATTCTCGGCTCGGCTGTGGTCATGACCGAAGACCTGATGCGGGAAAGCAAGGAGGAGTTTCGCTTCCAGACGCGGGAGGGCTTCACCGTCATCGAGCGGGGCGACAAGCTGCGCATCGAGCGCACCGCTCAGGAGCCGCTGGTCCTCACGACTCCGAAGGTGCACCAGCTCGATCCCATGAAGCGCATCCGATATGCGCTCGACATCGCCGTCACCTGGCTGTTCTTCTTCATCGGCTGGACCGCTTTTTACATCGCCAGCGAAGCTCAGGCGGCGGCGCTGGCTGCGCAGCGGCGGCTCGCCGATGCTGAGAATGCAGCGCAGGCGGCTCAGGTCCGAGCGCTGCGGTATCAGGTCAATCCGCACTTCTTGTTCAACACGTTGAACTCGCTCTCGTCCTTGGTCATGACCGGGCGAAGCGATCGCGCAGAAAACATGCTGCTCGCGCTTTCCACCTTCTTCCGCACCAGTCTCTCGCTTGACCCCACTGCCGATGTCAGCCTTGTCGAAGAAATCGGGCTGCAGCGGCTCTACCTCGACATCGAGATGGCTCGCTTTCCCGATCGCCTGACCGTCGAAATCGACGTCCCGCCGGAGCTCGAGCACTCGCGAATGCCGGCGCTGATCCTGCAGCCAATCGTCGAGAACGCGATCAAGTATGGGGTCTCGAAAAGCCGCAAGGCAGTGCTGGTCCGGATTGAGGCGCGTCATCTCGACGACCACCGGATGGTCGTGGAGATCAGCAACCGGCTGAAGCACGGGGGCAAGGACCAGCTTCCGGCAGCAACCCACGAGGGGACCGGCCTCGGCCTCGCCAACGTCTGCCAGCGCCTCGAAGCGCGCTGGGGCATGCGGGCGAGCTGCCGCTTCGGGCCGATGAACAGCGGCGGGTATAAGGTGTCTTTGACAATGCCGGTGGAAACGAATGCCTGACACTGACCCGTTGCGCGTACTCATTGCCGATGACGAACCTCTAGCCGCCGAGCGCCTCCAGCTGCTCCTGGCGCGAGCCGACGGCGCACAGCTCGTGGGCACCGCGAGCGATGGCGATAGCGCCATCCACCTGACCGAGGCGCTGCATCCCGACGTGCTGCTGCTCGACATCGCAATGCCAGGCCTGGACGGCATCGGCGTGGCCCGGGCCCTTGCGGGGCAGAAGCCCTCCCCCGCCGTCGTATTCGTGACGGCGTTCGACCAATTCGCGGTTGCAGCGTTCGAGGTCGAGGCTGTCGACTATCTGATGAAGCCGGTCGATCCAAGCCGGCTTCAGCGCGCGCTGGACCGTGCTCGCGTCTATCTTCAGCAGCGCAGTGCCCAGCCTGCACAGGGTTCTGCTTCGCAATGGCTCGAAGAGTTCTGGGCTTCGGACCTGTCCGGGCTCGTCAGGATCGCTGCCCGCGACGTCGACCGGGTCTCGGCGGAGCGCGACTATATGCGCCTGCACGTCGGCCGGCGCAGCTGGCTGATCCATCATTCGATGGCGGCCCTGGAGGAAGGGCTGGACCCGGAGTTCTTCGTGCGGCTCCATCGCTCGGCAATCGTGCGCAAGGACTTCATCGCGGGCTTCACCCGCAATCCTTCGGGCCGCTGGATCGCGAGGCTGTCCGACGGCTCGGAACAGCCGGTCGGTCGCCTCTACTCCGACCGCGTCCGAGCGATCGCCGGACGATAAGCATAAAAGAAAAGCTGCCGCGCCTCCCGAGGGATCGGACGCGCGGCAGCCACCATGGCCATTTCCGCCAAGGTTAGTGTGCGGTGACGACGAGCGACGCCGCCTCGAGAACCGTGACGCTGGGGTGCAGAGCCCTGGCAACGGCCATCTGGAAGGCCGGCTGCGCAACCGCGACCGTCTCGCTGCGGCAATCGCCGACGGCGCGAGTGTAGTTGAGGTCGCGGGCATCGGCGACACCGCAGACCCGCTCGGCCGCGAAGGCGATGCGGTGCTGCAGGCGTTGCTGACCGATGCTCTTGGCAAGGTCGAGGTCCGCATAGGTCACGCGAACCGAGGTCTGGTCTTCAGCCTGGCTCACGGTCGGAACCAGCAGCGCCGAGGCTACTGCGAGCGCAGCCAGCGCAGGAAAGGTCTTGAACATTTCAGTCTCCCTTTTCGCGACGCGGAGCGGCTGGGGAATGGAGAGGGAAGTGCCCCGCGTCGCAGGGCCTCAATGAGCCGCCAGCAGCAGCAAGTCGTGCGATGGTCGACAGGCGAGGAGCGAATTGTCGGCGGCCCGACGAAGACCATTCGTCCGTCGTTCAATCGACGAACGGTGGTCAGCTGGCGTTCAGCTTCGCGGCACGTCTCGCGCTGCCCGGTCGACGACCGTGGAAAGCGCCACGTCATGGGTGACGTTTCCGACAGTCCTGAAGATGTCCGGGATCATCTCGACCGCGACGAGCAAACCGAGCGGGCCGAGCGGGACGCCCAGTGCCAAAGCGATCGGAGCAATGGAGCTGATGAAGCTGACCTCGCCAGGCAGGCTGACCGCGCCGTAGCTCATCACGGCGCCCACCGCAGTGGCTCCGATCATCTGCGCGAGGGTCGGATGAAGTCCCAGCCAGTGGGCGACGTAAAAGGCGACAGCCACGTTCATCGCCGGCCCAGTCGCGCGGAACAAGGCAACCGCGATCGGCAGCGAAACGTCGCCGACTTCTTCGCGCACGCCCATCTCCCGGGACGATGCGAGCATCGCCGGAAGGCAGGCGAGCGACGAGCGCGTGGAAATCGCCACCGCCTGGGGTGCGATCAGGCCGCGGGTGAGCGGTCCTGCGCGAATGCCTCCGGCAATTGCTGCCACCGGATAGGCCGCCAAGGTGACGAGGATCCCGACAAGCGAGATGATCACCACATAATGCCCCAGGCCTGCGAATGCGGCCCCGCCCGCGGTCGAGCCGACGGTGAATGCGAGTGCGAACACGCCGATCGGAGCGATAAGGAGCACCCAACCGATGATGACCAGCAAGGCCTGCGAAACGGCGTCCAGCAACTTCACAACGGCTTGCCGCCCGTCGGAAGGGATTCGGGTCAGTGCCAGGGCGAACAGGACCGCGAAGACGGCGAGCGGCAGGACGTCTCCATTGCTTGCCGCCGCGATCACGTTCGATGGGACGACGCCCTTGAAGAATTCGGCCGCCCCGGGGAGCGGACCGGTGCCTTTCTGCTCCACCGTCGCGAGCGCACCCTGGAGCAGACCCGCAGTCTCCCGCGCAAGCGGAAACGCGTGGGTGAGCGCCAGGGTCGCGATGGCGCCGAAGATCGCCGAAGCGGTGCAGATGATCACGATCCACAGCACCGAACGGCCCGCGATGCGTCCCGCCTGAGCCGCTTCCGCGCTCTTGGCGATGCCGACGACGAGCAGCGCTACGACGAGCGGAATGACTGTCATCTTCAGCGCATTAAGCCAAAGCGTACCGATGAACGACGCCGTCGCGAGCGCATCGCCCTGTCCCGCCTCTCCCAGCTTGCTCGAAAGCATGCCGGCGATCAGCCCGAGGACCAGCGCTCCGAGCGCATAATATGCGCGGAAGCTACGCCCGTTCGTTTCCGAAGCTGTCTCGCCGGCTCCGTTCGTCAACGCGGCTTCTTGAACTTGAAGAGGAAGCGGTCGGTCTTGCCGCGGATCTTCGGGTCGAAGACCTCGGCATTATGGTCGTCCGCCGGGTTGCGCAGCAGGTTGCTGCTTCCGATCAGCACGAAGCCGGCGCGCTTGAAATCGGCCTTCACCACATTCGGATCGATGCGGTGGAACTTCTCGACGGTCGCGCGGGTGTCGTCGTTCGGTTTCGCGACGTGATCAATGACGCCGATCACCGCACCTGGCTTCATCGAAGCATAGACCGCTTTGAGGAAGAGATTGGGGTCCATCTGCGGGATGTTGAGCTTGGCATTGGACCAGTAGGCATCGTGATAGTTCTCGTTGATGATGACGAAGTCCGCATAATTCTTCGGCAGATCGGCCGCTTGGAACGGCGAACTCACGATTGAGACGTTCGGGTGCAACGCCATGAAAGTGGCGAACGATTGCTTCGCCTTGTCGCCGTAGAACTGCGTCGGCTGCCAGACCGTAACGTGGCCCTTCGTACCGACGACCGGTGCGGTGATTTCGGCCCAGTACGCATTGGCGCCGACGAGGTCGAGCACGTTCATTCCGGGTCGCAATCCGAGGAACTGCAACACCTGAGCGGGCTTGCGGCCTTCGTCCTTCTTCACGTTGTCGGCTGTACGGTGGGCGGTGTCCGCAACTGCGCTCGCGATCGTGGGCGAGCCTTGGGCGGCCGGCTTGGCGCTGAGCGTGGTACCGGCAACGGCGAGCGACAGTGCAGCGACGTGAGTGAAGCGCATCGGAAATCCCCTTCTGTTGTTGGTCCTTATTGCCCGAGGTCGGCCAGCACCAGCGGTCACGCGCTGATCGTCGAGCGGCGCGGAATTTTCGATCAGTGTCCGGCAGCGGACATTTGTCAGGCCGCCTTCGCCTTCGCCATCGCCGCCACGATCTTCAGCGCCTCGTGTGCCGAGAGCGCCGCCCCCTCCTGCCAGGCGGGCTGGTAGCTGAGATGCTCTCCAGCGAAGATGATGGGGCCCTCCGGCTTCAATAGCTCGCTGTAGAGCGCCGGGCGCGGTTGAAGGCTTCCCGGGCCTCCCGGCCACATCGGTGCGACGCCCTCCGAATATCGCGTCAGGCCCCACGCGACAGTTACCGGTTTGGACAAGAGGTGCGAGCGTCCCGGGTGCAGCGCCTCAATGGAGTCGCGGCTGATCCTGATGCGTTCGTCATGCGGCAGAGCGGAAAAGGCGTCCGGATTTTCGCGGTGGGTCCAGCCCGCGCAGTAGGAACCGACGATGACACCCCTGGCCGCGCCGTAGCGGTCCGAGGGATAGATGACGTTCTCGTTGAGGCGGTCCGTCCATGCGAGGCCGCCGAAAATGTTGTCGTCCATTTCCCAGAAGCGGGGCGCTTCGAACGCGAGCTTCACGCTATGGAGGTAAGCCGGCGCGCCGGCGATTGCGGCTTTCTTGGCCGGTGAGAAGTCACTCGGCACCCGTGCGAGTATCGGCAGCGGCAGAGTGCAGATGCAATAGTCCGCCTCGGTCGCCTGGCTGCCTGGCCCATGCTCGATCCGGACCCGCTCGCCTGACCGGCGGATTGCGCTAACGGGCGCTCGGAGCCGAACGCTGGGCCTGACCTTCTCGAAAATGGCGTGTGCGATGCGGTCCATGCCGCCGACGGGCTGGAGCATCGTCGCCTGCATGTCCCAGATATGCTCGAAGAGATAGGGAAGGACGATGCTCCCCCTGCCCGCCATGCTGCGTCCGGGGAGGAGCTCGTCGAGCGAAAGAGGTGCAAGACCCTGAGGCGCGTGGTCGTAGCCGCCACCTTCGACCGAATAGCCCGACGAGCCACCGGGCGAATAGCGGCCCTGCCCGTCGAGCTGGGCATAAGGCTGCAGGAACTTGCGCACGACTTCGAGCTCGCCCTTCGGCACTACCTGATCGAGCGCGTGCTGATCGATGGCCTTGGCGAGCAACTCGCCAATGTGGCCCCGCATGTCGTTGACCATGCGGCGCTCGGGCTGGACCTTGCCGCCGAAGTCCCAGCCCGCATTCCGGTTGGAGTTTACGAACGTCTCGAGGGGAACGCCGAAGCGGCGGGCATAACCGAGGATCACCCGGTGCGTGGACGGGATGCGCGCCGGGCCGGCGTTGAAGTAGAGGCCGCGGTCGAAGCGCGCCACCTGGTCGGGCCGGCCAGTCTGAACGATGCGGTCGCCGCCGCGGATCGTCCAGGAGCGACCGCCGATCCGCTCGCGCGCCTCCAACACCGTAACGTGATAGCCGGCTTTACTCAACTCATAGGCCGATACCAGCCCGGCGATTCCAGCCCCGAGTATGACGACCGATCGGCCCTTGCCGCTGGACTGGGGCAGGTCGAAATTTTCTGCCCCCGCGCGTGTCGGGACAGCCAATCCCAACGCTTCCATCGCCATATAGGCAGCGCCCACGCCGCCAGCCTTGCCGATTTGTTCGAGTAGCGCCCTGCGCGTCAGTGCCATCGACTCGCCCCCCTGCCCGTCAATGCCGCGGCAGAGTGACAGCAATTCAGGATTAACCGCCAGCCATTTTTGTCGGGTTGACGGCATCGCCTTCAGCCGTCGCGCGTTGTTCCCGCAAATCATCCCCATCACCAGCGGAGAAAAACGATGGCAGAGAATTCAAGCGCGACAACGGCCCTCAATACCCTGATCGCAACCACGATCGACAGCATCAACGGCTATGAGGACAGCGCCAGCAACATCGAGAACCAGCGCTTTGCCCAAATCTTTCGTGAGCGCGCGAGCGAGCGGCAGCAGATCGTCGAGCAGCTCCGTGCCGAAGTCCGCCGGCTGGGCGGCAATCCCGAAGACGACGGATCGTTCATGGGCAAGACCCACCAGCGCTTCGTCGACCTGAAGGCGGCCATCAGCGGGCGAGACGAGAAGTCGATCGTGAACGAGGTCGAGCGTGGCGAGGATTACCTCAAGGGGAAGTGGCAGGCGGCGCTGCAGAGCGGCGACCTCGACGGCGAGACGCACACGCTTGTCGAGCGGCTGTATCAGCAGGTGAAGTCCGGGCATGACCAGATGAGCCAGCTGAAGCATGGCATGGAGACCCAGGCGTGAGCATCTTCGGCAAGATCAAGGACGCGATCTTCGGGCATCACTCGGCACAGAAGCAACAGCCTCAGCAAGCGCCGCAAGCGCAGGCTCAGGCCCAGCCCACTGCCATGCCGCAGATGCACCAGCCGGCAGCTCAGCCCCAGCAGCAGCAGCCGGTGGATGTCGAAGCGGTGTTGAATCAGATTGCCCACGAAAAGGGCGATCCGCACCTCAACTACGACAGCTCGATCGTCGACTTGATGAAGCTGCTCGATCTCGACTCCAGCCTCTCCAATCGCGAGGAGCTGGCAACCGAGCTCGGCTATACGGGTGCGAAAGACGGCAGCGCCGAGATGAACATCTGGCTCCACAAGGCCGTGATGCAAGAGCTGGCCAAGAACGGCGGCAAGGTTCCGGCGAACCTGACGCACTAAACACCAACACCACCCCTCGGGGTGGGGCGCGGGGCGGTTCCCAGGCCAGCGGAACTGCCCCGCTTGCTATCTGAGACGGGTCAGTAACCCATCAGCGCGAGCACTTCGCGGCGGCTCCGTTCGTCCTCCCGGAACGTGCCCATCATGCGGCTGGTGGTCATCATCACGCCCGGCGTCGAGACACCGCGCGCCGTCATGCAGGCGTGGCTCGCCTCGATGACGACGGCGACGCCCTTGGGCTGCAGATGCTCCCAGATCGCGTCTGCCACTTGGGCAGTCAGCCGCTCCTGGACCTGCAGGCGCCGGGCAAACCCGTGCAGCACCCGCGCCAGCTTGCTGATCCCGACGACCCTGTTGTTCGGCAAATAGGCGATCGACGCCTTGCCGATGATCGGCGCCATGTGATGCTCACAGTGGGATTGAAACGGGATGTCCTTCAGAAGCACGATCTCGTCATACCCGCCGACTTCCTCGAACGTGCGGCTGAGGTGATGCGCCGGGTCTTCCACATAGCCCTTCGCATATTCCTTCCACGCACGAGCAACGCGCCTCGGGGTATCGAGCAGGCCTTCGCGATCGGGATCGTCGCCCGCCCAGCGGATCAGCGTCCTGACCGCTTCGGCGACGTCGCCCGGGACTTCACACTGGGGCGGAGACTCGACGAGGTCCCCATTGCTGAAATCCCGATCTTCTGACGGCGGGGTCATGCGCGCAGCTCCCGCTCGATGGCGTCTGCGACCTGAGCGGCCTGTTCGCGAATGTCCGGCACGGCAATGATCTCCCAGTATCGCCCCTTGGTCAGGGGTCCCATGGCCCATAGATGCTCGCCGGCGCTGCAGGTTTCATTGATCTCCAAGCCGATGCCGAGATGATCGGGCCTGATCTGGCCCGCGTCCAGGAGACTGCGCAGCAGCGGATCCTTCGAACGGCCGATGGATTGAAGCGGGCCTGTGCAGTTGAAAACGTAGGCGAAGGAAGCGGATCGCGCCGCATTCGAACCGCGCCGGCGGTAACCGACAGTGATGCCAACCGGCGATTCAGTGGCGCTAACGATCCGTCCGGCCACAATCTCGAGCTGGCCGTCGGCAATCATGCGCAAGACGGTGCCCGCGACTTCCGGCGCGATGCGATGGCGGTGGACGTCCCACCACGGTCGCACGTGCCGAAGGAAACGGTGCTGCTCCTCGATAGTAAGGCCCTGCCATACGGGATGGCTGTGTGGACGTAGGCTGTCGACCGCCGCGCGCCACCCGAATTCGGCGCTTCGCCGCCTGAGCCAGCCGAAGAGTCCGCGTAGGTCCGTCGGCAATTCGGCTCCATCCAGCGGCGCGGAAGTGAAGTCGGCGTGCGACCGCGGAATTAGGCCCCGGCGCGACAGTGCGACGATCTTGCCCTGATGCCCGGCTGCATCGAGCGACAGCACCAGGTCGACCATGGTCAGCCCGGTGCCGACCAGCAGCGCCGCGGCCCCAGTCTCTGCAAGGTCCTTGACGGCCGAGCGCGCCTGTTCGCCCCACGGATTGCGAACGAACCTCGAGCCGATTTCAGCGAAGGCGCCAAGTCCCTCCGGCTCCTGGTTCCCGATCGCGAGCACGAGCGCATCGGCTTCGGTCGTCGAGCCGTCGTCCAGCAACACTCGCCACACTTCGCCTTTACGGCTGGCACTCGTGGCTGTGGCCTCGATCACGTGGGCGCAGCCTCCTGCAACGGCCTCGTCGAGTATCTCGCCCAGATAGCCGCCGAAGAGGCGCCGCTGCGCAAAACCGCGCGGGTGTCCGCCTTCGCCAGCGAAACGCTTCGCGAAATGGTCCGGCTCGTCGGCCCACGCGCTCATTCCTTCTGCGCGGACGTTCAGCAGGTGCGCGTCCTCCGTGGTCGAGTAGGCGACGCCCCTGCCCGTCCGACCGGAACCTTCGATCAAGGCCGACTGAATGCCCCGCCGTGCCAGCTGCGCCGCAAGGATCGTCCCCGAGGCGCCGCCGCCGACGATTGCGACCGCCGTGCGGCGGTCAGATCTCGTAGTCAGGCCAATTCTCCGGGTTCGCCGCGCCGGCCTTCCGACGAGTCATGTGATCGTACATGTGGGTCACGGTCTTGCCTGCGGTCTGCGTGAAGACGCCGGGGACCACCGCGTGGACGAGACAAGCGAGGCCGGCGCCAACCAGCCGCGCGCCGATCGCGACTGCGCCAATGCCGTGCCCCGCCCAGCTCATGCCGAGCGCGCGCGGATGCTCGAGGAAGAGGCCGTGCATGATCCCCGGTCGGTGCTCTGCCTTCTGCGTTGCCATGCGCTCCGCCCCTGCAATTGCGTGGCGACCCCGACAGGATTCGAACCTGTGGCCCTCAGATTAGGAATCTGATGCTCTATCCTGCTGAGCTACGGGGTCGTCACTGCCCGAATAGGGGCAGCGGCGGCGGCAATCAATTGACCTGGCTTGGGGGAGTCACCGGAAGAGGCAGCGGCGCGACGGGGATGCCGTCTTCGACGAGGGATTTCGCTTCATCGAGAGTCGCTTTGCCGTGGACTTGTTCGTGGGCGATTTCGCCGGCGTGCATGGCGCGCGCGGTCTCGGCGAAGCTGTCGCCGACCCAGCGGGATTGCTTGAGCATCTCGGTCTGCATCGCCGCGAGGCGCGTGAGGGGATTGTCGGAGCCCTTGCGCGGGACGCGGGGCGCCATCGGTGCTTTCTGGATATTGGCGGACTGGCACATCGGGCATTGCACGAGCCCGCCCGCGCGCTGCTCCTCATAATCGGCGTTCGAGCTGAACCAAGCCTCGAACGTTTCACCACCGTCACGGCATTGGAGATCGAAAACGATCACAAGATCACCGCGTCGGGGATCGGCCGACGGTGATTGAGCGCCGGGATGCGCGAGCGGACGTCGAGGATGCGCTTGAGGTCGATGTCGGCGAAGCCGACGCCGGGCTTGTCGCCCATATCCAGCAGCACCTCGCCCCACGGATCGACCACGAGGCTGTGCCCGAAGGTGTCGCGGCCGTCCTGATGGCGGCCGACCTGCGCCGCCGCGACCACGAACAGCCCGGCCTCGATCGCGCGGGCGCGGAGCAACACATGCCAGTGCGCCTTGCCAGTGGGCACCGTGAATGCCGCCGGAACGGCGATGACGTCGGCGTCGGACTCCGCCAGCTTCGCGAACAGTCCGGGGAACCGCAGATCGTAGCAGATCGTGAGGCCGAGCTTCCCGACCGGAGTCCCGTTGACGAGCACGACCCCCGAGCCGGCCGAATAGGTGTTGGACTCGCGCCAGCTTTCGCCGGTCGGAAGGTCGACGTCGAACAGGTGAAGCTTGTCGTAGGTGCCGCGGATCTCGCCTTCACGGTCGACGATGAAGCTGCGGTTCGCGACCTTGCCGCCGTCGACGAGCACGGCGAGCGAGCCAATGTGAAGCCAGATGCGGTGACGCGCCGCCGCTTGCCGGGCGGCCGCAAGCACTCGGTCTTCATCCTGGGCTCGCAGGTTCTTTGCCGCGCGTGCCGAGTCGCGGTCGAGGAGGCCCGACATCTCCGGCGTGAACAGCATCTCGGCCCCGCCGGCAGCGGCTTCTTCGACGGCCGCAGTCAGCGCACCGGCACTCGCCTCGGGATCGACGCCGGTGTTCGACTGGAACAGCGCGATGCGGGTCACGGCGCGGACTCGGCAATGAGCGGGTCGAGCTTGCCCGCACGTTCCAGAGCCATCAGCTCGTCGCAGCCGCCGACGTGGAAGTCGCCGATGAAAATCTGCGGCACGGTGGTCCGCCCCCCGGCGCGCTGCACCATCGTCTCCTTGTCGGCGCCGCCCCAATCGACCGAGATCTCCTTGAAGGAAACGCCCTTGGTCTCGAGGAGCGACTTCGCCCGCCAACAATAGGGGCAGAAGCCCTTCGTATAAATCTCAATAGCCGGCACGAACCATCCTTTCGCCGCCAACTTAGGCATGAGCTTCAACGCATCAACCGCGAAGGTTTCACCACGCGCGCCCAACTGACCAGTTCAACCCTCGCGGCCCCGGCACGCCTGAGCGTGCGTGCACAGGCATCGGCAGTGCTGCCACTGGTGAGAACGTCGTCGACGAGGATCACCGTCTTGCCCGCGATTGCAGCCTTGTCGTGCACGCGAAAGGCACCGGCGACCGTCCGACGGCGCTGAAGCGGGCTCATCCCCTTGAGCGGCGGCGTTCGCCGGGTTCGGCGCAGGACCAAGGGATCGGTCGGCAGCGACAGACGACGCGACAACTCGCTGGCGACGAGGGCCGACTGATTGAAACCGCGGCCCCACAGCCGCCAGCGATGCAGCGGCACTGGCACGAGCAGCCGCTCGCCTTCCTCGCTCACGAGCGGCGCCATGTAGCGCGCCATCGTCCGCGCGATGGCGATCTTGCGGCCGTATTTGAGGCGGATCGCGAGCCTGCGGGTGAGATCGTCGTAAGCCACGGCCGACCGGGTCCTGGCGATGCGCGGTGGACGGGCGAGACATGCGCCGCAGGTGGTTTGCTCGGTGGCCTCGAGCGGCAGCCCGCAGGCCGCGCAGCCGGAATTCCCGAGAAAGTCGATCGTCTTCCAGCAATCGGTGCAGAAGCTATGCACGTCGGAAACGATGGTGTCGCATCCGGCGCACCGCGGCGGCAACGCGAAATCAAGTACCCACCTGCCCACGGTCCGAACGATCACGCTCACCATCGTGCGTCTTGTCGCGTGGCAGGAGGCCGCGCACAAGCGCCGGCATGCCAGAGCTTTTCGACATGAGCGAACGCGCGCGGCGCCGTGACCGCGCCGCGCTCAAGGGTCCCGAGCTCTTCCTTCACGAGCGCGCGTTCGAGGATTGTGTCGAACGCATCTCGCTGATGCAGCGGCCATTCGAACGAGCGTTGCTGATCGGCTGCCCGGACCCGCGCTGGCCCGAGCGGATCGAGGCTCTCGCAAGCAAGGTCGACGTGCGCGATCCTGGGCCGCTCTTCGCCCAAGGAGTTGAAGGCGAAGTGGTGGTGGAGGACTCCTGGCTGCCGCCTGAGGGAGAGTACGATATCGTGGTCGCGATCGGCACGCTGGATACCGTCAACGCGCTTCCCCTGGCGCTTCGCCTGATCGGGCATGCCATGCGTGGGGGCGGCCTGTTCATCGGCGCCTTGTCAGGAGGCGATACGGTTCCGCAGCTGAGAAACGCGATGCGAGCAGCCGACGCCGCCGGCGGCGCTGCAGCGCCTCACGTTCACCCCAGGATCGAGGCTGCGGCGCTTGCACCGCTACTGGCGGAGGCTGGCTTCATGAACCCGGTTGTCGACGTCGACCGCGTGCCGGTTTCGTACCGGTCATTCGACCGGCTGGTCTGCGACATGCGGGCAATGGCGGCCACCAATGTCCTGACTGCCCGCCCGCGCTTCATGGGCAAGGCTGCCCGCTCGGCGGCAACCAGCGCCTTCCGTGCCGCGGGTGACGGCACCCGGACGGTGGAAACGTTCGAGATCCTTCACTTCGCTGCCTGGACGAAAGAGGAATGAGGCGCCGTTAACCCTCACAGGGGAAGAGTTGTTAACTGGGTCTCCGTTACAACCGGCGTGTGGACGTGGACCAGAGGAGGGTGGCGTGAGCGCTATCCGAACGAAATTGCGCACGCTCCGTGCCGATCAGCGCGGGGCGACTGCGATCGAATATGGGTTGATTGCGGCGCTCATCGTGATTGCGATGATGGGCGGCCTGCAGACGCTCGGCGGTGGCGTCGGCGGCATGTGGGGCAAGATGGGCAACACAGCCAACACCTACATGCCCTGAGGGCTTGCGCACTTAGATCGTGCGGCTGCCGTAGACGACCAGCTTCACCTTGCGCCCGGGCACGAGGACGCTGTTGGCCGAGAGCGCATTCAGCGACAGGAAGCGTTCGAGCTTGAAGTCGCGATAGGCCATGCGGCTGCTCAGAGACTGGACCGTGTCACCCGGCCGCACCGTTTCCACATGGATGACTCGGGGCCGGATCGCTGCCGCCTCAGCCGGGGTGATGCGGCGCAGCGAATTGATCATCGGCACGAACGGCGTGATGCCGTAGCCGGCGGGCGTAAGCATCGCGAAATAGAAAACCCGCTGCCCATCCCATTGGTAAGCAATGACGCTGACGTCCATGAACCCGGAATCGGTGTTGACCCGCGCCGACGTAAGCGCGGCCTGCATGCCGTTGATGACGGCACGCTGCGGCGGCGGATAGTCGATCTGGAACTGGTCGCGGGTCAGCAGACGGTAGGCGAAGGAGACCGCCTGATCGAGGTTGGGCGGCCCCTGCCGGAACTGCGCCTTGCCCGCTGAGCCCGAGATCGTCACGGCGTCGCTGCCGTTGGACATCAGATAGCCCTGCGGCACGCTGAACTGGATGCGAAGGTCGGGGTGCGTAAAGGTCGCGCCTTCGATCATGCCCTGGCTGGGATCGTCATCGACGGTGATTCCCTCGAGCTCGCGCAGGAACGCGTCGCGGTTGCGAATGCCCGTGCCGAGGCGTCCGGTAGCCTGGGCTTCGGCAAGCGCGCGCTGAAGCCGGTTCTCGCTCAAGGGATGCGTGCTGGCCCATTCCGGGGTTCGGCGGTTCGTGCGCCCCTGAACCCTCGATTCGAGCGCGCTTGCGCGGCTCAGCGCAGCGAGCACGCCCGTCGCGCCAGCGGGATCGTAGCCCGCCCCCATCATGTACCTGAGGCCCAGCGTGTCGGCCTGATATTCCTGCTCCCGCGAGAAGCTCAGGAGGTCGAGGGTCGAGCGTGCCCGGATGAGGTCGGCGGCGCCCGGACCGAAGATGGCGCCGAGGATCTGCCCAAAGACGCCGACGGAGCTGCGCTGCGCATACTGTTCACGGACATGGGCGTGGTTGGCGGCGACATGGCCGACCTCATGGCCGAGCGCGAAGGCGAGCTGGGACTCGTCGTCCATCAGCGCCATCAGCTGGCGCGTCACATAGACGTATCCGCCGGGCACGGAGAACGCGTTCTCGACGGCTGAGTTGAGCGTCGTGAAGTGGAGCGACTGGCCCGGATCCGCGATCCCGGCATAGGCGCCGACGCGGTGGCCGACCGCGTTGACATAGCTCGCGCGCGCGCCGGTCTCGGCCCCGCCGAGTTCCTGCACCAGCGCTGCGTTGTACCGCTGGGCCTCGCTGACATCCTGCGGATCGAGGGTGCGGAGGCGCTGCGCCGCAGCCGGAGAGAGTGCCAGCGCAGCAGCCGCCAGCAACAGAAACGTCTTACGCATGAGCCCTGCCCAACCTCCCGTTTCGCCCCCGAACTAAGCGTGGGCAATTTGAACGGGAAATGACTGGGGGTGGTTCCTGCGCCTCAGCCGATGGCGAGGAACTTGGCGCGGCGCTGGGCGCGGATCTCGTCCGGGCCCAGTTCCCCGCAGCCGTCGAGCTCCTCGATCAGCGCGCCCTTGAGAGCGCCGATCGCGGCATCCGGATCCCGGTGAGCGCCGCCGAGCGGCTCATTGACGACGCGATCGACGACGCCGAGCGCGTGCAGGTCGGCGGCCGTGATCTTCATCGCCTCGGCGGCGTCGGGCGCCTTGTCCGCGGTGCGCCAAAGGATGGAGGCGCAGCCCTCCGGGGAGATGACCGAATAAACGGCATGTTCGAACATCAGCACGCGGTTGGCGGCGGCGATCGCGATCGCGCCGCCGGAGCCGCCCTCGCCGACGACCGCGGCGATCATGGGCACGCCGAGCGAGAGGCATTGTTCGGTCGATCGGGCGATGGCTTCGGCCTGGCCGCGCTCCTCGGCCTGAACGCCGGGGAATGCGCCCGACGTGTCGACCAGGCTGACGACCGGGATGCCGAACTGATCGGCGAGCTTCATCAGGCGGATGGCTTTGCGGTAGCCCTCGGGCTTGGCCATGCCGAAATTGTGCTTGAGGCGGGAGACGGTGTCGTCGCCTTTCTCGTGTCCCAGCAGCATGACGCGGCGGCCGTCGATCCGCGCGAGGCCGCCGACGATGGCGGGGTCGTCGCCGAACGCGCGGTCGCCGGCGAGCGGGACGAAATCGTCGGCGAGACCGGCGACATAGTCCTTGAAGTGCGGACGGTCGGGATGACGCGCGACCTGCGCCTTCTGCCAAGGGGACAGCTTGGCATAGGTGTCGCGCAGCAGCTTGGTCGACTTGGCTTCGAGGCGACCAACCTCGGCATCGATGTCGATGTCGGAGCTGGTGGCGGTCTCCCTCAGCTCCGCCACGCGGGTTTCGAGCTCGGCGAGCGGCTTCTCGAAGTCGAGATAAGTCTTCATTTCAGGGCGGCGCCTAGGCGGAAGCAACCGTGAAGGTCAACGAGAACGCGTCGCAAGCGGGTGCTTGGAGTTCACCAGCTCGACGAGGCGAGCGCTGTCGACGTGGGTGTAGATCTGCGTGGTGGCGATATCGGCGTGGCCGAGGAGCGACTGGAGCACGCGGAGGTCGGCGCCGCCCGAGAGCAGGTGCGTCGCGAAGGCGTGGCGGAGGACGTGCGGGCTGACGCGCTCGGGTGCGATGCCGGCGTCGGCGGCCATGGCGCGGACGATCTGGAACAGGCGAACGCGGCTGAGGTGGGACTTGCCGCTCGGGAAGAGCCATGGGCGGGCGTCTGCGGAGATCTCGCGCCACCTGGCGACGGCTGCTTCTGCTCGGGTCGAGATCGGCACGAGGCGTTCCTTGGAGCCTTTGCCGCGGACCATGAGGAACGGTTGGCCGGGGCGGACCGCCCCGCGCGGGAGGCTGACCAGCTCGCTTGCGCGGAGGCCGGAGCCGTAGAGAAGCTCGAGCAGGGCGAGGTTGCGGACTGCAGTGACCTGGCCGCTGCTTGCGCGATCTTCGGCGGCTTCGAACATGCGGGTGACTTCGTCGGCATCGAGGATGCGCGGCAGGGGGCGCTCGAAGCGGGGGCGTGGGAGGGCTTCGGACGGGTCGTCCTTGCGGAGGCCGTCGTCGACGAGGAAGCCGAAGAAGCGGCGGAGCGCTGCCGAGCGGCGGGCGACGGTCGAGGGGGCGAGTTCGGCCCAATGCTCG
>Ga0308174_10000440_pt1 | contig 17249 bp, 14 predicted proteins | sample PhyPR2_FD_203894 | JGI IMG/M metagenome (GOLD analysis project Ga0308174, IMG submission 203894) | Soil microbial communities from UC Gill Tract Community Farm, Albany, California, United States - DLSLS.P.R2 | ecosystem: Environmental > Terrestrial > Soil > Agricultural land | place: USA...
GCGAGGGCGACGTCGCCGGGGACTACCTGGAGCGGCTGCTCGACATCCTCGACGTGGAGGCGACATCGATCTCGACGTCGAGGGCGACCGCGCGTCCGTCGCCATCGTGGGCGGCCGCCTGAACGACCTGATCGGGCCCGCCGGAGCCACGCTCGAGGCGCTCCAGGAGCTCACCCGGCTCGCGGTGGCCCAGTCCACGGGCGTGCGCAGCCGGCTGATGCTCGACATCGGCGGCTTCCGCGCCAAGCGTCGGGCCGACCTGACCGCCCTCGCGGGTGAGGCGGCGCAGCGGGTGGCCCAGAGCCGGCAGCCCGAGCGGCTGAGCCCGATGAACCCGTTCGAGCGCAAGGTCGTGCACGACGTCATCGCGTCGGTGACCGGCGTGCACAGCGAGTCGGAGGGCGAGGAGCCGAGCCGTCGAGTCGTGGTCCTGCCCGACAAGTGACCGACCCGGCGACCTCCCTCGACGTCCCTCCTCCGCCGCCGATGGCAGCGGAGGTGTTCGGCGACGCCCTGCCGTTGGCCCAGCGGTATGTCGCCCGGCTCGCGAGCGACGGCGTGACCCGCGGGCTCATCGGCCCCCGCGAGGTACCTCGGCTCTGGATTCGTCACATCCTCAATAGCGCGGCGGTGGCGGAGGCCGTTCCGGAGGGTGCGCGCGTCGTCGACGTCGGCAGCGGTGCCGGCCTGCCGGGGATCCCGCTCGGCCTGGCCCGGCCCGACGTGGCGCTGACGCTGGTCGAGCCGATGGCCCGGCGCGTCGAGTTCCTGGAGGAGGCCGTCGCGGAGCTCACCCTGGACGGGGCCGCCGGAGCGCCGCTGGCCTGGCGGGTCGTCCGCGGCCGCGCCGAGGACCGGTCCGTCGGGAGCGCCGTGGGGACCGTCGACGTGGTCACCGCCCGCGCGGTCGCACCGCTCCCCCGCCTGGTCGGCTGGTGCCGGGGACTCATGCGGCCGGGCGCCCAACTGGTGGCCCTGGTGGGCGCGAAGGCGCTGCAGGAGCTGCCCGCACTGGTCCCCGAGCTCGAGGCCGCGGGGATGCGGAACGTGCACCCGCGGGCTGTCGGCGCGTCCCTCGGGGAGGCTGCCACTACCGTGGTGGTCATGACACGGGGAGCACGGTGACGGTTCTCGTCGCCGGCGCATGCCAGACCGGCGCAGTTCCCTGTTCCACGTGGAACAGGTGCAGCCACCCCAGTCCGTTCCACGTGAAACGGGCATGCGCGTGACAAGGGAAGGACCCGCGATGAACGACCCCGGCGAGCGGCTGCGCAGCAACCTTGCCGCTGACCAGTCGTCCAGCGGCCACTCCGCCCTCGGCATGGGGGACTTCGACAGCCCCATCGCCATGGAGGCGATGCGGGCGACCCGCGTGCTGCACGCCGCCGAGCAGGAACCCTTCCCCGTTCCGGGCCGGATCCGCGTCATCACGATCGCCAACCAGAAGGGTGGCGTCGGCAAGACGACGTCGACGGTGAACCTGGGCGTCGCGCTCGCGCTGTTCGGGCTGCGCACGCTGGTCATCGACCTCGATCCGCAGGGCAACACGAGCACCGCGCTCGGCGTCGACCACACGGTCGGGACGCCGTCCATCTACGACGCCCTGGTCGGCGACAGCTCGCTCGGCGAGGTGGTCCACCCGACCACTGCGTCACCGAACCTCCTGTGCGTGCCCGCGACCATCGACCTGGCCGGCGCCGAGATCGAACTGGTCTCCGTGGTGGCCCGCGAGCACCGGCTCCGCCGGTCCATCGAGGCGCACATCTCGGCCCTTCCGCAGGAGGAGCGGCCGCACTACGTGCTCATCGACTGCCCGCCGTCGCTCGGCCTGCTCACGCTGAACGCCCTCGTGGCCGGCGACGAGGTGCTCATTCCCATCCAGTGCGAGTACTACGCGCTCGAGGGCCTGGGCCAGCTGCTCTCCAACATCGACCTGGTCCGCGCCCACCTGAACCCGGGCATCTCGGTGCGGACCATCCTGCTGACGATGTACGACGGCCGGACCAAGCTCGCCGACCAGGTCGCCGACGAGGTGCGCAACCACTTCGGTGACCTGGTGCTCGAGGCGGTGATCCCCCGCAACGTGCGCGTGTCCGAGGCGCCGGGCTACGGCCAGTCGGTCCTCACCTACGACCCGGGCTCGCGCGGCTCGACCAGCTATGTCGAGGCCGCCCGCGAACTCGCCCAGCGCGGTGTCGGGATGCTCCCGCACGAACGTTCCCTGACGCCGGGGCCGCCGGCCGTACAGCCGGTCACCGCCCTCGCCGTCGGCGACGCCGTTCCGTACCCGGGCGTACCCCGACCACAGCACAGCCAGTGAGCACGACCCTCAGCGAGGAGAGACGATGACCAAGCGCGGTGGCCTGGGCCGGGGCCTGGCGGCCCTCATCCCGACCGGTCCGGCCCCGGCGGCCGTCCCCTCCCCCGTGCCGGCTGAGCAGTCGGCGCCCTCGGGGAACGGTGCCGCGTCCGGCCCCGCCGCCGCGAGCGCCCCGACGGTGAGCCTCGTGCCGCCCCCGGCGGAGACGACGCACGACGACGAGGCGCCGGTCGCCTCCCGGGCGGCCGATCGGGCCTCGGCCGCGATCGAGGCCGCCGTGGGCATCCCCGGCGCGCAGCTGCGCGAGGTCGCCGTCGACGACGTCGTCCCGAACCCCAAGCAGCCGCGGCAGGTCTTCGACGACGAGGCACTGGAGGAGCTCAGCCACTCCGTGCGGGAGTTCGGGCTGCTCCAGCCGATCGTCGTGCGCGAGAACGGCATGACCGCCGGGGGCGGTGTCAGCTACGAGCTCATCATGGGCGAGCGCCGGCTGCGCGCCGCCCGCGCCGCCGGCCTGGACACGGTGCCCGCGATCGTCCGGGACACCACGGACGACGCCATGCTGCGCGACGCCCTGCTCGAGAACATCCACCGGGTGCAGCTGAACCCCCTGGAGGAGGCGGCGGCCTACCAGCAGCTGCTGGAAGAGTTCGGCGCCACCCACGAGGAGCTGGCCGGCAAGATCGGCCGCAGCCGGTCGCAGGTCACCAACACCATCCGGCTGTTGAAGCTGCCCGTGAAGGTGCAGACCCGCGTCGCCGCCGGCGTGATCTCCGCCGGGCACGCCCGGGCGCTCCTGGGCCTGCAGGACGCCGACGCGCAGGACGCGCTGGCGACCCGGATCGTCGCCGAGGGCATGAGTGTCCGCGCCACCGAGGAGGCGGTCGCGATGGCGGCCGCCGAGCAGCCGGCCACCCGGCGCCGGACCCGGAAGATCAGCGCCCCCGGGGTGGAGGAGCTCGGCACCCGCCTCTCGGACATGTTCGAGACCAAGGTCAAGATCCAGATCGGCCGGGCCAAGGGGCGCATCGTCGTCGAGTTCGGGTCGGTCGACGACCTGCAGCGGATCATCGGCGTCATGGCGCCGGAGATCACCGGGCGCCGTCCCGACGCCTGACCCGACGCCTCCGAGCCAAGCCCGGGGTTACGTCACAGACGAATGAGGACGGAACTCCGGCGGCTCACCGGGCGGCGCCCGCCCGCCGGCCGAGCAGCCGGGCGAGCACGTCGCCGAGCTCGTAGCCGGCCGCCTCGACCGCCATCGGGAACATCGACGTCTCGGTGAACCCCGGGGACACGTTCACCTCCAGGAAGTGGACGGTGCCGTCGGCGGAGACGATCGCGTCGGTGCGGGAGAGGTCGGCCAGGCCGAGCACCTCGTGCACGGCGACGGCCACCGCCGCCGCGCGCTCGGCGACCTCGGGCGCCAGCCGCGCCGGACAGTGGTACTCGGTCATGCCCGGCGTGTAGCGCGAGGCGTAGTCGAAGACCCCGGACTCCGGCTCGATCTCCACCGCTGGAAGCGCCTGCGGGCCGTCGCCGAGATCGATCACTGCCAACGCCACCTCCACGCCCTCGACGAAGCGCTCGACCAGCACCGTGTCGCCGTAGGCGAAGCAGCTGACCATGGCCGCCGGCAGGTCCTCCACGCGGCTGACCTTCTGCACGCCGAGCGCCGAGCCGCCGCTGGCCGGCTTCACCATCAGCGGCAGGCCCAGCCGCGCCACCATCAGGTCCAGCACGGCGCCGGCGCCGAGCTCCCGGAACGTGCTGTGCGGGAGGGCGACCCAGTCCGGCGTCGTGACCCCCGCGGAGCGCACGACCGACTTGGCGGCGGGCTTGTCCCACGCCAGCCGGCAGGCCGCGGCCGGGGAGCCGACGTACGGCACGGCCGCCAGGTCGAGGACCGCGCGCAGGGCGCCGTCCTCCCCCGTCGCGCCGTGCAGCGCGATGAACACCGCGTCGGCCGGGGCGACCGCCAGGCCGGGTAGCAACTCGGCGTCGGCGTCGCGGAGCTCCGCGTCCATACCCGCGCGCACGAGCTCCTCCACGACCTGCGTGCCCGAGGAGAGGCTGACCTCGCGCTCGAAGGTCAGCCCGCCGGCCAGGACGACGGCGCGCAGCGGGTGCGCGCTCTCGCCCTGTGCCACCGCGGGGGCCGCTGCTGCAGCGGGCTCGCTCATGCGCCGTCCTCGTATCGGTCGCTGTTGGCCGGGGCCACGAACGGTTCGACGTCGGGCACCGGTGGGGTGCGGCCGGCCGCCCGGAAGGTGCCGGTGTCGACGGCGTCGAAGGTGGAGTGCAGGTCCAGCTCGGCCTCGATGACGCGGGCCAGCCGGCGCACGCCCTCACGGATCTGGTCGGGCTCGGGGTAGCAGTAGGACAGCCGCATGTACTCGCGGCCCGAGCCGTCGGCGTAGAAGCCGATCCCCGGCACGTAGGCGACGTGCGCGTTGACCGCGCGGGGCTGCATCAGCTTCGCGTCGAGCCGGTGCGGCAGCTTCAGCCAGACGTAGAAGCCCCCCTCGGGCCGCGTCCAGGTCGTGCCGGCCGGCATCAGTGCCTCGAGGGACTCCAGGGTGGCGTCGCGCCGCTCCCGGTACAGCTCGGTGAACAGCTTGATCTGCTCGCGCCAGGGCTGGGTGTCGAGGTAGCGGGCGACGGCGTACTGGGTGAGCGACGGCGGGCAGAGCACCTGCGCCTCCGACGCCAGGACCAGCTTCTCCCGGACGGCGAGCGGCGCCAGCACCCAGCCGACCCGCAGGCCCGGTGAGAACGTCTTGGAGAACGAACCGAGGTAGATGACCCGCTGGGCGTCACGGGCCCGCAGCGCGCGCAGGGGCTCCTTCTCGAAGCCGAGCAGGCCGTACGGGTTGTCCTCGATGACCAGCAGGTCGTACTTCTCGGCCAGCGCGATGATCGCCGCGCGACGCTCCTCGGAGAGCGTGACGCCGGCCGGGTTGTGGAAGTTGGGCACGGTGTAGAGGAACTTCACCCGGTCGCCGTTGGCCCGGCAGTCGAGCAGCGCCTCCTCCAGCGCCTCGGGGATCAGCCCGTCGCCGTCCATCGGGACGTGCCGGACCCGGGCCTCCGAGGCCTGGAAGACGCCGAGGGCGCCGACGTAGGACGGGCCCTCGGCGAGGATGACGTCGCCGGGGTCCACGAACACGCGGGTGACCAGGTCGAGGCCCTGCTGGGAGCCGACGGTGACGACGACCTCGCTCGGCGAGGCATCGGTGATGCCCTCGAGGGCCATGACGTCGCAGATGCGCTCGCGCAGGCGCGGATCGCCCTGCCCCGAGCCGTACTGGAGGGTCTGGGCGCCCATGCCCGAGACCAGTTCGCCGATCATCGAACCGACGGCGTCGAGGGGCAGCGCGGTGACCGCCGGCATGCCACCGGCGAGGGAGACCACCTCGGGCCGGCTGACGACCGAGAACAGGGCCCGGATCTCCGAGGTCTTCATGCCGTGCGTCCGTGCTGCGTACCGGTCCGCCAGCGGGTCAAGCCGCGGATGCCGCGGCACGACGTGGGGGTGCGCACCGTGGGTCAGGTGCGTCCCCGGCTGACCGGAACCGGCCGACGGGCCGGACGGGGAGGAGGGCACCTGAAGCAGTCTAGGCGGAGGGCAGGACGAAGGTTCCCGTAGGCGGGTCCGCGTCGGCGGGCAGATAGAGCCGTTGGACGGCGGCCAGGACGCCCTGGGCGATGGCGCTGCGCAGCCGCGCGTCGAGCAGCAGCAGCCGGTCCACCGGGTGGGAGAGGTAGCCGCAGTCGAGCCGGACGGAGGGCATCCGGGTCATGCGCAGCAGGTCCCACGTCTTGGGGTGCGAGCCGAGGTCGAGCATGCCGGTGCGCGAGACGACCTCGCGGCGGGCCAGCTGGGCGAACTGCTCGCCCACGGTGGACGACGCCCCGGACCCGGTGCCGTAGTAGTAGCTGGCCACCCCGCGGGCGTGCTCGGAGCTGTGCGAGTCCATGTGCAGGGAGATGAACAGGTCGGCCCGCGCGGAGTTGGCGAAGGCGGTGCGCTCCTCGATCGTGGGCCCCTGGTCACGGCCGCGGGTCAGGTAGACCGTCGCGCCGGCCGCCGCCAGCCGCCCCTCGATCCGGGAGGCGAGGTCGAAGGCGAGGTCGGCCTCGGTGGTCTCGCCCGCGGTGAAGCCCGTCTCGCCGCCACCGTGCCCGGGGTCGACCACGATGCGGCGCCCGATCAGGTGGGGACCGCTCTCGACGAACAGCGCGCTCTGCCGCAACAGCTGCGGGCGGCCACCGGTCACCTTGCGGCCGAGCTGGCGCAGCGCGCGCAGCGTGGCGGGCCCACAGGTGCCGTCGGCGGTGAGGCCGTAGTCGCGCTGGAAGGCCCGCAGGCCCGTCTCGGTCTCGGGGCCGAGGATGCCGTCGGCCCGGCCGGCGTCGTAGCCGAGCTCGAGCAGCCGCTCCTGCAGGTTGGTGACGTCGTCGCCGCGCATCGGCCGCTCGGGGTCGTAGCGCAGCAGCCGGTCGCCCAGCGACCAGCGGGCCTCGGTGAGGGCCCGGTAGGTCTCCTCACCGACCCGGCCGTCGACCGAGAGCCCGCGCACCTGCTGGAAGTGCCGGATGGCCAGCTCAGTGGCCGTGTCGAACTCCGCCGTCTCGAGCTCGGTGGTGTCGGGTTCGGGTGCGGGGGGCAGCAGGCCGAGGCTGCGCAGGGCGGCGTGCACGTCGGCCACCGCCGGACCGCGGTCCCCGAGCCCCAGGGGCTGCATGCGGCTATCGGTTCCCATCGTGTCACCGATTGTCGTCTCCGGGTCCGGGCGCGGCCCACCGGGGGTCCCCCGGGCCCACCCCGGACGAGCGAGGGCCCACCCGTTCGCAGGGAACGGGTGGGCCCTCGACCGCCGCTCGGCGGGACGCGTGCCTCGGCTCAGATGTAGTCGGCGAGGTCGTTGAGGATCGCGCCCTTGGGCTTGGCGCCGATGATGCTCTTGACCGGCTTGCCACCCTGGAAGACCGTCATCGTCGGGATCGACATGACCTGGTAGTCGCGGGCGATCTGCGGGTTCTCGTCGATGTTGAGCTTGGCCACGGTGAGCTTCTCGGCGTGCTCGGTGGCGATCTCCTCCAGCACGGGGGCGACCATCTTGCACGGGCCGCACCACTCCGCCCAGAAATCGACCAGCACGGGCTTGTCGCTGCCCAGCACGTCACTGGCGAAGCTGGCGTCGGTGACCGTCACGGTGTTGCCTGCCATGGAAGTTCTGCCTCTCGGTCGACTGGCTCAGAGTGAGCCCGGCTGGTTAACGGGCGGAGCTGTGGATGTATGCCCGCCGGGGCGGGTCAGCGCTCGTCGAAGGTCTCGGCGAGCCAGCGCTCGGCGTCGATGGCCGCGGCCGCGCCGGTGCCGGCCGAGGTGATCGCCTGGCGGTAGATGCGGTCGACCACGTCGCCGCAGGCGAAGACGCCGTCGATATTGGTGCGGGTGCTCGGGTGCTCGACCTGGATGTAGCCCTCGTCGTCGAGCTTGAGCTGCCCGGCGAACAGCTCGCTGCGGGGGTCGTGGCCGATGGCCACGAACAGGCCGGTGACCGGCATCGTCTCGGTGACGCCGCTGGCGACGTCGGTGAGCTCGACGGCGGAGACCGTGTTCTCCCCCAGGACGTCGGTGACCTGCTTGCCGAGCGCCCAGCGGATCTTCTCGTTGTCCTGGGCGCGCTTCTGCATGATCTTCGACGCGCGCAGCTCGGCGCGCCGGTGGACGACGGTCACGCTCTTGGCGAAGCGCGTGAGGAAGGTGGCCTCCTCCATCGCGGAGTCGCCACCGCCCACGACCACGATGTCCTGGTCGCGGAAGAAGAAGCCGTCGCACGTGGCGCAGGCGGAGACGCCGCGGCCGAGCAGGCGCTGCTCGTTCGCGAGGTCCAGGTAGCGGTACTTCGAGCCCGTCGCAACGATGACGGCGTGGGCGAGGTGCACCTCGCTGCCGACCTTCACGACCTTCGGCGTCGCGGCCAGGTCGACCTCGGTGACGTCGCGGGCGACGAGCTCGGCCCCGAAGCGCTCGGCCTGGGTGCGCATGTCGTCCATGAGCGCCGGGCCCTGGATGCCCTCGGGGAAGCCCGGGAAGTTCTCGACCTCGGTGGTCGTCATCAACGCGCCGCCGAACTGCGAGCCCTCGAACACCAGGGGGTGCAGGTTGGCGCGGGCGGCGTAGACGGCGGCGGTGTAGCCCGCCGGGCCGGACCCGATGATGATCAGGTCACGGACGCCGTCGTGCTCGGCCGGCGGGATGGCGGGGTTCCCGTCGGTGGTCACGGCCGGGCCGGGGGTCGGGTGGTTCCCCACGTTCGATTGCTCAGTCACTGGCGGCACAACGAGGATCGTAGGGGCGGCATTCCGCCCGCGTCGGCCGGGACGCCGACCCGGCCGCCCGGCCGCGCCGGTCAGCCCGCGGCGTGGACGACGACCTCGGCGAGGTCGGCGGAGAACGAGCCGTTGCTGGGCACCAGGCCGGTGACCCACACCAGCACGTACCGGCTGGTCACCGGCTTGCTGAAGGTGAAGTCGGTGCCGCTCGTGACGGTGCCCGAGGCGACCTGGGTGAAGCTGTCGAGCGTGCCGTGGGGGTCGGCGCCGGTGCGGATCTCCAGCGCCGCGCCGGGCTGCAGCGAGCTCACCGTGACCGCCGACAGCGACTTCGGGCTGCCGAGGTCGTAGACGATCCCGACGCCCTTCTTGAGGTTGCCGAAGGCTGCCGATCCGCGGTACTCGAGGGTCTTCCACGCCGTCGAGGGGTTGCCGTCGTAGGAGAGCGGGGCCTGACGGTCGTTCTCCGGCTGGCCGTCGCCCTGCGGGTCGAACACCGTGGCCGTCATGATCTTCACCGGGGAACCCGCGGCGGCCTTCGCCGGCGACGAGGAACCGCCGACCGACGCGCTCACCGGCGGGCTGGACCCCTGGTTGCCGTCGACCGACCCGGCCACCGACAGCAGGCTGGACCCGACCCACCAGGCCAGCGCGATCACGACGGCCAGGGCGAGCAGCGGGAGGCCGACGACGACCGCCCGGTGCCGCTTGGCCTCCTCGGGAGCCGGCCCCACCGGAGCGACGTCGTCGACGTAGCTCTGCCCGGAGAAGGTGTCGTCGGGTCCGGCGGCGGACAGGACGCCGAAGGGCCCGTCGTCGTAGTCGTCGTAGCGGTCGTCGGCAGCCGGCGGATCGGACCGCTTGGCGCGGCGCCCCGCGGCGGGGCCGGGCGGCGGGGCGGCGCCGGCGTAGGCGCCGGAGTCGGGGGCCACGGTGCCGGCGTCGATGGTGTCGCCGCCCAGGGCGACCGGGGCCGCACCGGGGTCGCGGGACGTCACCGGGCGGACGGCGGGCACCGGCGGAAGGGTCTGGTGGTCCAACCGCACCGGCTCGGCGTCGGCCGGCCGGTCGTCGCCCGCGTCGCCCCGCTTGTCGCGGCGGCGACGCAGCCAGCCGTTGTCGGGCTCCTCGGTGCGCGGGGGCGTCACCCGGGCGGTCGGGCCGGTGTGCGGGCGTTCGGCGAGCAGGGTGGCCATGGCGGCGACGCTGGACAGTCCCTGGCCGGGCTCGGTGGAGCGGGCGCGCCGGACGAGGGCCACCAGGTCCGACGGGCCGGTGAGCGGCCGGGGAGAGGTGTCGTCCGGTCCGGAGGGCAGCCCGGTCAGCGCGGCCTCCAGCAGGGCGCCCAGCGCGGCGATGTCGCCGTCGACGGTGCCGGTGGCGGCAGGCACCGCGCGCAGGCCGACCAGACCGTTGGGGCGCAGCACGACGTTCTCCGGGGTGAGGCCGCCCACGGCCAGCCCGACCCTGTGCGCCTCGGCGACCCCGTCGGCCAGCCGCCGCAGCACCGTGCGGACCTCCCGCTCGGGGAGCGGGCCGCGGGTGAGCCGCTCGGCGAGGGTCTCGCCCTCGATCCACTCGTTGACCACGTAGGCGGCGCCGCCGGGGACCTGCGGATCGCCGGTGCCCTCCGAGGCGTCGTAGACCATCGCCAGCGCCGGGGTCGCGAGACCACCCGCGGCGAGGGCGCGCGTGATCCAGGCGTGCGCGGCCGGGCCGGCGGGGTCGTGCACACGGATCGCGACGTCGCGGTTGAGCACGCGGTCCTTGGCGCGCCAGCAACGGATGACACCCGTCGGGGTCGGCTCGTCCGGGCCGACCTGGTCCAGTGGCCGGTATCGGTCGGGAAGGCCGGTGGTCGTGGATGCCATCGACACTGTCGACCCCCTGTCCTGCGCCGGCTGCCGGCGCGAGCGCTCCGGCAAGGGCGCCGCATCCTCGTCGGGACCGGTCATCCGCGTCCCGCTCGAGCCCTGACGGCGGCCAGTGGCTCCCGGATCTCGGGTACGCGGGCGACCACGAGACCTGCGAAAGCTGCGGCGCCGATCACTACGGTACCGATGAGCACCCTGCCGAGCGACCCTGTGGTGGACGTGCCGAGCAGGGGATCGGTCACGTTCAGCACCACCCACCCGATTCCGGCGGCGACGGCCGACACCGCGGCGATCCTGAGCACCGGCAGCAGCGTCGCGCGGGTGCGCAGGGAGCCCAGCCGGCGGCGCAGGGCGACGTCCCCGAGGATCCACCCGGCCACGTAGGTCACGCTGGTCACGAACATCAGCCCGGCGACCACGTCCCGGGGCGCCACCAGGGCGGGCACGAGCAGCAGCAGCGGCACCCGGACGGCGACCATGCCGAGCTGGATGAGCGTCGGTGTCTTCGCGTCCTTCATCGAGTAGAAGACCCGGAGCTGCAGCAGGGTCACCGCCATCGGCAGCAGCCCGAACGCCCCGATCGCCAGCGCCGTCCCCATCGTGGCGGCGTCCTCGGCCGAGGTGTTCCCCCGGGCGAAGGCGAGCGTCGTCAACTCCGGGCCCAGCACGATCAGCGCCGCGGTCACCGGCAGGAGCCCCAGGGCCGACAGGCGGGTGCCGAGGGAGAGGTCGTCGATGACGCCCGGGACGTCGTGCCGCGCCGCTGCGCGGCTCATCCGGGGCAGCAGCGCGGTCAGCAGGGCCACACCGATGATCCCGTAAGGCATCTGGAACAACAGGCTGACGGTGGCGAAGGCGCTGGAGCCGAGCCCGCCGGGCTGGTGGCTGGCCGCGTTCGCGATCCGCGTCGCCACCAGCACGCCGACCTGGCTGACCGCCACGTAGCCGATCACCCACACTCCGAGGCTGCCGGCCTCGCGGAGGCCGGTGTTCTTCAGCCCCCATCGCGGCCGCAGCGGGACGCCGGCCCGCCGGAGGGATGGCAGCAGCACGACCGCCTGGACGACGATGCCGAGGGTGGTGCCGATGCCGAGCAGCCAGACCTGGGTCGAGGTGATGGTGACCGTGGTGAGCTTCCCGGGCCGGCCGGCGGCCATGAACAGCAGGCCCGTGAGGATGACCACCACGTTGTTGAGCACCGGGGCCCAGGCGGGGGGCCCGAACACGTCCCGCGAGTTGAGGATCGCCTGGGCCAGCGCCCCGATCCCGTAGAACACGATCTCGATCAGCAGGATGCGGGCCAGCCAGTTGGCCAGCGCGACCTGGTGCGGGTCGCCGGTGATGTCGTAGAGCCGGGTCAGCACCGGGGCGGCGAGGATCGCCAGCAGCGTCACCGCGGTCAGGCCGACGGTCGCGACGGTGGTCAGCCGCTGCGCGTAGGCGGTGCCGCCGTCCTTGTCCCGCTTCTGGGCGTGCACCAGCAGCGGCACGATGACCGAGGTCAGCACGCCGCCGAGCAGCAGCTCGTAGACGATGTTCGGCAGCGTGTTGACGGTCGTGTACGCGTCGTTGACGAGGCCTACACCCAGGGCGGCGAGGAGCACGCCGGTGCGGATCAGACCGGTGACCCGGGAGACCAGCGTCGCCACCGCCATGGTCCCCGCGGCGCGAAGGATCCCACCGCTGGAGCCGGGCGAGCCTTCCCGCCGCTCGAGGACGTCGTCGGTGCCGCCCATCGGGTGCGGCACCCGGGGCACCGGCGGCAGCGTGGTCATCAGCTGGGTGTCGTCGGCGGCGGGCACCCAGCGGTTCCGCGGGCGCAGCGGCGGCAGCGGCGGGTGCCCGGCGGCGGGCTGACCGGCGGAGGAGGGCTCCGGCGCCGGGAACGGGGGCAGCGGGGCGCGCCGCGCCGGCGGCGGGGGTGGGGGCGGCAGGGGCGAGGGCCCGCGCTCCCGGACGGCGTCGTCCAGCGGTACGCCGTTGTGCCCGGCGGCGGACTCCGCGTCGCCACCCGGCGGCGCGTCGTGGAACGGCGCGGACGGCGGTGGGGCCGCGAGGTAGGGCGGCGGCGGCAGCGGGAGGGCGCGCTGCGCCCGCGAGCCGTCGTGCCGGGCCTCGTCGGACGGGCGCTCGTCGGGGTCGGTGCTCACACCGGGCTCCGGGTGGGCGGCAGGACGACGGTGGGCTCCTCGGGCAGGGCGGCGGACCGCCGACGGCGCAGCACGAACAGGATGAGTCTGCGCAGGAAGAGCAGCGCGAGCAGCCCGGCGGCGCCGAACGTGATGAGCAGGGAGACCGAACCGTAGGCGGTGCTCTTGACCTTCATCTCGACCCGGTCGCCCAGCGGGCCGCCGGTCGGGGTCGTCAGGCCGGCGATGACGGCGAACCCGCCCGACTGCCGCACCTGGGTGGGCACCTGCAGGGTGGTCCGCTGGCCGGGGGCGAGCGTGCGGGCGCCGATGTCGGAGATCGTCAGCCCCCGGTTGCCCCGCGTGCGCAGGTCGAGCCGCACCGAGACCGCGAACGGCAGGTCGTTGCGCACGGTGAGCACCAGGGGGGCGTCGCTGGAGGCCAGGCTGTAGGTGCCGTTGGCCGGGGCGAGCAGGGTCACCCGCCCGCGCAGCCGCTCCAGCGCCGTCCGCATGGCCTTCGCCGCGGCGCGGAAACCCGCGGGGTCGCCCCGCCACTGGACCGACGCCGTGCGCGCGATCGCGGCGTCGTACGGGGCCATCGCGGTGCCGGCATCGCCGACCACGGCGCCGGCGAGGTCGTCGCGGACCGCGACGCCGCGGGCGAGGTCGGCCAGACCGGCAGGGTCGAGACGGACGGCGTCCGCGGGGTCGGCCGGCTTCCCGGCTGCCGCCGGGGCGCTCGCGGCCAGCCCGGCCAGCGAACCGGGCCGCAGCCAGGGCAGCCCCGCCGCGTCGGCCATCATCGCCCCGGCATCCTCGGGGCCGGCGCCGACGGTGCGGGGCGGCGCGACCAGCACCGTCTGGTCGGTGCCGGCCGGAGCCTGCAGACCGAGGACGGCCAGCTCGGCGAGGTAGCGCTGCTCGGCCATGCGCGGGCCGCCGGCGGTCTTCCCGGCCGCGCCCACGATGTCGCCGAGCGCCGGATCGGCGACCAGCACGTCGAGCGGGCCGGTCGGCGTGGCCACGGTGGTCCGCGCCGACGCACGCCCGCCGCGGAGGCCGACGGCCCGGTCGCCGTCGGTGAGCCCGGCGCTGCCGAGCACCAGCTCCCGCACGCCGCCGGCCTGCAGGTCGGTGATGGTGTGCGCCCGCAGGGAACCCCCCGCGGCCCAGTACAGGTCGGTCCGCGGCTGCACGTGCAGCGCCGCGGCGAGGATGCGCGACCCCGCGCCCGACGCCGGCGGGCTGGGATCCCGCGGGGCGGCCGAGCTGGTCGTGCCGGCCGCCGGCGTCGTCGGCGCGGCGGCCGGGGCTCCGCCCGGCGGGGCCTGGGCGGTGCCGTCCGCGGTGCCGGGCAGGCTGCGGGTGAGGACGCCGGAGAGCCCGGCCGCGTCGAGCGCGTCGGCGTCGACGTCACCGTAGGAGAGGGCCACGACCGGGTGGACGGCGGCGAGCGCCCGCAGTCGCGCGAGGAAGGCCGTGGCCGCAGCGGTGCCGCGCCCGGCACCGGCGACGCCGCGGACGGCGTAGGGGCCGGCGGCCATGATCGTGAGCTCCTCCACCAGCGCGGGATCGACGGCGAGGGTCACCGGCAGCGCCGGGACCGGCTCGGTCGCCCCCGCCGGGAGCGTGCGGGGCAGCCGCTCGAGGGTGGACAGCAGCCGGTCGAGCCGGCCGTCGGTGCTGATGGCGCGGGTGAGGTCGTCGTCGAGGAAACCGCCGGTGGGGCCGCGGTGGCTGCGTTCCACCAGCGGCCACAGCCACGCCACGGTGGTGTGGGTCCTGGGGGCGACCGGCTGGCGCACGAGGAACGTGGCCAGCTCGCCGACGCGGCGGCGCTGGTCGCCACCCACGGTGCCGTTCACGTTGAGCAGCACGGGATAGACGCCGTCCGTGCCGAGCTGGAGCGCCGCCGACGGGAGGGTGTAGCGGAACAGCAGCTCACCGCCGGGGGCGATGCTGCCGGGGATGTTCTTGAAAGCGGGGACGACGGCCGTGGCCGGGTCGGCGGCGTGGAGCGCGGCACCCAGCTCCTCGCGGGTGGTGCGCACCTCGCCGCGCTGCAGCCGGAGCCCGAGGTCGGTGATCGGCTTCCGGCCGGTGTTGGTGAGCGTGCCGGTGACGGTGATCGTCGCGCCGGGGGTCACCGTGCGGGGTTCGAAACGGCCGACGCGGATGGTGACGGGGCGGTCGGAACTGGTCGCGTCGTCCTCACCGGGGGCGGACGCGAGCACCGGCACCGACCGGGCCACGGGCGGGCCGGCCTGCGCCGCCGGCGCGAGGACCGCCGGCGCGACGACGGCGAGGGCCGCAGCGATCAGCGAGACGCGCAGCCGGGCCGTCGGCCGGGCGGGGCGGCCGCCGGCGCGACCGGCAGCCGTCCGCGTCACGCGCTGTCGGCCAGCAGTGCCGGCGCGCGCTCGACCAGGGCTCGTTCGTCGGCGTAGGCCAGCCGGCCGCTCAGTTCGTCGAGGGGCACCCAGGCGACTTCGGTGACCTCGATGTCGGCGTCGGAGAGTGCCCCGCCGATCGCGCGGAGCAGGAAGTGGTGCACGGTCTTGTGCACGCGGCGGCCGTCGGCGACGAACCAGAAGTCGATGATGCCGAGCGGCGCGACGACCTCGCCGATGATGCCGGTCTCCTCGGCGACCTCGCGGACGGCCGTGTCCTCGGGCGTCTCACCGGCCTCGATGTGCCCCTTGGGCAGGGACCAGAGCAGGCGGCCGCGGCGGTCGGTCCGGCCGATGAGGGCGGCACGAGGCCCGGTCACGCCGTCGTCGGCGACCACCAGACCTCCTGCCGAGGTCTCGTCGACCCGGCGCAGCCGGCGGCCGGGGCGCCCGCGCCCGCTGGTCCCAGCCATGCCAGGAGGGTAGCGCGAGCGGCGGCACTACCCTGATTCGTCGTGTCCGGTGAGCCTTCGCGTCCGACGACAGCCACGGGAGCATCGCAGGGAGAGACGGAGCCGACAGGGAGTGAGCATCGCAGCGAGCGCCGGCGAGCGAGGAGCGGAGCGACGACCGCGGAGGCGACTGTGATGACGAGCGAGGAGCGGACCGTGGCGCGGAGTCGGACCAGTGTGAACAGTCGTCCTTCCCCGCCACCGGTCCCACCGGCCGTCCAGGAGACGGTCCGGGAGCTCGTCGACGTGTCCCCCGTGCTCAGGCAGGTGGGCGAGCGGTTCACCGCCGCCGGGTTCGAGGCGCACCTCGTGGGGGGTTCGGTCCGCGACGCGCTGCTCGCGGCGGGCTCGGCCGGCCCGCGGGTTCCCGGCGACCTGGACATCACCACCGACGCCCACCCCGAGCAGGTGCTGCAGCTGCTGCGCGGCTGGGCAAGTTCCACGTGGAACACCGGCATCGCGTTCGGCACCGTGGGGGCGGAGGTCTCCGGCGTGCGCGTGGAGATCACCACGTTCCGCGCCGACCGCTACGACCGGGAGTCGCGCAACCCCGAGGTGGCCTGGGGCGACTCGCTGATCGACGACCTCGCCCGGCGCGACTTCACGGTCAACGCCATGGCGGTCTCGCTGGGCCCCGACCGGACGGTGACCGACCCCTTCGGCGGTCTCGGCGACCTGCTGGCCAAGCGGCTGCGCACCCCCGGGTCGGCCGTCGACTCCTTCGCCGACGACCCGCTGCGAATGCTGCGCGCCGTCCGGTTCGTCGCCCAGCTGGGGCTGACGCCGGACCCCGAGGTGGTCGCGGCGATGACGTCACTGGCCGGCGAGCTCGGCCGGATCACCGCCGAGCGCGTGCAGGTCGAGTTCTCGAAGACGCTGCTGCAGGACTCCCCCCGGGCGGCCCTGGAGCTGTTCGTCTCGACGGGCCTCGCCGACGTGGTCCTGCCGGAGCTTCCGGCGCTGCGGATGGAGATCGACGAGCACCACCAGCACAAGGACGTCTACACCCACTCGCTGATCGTGCTGGACCAGGCGATCGCGCTGGAGAAGGCCGATCCGGAGGCGGAGTCCCCCGACCTGATCCTGCGGCTGGCCGCACTGCTGCACGACATCGGCAAACCGGCGACGCGGCGGCACGAGTCGCGCGGGCGGGTCTCCTTCCACCACCACGAGGTGGTCGGCGCCAAGCTGGTGCGCAAGCGGCTCACGGCGCTGCGGTACTCCAAGGAGATCATCGAGGCGGTCTCCCGGTTGACGTTCCTGCACCTGCGCTTCCACGGGTACGGGCGGGGCGAGTGGACCGACTCCGCCGTCCGCCGGTACGTGACCGACGCCGGTGACCTGCTCCCCCGCCTGCACAAGCTGGTGCGCTCGGACTCCACGACCCGCAACCAGAAGCGCGCGGCGGCGCTGTCGGCGACCTACGACTCGCTCGAGGCCCGGATCGCCGAGCTCTCCGAGAAGGAGAACTTGGCGGCGGTGCGCCCGGATCTCGACGGCAACGCAATCATGGAGCTGCTCGGGCTCTCCGAGGGACCCGACGTCGGCCGAGCCTGGCGGTTCCTCAAGGAGCTCCGCATGGAGCGCGGGCCGCTCGACCGGGACGAGGCCGAGGCCGAGCTGCTCGCCTGGTGGGCCACCCAGACCTGAGGGAGTCGCGGAGTGGATTCGTGCGG
>Ga0308174_10000441_pt1 | contig 17235 bp, 15 predicted proteins | sample PhyPR2_FD_203894 | JGI IMG/M metagenome (GOLD analysis project Ga0308174, IMG submission 203894) | Soil microbial communities from UC Gill Tract Community Farm, Albany, California, United States - DLSLS.P.R2 | ecosystem: Environmental > Terrestrial > Soil > Agricultural land | place: USA...
GCGCGATGCAGATGAACAATCTCGCCGAGCTGATCACCGTCGCCAAGTACTGGCGCCGATGGAGCAACCCGACCTGGATCTGCTGCGTGTGGAACAACGAGGACCTGAACCAGGTGACGTGGGAGCAGCGCGCCATGGAGGGCTTTCCGAAGTTCGAGACGACGCAGCAGGTCCCGAACGTTCCCTATCACCGGTTCGCGGAGCTGATCGGGCTGAAGGGCATCTACGTCGACGATCCGGAGCGCGTCGCGAGCGCGTGGGACGAGGCGTTCGCCGCCGGCATGCCGGTCGTCCTCGAGGTGAAGACCGATCCCGAGGTGCCGCCGCTGCCGCCGCACATCACGCTCGCGCAAGCGAAGAAATTCATGAGCACGCTCGTCAAGGGCGACCCCGATGAAGCCGGGATGGTGAAGGGCACGCTGGCGCAGGTGCTCGCCGGCGTGACCTCCGATCGCGAGCGATGAAGCACGCTCTGCCGGCGCGCGCATCCGCCTCGCGGGTCGAGGCGAAGCACCTGCGCGCGGCGGCAACCGCGCTCTTCGCCTCGGTTCTCGTCGACAGCGCGATCGAGCACTACCGCGGCGGCTTCGAGAACCCGGCGATGTTCGCGCCGCTCGTCGCCTCCGCGCTCGGCGTCGCTGCGGGCGCCGAGGCGGCGTTCGGCGGTCGTGCGCCGGCGCGCGCGCGCGCCGGTGCCTTCGTTCTCGCGCTGGTCGTCGGCGCCGCCGGGCTCGGCTTTCATCTCTACAACGTGCTGAAGCGTCCGGGTGGCCTCGACTGGCTGAACCTGTTCTACGCCGCTCCGGTCGGCGCCCCGGCGGCGCTCGCGCTCGCCGGCGCGATCGGCGCCGCCAGCGACCATGTCGCCGCGAGCGACGGCCGCGCTGGAGCGCCGCGGATCGCCGGCGTGCCCGCCGGTCGCGCCCTGTGCGCGGTCACCTCGCTCGGCCTCGCGGGCACTGTCGGCGAGGTCGCGCTCCTGCACTACCGCGGCAGCTTCCAGAACCCGTTGATGTGGCTGCCGGTGACGCTGCCGCCGGTCTCGGCCGTGCTCACGGCAAGGGCGGCGACCGAGCGCAGCGCGCCGGCCCGTCGCCGCTTCGCGCGGGCATGGCTGCGTCTCACGGCGTGGCTCGGCATCGGCGGAGTCGCCTTCCATGCCTACGGCGTATCGCGCGCCATGGGCGGCTGGCGCAACTGGCGCCAGAACGTGCTCGACGGCCCGCCGTTGCCTGCGCCGCCGAGCTTCTCGGCGCTCGCGCTTGCGGCGCTCGCGGCACTGCGGCTGAGGGACCGCGAAGATGGCTGAGGGGGGCGAGGTTGTCCGCAACGACCGCTACGACGTCCTGGCGAAGTGGTCGACGCCGTCGTTCGACGCGTTGACGCGATCGGTGATCTCGCGCCGCCTCGGCGCGCCGCCGCCGCGGCGGTTCTTCAGCGCGACCGAGTTCGCGGTGCTCGAAGCGGCGTGCGCGCGCCTGCTCGCCACGCCGCGCGGGCGGCCGCCGATCGCCAGCGCGATCGACGACGATCTTCACGCCGGTCGCGGCGAAGGATTCCGTCGCCCCGACACGCCGCCCCTCGGCGCCACCTGGCGCACCGGACTCGAAGGCCTCGACGCCGAGGCGAGGCGTCGCCACGCGGGCTGCGGCTTCGCCGCGCTCGACGGCTCGGCGCAGAACGCGCTGCTGCACGCCGTGCAAGTGGGCGACGTCGACCCGAGCCGGTTCGGCGCGCTCGGGCCGCGCCGCTTCTTCAGCGAAGTGCTCCTCAAGGCCGTCGCCGCCCATTACTACAGCCGGCCCGAGGCATGGAACGAGATCGGCTTCGGCGGACCGGCGAGCCCGCGCGGCTACGTGCGCATCGGCCTCGATCAGCGCGACCCGTGGGAGGCGCCGTTCGCGCCTGCGGCGCGCGGCAAGCCATGAACGCGCTCGCCGAGTCGCCGCGCGCAGTCGGCGGTCGTGCGCCCGACGTCTTCGCGCGCGGCGCCTGGCAGCCGATGCGCGAGCACGACGACGACGATGCGGTCGACTTCGCGATCGTCGGCGCCGGCGCGGGCGGCGCGACGCTCGCGTGCGCACTCGCGCGCAAGCACTTTTCCGTCGTCTGCTTCGACGCGGGCCCGTACTGGCGTCCGCTCGAGGATTTCGCGTCCGACGAGACCGAGCAGCAGAAGCTCTACTGGACCGACGAGCGGATCAGCGGCGGCGACGACCCGATCGCGCTCGGCGGCAACAACTCGGGGCGCGGCGTCGGCGGCTCGACGGTGCACTTCTCGATGATCTCGCTGCGCTGGCGACCGGAGTGGTTCCGCTCGCGAACGCTGCTCGGCCACGGCTTCGACTGGCCGATCACCTACGACGAGATCGCGCCGTACTACCGCGCCGCCGAGCGCGCGCTCAGCGTCGCCGGCCCGGTGCGCTACCCCTGGGGGCCGCCGCGCGGCGCGTACCCGTACCGGCCGCATCCGATGAACGCGCCGGCGCTCCTGCTCGCGCGCGGCGCCGAGGCGCTCGGCGTGCGCTGGGCGCCGACGCCGCTTGCCACCGTGTCGGCTCCGCACGGCAAGAGCCCGCCGTGCGTCTACCGCGGCTTCTGCAACTTCGGCTGCTCGACCAACGCCAAGCAGAGCGCGCTCGTCGTCTGGGCGCACCAGGCCGTCGCCGCCGGCGCCGAGATCCGCGATCTCGCCATGGTCGGCCGCATCGAGACCGACCGCGTCGGTGAGCGCGTCACGGGCGTGCACTACCACCGCGCCGGCCGCTGGCGCTTCCAGCGCGCGAAGAACGTCGTCGTCGCCGGCTATGCGATCGAGACGCCGCGGCTGTTGCTGAACTCGGCAACCGCACGCCATCCGCAAGGCCTCGCCAATCGCTCGGGCCTGGTCGGAACGCACCTGACGACGCATGCCGGACCCGGTGTATGGGCAACCTTCGAAGAGGAAGTGCGCTGGAACAAGGGGCCGCCGAACATGGCCGTGTGCGAGCACTGGAACTACTGCGACGAGGGCAAGGACTTCCACGGCGGCTACGCCTTCATGAGCCAGGGGCCGCTGCCGCGCGCCTGGGCACAGGTCGTCGCGACGGCGCGCGGACTCTGGGGCGAGGCGTTGCGGGCCGCGATGCGCGACTACAACCACAACGCCGGCTACGTTCCGGTCGCCGAGGTCGAGTCGCGCCCGGAGAACCGCGTCGAGCTCGCCGACGAGGTGGATGCGCTCGGTCTGCGCATCCCGCGGGTCACGTTCGGCTACTCCGACAACGACCGCCGCCTGCAACGCCACGCGCTGCAGTTCATGGCCGAGATGCTCGAGGTCGCCGGCGGCCGCGATCTCTGGACGAGCGACGACACGAGCCATCTTCTCGGCACCTGCCGCATGGGCGGCGATCCGCAGACGAGCGTGGTCGACTCCGACGGCCGCAGCTGGGAGCTCGGCAACCTCTGGATCTGCGACGGCTCGCTCTTCGTCGGCAGCGGCGCGGTCAACCCCTCGCTGACGATCCAGGCGCTGGCACTGCGCATGGCCGATCGCATCGAAGCGCTCGCCGCGCAGCGTGCGCTGTGAGCACGCGACGTGCCGGCGACAGGAGAACAGGACCATGAGCGATCGAGAGCCGCGCGTCGTCGTCGTCACCGGTGCCGGAGCCGGCGCCGGCCGCGCCATCGCCCGTCGCTTCGGCCGCGAGCGCTGGCGTGTCGCGCTGCTCTCGCGCGACCCCGAGCGCTTGCGCTCGGCCGCCGATGAGATCTCGCGCTTCGGTGGCGAGGCGCTCGCGCTGCCCACCGACGTCGCCGATGCCGATGCCGTGTTCGCGGCGCGCGACCGGGTCGTCGAGGCGTGGGGGACGATCGACGCCTGGATCAACTGCGCGATGGCGACCGTCGTCGGACCGATCGAGAACCTGGCACCGGCCGACTTCAGGCGCGTCGTCGACGTCACGTTGATGGGCTACGTGTACGGCACGCAGGCGGCGCTCTCCGTGATGCGGCCGCGCGACCGCGGCGCCATCGTGCAGATCGGCTCGGCGCTCGCCTACCGCGCGATCCCGCTGCAGTCGGCGTACTGCAGCTGCAAGTTCGCAATCCGCGGCTTCACCGACTCGCTGCGCGCCGAGCTGATCCACGCCGGCTCCAAGGTGACGGTGTCGATGCTGCAGATGCCCGGCATGAACACGATTCAGTTCGACTGGGCGAAGAATCTCTTCGATCGCAAGTACCAGCCGGTCGGCGACGTCTTCGACCCGGACGTCGCGGCCGAAGCCGCCTGGCGCGCGGTGCGCGACGGCCCGCGCGAGCTCTGGGTCGGCGGCAGCGCGATCCAGGCGATCGTGGGCCAGCTGCTGTTGCCGCCGCTGCTCGACCGCGTCGTCGGCAAGAGCGGCTTCGATCAGCAGATCAGCGACGATGCCGAGCCGCCCGGCCGGCCCGACAACCTCTACCGGCCGGTGCACGCGGACGTCGCCGCGCGCGGGCGCTTTTCCGCGCGCGCCAAAGCGAGCGCGTGGACGATCGAGGCCACGCATGCGCGCGTGACGACGGCCGCGGCGGCGGCGGCCTTCTTCGCTGCGGCACTTCGGGCGGCCTTCCTGGCCGGCCGGCGATGAGCGTTTCGCTGCACGAGCTGCAACGCTCGCCGGAGCGACTCACGCGCGTCGACGACCACCCGGCGACGCGCAAGCCCACGTACGTCATCGCGACCGGCATCGAGTGCAGCTACCCGACGGTGCAAGGCGGGCGGCGTCGCGACGAGCTCGAGGAGACCGGCCACTACGCGCACTGGGCCGACGACGTCGAGCTGTGCCGCGAGATCGGCGCGCGCTATCTCCGCTACGGCATCCCCTACTACCGGACCCACGTCGCACCCGGGCGATACGACTGGGCGTTCGCCGACGAGGTGCTGCCGCACCTGTGGGATCGCGGCCTCGTCCCGATCGTCGACCTCTGTCACTTCGGCGTTCCCGGCTGGGTCGGCGGGTTCCAGAACACCGACTGGCCGCAGCACTTCGCCGAGTACTGCAGCGCGTTCGCCGAGCGCTATCCGTGGATCAAGCTCTACACGCCGGTCAACGAGATGCTCGTCTGCGCCCGCTTCAGCGGCAAGCTCGGCGCGTGGAACGAGCAGCAGCGCAGCGAGGAGGCGTTCCTGCGCGCGCATGCGAACCAGTGCCGGGCGACGCTGCTCGGCATCGCCGCGATCCTGAAGCGGCGGCCCGATGCCGTCTTCATCCAGAGCGAGGTGACGGAGGCGTACGTGCAGCTCGCCCCCGAAGCCAAGGAGAAGGCCGACTTCCTGAACGAGCTGCGCTTCCTCACCTTCGACCATCTCTACGGTCGAGCGCCCGACGGCGGCGTGCAGCGCCACCTGCTCGAGCACGGTCTCGGCGACGAGGAGCTTCGCTGGTTCCTCGCGCACGGAAAGGCCGCCGCGCCGCACTGCATCATGGGAATGGACTACTACGGCGTGAACGAGATCGTCGTCCAGGCCGACGGCTCCCTCGAAAGCCAGGGGCAGATGCTCGGCTGGCACGCGATCGCGCGCGACTACTACACGCGCTACCTGCGGCCGATGATGCTCACCGAGACCAACGCGGTCGACCGCGGCCACGGCGAAAGCGCGCGCTGGCTGAAGCAGACGTGGAGCCAGGCGCATCACCTGCGCCACCAGGGCGTGCCGGTGATCGGCTTCACCTGGTACAGCCTGACCGACCAGATCGACTGGGACATCCAGATCGTCGAGATTCGCGGCCACGTCACCGCCAACGGCCTGTGCACGCTCGACCGCAAGCTGCGCGACGTCGGCAAGCTGTTTCGCACGATCGCTCGCGACAACGCCGACGCGCAGCTGATCCAGGGCGTTCCGACCGACCTGCTCGTCCGCTGAGAGAAGCGACGAAGGCACGGAGCAGCGCATGGGCAACCCGAACCGCGATCTGTCCATCGCCCAGCTCGACGGCACGCCCCGCCGGCGCTACTACAGCGGCGCGGATCTCGGGCGCGCGATCGCGATCGACGACCTGCGCGCCCGCACTCACAAGCGCATGCCGCGCTTCGTCCTCGAGTACCTCGAGGGCGGCGCCGAGGACGAGCAGACGCTCAAGCGCGAGCGCACCGCCTACGCCGAGCGCTGCTTCACGCCGCTGCAGCTCGTCGACATCTCGCAGCGCCAGCTGGCGACGACGATCCTGCACCGGCCGGCGCGCATGCCGCTGGTCGTCGCGCCGACCGGCCTGAATGGCTTGTTCTGCCACCACGCCGACACCGCGCTCGCCCAGGCGGCCGCGGGCGCCGGCGTGCCGTTCGTCCAGAGCACGATGTCGAACGACACGATCGAGGAAGTGGCGCGCGTTCCGAACCTGCGCCACTGGTGGCAGCTGTACGTGTTCGGCGGCGACGAGGTCTGGCAAGAGCTGCTGCGCCGCGCCGACGCCGCCGGCTGCGAGGCCCTCGTGCTGACGACCAACGCGCAGATCTTCGGCAACCGCGAGTGGTCGTCGCGCACGCAGCGGAGCAAGACGCAGCTGTCGCTCGCCAGCGTCGTCGACGCGGCGCTGCACCCTCGCTGGCTGGCCTCGACGCTGCTCGCCCACGGCATGCCGGAGTTCAGGAACGTCATCGACTTCGTGCCGCGCGACAAGCGCAGCTTCTTCGAGTCGGCGTTCTGGATCCGCGAGCACCAGCCGACGTCGATGTCGTGGCGGACGGTCGCGCGCATTCGCGAGCGCTGGAACAAGCCGTTCGTCCTGAAGGGAATCCTCCACCTCGACGATGTGCGGCGATCGCTCGACGCCGGCATCGACGCGATCGTCCTCAGCAGCCACGGCGGCCGCCAGCTCGACGGCGCCGTCGCGCCGCTCGAGCTGCTGCCGGCGGCGCGCGAGATCGTCCGCGATCGCGCGGAGCTGTTCCTTTCCGGCGGGCTGCGCCGGGGCACGGAGCTGCTGAAGGCTGTCGCGCTCGGCGCGCGTGCCGTCCTCGCCGGTCGCGCGCCGCTCTACGGCCTGTGCGCGGCCGGTGCGCCGGGCGCGGAGCGCGCGCTCGCCATCCTCGAGAAGGAAGCGCTCGACGCGATGGGGCTGCTCGGCGCACGCTCCGTCGACGAGCTCGGTGCCCAGTTCCTAGCGCCCCGACCCGTGGCCGCCGAGCGCGGCCGCGCCGCCGCGCGCGGGCTCGCGTCGGTGGCATGAACGTCATTGCGCTGCCATGCCGCAGGTCTTTTCCCGCCGCAGCGCCCTCGCCGTCAAGCTGGTGGTCGTCGGCGTCGCCGCAGCGATCGTCGCGCTGGTCGCCGTCGGCGGCGTGTGGCGCGAGCATTCCGTGCAGGCGCTGGGCGAGCCGCTCGTGCAGCCCATTCCCTTCAGCCACAAGCACCACGTCGGCGACGACGGCATCGACTGCCGCTATTGCCACACGACGGTGGAGACGAGTCGCCACGCCGGCCTGCCGTCGACGCACGTCTGCCTGACCTGCCACTCGCAGCTCTTTCGCGATGCGCCGCTGCTCCAGCCGCTGCACGAGAGCGCGCGCACCGGCACGCCGATCGCGTGGCAGCGCGTTCACGACCTGCCGGACTTCGTCTTCTTCGACCACGGCGTGCACGTCGCCAAGGGAGTCGGCTGCGTCGAGTGCCACGGCCGGGTCGACCAGATGCCGCTCACCTGGCGGGCGCAGCCGCTGCAGATGCAGTGGTGCCTCGACTGCCATCGCGACCCGGCGCCGCGGCTGCGGCCACCGAGCCAGGTGTTCGACATGACGAGCGTCGCGCCCGGCGGCGCGGAAGGACGTCGGCTCGCTGCCGCGCTGCACGTCGAGAGCACGCGCCGGCTCACCGATTGCTCGACCTGCCACCGCTGAACGAGCGATCATGGACGACGACGTCAGGGGCGAGCCGCTTCACTTCCATCCGCCGGGCGCGCCGGCACTCAGCCGGCGCCGCGCCCTCGGCGTCATGGCGGCGTCGCTGGCACTCGCGACCGGCGCGTGCTCTCGGCCGCCGCGCGAGCGCATCTACCCGTGGGTCGACATGCCCGAAGGCGCGAGCGGCGAGCTGCCGGTCTACTACGCGAGCGCCTTCGTGCGCGACGGCTACGCGCTCGGTGTGCGCGTCGGCACGCGCGACGGCCGGCCGATCAAGATCGAGGGCAATCCGCTGCATCCCTCGAGCCTCGGCGCGACCGACGTCTTCGCGCAGGCGTCGGTGCTCGAGCTGTGGGATCCCGATCGCTCGAGTGCCGTGCTGCAGCGCCTCGGCGTCGCCTCCGAGGCGGGCGGCGCCCCGCCGGCGGCGACGTCGAGCTGGACCGCGTTCGAGAGTGCATGGCGCGGCATCGCGGCGCGGCTGCGCGCCGACGCCGGCGCGGGATTTCGCATCCTGACCGGGCCGATCACGTCGCCCACGCTGCGCGCACAGCTGGCGGAGCTGCTCGAGCGCCATCCGCGCGCGCGCTGGCACCAGCATGCCCCGCTGCACGACACCGCCGCCGAAGCCGGCGCGCGCGCCGCGTTCGGCCAGCCGGTGCAGACGGTGCTGCACCTCGACCGAGCGCGCTGCATCGTCGCGCTTGCCAGCGACCCGTTCAGCGAGGGGCCCGGTGCCGTGCGCCACGCCGCCGACTGGGTGCAGCGCCGCGACGCCGAGCGCGGCGGCGGCGAGCTGCCGCGCCTGTTTGCCGCCGAGATCGGCCCCGGCCTCTTCGGCGCGCGCGCCGATGCGCGCATCGTCGCCGCGCCGGCACGCATCGATGCGCTGGTGCGACGGCTCGCCGCGACCGTCGTCGAAGGCGCGCCTGCCGGCGCTGACGCCGCCGCCGTGGCGCCGTCCGAAGCGGCTTTCGAGACCGCGCTCGTCGCAGCGCTGCGCAGCGCGGGCGGCGACGCCGCCATCGTTGCTGGCGCGGCGCTCTCCGCCGAGAGCCACGCGGCCATCCATGCGATCCACCACCGGCTCGGCGCGAGCGGCCGCACCATCGAGCTCGTCGCGCCACTGGCGATGGCGCCCGAAGCCGGCTCGCTCGCCGAGCTGATCGCCGAGATCGAGCACGGCGCCGTCGACACGCTGGTCGTGCTCGACGTCAATCCCGTGTACGACGCGCCGTCGACGCTCGCCGTCGCGGGCGCGCTCGCCGAGGTCCGCACGACGATCCACGCGGGCCTCTACCGCGACGAAACCGCGCGCGCGTGCGACTGGCACCTGCCGCTCTCGCACGACTACGAGCGCTGGGGCGACGCGCTTGCGTACGACGGCAGCGCCACGCTCATCCAGCCGGCGATCGCGCCGCTCTACGACAGCCGGTCGCCCGTCGAGCTGCTCGCGCTCCTCGTCGGCGACAGCGAGCGCCAGGGCCACCGCCTCGTGCGGCGTCAGTGGCGCGCGCGCGCAGGCGGCGACCTCGACGCGTTCTGGGCGGACAGCCTGCGTCGCGGCGTCGTCGCGGGCAGCGCTGCGGCGGCGCTGACGCTGACGCCGCGCACGCTCGCCGTTGCCGCGCCTGCCGCTCCGCCTACCCCCGGCGCCAACGTGGACGACGGCATCGTCGCGGTCTTCGTGGCCGACCCCTCGGTTCACGACGGCCGCTTCGCCAACAACGCCTGGCTGCAGGAGCTGCCCCGGCCGCACACCAAGCTGACGTGGGACAACGCGCTCCTGCTCGGCCCGGCGACGGCGGCGAAGCAGCGCGTGCGCACGGGAGACGTCGTGCGCGCGACGATCGACGGTCGTGCGCTCGAAGCGCCGGTCTGGGTGACGGCGGCGCATGGCGAGGACGTGGCGACGCTGCCGCTCGGCTACGGCCGCCGCGAAGCCGGACGCGTCGGCAGCGGGATCGGCTTCGACGCCTATCGACTGCGTCCCGCAGACGGCGCGCCGGCGCGCATTCGCATCGAGCGGCTGCACCGGCGCCACGACTTTGCCGTGACCCAGCACGCGATCACGCAGGCCGGCCGCGACCTCGCGCGAACGCTCGCGCCGGGAGCGCGCATCGCCGACCCTGGCATGGAGCACGCGTCGCTCTACCCGCGCTTCGACAACCCCGAGCACGCCTGGGCGATGGCGATCGACCTCGACGCCTGCATCGGCTGCAACGCCTGCACGATCGCCTGCCAGGCGGAGAACAACATCCCCGTCGTCGGCAAGGGCGAAGTCGCGAAAGGCCGCGAGATGCACTGGATCCGCGTCGATCGCTACGAGACGCCCGATGTCGCCGGCAGCATCTTCCAGCCCGTTCCGTGCATGCACTGCGAGAAAGCGCCATGCGAGGTCGTCTGCCCGGTCGGCGCGACGGTGCACGACAGCGAAGGCCTCAACGTGCAGGTCTACAACCGCTGCGTCGGCACGCGCTTCTGCTCGAACAACTGCCCGTACAAGGTGCGGCGCTTCAACTTCCTGCAGTACACCGACGCCGAGACCGAGACGCTCAAGGGCCAGCGCAACCCGAACGTCACGGTGCGCCAGCGCGGCGTGATGGAAAAGTGCAGCTACTGCGTGCAGCGCATTGCGCGCGCGCGCCAGCACTCAGAGGCCACGGGCGCTGCGCTCGCCGACGGCGACGTCGTCACCGCGTGCCAGGCGGTGTGCCCGACGCGCGCGATCCACTTCGGCGACCTGCGCGATCCGCACAGCGACGTCGTGCGCGCGAAAGCGTCGCCGCGCCACTACGCGCTGCTCGGCGAGCTCAACACGCGACCGCGCACGACCTACCTCGCGCGCATCGCGCCGACGGCAGCGAAGGCAGGCTGAGCATGGCGGCGCCCGCGGTCTCGCGCGACATCGGCGTGCTCCACGCCGGCTGGGGCTACGCCAGCATCGGCGACAAGATCGCCGACATCGTCCTGACGCGGCCGGTGCGCTGGCCGTGGCGCGCCGCGTTCCTCGCGACCTCGATGGCGACGCTGGTGTTCGTGGCGGCGATGAGCTACCTCTTCGTCACCGGCATCGGCATCTGGGGCGTCAACATCCCGGTCGCGTGGGGCTTCGCGATCGCCAACTGCGTCTGGTGGATCGGCATCGGCCACGCCGGAACGTTCATCTCGGCGGTGCTGCTCCTTCTGAGGCAGCGCTGGCGCACGTCGATCAACCGCTTCGCCGAGGCGATGACGCTATTCGCGGCGGGCATGGCGGGGCTGTTTCCGATCCTGCACCTCGGCCGCCCGTGGTTCCTCTACTGGATCGCGCCGTACCCGAACCGGATGAACCTGTGGCCGCAGTTCCGCAGCCCGCTGGTCTGGGACTTCTTCGCGATCGGCACCTACATCGTCGTCTCTTTCCTGTTCTGGTACCTCGGCCTCATCCCCGACCTCGCCACGCTGCGCGACCGCGCCGCGAGCAAATGGAAGCGAATCGCGTTCGGCCTCGGCGCGCTCGGCTGGACCGGCGAGGCGCGCCACTGGGCGCGCCACCGCTCCGCGTACCTGCTCATCGCCGGGCTGGCCACGCCGCTCGTCGTCTCCGTGCACTCGGTCGTCTCGCTCGACTTCGCGATCGGCAACACGCCCGGCTACCACTCGACGATCTTCCCGCCGTACTTCGTCGCCGGCGCGCTGTTCTCGGGCTTCGCAATGGTGCTGACGCTGGCGATTCCGCTGCGCCGCGCCTTCGGCCTGCACGACTTCATCACCGACGTCCACCTCGACCACGCCGCCAAGGTGCTGCTCGCCACCGGCGCGCTCGTCGCCTACGGCTACCTGGCCGAGACCTTCATGGCGTTCTACAGCGGCGACGAGTTCGAGATCGCGATGACGGTCGACCGCTGGAGCGGCGCCTACGCGCCGGTGTACTGGTCGATGCTCTTCTGCAACGTCCTAGCGCCGCAGGTGCTGTGGTGGCGCCGGGCGCGAAGAAGCGCGCTGCTGCTCTTCTTCCTCAGCCTCGTCATCAACCTCGGCATGTGGATGGAGCGGGTGACGATCGTGGTGCAGAGCCTGCACCACGACTTCCTGCCCGCGGCCTGGGGCCTGTTCGTGCCGACCGCGTGGGACTGGATCTTCCTCGTCGGCTCGATCTGCGCGTTCGCCTGGCTCTTCCTCGTCTTCATCCGCCTGCTGCCGTCGATCTCGATCTCCGAGATGCGCTCGCTGGCGCGCGAGAGCACGCAGGAGGCGGCATGACCGCCCCGTCGACGCCACCGCTCTACGGCGTGCTCGCCGAGTTCGCGAGCGCCGACCACCTGCTCGCCGCCGCGAGGCGCGTGCGCGCCGCGGGCTACTCGCGCGCCGAGGCGTACGCACCGTTCGACGTCGAAGGCCTGGCCGAGGCGCTCGGCTTCGAGCGCAGCAGCGTGCCGCTCTTCACCTTCTGTGGCGCGCTGCTCGGCGGCCTCAGCGGCTACTTCATGCAGTGGTACGCCGCCGTGATCGACTACCCGGTCGACATCGGCGGCCGGCCGCTGCACAGCTGGCCGATGTTCATGCCGGTGACGTTCGAGCTCGCCGTCCTCGGCGGCGCGATCGCCGCCGTCATCGCGATGCTGCTCGCCAGCGGCCTGCCGCGGCTGCGCCACCCGATCGCCGACGCACCTGACTTCGAGCTGGCGACGCGCAACCGCTTCTTCCTCTGCCTGCGCAGCGACGAGCCGGGCTTCGACCGCGCCGCGGCCGAGCAGCTGCTCGACGAGCTGCGGCCGCTGCGCCGCGCCGAGGTGCCGCGATGACAGCGGCAACGCGCGTCGCGATCGCGCTCGCCGGCTGCTTCGTCCTCGCATCGTGCGAGCGCGAGATGCACGACATGTACCGCCAGCCGCGCTTCGACAGCGACGAGCCGAGCACGCTCTTCGCCGACGGCCGCGCGACCCGCCCGCCGCCCGCGGGCAGCGTCGCGATCGCCACCGGCACGCTCGCGCTGACATCGAGCGGGCGCCGGGGCGAGGCCGAGCGCGCTGCGCGCGCCGAGGCGCTCGCCGCGTCGTCCGCGGGCGCGTCGACAATGGCGCGGCTTGAGCGGGGCCGCGAGCGCTTCGAGATCGTCTGCGCGCCGTGCCACAGCCCGGTCGGCGACGGCGACGGCACGGTCGTGCGGCGCGGCTTCCCGCGCCCGCCGTCGTACCACGAGGAGCGGCTGCGCGCCGCGCCCGACCGCTACCTCTTCGACGTCATCACGAACGGCCACGGCGTGATGTACTCGTACGCCGATCGCGTCGCGCCGGACGACCGCTGGGCGATCGTCGCCTACATCCGCGCGCTGCAGCTGAGCCAGCATGCCGAGCTCGCACGCTTGCCCGCATCGCTGCAGGGGCAGCTGACGGCGACGCTGCCGCATCCCTCGTCCGCTCGGGCGCCGGCGTCGGCGCCGACGTTGCGATGAAGCTCGGCCGCACCGCCGTCGTCGGCCTCGTCGGGCTCGCGCTCGCACTGCTCGGCGCGTCGGTCGACGCGACGATGTTCTTTGCCGCCTGGTTGACGGCCTGGTGGTGGTGCCTCGGCATCGTCCTGGGCGCGTTCGTCAACGCGTGGATGCACCGGCTGAGCGGTGGTGCGTGGGGCGGCGCGATCGCTCCCGTCGCGATCGCGCTCGGCGAGCGGCTGCCCTGGCTGCTGCTGCTCGGCCTGCCGCTTCTGGCCGGCTTGCCGGCGCTCTATCCGTGGGCCGCCGATCCGGTCGCGACGCTCGGCGGACTCGCCCGGCCGGCGTTCGCGCGTGCATGGCTGAGCGTGCCGTTCTTCGTCGTTCGCCTGGTCTCGTACGCCCTCGTCTGGTGGCAACTGACGCGCGCAAAGTCGCTGCAGAGCCGTGGCCGCGCCGCGCGCTCGCTCATGCTCTGCACTGTCGTCACCTCGCTCGCTGCGGTGGACCTGCTGATGTCGCTGATGCCGCGCTGGTACAGCACCGCGTTCGGCCTCGTCGTCCTCGCCAATCAGGCGCTCTCGGGCGCCGCATTCGCGGTCGCATGGCCGATCGTCGACAGCGCCGTTCCGCGGCGGCGCGAGCCCGGTGCGCCGCCGCTGTCGCGCGATCTCGGCAACCTGCTCCTGATGTGGACGATGACCTGGGCGTACCTCGCGTTCATGCAGTTCCTCATCGTCTGGGCCGAGAACCTGCCGCGCGAGATCGCGTGGTACGTGCCGCGGCTGCAGACGGGATGGTTCGGCATCGGCATCGCGCTGGTCGCGGCGCAGCTCGTGCTGCCGTTCCTCGCCCTGCTGCAACGGTCGATCAAGGATCGACCCGGCCGGCTGCGCTGGGTCGCAGCGCTGCTGCTCGCGTCGACGGCGCTCGACGTTGCGTGGACGGTGCTGCCGTCCGTCGCGGCGCACGACCGCAACGGCTGGTGGCTGGCACCGGTCGTGACGATCGGCATGGCGCTGGTGCTGTTCGCGGGCGTGCCGGCGGCGGCGCGCCGCGGCGCTGGCCAGCTTTCGCACGCCGACGAGGTGCGTCATGCCAGCGCATGAGATCGACGTCCGCGCCGTGGTCTGGAGCGGCGCCGCGATCGCCGCGGCGATCCTCACGGTCGTCGGCGCCGTCTTCGTGCTGCTCCACGTCTGGCACGTCTCCGCGCGCACCGATCGCGTCCGCCTTTCCTACGACCTCCTGATCGAAGGGCCGGCGCTGCAGAGCGCGCCGCAGCCGGTCCTCGCCGGCGAGCGCGCGAGCAAGGCGCGGATCCTGACGACGAGCGCCTGGGTCGACGACGCGCACGGCATCGTCCGCATCCCGATCGCGACGGCGATGCGGCTGCTCGTCGAACGGTCGGCTGTGCCCGCCAGTGCTACCGCGCTCGCACCGTCGACAGCGCGCCCTGCGCCGGTTCACGCCGGCTCCGCGCCATCGCCGGCGACAGCGTCGAGCGCGCCGGAGGGCCCGCGATGACCGCGATCCACCTCGCCGACGCGGCGCGCTCGCTCGCGTCCGCACTCGTCCTGTCCGTGCTCGCCTGCACCGCGACGCCGACGCGCGCGAGCCCCGAGCCGGCCTCGCTCAGTCAGCGCGTCGGCGAGGTGCTGCCGCTCGAGACGCGGTGGCTCGAGGCCGACGGTCGGACCGTCGCGCTCGGCGACCTGTTCGGCGACGGCAGGCCGGTGCTGCTCGTGCTCGGCTACTACACGTGCCCGCAGCTCTGCGGCCTGCTCATGCACGGCGTGCTCGAGTCGGCGCACGCCGCCGGGCCACGCGCGCGCGACGCGCGCATCGTCGCCGTCAGCATCGACCCGGACGACACGCCGGCGACGGCGACCGCGCGCCGCAGCGCCGACCTCGCCTACGCGGCGTTCCTGCGCCAGGGCCGCGGCGAAACCGATCCGCTTCCCGACCTGCACCTGCTCAGCGGCGACGTCACGGCGATCGAGCGAGTCCTCGCCGCCGCCGGCTACAGGGTGCGAGCCGACGATGCCGTGCGCGACGGCGGCGCGCGCTACGACCACCCGGCAGCGCTGATCGTCGCGACGCCGCACGGCCGCATCTCGCGCTACCTCATGGGCGTGCGCTTCGACGCCGGCGAGCTCGGCGAAGCGCTCGCCGATGCACGCGACGAGCGCAGCGGCGGAGTGACGGACCGGATCGCCTTGCTCTGCGCCCACCTCGACCTCGCGCTCGGCCGGCACAGCGCCGCGGTGCTGCAAGCGACACGGACGATCGGCCTGCTCGTCGCGCTCACGCTCGCCGGCTGGTGCTGGCGGCGACGCGAGCAAGTCGCTGCACGGAGGCGGCAGTGAGCGGCATCGTCGACCTTGCGAGCGACGCGGGGCTGTCGTGGCTCGGCGGCGCATCGAGCGTCGCGCCGCGCTACGACCTGCTGTTCGCCGCCATGGTGCTGCTCTGCGGCACGGTCGCGCTCGGGGTCCTGGTCGCGATCGTCGCCTTCTCGATCCGCTACCGCGCCGGCGCCGGGCGCGGCGACGCCGCAGCCGGCCGGCGCACGCGCGCGATCGAGATCGCCTGGACGGTGACGCCGCTGGTCATCTTCATCGGTCTCTTCGTCTGGGCCGCGCACGACTTCGTCGCGCTGTACCGGCCGCCCGCCGACGCGCTGCCGGTCTACGTCGTCGCCAAGCAGTGGATGTGGAAGCTGCAGCACCGCAACGGCCGGCGCGAGATCAACGAGCTGCACGTTCCGCTCGGCCAGCCGGTGCGGCTGCTGATGACGTCGCAGGACGCGATCCACAGCTTCTTCGTTCCCGCGTTCCGCCTCAAGCAGGACGTCGTGCCCGGCCGCTACACCGGCCTGTGGTTCACGGCGACCAAGCTCGGCGAGTTCCGGCTCTTCTGCGCCGAATACTGCGGCACCGAGCATTCGCAGATGCTCGGCCGGATCGTCGTCCTGCCGCCGGCCGAGTACGCGCGCTGGCTCGGCAGCGGCAGCGAGCAGCCCAGCCTGGCGCAGTACGGCTTCGCACGCTTTCGCGCGCTCGGCTGCAGCGGCTGCCACGACCCCGCCTCGACCGTGCACGCGCCGTCGCTCGAGGGCCTGCTCGGCCGCACCGTCCACCTGCAGGACGGCCGCACGCTCGTCGCCGACGAGAACTACGTGCGCGACTCGATCCTCGTTCCCGGCAAGGACGTGGTCGCCGGCTTCGCGCCGGTGATGCCCTCGTTCGCCGGACAGGTCAGCGAGGAAGACATTCAGGCCCTGGTGGCGTACCTGCGCTCGACCGGCGCACCGGCGCCGGGCGATCCGCAAGGAGCGCGGCGGTGAGCAGCGTCGCCGAAGCGACGATCGATCGGGTCGGCGACGGCTCGGCCGCGCCCGCGCCGAGCTACCTCGACGACGGCCACTCCCTGCGCTCGTGGCTGACGACCCACGACCACAAGCGCATCGCGATCCTGTACGCGATCTCGATCACGGTCTTCTTCTTCATCGGCGGCCTGGCGGCCACGCTGATTCGGCTCGAGCTCGCGACGCCGGCGGGCGACCTCGTCTCGCACGACACCTACAACAAGCTGTTCACCGCGCACGGCGTGATCATGGTGTGGCTGTTCCTGATCCCCTCGATCCCGTCGGTGTTCGGCAACTTCCTCGTTCCGCTGATGATCGGCGCGAGGGACCTCGCCTTTCCGCGCCTCAACCTGCTGAGCTGGTACCTCTACGTCCTCGGCGGCCTGATCGTCCTGGTTGCGCTCGCGCTCGGCGGCGTCGACACCGGCTGGACGTTCTACGCACCGTATTCGACGATGTTCTCGAACAGCTGGGTTGCGGTCACGCTGGTCGGCGTGTTCGTGGTCGGCTTCTCGTCGATCCTGACCGGGCTCAACTTCATCGTCACCGTGCACACCCTGCGCGCCCCGGGGCTCGGCTGGTTCAAGCTGCC
>Ga0308174_10000442_pt1 | contig 17217 bp, 14 predicted proteins | sample PhyPR2_FD_203894 | JGI IMG/M metagenome (GOLD analysis project Ga0308174, IMG submission 203894) | Soil microbial communities from UC Gill Tract Community Farm, Albany, California, United States - DLSLS.P.R2 | ecosystem: Environmental > Terrestrial > Soil > Agricultural land | place: USA...
TTCGATACGCCTATACGATGATGTAGTGATAGCCCTCCCAATGCGCGATGAACGGGAGTTCGAAGCCACGCAGCGATTCATACGTGCATTGCACGCCGCGCGTCGTAAAGCCAAGCGCATCACCGGCGCGCGCAAGGCTGTCGAGCGTGGCGCCTTGCGTCGTTACGTTAGCCAGTTCGCGCAGCTTGCCGAGCGTCATGCCAATGCCGTAGTGACGGCAGATCATCGCAAGACAGGCGGCGCCGCAATCCATTTCTTCAGCCTGCTCGACCCACGCAAAACGCTTGACGACGCGCTCGCCCAACTCGGGCCGCGTCTGCAGATCGAGCATTGCGGGGAGCTTGCGGCGCTCGGCGAGCTTCTTTTGCCGCTGCAATTCCCGCTCGGTAAAACGGATGCGCTCTTCGAGCACTTCGCGCAACTTGATGTTGCGCTCGATGATGAAGTGCACCGTCTTTTCCGGAATCACGAGGAGCCGCGTGTCCGCGCTCGCAATCGCCGACGCCATCTGCTCCTGACGCATGACGCAAGCCTTCTCGCCGAATATTTCGCCGGGGCCGAGCGTTGCGAGCAAATGCTGTTGACCGCCCTCTTCGCGCACGATTCGCACTTCACCTTGGCGCACCACGTAAAGACGCCTGTCGTCACGCGAGTCCTGCTTCAGAATTTCCTTGCCTTCACCAATGCGCTTGACGCCGACACTGCGCACACATTCTTCGAGTTCTGCCTTGTTCAGTTTGCCGCGCAAATCGAACAGCTTCGCGACGAAGCCTCCTGCCGAAGCAATGGCGACATAGCTGGTAGCGTACGCGAGCGCCGCAGGATTCCTGGCAATGACCGGTTCGATCGCGCTGCGGGGAATGAAGAGCAGTTCCGTCTTGCCCGACGAACGCACCGACGATTCATGGCGATACTCGCGCAGCATGGCGATGTCGGCGAACGTCTCGCGTTCCTTTTTCACCCCCATGCTGATTTCCTTGCCGTTCTCCTCGGTGAAGATGCGCACAGAGCCCGCCTTGACGACGTAAAGCCCATCTGCGGCGTCTCCGGCATTGCACACGGTCTCGCCGAATCCATAGCGGCGCGATTCGGCGCGCTCTGCCAAACGGTCGAGTTCCTCGCGCGAAAACGGCGATAGTATCTCCACACTAGCGAGGAATTCCGCGGGAGAATCCAGGTTCAAAGGGGCGTCCATGTTCGTCGCGACAGGGTCAGCGTGCTTCGATCACATGCTCTTGTGCGCGGGCAAGCAACCATTCCTCGCGCAAGAGACGACGTATCTCGGCGGCCACGTCTTCGTCCAGCCTCGCCGGATGCTTGGCCGTGACCGCGAAGATTTCATAAGAGGCGCCGTCTGCGGATATGAATGGCCCAAGCAGATCGCCCGGCTCTGCATTGAAAACCTTCGCTTCGATATCTGCCTTCAGTTGCCCGCGCATCACGCGACCAATCCGGCCGCCGTCGTCGCGGGTATCGGCTAACGAGTGTTCACGCGCCATGTCCGCGAAACTGTCGGGGTCGTCGTTGAGATACGAAATCATTTCCTTCGCGCTGCCTTCGGTATCGAGCACGATATGACTCACTTCAATGCTGTCGAACCGTGGTGAATTAAGCTGAAAATATTCATCAATGGCGCGCTGCGTTCCGACCTTCTCCAGCATCTTCTCCTGATAGATAGTGTCGGTAATATAGGACTCGAATTCGTCGAGGCTTACGTTGAGCGCGTCCAGATAGTTGTTCATGTCCGCCGCGCGATGCAGCCCGCGAATGCGACGGAACTGATCCGCGCGCGTCTGTATCTCATCATCCGTCAGTTCGACGCCCGCCTTCCTGGCCGCGCGCACGGTGAGCTTGTCACGCACCAGTTGCTCGATGAGGCTGTCGAACTGGCCGTTCAGCTTCAGCAGCCTGATGAATTCGCCGGCATCGACCACTTCGTCGTCGATACGCACAATCGCCGTCATGTCGTTCTCCGTAGATTTATCCCGCGACATTGCGGAACGGATCGAGACCAAGATCTATCAGCCTTCGCTCGCGCACCACGATCTCCGCCGATGCCGTCATGCCATAACGCAACGGGTATCGCGCATCGGCGATCTGGTAGTAATCGCGGTCGAGTGTGACGCGTCCTTCATATACGGGCTGCTTCGTGCCTGGGCTCGGCTTCGTCGCGGGTGAAATGAATGCGAGCGTGCCGTCGATGACACCATATCGCTGGTAAGGAAACGCATTGAATTTGATTTTCACGCGCTGCCCTTCGCGCAGGAACGCGCGATCATGCTCGGCAATTTCGACTTTGAGGACAGGCCGCGCATTGGCGGGCGCAATACCGCCAAGCGGCGTATTTGCCTGAATTTTGTCGCCGGGCTGCGTGGAAGTGACATCCGTGACCACACCGGACACTGGCGCGAGGATCAGCAGGAAATTGTCCTTGTCGATATTCTCGAAACGAATGCGGGCGGCCGCATCGGCCACGAGGCGCGCGGTCTGCAATTGCAGGCGCAACTTGTCCTCCGTACCGGTCACTTCCCGCATCGCCGATTCATACTGAAGCCTCAGGTTGGTGGACTCATTACCGCTCGTCTCGAGTTGCGCCTTGGCCTGCGTGAATTCGTGGCTCAAGCGAAAATCCAGTTCGGAGAGCTTCGCCTGCTCGACGCGATAAGCGCCATCCGCTTCGAGATAGATATTGCGCTTCGCATCGACTTGCGATTCGGACACGCCGCCTCCGCCCGGCAACGCGAACAGCCGCGCGAAGCGGTCGAACTCGTTCCTCGCCGCGTCGCGTGCTCGGCGTGCGTTTTCGAGGGTGCTGCGCTGCTCCTGCAATTGGGCCTTCTGGCCTTCTGCGAGCTTGCTCGTGCCCTCGCTCACGCGCTGCTGATGCTGATGCTCTTCGACTTCCATCTGGTCCTTGAGCGCCGCGATTCTGCGCTCCATGAGCAACTTCTTCTCGGGAAACTGCTTCCATTCGCGTTCGGCGTCGTCGAGCTTGAGTTGCGCTTCGAGTGCGTTGGTAGCCGCTTCGATGGCACCGCGTGCATTCAGGCGAGCGACGACGTCATCCTTGCGGACCGGTTGTCCTTCCGCGATATAGAGATCCGCAAGTTCGCCATCGATAGGCGCGTAGAACCGCCGCACTTCGGATTCCGGCGCAAGCGTGCCTTGCGCCGTCACCATCACGTCTGCATGACCGACGAAAGACCACAGCAGAGCGGCCGCGACGAGCGCGACCATCGCGAATATCAGCGACTGCGTCAGCTTCAGCGGCTCGGCAGTGAGTATCCCGATGCCTTCCGCACCGTGATCGCCGAGTGCCTCAGAAAGAGGTTTAAGGTGCGCGTCGCGCTTCACTGTTTGCTCCTCCGATCAACGCGAGCTTGCTCTGCAGCAGTGCGGGCTCTAGCACCATGCGAAGGTCTTGCAGCGAGCGCCGTTGCAGGTTCACCTCATTGTCGATCTCATTGCCGAGCGCGGTCCATTTGCTTTGACTGAGCGCGCCATCCGGTCCCGTTTGCCTGAAGATGCGCATGCCGCGCGCGAACGCATCCTGCGCGTCCGACAACAGTCGCGCCTGCGCACGAAACGTATCCGAGACGCCCGATTCAAGCCGCTGCGAGCCGCCGATGCCGCCATTGGTTCGATACTGTCCCCAAAGCGATTGCGCCTGCGTCGTCAACGCTTGCGCACGCGAGATGGCTTTGCTCTTTAGCGCGGCAACATCCGGCGCGACAGCTTTAGCGAAATAGACGTCGCTTTCAAGGTCGAGCGTTTCATAGAATGATAGGAGCGCGTCTTCATAATTTTTGGAGCCACGCGCCTTCTGCAGATCGCCGAACTGTGCAGCTACCGACTTCTTGTGCGTCACCTCCTTTTCCACGGTTCGCGACCAGTTCCCTTGGGGCATGTTTCGCAGACCGTCGATTGCCTGTGCACTGCGTCCATTGCGCCACGCATCGGACACGGCCCCGTATTGCGCGAGCACAGTCGATGACGGCAACTGATTCGTGCTCAACTCCGCGAATTTCTGCTTGAAAGGCGGTGTGGAAAAGCTCGACTTGCTCAGCCATACGGCCAGCGGCGCAAGACTGTCCGCGTTCATGGCTCGCTTGAGATCGGCATAAGCATTCGCATCAGCGCGAATGCGATCGAGACCGCCAATGCGCGGATATCGGTCCGCATAATCCTTGAGCGTTGCGTCGATTGCGTCGGAATCGTCGCTGGCCAGACTCTTGACGATGCTCGCGTTCAGCCGCTCGATGGCCGCCAGATAAACAGAATCGTCGCTCTGCAACTTGCGCAAGTGACTCAACGCAAGCGCGTAAGGGTCGCGAAACTCGGGCACGTAGCCCGCAATGCGCGCTAGATCCCGTTGATGCCCCGCCGCATCCGCCTCCCAGTGCCTGAGTATCTCGGCAATGCGCGCTTCGTCCGTGTACATGCGGATCGGTGCATCCGTGCCGCCGCGGCCCACCACAAAACTTTCCAGCTTGGCAATCCAGCGCAGTTCATCGAGCAACGAACGTACGTCTGCATTGTTATGGCCGAGTTCTTTCATCTGCGCGATGAGGGCGTCCGCCCCCGCATAGTCGCCTTTGCGCAACGCCACGAGCCAAGTCGGAACGTTCGACTTGAGCACGGCCTCCGTATTCACCGAGACGAAGTGCACGTCCTGGCGATGCGTCTTCAGATAAGCGTCGGTGAGCGCGGCTGCTCCGGCATAGTCCCCGTTTGCCATGAAGGAGTTCGCCCGACGTTCCAGCGAGCCGCTATGAAAGAGTGCCGCGACAGCCCCTCCTACTGCAATCAGCACGCACATCGCCGCAATGCGCGTTCGCCGTGCAGCGCGGCGGTCATCGCTCGCGAAAGCCTTGCGCAACTCATGAAGGAAAAGCCCTGGCTTGCTCTGCGTTTTTGCATCGCTCCCGTTGGCTGCTTTGTCGTCGGCTTTAGGCTGTGCGTCCGCATTGATTTCATCTTCGAGAGGCGCGGACTGGTCGACGCAGAAAATGTCCAGGAACGAGTGAGCTGAACCGACGAACGTTGTCTTGTCGGTGTCGTGCTCGTCTTGCGCATTTGCCGGCGCTGCGGCCGCCATCTCGGTGAGCGTCGATTCACTCTCCTCGCCATGCAACCTCACGGTGTACGCGAAGTGCGTGCCGCCAAATGCAAGCGCGTCGCCGTGCTTCAACTCGACGGCGGATTCACCTATGCGCGCTCCATTCAGGAACGTGCCATTCGTGCTGCCGAGGTCTTCCACGAACGGCGCACCGCTCTTGACGAACACATGCGCGTGACGCCGCGACACATAGTTCACCTGATGCGGATACTGCTCGCGATAGCGCGCGAAGAGGTCATCCGTCTTGCTGACGAGGAATGGGAACTGGACAAGCTCGATAGGCTGCAAGCCTGATTCGTCGCGCTGGGGGACGAGCGTGACCACGACCTGCTTGGCAATATTCGCGCGCCGCTTGCGCGGCACGAACTGCACGCGATAAGCAAGCCGATTGCCGAACGCAATCTCATCGCCGCTTCGCACACGCGCCGGCGTATCGCGCACGGGCGTGCCATTTACCGCCGTGCCGTTCTTGCTGCCGAGATCCGCGATATAGACGTATCCGTGCTCGACAAAAATGCGCGCATGACGACGCGAAAGCTGCGCGACCGCGTCTGGCGGACTCGAATCGAAAGGAGCCTCGCCGCGCCCTATTGCGAAGAGATTCTCCTCGATGCGAATCTCGCTCAACGCCTGCTCTGCATCGCCATGCGATGCGGGCTTCAGGACGATATCGAATGTCTCGTCCACGCGCGGCTGCTGTTCCGCTATCGGATCGCCTGGAGCCATGTCACGTCGCAAAGTGCGTCCAGCCGCTGTCAAGCAGAGGCGCCTGGGCGGATAAGTTCGAGCCGTCAGTGATGCGAGCCACGCAGGGCGGCTGTTGAGAGTGTAAGTCACGCATGGTCGTAGTCAATCAGGCTGTACCGGCAGCTAACGCCGTATTCGATGCGTCGCTGGCATTTTGGAACGATCGTTATCAACAGATCAGTACTTCTTTTCAGTGGCGGCGCTCTGCACGTCGACCGTGGGCCATCCGCCACCAAGGGCTTTATAGAGCGTCACCGTATCCGAGAGAATCTGCTGATGGTTGGCGAGCAACGCGAGTTGCGCGGCAAGCAGCGTCCGCTCCGTCTCGAACACTTCGAGTTGTGAGATCACGCCTTCCTTGAGTTGTGCATCGATTTGAGCCGCGACAATAGTCAGATGAGCGACTTCCTGCTGCAACTCATTGCGCTGTCTGGTATGCGAATCGAGATTGACAAGCGCGTTCTCCACTTCCTCGAACGCGCTCATGACCGTGCTGCGGTATTGCTGCTCGGCGACCGTGCTTTGCGCCTGCGTCGTCTTCACATGAGCGCGCACGGCCGGGTCCAGAATCGGGATATTGATGCTCGGCATGAAGCTAAACGTGAAGGACTTCAATAAGTCTGTCAGCGCGAAACTCGCGCTGCCACCGCGGCCGGTAAGGCTGATGGTGGGCAACTGCGCGAGCTTGGCCTGGCCCACCAGGTCATAGGACTCGAGCACGCGATATTCGCCGGCGATCAAGTCAGGCCGACGCGCAAGCAATTGCGACGGCAAGCCGGCGGGCACAGGCGGTATCTGCACGCGCTTTTGCAGGTGACCGTCAGGCACCTTGAATTCTCCCGCCGGCACGCCAGTGAGCGTCGCGAGCGCATTGTCGGCCAGATCGCGCGCACGGTGCAGTTCCAGCAGGTCGCGCGTCAGACGATTCAACTCCGCGCGCTGCGTGAGCACTTGCGTATGCGGCACGAGCCCGTTCTTCTCCATGCCCTCGAATATCGTGAGTATCTTTTGGTTCGTCGCGATGGTCTGCTTCTGCTGCTCGATCTGATCGTCGAATTGCAGAATCTGGAAATAGGTAGTCGCTACGCTTGCAACGAGTTCGAGATAGCCCGCACGCCAGTCTGCTTCGGTCGCTCGAAATTCTGCTCTCTGCGCCTGCACACCCTTCTCCACCGCGCCCCAGATGTCGATATCCCAGTTCACCTGCGTGCCAACGTTGTATTGCTTCGAGAACGTCTGGCCCGTGGTCTTTTCGAAGCTCGCCCCCGCGCCGACATCCATGGAAGGCAACGCGCCCGCACGCGCCTCGCCAATCTGCGCGCCTGCTACGTGTATGCGCGCAGCGAGCACCTTGATATCGAAATTGCCGCCGATGGCTTTTTCCACTAATGCGTCGAGATACGGATCCTGGAACTGTCTCCACCAGTCCGGCTGAATGGTGTCGGCAGGAGCGACCTTTGCCGCGTTTATCGTCGTAAAGGCTGTCTTTTCCGGCGTATCGGGGCGCTTATATACAGGCACGTTGACGTCGATGCATCCGGCAAGCAGCGCCGCCGCGCAAAAGCTCGCGCATCCGGTCATCAGGCGCAACGATGGCAACAAGGCTCGCACGATCTGCTCCGACGCTCACGCTCTTGTGAGGAAATGCGCGCTAAAGGAATGTGCGCGCTTCGAGTGCGGTTCGCTCGCGTCTCGGGAACAACGAGCGAACCGCGCCGCCCGATGCAGGCGGTTGATGCAGCGAAGCTCCCCGTGCTTCGCTTTTGCTGCGGACTGCATTAACCCTTTACGGCGCTGCGGCGCGGCATATTCGCTGCATCACGTTGCGGAAGAGAGAACGCGTTGTTGTTGCTCTTGTTGTCTTCCGTCTGGTGCGGGTCTACGCCCGACTGGATGTTTTGCGCGTGATTCGCAAGCTGCCGTGTCATCGCGCCCACGTTTCCGATGGAACGTCGGTCAGGGAAGCGCAAGGCCGGAACCGATGTTGATGTTGCTGTTGTTGGTAGCCGTTTGCCTCGGTTCGACTTTCGACGTGATATCGCCGCTGAACGCAACGCCCACGCCGTTCTGGCTTTTCGTGTCCTGCGTCTGGTTAATAAATTGCTGCGTGCTGAACGTAAATTCGAACCTGGAAAGGTCGTAGCCAGGGACACAGAACGAAGCGCCGCCGCGAACTGCCGACATCGCACCGATGTCCAGTTCATCACTCAGTGGAAGGTCCTTGATGGTCAGAGTCGTCACGGTGGTTCTCCTTGGCTGCGTAGTACGCGTTTGGGTGTTTTTTTCAATCTGTCTGCTCACTTAATGTGAACGCATAGCCTGTGCCATCGTTGCCTTTATTCTCTGTCCGCCTTACTGCGTAAGTATGTGGACGCGCTTCTCATTGATTCCAGCCTCTCGTCGGCGACGTCGTCTCCCAAACACTTCGCACTCCGACTGTCTGGATCGAACCGACAGATTCATTTGACGTAGATCGTGATCTTCTTCGAATAGACGGGCGGATTGTGCGGAATGTGCTTGTCGTCGCCCAGGAGAAGCTGAATTGTGTGCTTACCGGGCGGCAGTTCAAGCATGGTTTCGGTCTCGCCCGCGCCGTAATGGAGATGATTTCGGTCCGACGGAATCTCCTGGTCCAGCGGCGGCAGATCCGTATCAATCAGCAGATGATGATGGCCCGTCGCCGGAAACTTGACGCCGCGCGGCGCGACGCCCATGAAGCGCAATCCGAACCAGACGCGGACAGGCTTTCCAGCGGGTAGCGTCTGACCGTCGTTCGGATAGCCGATATACGCATGGGCGTTCGCGGGCGCGGGCGTCGGTCCGCCCTCCGCGAGACTTGCCTGAAACGGCGCCGCCAGCAACGCGGCAAGCAGAATGGAACGTGAGCGCGAGAGCGCGCGAGCTATACCCTGGTTCATGTCGTGTGCCCTCGGCAAGTGCGCGAGATGGTGTGTCAGTCAGGCGCATGGCAGCGCCCCGGCTCATTTCACCGTGATCGTGATCTTCTTCGAATAAACGGGCGGATCGTGCGGTACATGGTTGTAGTCGCCCATCAGCAATTGCAGCGTATGTTTTCCGGGCGGCAATTCGACCCGCGCATCCGTTTCGCCCGCACCGTAATGCAGATGATTGCGATCCGATGGAATCTCTTCGTCGAGCGGCGGCAAGTCGGTATCGATCAGGAGATGGTGATGTCCGACGTTCGGCATATCGACGCCCTTCGGACACACGCCCATATTGCGCAAGCCCATGCGTACCCATAGCTTGCCGCCGCTGATCACCGCGCCGTCGGGCGGCCAGATGATGTACGCCTCTGCGTTCGCTGGCGCGGGCGTGCGGGCGCGGGCGGCGGAAAAGGACGAGTCGACGGCAATCGCGGCAAGGGAAGCCAGCGCGCCCAGCACAGTTCTTCTCAGCATGTTCTGGATGCCTCTTTAAAGAAAGGCCATTCGAGGACCGGCCATCGAGATCCGCTTTCAGAGTAGGACGTACCGTTTTAAAAAGATACGTGCGTTGGAGGGGATGCGCACACCGCATCTCGATACCTTCTTTTAGGGGATTAAGTCGCTCCTGACAGCGTGCTATCGTTGTTTGTGGAACGCGCTGCGCGTGCCTCTCACTCGAAGCCGAACGAACAGGGTATGAATATGTGGCGAATTCTTCTTATCGCAGGCATGTTCGTCGCGATCCTCGCGGTGCTTATGCGAACTGCATTGCCGCCTTCGTCTTCCATCATCAGCGACAGTGAGCCGGGGCATCGCATGGCGCTCGTCATCGGCAATGACGGTTATGGCGAGCATCCTTTGAGAAGCGCGCATCGCGATGCCCAAAGCATGAGCGCAGCACTCTCGTCGCTAGGCTTTAGCGTCACACGTCGCATTAATGTGAATCAGGATGCAATGCAGCATGCGCTCGATTCATTCATCCATCGTCTCGGCCCACGCGATACCGCTTTCGTCTATTTCGCGGGACACGGCATTCAGGCGGGCGGCGATGCGCTGCTTCTGCCGCTCGATGCAAGCGAACGCGCGCCTGCCACATTGATCGCGAAAGGCATCGCAGTGCAGGACATCGTCTCGCGCTTGACGCGGCTAAGGCCGCTTTCGGCGAATATCGTCGTGCTCGATATGTGTCTGAACGATCCCTTCGGCCAAACCCCTGCGCGCGCGATGCACTTGCCGCCGCGCACGCTCGTCGCTTTCGCGGCGCAACCGCAAGCCAGTGCCGCGGAAGACGAACGCAACGGCTTCTATTCCGCAGCGCTACTGCGGGCGCTCGCCGAAGAAGGCCAAGCGACTTCCGCTCTCTTCGATACGGCCGCATCCGATACGGCAAGTGCATCGCATGGCGCGCAGCGGCCCTGGATTGCATCGACGCTCGATGCTGGCTTTATCCTCGGAACGCATGCAGTGAACTATCAAGTCACGGCCGATTCCGCCAACAATGCAGGCGGCCCAGTACGCTTGCGCGGCATCCTTCCGAAGAACAGCACGGAGCAATACGAACTGGCGTTCTGGGAATCGATCAAGGACAGCGCCTATCCGAGCGACTACGAGGCGTATTTGAAGGCTTATCCGAACGGGCGTTTCGCAACGCTCGCCAAAGCGCGCATCGAGCGGTTGAAGGCGACGGCAAGCGCTAGGCCGCCTGCCGCCGTGTCGGCTGCATCGGCGGCCAGGCCTGCATCGCCGGTCATCGCGGCTCCGGCCGTAAAAACCAACACCGTGACAAACACAACGACAAAGCCCGCAGGCAACGAGCTCAAGGATTGCGCGCAATGCCCGCTTCTCATTCCCATTGCCGCGGGCACCTTCACGATGGGCAGCAACAGTGACGATCCCGGTGAGAAGCCGCCGCATCGCGTGACGATTGCGCATCCGTTTGCCATCGGCAAATACGAGGTCACCGTCGAGCAGTGGAACGCGTGCGCCGATGCCGGTGCGTGCACGCGCATCGCGCCGGACAGTAACGCAAGCGTCGCGCCGCCAGCGAACTCGCCGATGCGCAATGTCAGTTGGGACGACGCACAGGTCTACGTGAAGTGGCTGAGCAAAGTGGGCGGCAAGCCGTATCGTCTGCCGAGCGAAGCGGAATGGGAACTGGCCGCGCGCGGCGGCACGCAAAGCACGTACTGGTGGGGCGAACAGATGAAGAAAGGCACGGCCGACTGCAAGGAATGCGGCGATCCGTATCGCGCGGATGCACCGACGCCGGCCGGTTCCTTTGCGCCGAATCCGTATGGCTTGTACGACATGAACGGCAGCGTATGGGAATGGGTCGCCGACTGCTGGCATAGCTCATACAAAGGCGCACCCGCCGATGGCCGCAACTGGGACGATCCCTCGTGCTCGGTGCGTGTGATTCGCGGCGGTTCGTGGCGCGAAGGCGCGGCGTATATGCAATCGGCGACGCGCTTCAAGTACAGCGCGAGTGTGCGGCAATCGCAGAACGGCTTCCGCGTGGCGCGCGACGTGCAGTAAGCGTTCACCGCCCTGAAACCCTGACGATGATCTGGGCCTGCGTATCGCGCTCTATCTTTCTCAACGCGGGCAGCGCCGTCTGGAAATCGTCGGGCGAACAGACCTGCTTGCCGAAGCGCGCATCCAGCGTGCGCGATACCTGAATGACATTGCTCGCCGGATCGAAGACATAACGCGAGCGATAGTGAAAGAAGCCGCTCGTCAAATCCAGATCGTCGGGGACTTCCACGACCTGCATCGCCTTCGGCAGCACGATTTGCGAGACTTCGTCGTACGCGCCGCCCACGCACAGATACGGCTGCGTGCGCGTGCGTTCCGCGAGCCAGTTGCGCGTTTGCGTCGCGATGCCGCCCGAGAGGCTCGTCAGCGCAGGCAGCGCGGTCGTGCCGGTCGGCCAGACGACGTCGTCCAGCGTGCCGCGCAGCGTCGTGGCGAACGGACCGCTCGTGGCGTCGACATCGCCTGTCGTGAGTGCGCCGGCCCCGCGCAGGTTGGTGTATCGCAAGCGGTCCGCCGCAATCTGGTCGCGCCGCTGCGCGTTGGCAAGCCGCAGATTCATCCGCTCGATTTCGGCGCTCCATCCCGCGTCCTCGACCCAATAGGCGAAGCTCGCTTCGCCTTCCGGCGCGACGTCGATCTGCAAACGCGCGCTGCGTGACAGCGCCTGCGTCGCGGGCGTGCGTGACAGCGCGCCTGTATCGACGAGGAGCGTCGGCCGGTCCATATCCGCCAGCGGCAGAAAGCCGAATTCCACGCTCGATGCCGTGCTGTCCGCATACATGCCGAGGTCCGGCAGATACGTGACGATGTGATTGATCGCACCCGCGCCATAGCCCGGCACCGATGGCAGGGAGTAGACCGAGCCGAGCCCGATGAGCGCGGGCTCGTTGCGGATGCCGAGCGCATCGAGCAGCGCACCATACAGCGCGACGTGATCCTTGCAATCGCCGTAACGGTTCGCGAGCACTTCCGTCACGCGATGCGGCACGGCCGGACTTTGACCGATGAACATGGCCACGTAGCGAATATTGCGGCGCACCCAGTCATAGAGCGTCCTGGCTTTCGCGCGGGCGTCCGCGTCGTTACGCGTGAGCGATTCAGCGAGCGCGAGAATGGCCGGATCTCTGGCGCTCGCGTCCGCAGCGGGGCCGCGGTAGCTCGCCGCGAAGCTCGCGTAGTCCGCGAACGTCGAGACCATCAGGCGATCGCCGTACTGCGCGTAGCCGACCGATCCGCTCTCGGTGCGCTCGACCCGGTCACGCCGAAAATCGAAGACATAGCGCGTACGGCCATGCTCCGTCACGGGCGGCTGCGCCGCGTAGCCGCGCGCGTCGGCGTACAGCGGCTTTGTCGCGGGAAGATCGAAGATAAGCCGCTGTTGCAGCACGGGCCGCTGCGCCGGCTCGACAAAATAGTTGAACTGCCCCGGTATGACGGAGCTCGCCTGGCTTTTCCTGAAATGCAGGTGCACGGTCGAACCCACGCCGACCGCTGGGAAGATCACCGCGCGCAGTTTCGCGTCTTGAAACGTGGGCGCACCGGCGGAACGCGGTTCCTGAATGTCGCGGATCTGTTCCGGCGATACATCGTGGCGCGCGCCGCCTGCATCGACGGAATAGGCCTCGACGATCTCCACGTTCGACACGCTGCGGTCGTACCACACGTAGCGCTGCGCGATGTCGTCGACACCCGCCGACGTGTTCGCGCGAAGCACGGTGCGGTCGTCCTCCGTGACGGAGCCATCGTCAGCGACGACGAACTCGTGCTCGTCGCTGAGGATGGCCGACGGGTCGTCGCCGCCCGAAAGTGCCGCGCCCCACGCGGGAAGCGAGAGTAGCGAGAGCGTCACCGCGTGCAGGAATCGCTTCAGGAACGAGGGCATGGTCGGCCGGCGAAGGAACGTTGCGATAGGCGATGAAATCGCCCGAGCGTTCATCGTACAGGAGCAAACGCAGCCGCGACAATTTGTATCATATTGCGATATAATCGCGCTCTTTGCCGCACGCCTGCTTCCGCACCTCGCGGCCAGCCGGGCGCGCAATCCAGCCCAACTTCATCGATCCAAAGAACCGCCGAAAAAGTGTCGCGCACCGTCTTGCTCCGCTGGTTACATGGCTTCCTTCCCGCCCCGGTCTCGCTCAAATGGACCGAACGCCTGCGCGCCGGCGCCGGCGCGCTGATCGGCATTGCGCTGACCGGCGGCGTCGCGCATCTGCTCATCGGCGACGCGTCGGCCATTCCGTTCCTTATCGCGCCGATGGGCGCGTCGGCGGTGCTGCTGTTCGCCGTGCCCGCGAGTCCGCTCGCGCAGCCGTGGTCCATCATCGGCGGCAATCTGGTGTCGGCTATCGTCGGCGTGTCGTGCGCGGCGCTGATCCCGAATCCGGTCGATGCCGCCGCGCTCGCCATCGCCCTCGCTATCTGCGCGATGTTCGCGCTGCGCTGCGTGCATCCGCCTTCGGGCGCGGTCGCGCTGACAGCCGTGCTCGGCGGCCCGTCCATTCACGCGCTCGGCTACGGCTTCGTGCTCGCGCCGGTCGCCATTCAGTCGGCTGCGCTGTTGTGCTCGGCCATCGTGTTTCATGCGCTGACGGGCCACCGCTATCCGCACGTGGCGCAGATCGCGCCCAGGACGCCGGATGCCGCGTCGTTCACGCGCGCCGATCTCGAAGCCGTGCTCGCGCGGCGCAGCGAGATGCTCGACATCGCTCCGGACGATCTCGAAGCGCTGCTGCGCGAGACGCAATTGCAGGCGTACGCGCGCCGCTTCACCGAGTTTCGTTGCGCGGACATCATGTCGCGCGCAGTCGTTTCCGTAACGCCCGATAGCAGCGTGGATCAGGCGCTGGCGCTGCTCGCGCGGCATCGCGTCAAGGCGCTGCCTGTGATCGATGGGAAGCGCCGCGTCTGCGGAATCGTCACCCGCGCGGATCTTGCGCCCGCACGCCGTCCGGGGCCGCACGACGCGTTCTCGCGCGCCATCGACCGCATCATGCGCGGACCGGTGCAGACGCCGCCGCGCGTCGCCTCGCTGATGACCACCGATGTCTGCACCGTCAACGCACGCACCGCCATTGCCGACCTCGTGCCGATGTTCGCGAACTTCGGGCACCACCATATCCCGGTCGTGGATGGCGACGAGCGGCTGCTCGGCATGATCACCGAAACCGATCTTATCGCCGGACTGTATCGCCAGAGCTTTGCCGGCGACCGGCGCAGCGCCTGACCTTTTATCCGATGAAAAACCCCCGCACGCTCACCAAGCCCGACTTCGAGCAGCTTTCCGAATTCCGCTATCACATGCGGCGCTTCGAGCGCTTCTCCGAGCGCGCCGCGCAGGAGGAAGGCATCACGCCGCTGCAGTATCTGTTGCTGCTGCATATCAAGGGCTTTCCGGGCCGCGCCTGGGCGACGGTGGGCGAGCTGGCCGAGCGCTTGCAATCGCAACATCACGGCGTCGTGGCGCTGGTTACGCGCTGCGAACTGGCCGGACTGGTGCGGCGCGAGCCGAGTCCGGAGGATCGGCGGCAGGTTCAGGTGCATCTCGAACCCGGCGGCGAGCAGGTCCTTGCGCGGCTCGCGGTGCTGCATCGCGCGGAGCTGAAATCGCTGGAAGGCTCGTTCCGCGTGCCGCAGATCGACCTTTGAGCGTTGTCGAGTTCTCTGGAGGCAAGACATGAACCATCACAAACGCGACTTTTCCGTCAACGACCGGCTGCTGCGCATCTGCGGGCTCGCGGCGCTCATCGGCGGGATCAGCACGCTCGCGGCCGTCGTGCTTCTCGGGCTCATTCATCTGTTCACGAATCTCTTCTTCTTCGGCGCGTTCTCGTTCGACGACCGCTCGCCCGCGCTCAACACGCTCGGGCCGTGGGTCATCGGCATACCGGTGATCGGCGGGCTGATCGTCGGCCTGATGGCGCGCTTCGGGTCAGAAAAGATTCGCGGGCACGGCATTCCCGAAGCCATCGAAGCAATTCTCTTCGGCAAGAGCCGCATGTCGCCGAAAGTGGCGGTGCTCAAGCCGCTGTCGTCGGGCATCGTGATCGGCAGCGGCGGGCCGTTCGGCGCGGAAGGCCCGATCATCATGACGGGCGGCGCGCTGGGCTCGCTGCTCGCGCAGTGCATCGACGTGACCGCCGCCGAACGCAAGACGCTGCTCGTCGCGGGCGCGGCGGCGGGCATGACGGCGGTGTTCGGCACGCCGGTCGCGGCGGTGCTGCTCGCCGTCGAGTTGCTGCTCTTCGAATGGCGGCCGCGCAGCTTCCTGCCGGTCGCGCTAGCATGCGCCGTCGCGGGCTTCGCGCGGGCATTCGTATTCGGTACAGGCGCGCTCTTCCCGTTGCAGACACAGCCCGCGCACATGATCTCGCTGCTGTCGTGCCTCGTCGCGGGGCTGCTCTCGGGCGCGCTGGCGTCGGGTCTTTCGGCCGCGCTCTACAAGCTGGAGGATGCGTTCGGCAAGCTGCCGCTGCACTGGATGTGGTGGCCGGCCATCGGCGGGCTCGTGGTCGGCATCGGCGGATTCATCGAGCCGCGCGCGCTCGGCGTCGGCTATGACGTGATCGGCGACTTGCTGCATCAGCACATCGCGGTGCAGGCCGCCGTGGCGATTCTCACCGTGAAGGCGGTGATCTGGGTCGTCGCGCTGGCATCGGGCACGTCGGGCGGCGTGCTCGCGCCGCTCCTGATCATCGGCGGAGCGCTGGGCGCGATCGCCGGCCACTGGCTGCCGGGCGGTGCCGGCACCTGGGCGCTGCTCGGCATGGCGAGCGTGATGAGCGCGGCGATGCGCGCGCCGCTCACCGCGGCGATCTTCGCGATCGAGCTGACCGGCCGGTTCGAATTGCTGCCGGCCGCGGCGGCCTCGGCCGCTGCCGGCTATGCGGTGGGAGTCCTCCTCCTCAAGCGCTCGATCCTGACCGAGAAGATCTCCCGCCGGGGCCGCCATATCCTGCAGGAATATACGATCGATCCGCTCGCGCTCGCCCAGGCGGGGCAGATCATGACCGAGAACCCCCAGACCCTGCCGGAAGACATGCTCGTCGTCGACGCGATCCTCTTCTTCGAGCGAAAGGCGCGGCATCGCTCCTATCCGGTCGTCGACGCACAAGGGCGGCCAGTCGGGCTCGCCTCGCGGTCCGATGCGCTGCGCTGGGGCAACGGAGACCTCCCGCCGGACGAGACGCTTCGCGAGCAGCTTTCGGACAGCTCGCTGCCAGTCGTCTATCCGAACAGCCCCGCCGTCGAGGTCGCGAACCTGATGATTGCCGAGGATATCGGCCGGGTCTGCGTGGTGAGCCGGGAGGACGGCCGCGTCATCGGCATCATCGCGCGGCGCAACCTGCTGCAGGCGCGGGCGAACAAGGTGCGCGAGGAGGAGGTGAGACTCCGGCCAGGGAGCGGGACCACGGATCAAGTCCGGGGTGAGGGCAAGCCCTAATCTTCCGGCCCCAGCTCCGGATCCAGGTCGCGGGGGCGGACGAAGCGGGCAATGGTGCCTACGCCCTCGGCGACCTCGGCCCAATGTGCGGCCGGCAATTCGATCTCGGCGAGGGTGCCGGTCGGGTATTTGACTTCGACTTCCGAGCGCAGCGGGCCACCGCCCCCGGCGAGAAGCAAGGCCAGCTCCTCCAGCCCCGGATTGTGGCCGACGAGCAGCAGCCGCTCGACCTCGTCGGGTGTCTCGCGGACGATCTCGACCAGGGCCGCCGTAGGGGCGAGGTAAATGCGCTCGTCATAATCCGGCGCCAGCGGTCCGAAGGCATGCGCGACTTCCTCGATCGTCTCCACCACCCGCCGCGCCGGCGAGGCGACGATGCGGTCGAAGCCGAGGCCGAGATTGCGCATCTCCCTGCCCACCGTCCGGGC
>Ga0308174_10000443_pt1 | contig 17208 bp, 13 predicted proteins | sample PhyPR2_FD_203894 | JGI IMG/M metagenome (GOLD analysis project Ga0308174, IMG submission 203894) | Soil microbial communities from UC Gill Tract Community Farm, Albany, California, United States - DLSLS.P.R2 | ecosystem: Environmental > Terrestrial > Soil > Agricultural land | place: USA...
GCTCGAGACGATCGTCGAGCGGATGGCGACCGCCCTCGGCCGCTGACCGGCCCGGCAGAAATGGCCATTTCTGCCGGTTCGGGGTCAGCGGTCGCGCAGGCGCTGGTAGCGGTCGAGCGCCACCTGGCGCTCGTGCGCGTGGTCGACGATCGGCGCCGGGTAGCCCTCGGGGATGCCGCCGGGCGCCGTCCACGGCTCGTGGACGTACGCCGCGTCCAGGCCGCGCAGCTCGGGCACCCAGCGGCGCACGTAGCTGCCGTCCGGGTCGAACTTCTTCCCCTGGGTGACCGGGTTGAAGACGCGGTAGAACGGCGCGGCGTCGGTGCCCGTGCCGGCGACCCACTGCCAGCCGTGGTTGTTGCTGGCGAGGTCGCCGTCGACGAGGTGGTGCAGGAAGTGGCGGGCGCCCAGCGTCCACTCCTGGTGCAGGTCCTTGACCAGGAACGAGGCGACGATCATGCGCACGCGGTTGTGCACGTAGGCCTCGCCCAGCAGCTGCCGCATGCCGGCGTCGACGATCGGATAGCCGGTGCGGCCCTCCTGCCAGGCGCGGACCAGCTCCTCGGCCTGCGGGCCGGTGTCGTAGCCCAGGGCCCGCAGCTCCGGCTTGAGGTACTCGCGGGCGCTCCCGGGGCGGTGCCAGAGGACGTCGGCGTAGAAGTCCCGCCAGGCCAGCTCGTCGGTGAACCGCCGGGCCGATTCGCCCTCGACGCCCGCGACGTCGGCCAGCAGCGTGCGCGGATGGATGCAGCCGTACTTGAGGTAGGCCGACATGCGGCTGGTGCCGTCGGTGCCGGGCAGGTTCCGTCCCTCGGCGTAGCCCGTCAGGCGAACGTCCCGGAACCGGTGCCAGGCGGCCACTGCCGCTGCTTCTCCGGCGGGCGGGAGGACGGCGTCCGTCGTCGCCCCCGGCGGGTCGTCGGATCGGACGCCGCGATGCCACGGCGGGGCGTCCGGTCGGGGAGCGGGGGCGCGCCAGCCGTGCTCGCGCCAGGCGCGGGCGAAGGGGGAGAAGACCTGGAACGGGTTGCCGTCGCGCTTCGTCACGCGCCCGGGGGTGACGGCGTAGGGCGAGCCGGTGCGGACCAGGGGGATCCCGCCCAGTGCCCGCTCGACCGCGGCGTCGCGCTGCCGGCCGTAGGGCCCCGCATCGGCGCTGACGTGCACGGAAGCGGCGCCCACCTCGGCAGTGACCGCCGGGAGGACGGCGGCGGGGTCGCCGTGCCGGAACACCAGGGCGCCGCCGGTCCGCTCGCGGAGGTCGGCGAGGCAGTCGAGCAGGAACCGGCGGCGCGGATCGCCGGACGGTCCCCAGATGCGGTCGTCGAACACGAACAGCGGCAGGACGGCGCCGTCCTCTCCGGCGGCATCGATCGCGGCCAGCAGCGCGGGGTGGTCGGCCAGCCGCAGATCACGGCGGAACCACAGCACGGACGTCGGCACAGGTCGAGCGTAAGAAGATCGCGCGCAACCCGCAGAGTCGTCGCCCTCCTCGGTCCGGACGAGGGGGGCCGGAGGCCTCCCCGAGGAGGGACGCAGCGGCTCCGCCTACCGGGTACGGCTCGTGGACGCGGTTGGAGTCCGGAGGACGACCGTGGACAGGGCATCATGGCCGGATGCCCGAGTTGCCGGAGGTCGAGGCGCTGGCGGCGTTCCTGCGCGAGAACGCCGTCGGCCACGTGCTCGCACGCGCCGATCTCGCGTCGGTCCAGGCGATCAAGACGTTCGACCCGCCGCTGTCGGCGCTCGGCGGCCTCGAGATCACCGGGGCCGCGCGGCACGGCAAGTTCCTCGACCTCGACGTCTCCGGCCTGCACCTCGTGGTGCACCTGGCCCGCGCCGGCTGGCTGCACTGGCGCACCGGCCTGCCGAGCGCTCCGCCGAAGCCCGGCAAGGGCCCGCTCGCGCTCCGCGTGCACCTGGACGACGGCGACGGCTTCGACCTCACCGAGCAGGGCACCCGCAAGGGGCTGGCGATCTACGTCGTCCGGTCGCCTGCCGAGGTGCCCGGCATCGCCCGGCTCGGCCCCGACGCGTTGCAGGTCGATCGCGAGGCCTTCGCCGCGCTGCTGAAGAGCCGCTCCGGGCAACTCAAGGGCGCGCTCACCGACCAGACGCTGATCGCGGGCATCGGCAACGCGTACTCCGACGAGATCCTGCACGCCGCCCGGCTGTCGCCGTTCAAGATGGCCGACAAGGTCAGCGACGACGAACTGGTCCGTCTCTTCGACGCGATGCGGGCCACCCTCACCGACGCCCTGGACCGTCAGCTCGGCCAGAAGGCGGCGACGATGAAAGGCGAGAAGCGCTCGGGCCTGCAGGTCCACGCGCGCACCGGCCTGCCGTGCCCGGTCTGCGGCGACACCGTGCGCGAGGTCAGCTTCGCCGACACCTCGCTGCAGTACTGCCCGACCTGCCAGACCGGCGGCAAGCCGCTGGCCGACCGCCGGATGTCGAAGCTGCTGCGGTAGGTCCGTTCAGGCGCCGAGCCGCAGCATCCGGGTCGCCGCCCGCACCAGCAGCGCACTGCCCGGCCCCTGGGTGTGGTCACCCGCGCCGTGCGGCTCGGCCGAACCCACCGCCGTCCACCAGTCGGTGAGCTCCGGCGGCTTCAGGACGTCGGTCCGCTCGCCCGGCTTCGGGACGACGACCTGCACCCCGCGGGCCGACGCCGCGGCCAGCAGGCGCTCCACCGGCTCTGACCAGCGGTGGAAGGCGAGGTTGAAGGTGGCCCAGTGGATCGGTAGGAGGACGCCGCCGCCGAGGTCGCCGTGCGCGCGCACGGCCTCCTCCGGGTCCATGTGGATCGCGTGCCACGCGTCGTTGTAGGCGCCGACGGGCAGCAGGGTGAGGTCGAAAGGGCCCAGGCGCGCGCCGATGCCGGCGAACGCGGGGTGGTAGCCGGTGTCGCCGCCGAAGAACACCCGGCGCCGCGGGCCGGTGATCGCCCAGGACGCCCAGAGCGTGGTGTCGCGGTGGAAGTAGCGGCCGGAGAAGTGCCGGGCCTCCGTGCAGGTGAGCGTCAGGCCGCCGACGGTCGTGCTCTGGTCCCAGTCCAGCTCGACGATCCGCTCGTCGGGCACGCCCCACTTGCGCAGGTGCTCACCGATGCCGAGCGGGACGACGAACGGCGCTGACTGCCCGGTCAGCAGGGCCCGCACGGTCGGCAGGTCCAGGTGGTCGTAGTGGTCGTGCGAGATGAGGACGGCGTCGACGGCCGGCAGCTCCTCGAGCGCGATCGGCGGCTCGTGCAGCCGGGTCGGGCCGAACACCGGCGACGGCGACACCCGGGAACTCCACACCGGGTCCACCAGGACGCGTCCGCCGTCGACCTCCAGCAACGCGCTCGCGTGCCCGAACCAGGTGACGGCCAGCTCGGCGGCCTCGGCGGGCAGCTCGGCGTGTGCCAGCGGCACCGGAGCCCCGGGCAGGCCGACGTGCCGCTCCTCGTGCCACTGCCGCAGCAGCCCGTCGCGGGTGTTGGCGGGGGCCAGTGCCGGGGTCTCGAGGGTGTTGTGGAACTTGCCGTCGTAGAAGTGCGGAGAGCCGGCCACGACCGGGCGCAGCCGACGGCGGTGCGCGCCCAGCGCGGTGGGCAGCCCCCAGGCGGCCCGGGTCACCCATCCCACGGGCCCGGCGAGGGCGGCGGCGGTGAGGGCGGCGCGACGGAGCGTGGAGGGCACGTACCCAGCATCCCAGCCGACACCGCGGAACCGCTCCGTTCCGGGACAACGTCACACCGACGGCCGGAGCGTCCGCACGCGACGACGTGCGCACACGGTGGGGGCTGCGGCACGCTGGGAGCGTGTCCACCGCCGATCCACGCCCCACGTCGGTTCCCGACGATGAAGGCGGGGACCCGGCCTGCTGGCTGCGCCGGGTGTGCCCGGCCTGCGGGCGGCTGGCCGACGAGGACCCGCCCACCCGGTGCCCGGCCTGCGGGGAGGAGCTCCCGGCGGAGTGACGGGTCAGGCGGCCCGGCGGACCTGTGCCGCCGCGCCGAACTCGCACAGCTCCCGCCGCAGCGCGACCCCGAGCCGGTCGGAGCGCAGGTGCAGCTCCGCGCGCAGGTCGAGGGGCAGCCCCGTGGTCGCCAGCACGCCCTGCAGCGCCCGGTCCTCCTCCAGCACCCGGTGCTCGAGCGCCACCGCGGCGGCGACCGTGGCCGGCGTGGGCAGCGGCTGTCCCGGTCCGGACGAGAGCAGCAGGCGCGTGTAGATCCGGGTCGAGTCGGCGTCCTCGGGCTGGAGGACGAAGAGGATCGTCGTCGCGGCGCCGGTGTCCGGGAACGTGAGGCGGAGGCACAGCTGGAACGGCGCGCGGTAGACGTACGTCGCCCGGCACAGCTGCCGCAGCAGCCGCCGCCCGGCCGCCACCTCTGGGTCGGTGACGTTGTCGAACCACTCCTCCTGCACGCCGGTGAAGCCACCTGGCTCGTGGCGCACCTCCTGGGAGTCGACCCGCGCGTGTCCGGCGCCCACCGTGCCGGCGTGCAGGAAGGGGCCGTGCGAGACGTCGAGGAACGTGTCGGCCATCGGCGCGGCCGGTCCCGGCGAGCGCTCCGGCAGGAGCCAGCCGGTCACGAACCTGCGGTCGGCGGCCTCGGGCAGCTCCAGCGGCACGTCCACCGGCTCGGCCGGGGCCAGCCACACCAGCCCGAACCGCTCCCGGACGCCGGACGCCGGAGGGCTCGCCGATACGCCGTCCCCGTCGCGGCGCAGCGTCCAGGTGCGGCCGAGCAGCCGCACCTGCAGCCAGCCGCCGGGCCGCAGTTCGCGGGACATGGCCACCGGGTGCCAGGCGTGCTCCAGGGACGGGTCGAGGTTGCCGAACACCGGACCGCGGGGCGCCGGCGGCGCAGGCACCGGCTCCGCAGCGACGTCGGCCGGCGGCCGGGGTGGGGACGGCGTCGTCGTCCGTTCAGGGGCGATCCAGACCCAGCCGTGCCGCTCCTCCACCGCCCAGGGCATCGCCAGGTCGGCCCGTGGTGGCGGCGTGCCCGCCGGCCCCTGCGCCGGGATGTCGACGCAGCGACCCTCGGCGTCGAACCGCCAGCCGTGGTACGGGCACTGCAGGCGGCCGTCCACCACCGTGCCCGCCGCCAGCGGGACCAGGCGGTGCGGGCACCGGGCCGGGTACGCGCTCACCTCACCCCCGGCACGCAGCCGGACGACGACGAAGGCTGCGCCTCCCGCGCCGACGGGAAGAGGCCGCGTCCCGACCTCGGCGGCGCGAGCCACCGGGTACCAGCCCGTCGACGTCCCTGCCGTTCCGGTCCCCCTGGCTGCCATGACTCATTGCACCGTCCACCGGTTGTGCCGGCGTTACGGATCGGAGACGGTCGTGGAACGGTTCGGCGGAGTCAGCGGGCGTGCGCGCGGACGGCGACCAGGCACAGGTCGTCGGCCAGCGGCCCCCCGGCGAAGGTCCGGACCGCGTCCACCAGCGACTGCAGGACGGCGGCCGCAGGAGCGCCGCACTGCCCCGAGACGACGGCCCGGGCACGCTGCTCGCCGAACAGCTCCACCGGACGGGCCGAGCCGCGCTGCCCTGCGCGGCCCTCGATCAGTCCGTCGGTGAACACCAGGATGCCGGCGCCGGCGGGGAGCGAGGCCCGCCCGGCCTCGAGCTTCAGAGCGTCGGCGCCGATGCCGAGCGGCGCGCCGACCCGGCCGGCGGGCAGCGGGGCGCCGGTGTCGAGGAACCACGGCACGTCGTGCCCCGCCGACGCCCACGTGACCTCGGGGTCGGGGCCCGGACCGATGTTCAGGCAGACCGCAGTCACGAACCGGGTCTCGCCGTCGTGCTCGACCAGGGCCGCGTTGGCCAGTTGCAGGAGCTCGACCGGATCGCTGGAGAACCGGGCGAACGTGGCCAGCGCGGCACGGACGAAGGCCGCGCACCGGGCGGCGTCCAGGCCGTGACCGACGACGTCGCCGACCGCCACCGTCGTGCTGCCGCCGGGTCCCTCCACCACCAGGAAGAAGTCGCCGGCCACCGGGCCGTCGGCCGGGGTGAAGGACGTCGCGAACTCGAGCTGCGGGCGCTGAGGGACCGTGGCCGGGGTCAGGGCGGCCCGGAGCGGTGCCAGCTCGCTGATCTCGTCCTGCTGGGCCCGGACGCGGCCCGCGAGGACCCGCTCCCGGCGGAACAGGGTGGAGAGCAGGACCGCCACGCCGACGAACACGATCGACCGGTTGAACGCGGCCACCCACAGCCCACCGCCGGACAGGCTGTTCGCCGGCAGGAACGGTTGCACGCCGACGAACAGCACGGTCGCGCCGGCGGCCACGGCCAGGCCGCCGGCCAGCTCGAACCAGTACACGCCGAGCACCAGGGGGATCAGCGCGTACATGTAGATGGCGAGCCCGGGGCGGTTGACCACGGCGAAGACCGCGGTGATCAGCAGCATCAGGGCCGTCAGGACGGCGATCCGCTGCCACGGCCTCCGGGGCCGGCGCTGCAGCGCCCACGAGACCGGCTGCTGCCGGGTGAACCCGACGCCGTCCGTGCGACCGGGCATGGTCAAGAAGCTAACAGCCGGTCAACTTTCCCTTCACGTGGGAAACCTGCCAATTGCCTCTCGCCGGATCATGATCGCGATCCTCGCCGCATCGTCGCCGACCGCGTGTTGTGCGGTGGGTCCGGCGGCGCTACGGCGAGGTCGGCGAGCCCGAAGGGCCGCTCGATAGGGTCCGCCGGGTGAGCGCGCGCATCGTCCTGTTCGGGGCCACCGGCTACACCGGCGCACGCACCGCGGAGGCGCTGGCCGCCCGCGGTGCCGCCCCGGTGCTCGCCGGCCGCGACCGCGCCCGCCTCGCCGCGCTGGCCGAGCGCCTCGGCGGGCTGGAGACGGCGCGGGCCGACGTCACCGATCCCGCCTCGGTGCGCGCCCTGCTGGGCCGCGGCGACGTGCTCGTCACCACCGTCGGCCCGTTCCTGCGGCTGGGGCGGGCGGCGGTCGATGCGGCCGTCGACGCCGGCGCGGTCTACCTCGACTCCACGGGGGAGCCGCCGTTCGTCCGCCGGCTCTTCGAGGACGACGGACGGCGGGCCTCCGCGACCGGTGCCGCGCTGGTCCCCGCCTTCGGGCTGGACTACGTGCCGGGGAACCTCGCCGCCGCCATCGCCCTCGACGAGGCCGGCAGCCGGGCGCACCGGGTGGACGTCGGCTACAGCGTCTCCGGCACCTCCGGCCAGGCGTTCTCGCGGGGCACGCTCGTCTCGCTCGTGGGCACCCTGTTCGAGCCCGGCTTCGCCTTCACCGGCGGGCGCCTGGTCGCCGAGCCCGCGGGCCGCCGGCTCTGGCGCTTCGAGGCGGGCGGGCGCTCGCGCCGGGGCCTGTCGATCGGCGGCTCGGAGCACCTCACGCTGCCCGCACTGGCCCCCACGCTGCGCGAGGTCGGCGTCCATCTCGACTGGTTCGGTCCGCTGACCGGTCCGGCACACCGGCTCGCGCCGCTCGCCGGGCTGGCGGGCCGGCTGCCGGGCACGCAGCGGGCGGCGGAGCGGCTCGCCGAGGTGATCGGCACGCGGGTCGGCGAGGCGCCCTCGGCGGCCACGCTCGCGCGGGCCCGCACCCACACCGTGGCCGAGGTGCGTGACGTCGCCGGAGAGGTGGTCGCACGGGCGGAGCTGACCGGTCCGGAGGCGTACGGGCTCACCGCCGCCCTGCTCGCCTGGGGTGCGGCGCGGGCGGCCGAGCAGGGGGTCCGCGGCACCGGAGCGCTCGGCCCGGTGCAGGCGTTCGGCCTGGCCGAGCTCACCGCGGGGGCCGCCGAGGCCGGGCTGGTCCGGGCGTGACCGACGCCGTCGCCTGCGTGGACATCGGATCCACGTACACGAAGGCAGCGCTCGTCGAGCTGCCCACCGGGCGCCTGCTGGCCACGGCGCAGTCGCCCACCACGATCGACGACGTCGTCACCGGCGTGCTGGCCGCGACGGCCGGTTTCGCCGATACGCCGGTGCTCGCCTGCTCCAGCGCCGGAGGCGGGCTCCGGCTGGCGGTCGTCGGCTACGAGCAGCTGATCAGCGCCGAGGCCGGGCACCGCGCCGCGCTGTCGGCCGGCGCCCGCGTCGTGCACGTGGCCGCCGGCCGGCTGGACGACGGGGCGCTCACCGAACTGGCCGCGGTCGCACCCGACGTCGTCCTGCTCGTGGGCGGGACCGACGGTGGCGAGGACTCGGTGCTGCGGTTCAACGCGAAGGCCCTGGCCGGGGCGGACTCGTCCGTCCCGGTGGTGCTGGCCGGCAACGCCGCGGTGCGGGACGAGGTGGCGGCGGTGCTGCGGGACGGCGGTCTGCCGGTGCGCGAGGCCGACAACGTGCTGCCCGACATCGGCCGGCTGGCCCCCGAGTCGGCCCGCACGGCGATCCGCGAGGTCTTCCTGGAGCACGTCATCGGGGGCGCGCGGCTGTCGTCGGACCCGCGGCTGCGCGAGTGGGTGCGGGCGGTCACGCCGGACGCCGTCCTCGAGGGGGTGTCGGTGCTGGCGCGGCTGCGGGCGGGCGCCGACGTGCCGGGCGTCGTCGTCCTCGACGTCGGCGGGGCGACCACCGACGTCTACTGCGTGCCGGATCCGGACGCCGAGCAGGCCACGCTCGGCCGCGAGGCCGTCGGCGTGCCGGCCCGCCGGCGCACGGTCGAGGGCGACCTCGGCGTCTCCTCCAGCGTCGGCGACCTCCGCGCCGCCGCCGCGGCCGAGGGCCTGGACCCCGGCGACGACCCGCTGGCCCTCGGCGAGGCCGCCGCGACGGTCGCCCTCCGCCGGCACCTGCGGGCCGAGGCGGCGTACGGGCCGGGCGGAGCCGGAGCCCGCGGCGTCGGGCTGGTCGTGCTCTCCGGCGGGGTCTTCCGGCACGCCGATCCCGGTGCGGTGGACGCCGTGGTCGCCCGCCTGGCCGCCGACCGGGGCGGGGCGGGCAGCGTGCTGACCGACACCGAGGTCGTGGTCGACCGCCGCTACGTGCTCGCCGCGGCGGGCCTGCTCGCCGGCGACCATCCGGCGGCCGCGGCCGGCGTGCTCAGCGCGCTGGGCGGCTGAGGGTCGCCGCCCACGGCCCCGACGCGGCCACCGCGAACGCGGGCACCTCGTCGGCCGCGAGGTCGAGGGCCGCGTAGCCGCCGTTGCCGGCGCCGACGCAGGCGACGACCGTCGCGAGGCCGGCCCGGCGCTGGAAGAACGACTGCCGCACTCGCCAGCCGACCACCGCCCGGCGCTGCAGGACCGCCTCCTCGCGCACCAGCCACCCGCTGCGGACGGCGAACGAGTCGGGGCCGACCGCGTGCCCGAGCGAGGCGTACCGAGCGAGCCCCAGCGGGACGCCCAGGACGGTCAGGACGACGCCGGCGACCAGCAGCTCCCACCAACCGGCCAGCGCGGTGGCGACCAGTCCCGCGGCCGTGACGGCGAGGCTGCCGGAGACCGCGCGCATCACGCGGCGCCGCCGTGCGGCCGGCGGGTGGGGCAGCAGCGGCCCGGGATCGGCGACCAGCCGGCGGGCCAGCGTCCAGGCCTGCGCCCGCGGGCCCAGCGGCAGCAGCTGGCCCCGCCGGGCGGCGTCACCGAGGCCGGTCACCAGGGCGCTGACCCGGGTGGCGCCCGCCAGCCGCATGCCCGCGCCCTCGGCCACGGTGCACCCGCGGATGCGGTCGATCTCCAGCTCGGTGTGCCGTCGGGTGATCAGCCCGCGGACGGCGATCAGCGAGCCGCCCCGCCGTACCAGGGAGAAGCCCCAGTTGACCACTGCCGCGCCGACCACCGAACCCAGCACGAGCAGCACCAGCGCGGCGGCCCCGGCGCCCCACAGCAGCCGGCCGTCGAAGAGGTCCGTGCCGTCCAGGTCCGGCTGGAACCGGGCGGGCAGCTCGTCGGCCAGCCGGAACAGCGCGCCCACGGCCGCCAGGGGGACGGCGAGGTAGGTGCCGACCAGCGGCGCGTACAGCAGCCACCGGTTGTCGAAGCGGGCGAACTCCTCCTCGACGGGCGCCGCGGCGGCGCCGTCCGCGGGCGGCGGCGCCGACCGGTGGGTGAGGACGGCGATGCGCAGCCGGTCGCCCTCCGCACGGGAGACGCCGTCGATGACGAGCTCCTCCTCGGCGCCCGCGACGGCACCCGCCGCGGCGTCGACCCGCACCCGGACCAGCCCGAGCAGCCGGTGCAGGGCCGGCGCCTCGATCTCGACGCCGCGGATCCGGTCGTTCGGCACGGTGCGCACCGAGCGGGCCAGCAGTCCCTGGGTGACGACGACGGCGGACGGGCCGTCGGCGTAGCTGAACCGCCACCACGTGAGGCCGGCGGTGACCAGCGAGAGCAGGGTGATGCCGACCACGAGGAGCACCACGGCCGTCGTCCCGCCGTCGAACCCGGCGGCCGCGCCGATCGGGAGGAGGATCGGCACGAACTGGCGGGCCTGGCGGAACGTGACGGTGTGCACCCCGACGATCAGGGGCGACGTCCGTCGGTGTGCGGCCTCGGGAAGCAGGCTCATGTCGCCTGGTCGCGGACCTGCTCCGCGCGGTGGGCCAGGTCGTCGGCGAAGCGATGGGCGACGTCGACCTCCAGGTGCGGCACCCGCACCGTGCCCTGGGACGACGCCGTGAGGACCGCGACCGAGGCGAGGCCGAACAGCTGCTGCAGCACGCCGCGGGTGACGTCGACGGTCTGGATGCGGGCGATCGGGACGAGGGTCCACGTGCGGGTGAGCCAGCCGGTCAGCGTGTAGACCGCGTCGCCGGTGACCTCCCAGCGGTGCACGCGGTACCGCACCCACGGGCGGACGCCGATCGCCAGGACCGCGTACGCCACCGCCGCGGTCGGCACCAGCCAGCGCAGGAGCGGGAAGGGGGCGGGTGCCTCCGACGGCACGAACACGGCGAGCAGGATCGCCGCGATGCCGAGCAGGACGCTGCTGATGACGCCCTCGGTGACCCACAGGCCGATCGCCGAGCGGGACAGCGGCCAGGCGGGTGTCCGCACGGGGGACGGGGCGGCGGTCATCGACGCCATCCTCGCAGGCGGCCCGTCGCGCACCGCGTGTCACGATGGGGAACGTGATGCCGCAGCAGGTGCCGACCGTGTACGCCAGCGAACTGCCGGAGGACGCCGTCGTCCTCGACGTCCGGGAGGACGACGAGTGGGTGCACGGCCACATCGAGGGAGCGACCCACATCCCGATGGGCGACGTCCCTGCGCGGCTCGACGAGCTGCCCGAGGGCGATCCGCTGTACGTGACGTGCCGCGGGGGCGGCCGGTCGGCCCGGGTGGCCGCGTGGCTGAACCAGAACGGCTACGACGCGGTCAACGTCGGCGGCGGGATGGGCGAGTGGGAGGCGGCCGGTCGGCCGATGGTCAGCGAGACCGGCCAGGAGCCCTTCGTCCGCTGAGTCCGGCAGAAATCGCCATTTCTGCCGCTCACCTGCACTTCCGGTACCGCTGGGCCCCCGTTCTCCGGCCGCCCTCCGTCCTCCGTCACTGACAGGAGGTAGCGGACAGGCCGGGTACCGCCGGGTACCGCACGACCTCGTATCGCCCCGCTGCTGCGTGCCCCTAGGTTGCGCCCTGCTCGCAGCGGACTCCCAGGAACCTCCCCGCCGTTCGCACGGAATCCGGGACCTTCCTCCCCCGAAGCTGCGGCGTCCTGTCCACGGGCCCGCCGTGCGGCGGGGAGGGAGCTTTCCATGTCCGGTTCTGCCAGCGGCCGGTCGGCCCGGAGGCGCGCCACTGCATGCATCGCCGTGGGCGGGGTCTGCGGGGCCTACGCGGTCATCGGCCTGGTGCCCACCCTCGCGGGAGCCTCGAGCCACCGCGAGGCGCCACTGCTCCTCAACGACCCGGCGGTGGACAACACCGACGTCTACGCCTTCTCCAGCCCGGACAACCCCGACGACGTCACCCTCATCGCGAACTGGTTCCCGCTCGAGGAGCCCAACGGCGGGCCCAACTTCTACCCGTGGGCCGACGACGCGGAGTACCTGATCAACATCGACAACAACGGGGACGCGGTCGCCGACGTGATCTACCGGTGGCGCTTCACCACCGACGACCGGCGCGACAACACCACGTTCCTGTACAACAACGGGCCGGTCACCTCGCTGGACGACGAGAACCTGCTGTTCCGGCAGAGCTACACCCTCGATGAGAGCACCGACGGGGGCGCCTCCTACGGCGCCCCGATTGCGTCCGGCATGGCCGCCCCCTCGTACGTCGGCCCGGCCGGCATGGGCAGCGCGCAGGACTACGTGACGAACCTGCGCGATCCCGCGATCACCGACGTCGCCGACGGCGGGCGGACCCTCGTGACTCAGACCGAGGACCCGTTCTTCCTCGACCTGCGCGTCTTCGACCTGGTGTACGGCGCCGACCTCTCCGAGCGCGGCCAGGACACGCTGTCGGGCTACAACGTCAACAGCATCGTGTTCCAGGTGCCCAAGTCCGACCTCGCGATCGACGGCGACGCGGCGGCCAACCCGGTCATCGGCGTCTGGAGCACCACCACCCGGCCGACGCTGCGCAACGCCGACGGGACCCCGGCCGACGGCTCCGGATACACCCAGGTGTCCCGGCTCGGTAACCCGCTGATCAACGAGGTCATCGTGCCGGCCGGGCTCAAGGACGCGTTCAACGCGATCCCGCCCGCAGCCGACGCCACCGCCGCCGGCGGCAAGGTCGTCGACCGGGTGCTCGACCCCGAGGTGCCGCGGGTGATCCAGGGCATCTACGGCATCAAACCGCCCGCACCGCCGCGGTACGACCTCTTCGAGGTCTTCCTCACCGGGATCGCGAGCAGCGCGAAGGTGGACGTCGACGGCGACCCGTCGACGCCCAACCCGATCGACGTCGACCTGAACTCGCAGGCGCTCAACGCCGGAGCGGCGAAGCTCCAGCCGTCGGAGATGCTGCGGCTGAACATGTCGATCACCGGGCCCACGGGGCTGGACGGCAAGCCGCTGAAGAGCGCCAGCCGGCTCGGCGTCCTCGGCGGGGACATCCAGGGCTTCCCGAACGGACGACGGCTGGCCGACGACGTGGTGGACATCGAGCTGCTCGCGCTCGAGGGCATCTACGACGTCAGCAACGTCCCGGCGGACCGGCAGGCCGCATTCGACGCGCTCAAGGACGGCGACCGGGTGCCGCGCAACGACGCGCAGTTCAGCGACACGTTCCCGTACCTGGCCGCGCCCGAGACCGACGCGGTGAACGTGCCCGACCGGCAGCACCCGTCCGGCGCAGCGGCGGCCGCGGCCGGCGGCGGCGGGATCGGCGGCACCTGGTTGCCGGCGGTCACCGGATCGGTGGCGTTCCTGCTGATCGCCGCGGGCGGGATCTCCCTCCTCCGCGGCCGGTCGACCGCGGCCAAGGGGACGGCGGGCGCGAAGAGCTGACCCGCCCGGTGGCGGCGGCGCCCGGCAGCTCCGCCGCCACCATCCCGGCCCGCCTCCCTGCCGGCCACCGCGTCCGCGGACCAGGAGATCGCCCGTGACCAGCCGCAGAACCGCCGTGAATCTGATGGCGGGTGGCGTCCTGCTCCTGCTCCTGGCCGGGGTGTTCGCCGGCTGGACGACGTCCGGTCGGCCTTCTGTCGACGCGGCCGGGGCGGCCGGCGACGCGGCGGGTCCGGGGACGGCCGACCCCCTGACGGCCGGCATCGCCGTGGCGCAGCAACGGCTCGCCGACGTACCCGGTGACTGGCGGACGTGGGCGGAGCTGGGGGCGTCCTACGTCGAGCAGGCGCGGATCACCGGCGACCCCTCGTACTACGCCAAGGCGCAGGGGTCGCTGGAGCGGTCGCTGGCGGTGCGTCCGGACGACAACGACCTCGCACTCACCGGTCTGGGCGCGCTGGCCAACGCCCGGCACGACTTCGCCGGCGCACAGCGACTGGCCACGCGAGCCCTGGCCCTGAACGCCTACAGCGCCGCGGCCTGGGGGGTGATGGACGACGCCCGCACGCAGCTCGGCGACTACCGCGGGGCGTCGGACGCCGTCCGGCACATGCTGGCGCTGAAGCCGGGGGTCGCCTCGTTCACCCGCGCCTCGTACGACGCCGAACTGCACGGCAACTGGAGCCTGGCGACGTCCGCGCTCGAGCAGGCGCTGGCGGTCGCCGGAACCTCTGCCGAGAAGGCGTACTGCGCGACCTATCTCGGCGGCCTGGCCTGGTCGCGGGGGAACCTCGACGAGGCCGAGCACCGCTTCGACGACGGCCTGGCGGTGGCTCCCGGCAGCCCCCTGCTGGTGCTGGGTCAGGCCCGCGTCGCGGCGGCGCGGGGCGAGGTCGTGCAGGCCACGCGGGCGTACGACCAGGTCGTCGGGGCACTGCCGCTGCCCGAGCACCTCGTCGAGTACGGCGAGTTCCTGCTCTCGATCGGGCGCGCGGACCAGGCGCGGGAGCAGTTCGCCGTCCTCGGGACCGTCCGGAAGCTCTTCGCGGCCAACGGGGTGTCCGACGACCTCGGCGTCGCGCAGTTCGAGGCCGACCACGGCGATCCCGCGGCGGCCCTCACCGCGGCGGAGGCGGAGTTCGCCCGCCGGCACAACATCGACGCGCAGGACGCGCTCGGCTGGGCGCTGCACAAGGCCGGCCGCGACGCCGAGGCGCTCCCGCACGCCGCGGCCGCCACCTCGCTCGGCGGGGCGAGTGCACGCTTCCTCTACCACCGCGGCGCCATCGAGGCGGCCCTCGGCCGGGACGATGAGGCGCGGGCCACGCTCGCGGAGGCGCTGCACCGCAATCCGTACTTCTCGCCGCTCTTCGCGTCCGAGGCACGCCGGTTGCTGACGTCGCTGGGCGGTCCGCCGTGAGGCGCGCGCTCGTCGTCGGCGGAGCCGCGGCGGCGCTCGTCCTGCTGCCCGCCGCCTCGGCCGGCGCTCATCCGCTGGGCAACTTCACCGTCAACCACTCCGACGCGTTCCTGTTCACGCCGGACGGCGTCCACCTGCGTGCCGTGGTCGACCGGGCGGAGATCCCGACCGCGCAGGAAATGCCGGACATCGCCCCCGACGGCGACCCCGGACCGGCGGACCTGGCCCGGAGGGCGGCGGTCGAGTGCCCGGCGCTCGCCCGGGACGTCGTGCTGACCGTCGACGGCGACCCGGTGTCGTGGACCGTGGGTACGACGGCTCTCGAGATCGTGCCCGGGACGGCCGGGTTGCCGACGCTGCGGCTGACCTGCGACCTGCGGGGGGACGCCGACCTGAGCGGGTCGTCGCGGATCGCCTTCCGCGACGACCACGAGCTGGGCCGGATCGGCTGGCGCGAGATCACCGCGGACGGGGACGGCGTCCGGCTGCTGCACTCGCCCGTGCCGGTGCGGAGCCCGTCCGACGAGCTGCGCCGCTACCCGGTGGAGCTGCTCAAGTCACCGATGGACGTGCGCACCCTGGAGGTGTCCACCGAACCGGGCCAGAACACCGGGCCGGGAGCGGCGCCGGCCCGCTCGTCCGGGGATCCGTTCGCCGCGACGCTCGCCGTGTTCGACCGGCGGCTGGGCGACCTGATCGGCGGAAACGGGCTGACGCCGCTCGTGGGGCTGCTCGCTCTCGGCCTCGCGATCCTGCTCGGGTGCGGGCACGCGCTGCTGCCGGGACACGGCAAGACCGTGATGGCCGCCTACCTCGCCGGACGGCGTGGCCGCCCCCGGGACGCCGTCCTCGTGGGGGCGACGGTCACGCTCACCCACACCGTCGGCGTCCTCGTGCTGGGGCTGGCGATCTCGCTGTCGAGCGCGTTCGCGGGGGAGCAGGTGCTGCGCTGGCTGGGCGTGACCAGCGGCGTACTGGTCGCCGTCATCGGTGGGGTCATGCTGCGCGACGTCCTGCGGGACGGACGCCGGCCGGCTCCTCTCACGCCGGTCGAGCGGAGCCTGCCCGTCCTGGCCGGGGCGGTGGCGGGCACCCCTGCGACGGGGGCGCGGGCGCACGTGCACCACGACCACGACCACGGGCACGCGCACGACCACGACCACGACCACGGGCACGCACACGACCACGCGCACCCGCACGACCACGGGGACGAGCACACCCATCCCCACACCCACGGGCGCGGCGGGCTGGTCGGCATGGGGATCGCCGGCGGCCTGGTGCCGAGCCCGTCGGCGCTGCTGGTGCTCCTCGCCTCGGTCGCCCTCGGCCGCACGGTCTTCGGCGTCCTCCTGGTGATCGCCTACGGCCTGGGCATGGCGGCCACGCTGACCGCCGTCGGCCTGGCGCTGGTCCGGGTGCGGGACCGGCTCGACCGACGGCTGCGCGCGGGCAGGACGTCGTCCGTACTCCGGGCGGTGGCCCGCACGGCCCCGCTGATCACCGCGGTGCTGGTCCTCGTGGTCGGCCTGGCCCTGGTCGCGCGAGGCGTCGTCCTCGGGGTCTGACCGTCAGGTCGACGACGGCAGCTGGTACTCGGCGAACCGGGCGCGCAGGTCCTTCTTCGAGAACTTGCCGACGCTCGTCTTGGGCACCTCGTCGATGAACTCCACCGCCTCGGGCAGCCACCATTTGGCCACGAGCGGCTTGAGGTGCTCGAGGATCTCCTCCTCCGTCGCCGTCTCGCCCTCCTTGAGGACGACGCAGGCCAGCGGACGCTCGTCCCACTTCGGGTGCGGGATCCCGACGACCGCGGCCTCCTTCACCTTCGGGTGGCTCATGATGGCGTTCTCGAGGTCGACCGAGCTGATCCACTCCCCACCGCTCTTGATGAGGTCCTTCGTGCGGTCGGCGATGCGGATCGAGCCGTACTCGTCCATCGCCGCGACGTCGCCGGTGCGCATCCAGCCGTCGGGGGTCGTGAGCTGCACGCCGGCGTCCGGGTTGTAGTAGTCCTGCGCGCACCACGGGCCCCGGACCTGCAGCTCGCCGGTGGCCGTGTCGTCCCAGGGCTGCGGCTCGAGGGTGTCGGCGTCGACGATGCGCGCCTCCACGCCGAGGAACGGGATGCCCGCGCGCGCCCGCTGGGACGCCTGGGTCTCCTCGTCGGCATTCTGGTACCGGTTGGGCAGCACGCCCGAGGAGGCCACCGGGTGGGTCTCGGTCATGCCCCACGCCTGCAGGATCGGCAGCCCGACCTGCTCGCGGTAGGCCTCCGACAGCGCCCTCGGCACGGCCGAGCCGCCGCAGCCGATGTCGCGGAGCTTGTGCTCCTTGCCGGCCAGGTGCGGCAGCACGCCCTGCCAGATGGTCGGGACGCCGGCGGTGAAGGTGACGCCCTCGTCGA
>Ga0308174_10000444_pt1 | contig 17188 bp, 19 predicted proteins | sample PhyPR2_FD_203894 | JGI IMG/M metagenome (GOLD analysis project Ga0308174, IMG submission 203894) | Soil microbial communities from UC Gill Tract Community Farm, Albany, California, United States - DLSLS.P.R2 | ecosystem: Environmental > Terrestrial > Soil > Agricultural land | place: USA...
CGACGTCACGCTGATCCGCGTCGCGTTCATCGCGGCGATGATCATGAGCGGCGGCAGCATCCTGCCCTTCTACTTCATCATGGGCTTCGTAAGCCCGAAGAAGCCGGTCGCGCTGGAACGCGTCGATCGCGAGGAGCAGCAGTTCTGGCAGGGCGTCCGGGCGTCGCCCACGCGAGCCGCGCGCGACATCCGTTCGCGCTTCAAGGATATCGACCGCCGCCTCGCCGACATCGAGAGCTACGTCACGACCGAAAACCGCTCACTCGCGCGCGAGATCGAGCAGCTTCGCTAAGGGGGAAATACCAATGAATCCGGGTGATGTGATCGCTCTTCTGATCACCATTTTACTGCCGAGCCTGCTCCTGCTGTACGTCATCCGCCGGTGGTTCACCTACAAGGAGAAGCAGCTCGACGTGCAGGCTCGCGTGTCGGCGGAACGCGCCGCCGAATATGCCGTCAGCAACACCGCGCTCGAGCAGCGGGTTCGCGTCCTTGAGCAGATCGTTACCGATGCCGGCGCACAGACGGCCGCGCAGATAGAAGCCTTGCGCCCGCGCATCGGCGAGCAGCCCCTGCAAAGCGAGCAAGGTCTGCTCGGCTGAGCTCGCCGACGAAACATCCAGAGGCTCAAGGATACCCGCCATGCCAGCAAGCATTCTCCTGTTCTTCCTCATTGTCGTCGGGATCCCGGTCGCAGGAGGGCTTTGTTTCGCGGCCTTCCAGCGCTGGCTTCAGCACAAGGAGCGGCTGAGCAAGCTCATCGCCGACCAGACCGCCGAGCGGGCCGCGCAATATGGCGCCCATGTCGAGCGCATCGAGGCGCGCCTGCGGGTAGTTGAGGAAATCGTCACCGACGGCGGGGTTCAGACAGCAGCCCAGATCGAGGCCTTGCGTGAACCCGCCCGCAAGGCGAGGCGCGATGCAGTGCCGTCCGGCGACGCGACGGCTTGATCCGGCCAACAACGGTCACAACATAATGTTCACACGGAAAGGCGCAGAGCGCAGATGAGTCATCCTGCAGAGTGGGTTTGGGTCCTGATCCCCCTGGCCGCAATCGGCATCGCGCCGTTCAAGATGTGGCTACGCGTCAAGGAGCGGCAGATCATCGCCCAGTCCAGCCTCGCCGCGGAGAAGAGCGCGCAATACGCCCAGCATATGGAGCGCGTCGAACAGCGGCTGCGGGTGCTGGAGCAGATCGCGACCGACAGCGGCGTTCAGACCGCCGCGCAGATTGAAGCGTTGCGCGATCAGCAGCGCATTCCGGCTAAGGACGAACTGCAATGAACCCGTTCGAATTCGCACTCGGAGTCATCATCCTGGTGTTCGCCTTCCGGCTCATTTCGCACCGGATGGGCATGCGCACTGCTTGGGACCGGCGAGGCGACCGCATCGCCGACGGCGCGGCCGACAATGGCGAGACCATGCGCCTGCGCGACGAGGTCCGGGAACTGAAGGAGCGCATCAAGGTGCTCGAGCGGATCACCGTCGAGAAAGAGAACAGCCTTGCCAAGGAAATCGAGTCGCTCCGCGACCGATAAATGCTAGGGGCCGGCTCATGAGTGGCCTTCCCCCTCTCCGAGAGATCCAGGAGGAATATGAGCTGGTCGACGCGGAAGACCGCTATCGCCTGCTGATCGACCTCGGCCGGCAGCTCGAGCCGATGCCGGACGCCTTGAAGACCGATGCCACCAAGGTCCGCGGCTGCTCGGCTTCGGTGTGGGTCTATCCGACGACGCAGGATGGCAGGCTGCACTTCCTCGCGGACAGCAACGCCGCCATTACCAAGGGCATCGTCGCGCTGGTGCTGAGCGCGGTCCAGGACAAACCCGCCGCCGAAGTTGCCAAGCTCGACGTCGCCGGGTGTCTCGCCCCTTTCGAGCTCTCGAAGCATCTGAGCGCCAACCGCACCCAGGGCGTGCCCAACATGATCGCGCTCGTGAAGCAGACTGCGGAGCGCTACGCGGCGGCCGCCTAACGTGCGATAACATTTACTAGCTATCCAACGGGGCAGATAACTTCGTCACCGCTTCCGAGCGGCCAGTGGCGTCCCTTCAGAGCAGGGAGGCAGTCCACATGACGAACAAGCACATCACCTATGGCGCTATCGCAACGGCAATTGTCCTGTCGGCCACGTTGCAGACGGGCTCAGCCCTGGCCACGCCGGGCAGCGGCTTCGTGCCGTCGCCGATCGTCGTCGGTCACTATGGCTCCATCGACGTCAAGACGGAGTCCAAAAAGGTCGATCATTGGGGCATGATCCTGAAGACCAAGGACGACACCGATGTCGATGCCGATCGGCTCAGTGTCGCGCCGAACGGCGTGAGCGGCTGGCACTCCCATCCAGGGCCAGTCTTCGTCACGGTCACTCAAGGCAGCGTTCAATGGTTCAACGGTTCGGACCCAGCCTGTCCATCGACGATCTACAGCGCCGGCCAGTCCTTCATCGAAGACGCGTTCATCGTCCACAATGTGAAGAATGTGTCGGGTTCGGCGGCCGCGGAGTTCGTCGCAATTCACATCAATCCGACAGGGACCAGCGGACCGTCGTTCCGCATCGACGAACCCAAGCCGACCAACTGCAAGTAGGTCCTGCTCAGGCCGCCTTGCCGTTCTTGCGCTCCTCGGCCTTGCGGAGCACGTCGTAGGCGGCCTGCACCTGCTTGAAGCGTTTGGCAGCTTCCTCGTCGCCCGGGTTGGCGTCGGGGTGCGTTTCCTTGACCAGCCGCCGGTGCGCGGACTTGATGGCGGTGAAATCGGCATCGCTCTCAAGCTCGAGCGCATCGAGCGCCCGCATTTCGTCGCGGCTGCGGCTGCCGTCGCCCGGCCCCGACCACTTCCATTGCGCGGACTGGCGGAAGCCTGAATTGCCCTGCTCCTCTTCCGCGGCGCGGCGCGCTGCTTCCTCGGGGCTGAGGCCGGCGAAATAATTCCAGTTCTTGTTGTACTCGGCGGCATGCCCTTCGCAGAAATACCAGCGTTCGGGGCTGTTCGGCGCCTTCGGGGCCGGCCGGTCGCCGACGTCGCTGCAGCCCTCGCGGTCGCACAGGCGGATCTTGGCCGCAGACCGCCCCTTGTCGCCGTACGAGCGCCAGCGGGGAAAGCCCCAGTCGTTCGATCTGCTCTGCTTGGGCATCAACACTCCGATACGGGCTGAACGCGCTCCTGCGAAGGCAGGAGCCCAGTTCAAACCAAGAAAAAGCACTCTGCTTCTGCAGAGTGCTAGTGCGCCAGAGGGCCTGTAAGCCGGGTTCTGTCCATCGCGCTCAAAAGAGCGTGACTGTGCGGCCATTCCTCTAGGGCACGGGTTACCCCGCCCCTCCAGCAACCAACCCGGGCATCGAGCCGGAACCAGGCCCATGTGACGCCCCTATTCGGTCTTGCTCCCGGTGGGGTTTACCGTGCCGGCGCTGTTGCCAGCCCCGCGGTGCGCTCTTGCCGCACCCTTTCGCCCTTACCCGTCCCCAAGAATGACCCTGAGTCCGGGCGGTGTCCTTTCTGTGGCACTGTCCCTGACCTGCTTTCGCCGAAGCTAGGCAGACCGCCGGGCGTTACCCGGCACCGTGGTTCCATGGAGCCCGGACTTTCCTCGCCGGAGCAAGCTCCGCCGCGGCCGCCCGGCCCTCTGGCGTGGAGCGATATAGGCGAAAGCGCCGGCGGTTTCGAGTGGCAAGCCAATGTCTGCAATGGGTGGAAACCCAACGTTGGCTAACTGGCCCGAAGCACGTTGCTGGTGCTGATCGCTGTTCTTACTTTCCCTCACCGCGCTGCTGCTGCCCGCGTGCCAGTCAGGCGAGAAGTCCGGAAACAACACCGCCGACGTAAATGCTGCCGCTGCTGTCAACACTGGCGCGGATGAACAAGCAATCCGCGGGCAGGTCGATCGTTGGCTCCAGCTCGTGAAAGCGAAGGATGCTGCAGCCATTGCCGCACTCTACGCGGAAGACGGCGCGGTGATGCCGTCCAACGCCCCGATCGGCGAGGGACGTGCCGCGATCCAGCAGACATGGGCATCCATGATGCGGACGCCCGGCTTCGATCTGACCTTCGTTCCCGAGCAGATCATTGTGTCAACGTCGGGTGACATGGCGCTCGATCGCGGGACGTACAGGCTGGCATTTGCGCCCAAGGGCAAAGCGCAGACCGACACCGGCAAGTATGTGGTCGTCTGGCGGAAGATCGGCAGCGAGTGGAAAGCCGCCGCGGACATTTTCAACAGCGATCTGCCAGCCAGCGGAGGTTAGGGCGGCCGCGGGCGCCGCATCGTTGCCAGGCGCCTTTTCGTCATACGTCGCGGATCGCCATCTGGATCGTGATCTGAATCGCGAACGGCGATGGCCGGCTACTTTGGAGCCCATCTGCGCAAATGTCGCGGATTTCGCTGTCCTACAGACGGCCAGATGTGCCTTACGCTATGAGATGCCCGTTACCGTCTCATTGCCACATCTGATCCTCTCGAATCCTACGAAGTGGAGGAAGTGGAGGGAGGCCCGATTCCTCCACTTTGCTTCCACCACGCGAGCGCGAGACGTCTCGGCACAGGGTTACTGCGGCCGCGGGAGCAAGAGCGCGAGCAGCTTGGCGCGGCATTCGCCGTCGATCATGCCGTCGATGAGGTCGGGGCGGAAGCGGCGCTGGAAGGCGATCACCGCCTTCTGCTCGTCGGTCACGTCGTAGCCGAACCGCTCCAGCGCCAGCAAGAATCCGGCGTCGGTCCAGTAGGGATCGATGAGGTCGCGTGTCGGGCTCGGGAGCGCCAACCGGCGCTTGGCAAGCGCGTGCCACGGGAACAGCTCGCCGGGGTCCTCCTTGCGCCTCGGGGCCACATCGGAGTGGCCGACGACATTGCCGCGCCCGATCCCGTGACGCTCCTTGATGTCGGCGACGAGCGGGATCAGCGACGCAATCTGCTCGTCGGGAAAGGGCCGGTAGCCGAACTCGTGACCGGGATTGACGATCTCGATGCCGACGCTCGCGGAATTGACGTCCGTGACCCCGCGCCAGCGCGACTTGCCCGCGTGCCAGGCGCGTTTGCGCTCGTCGACGAGCCGGTAGGTCGATCCGTCCTCGTCGATCAGATAGTGACAGGACACCTGCGCCTCCGGCGATGTGAGCCGGGCAAGCGCGCCCTCTGCATCGGGCATGCCCGTGTAGTGGAGCACGATCATGGACACCGGCAGCTGCCGATCGTCGAAGTTCGGCGAAGGCCGGTCTATGAATTCGAACACGCCGCGATTGGAGAACAGCTACTGCTGTGCGGTCAAGCCCTCGTTGCCGACCGTCTGTCGCCGCCGGCGCGTTTTTCGACGCTCACCAGGCGGTACAGCCCGCGAGCGTTCGTGTCGGCGGCGAGCTTTGTCGTTTGGCCGATCACCGTCTCCCCTGCCCCAAGCATTAGATATCCGTCCTGCGCCATGGCGCTGGCGATCCGCTCGAACGCGAGCGTCTTCTTCTCGGGGCTGAGGTACAGGAGGACGTTGCGGCACAGCACGATGTCGAAGTCACCGGGGTGAGGCGCCGGCTCGAGCAGATTGTGCACCTGGAAGCGGATCGGCTTGCGCAGCGGCTCGATCGCCCGCCAGCCGTCGGCGCATTCCTCGAACCACTTGATCATCTGGTTGATGCCAAGGCCCCGCTGGACCTCGAACTGGCTGTAGGCGCCGGCTCGGGCCCGGTCGACGCAGGTGGTGGACACGTCCGTGCCAAGGATGTCGATCGTCCAGCCGGCCCACTTCGCGGGTTCCTCGGCGAACAGCATCGACAGGGAATAGACTTCCTGCCCGGTGGAGCAGCCCGCCGACCAGATCCGCAGCCGTTTCGACTTCTGCCGCCGCTCGGCAAGCTCGGGCAGCGCGTGGCGCTGGAGAGTGTCGAACGGCGAGCGGTCGCGGAAGAAGTAGGTTTCGTTGTTGAGCAGCGCTTCGACGACCCGTTGCGACAAGCTCGGCTCCTTACCCATGACGAGGATGGTGATGAGTTCGTCCAGCGTGCTGATCCCGCGTTCCCGCAGCAGCGAGGACAGCGCGGTCTCGATCCGCCAGCGGCGGCTCATCGTCAGTTGTTGGCCGGTCCGGGCTTCGAGCAGCCCGGCGAGAATACGACTGCTACTATCGCTTATTTGCACCGAGGCGGCTCCTCGGTCCGTGACGCGATGCGCCGCGCAATCTTGTCGGGCGGAAGCACGGCGCTGGCGAGACCTGCTTCGAGCACCGCCCGCGGCATCCCCCAGACCGCGCAGCTCGCCTCGTCCTGGGCGATGATGGATCCGCCGGACGCCACGAGACGCGACGCGCCCTCGACACCGTCGCGACCCATGCCGGTCAGCACAACGCCCAGCGAACGCCGGCCGTACACTGCGCCCACCGATGCGAACATCGGATCGACCGATGGCATGCAGCCACTGCTGGCGCGGCCATGGGTGAGCCGAACCAGCGTGCGATCGCCGTCGGGCTCGACCGTCAGGTGCGCATCACCGGGGGCAACGAAGATCCGGTCCGCGACGAGTTCCATGCCGTCTTCGGCGACGACGGCGTCACGCCGCGCAACGCTCGCCAGCTGGCGCGCGAACACGCTCATGAACGGGATCGGCAAATGCTGGGTCACCAGGATCGGAACGCCGAGCCTCGGCGGGAGAGTCTGGAACAGGACGCCAAGCGCGTGGATGCCGCCGGTCGAGGCGCCGATGGCGAGGACGTCGATCGGGTCGGCGGGCGCCACCCGGAGCAGGCCATGAGGACCGCTGTCCTTCGGCGCCGGGAACATGGGCTCGACCGACGCATGGCCGAGTGCCTTGAGCTTACTGAGCAATATCTCCGAGAACTTGCCGTTGAAGCGGCCGGTTCCAGGCTTCGGCATCGTGTCGGCGGCGCCGAGTGCAAGCGCTGCGATCGTCTGTTCCGCGCCGTCCTCGGCAAGCGACGACACGATCATGACCTTCGCACCGCCGGCGGCTGCAACGATGCGCGGAATCGACTTAAGACCACCTGCCCCGGGCATCTCAAGGTCGAGAAGAACGATGTCGACGCGGCATTCGCCAAGCGCCTCGAGCGCTGCCTCCGCAGTGCTGGCAATGGCTGCGATCTCGAACGCCGGATCGCTTTCGACCATGCGCGAAAGGACCGCCCGGGCGACCGTCGAATCGTCGACGATCATGAGCTTGATCCTACGGCGTGTACTGCGCGGGTCCGAAAAGCGGTCCCGCGATCTGGCGAGCGCCCGCTCCATCGGCCGGGCTCTCAGGCGACGCCGACGAGCTGAAGCTTGATGTGGAGCGTCTCGCGGTCGAAGGGCTTCATCACATACTCGTCGGCACCGGCTTCGAGCGCCGCGCGGATATGCGCCATGTCGTTCTCGGTGGTGCAGAAGACGACCTTCGGCTGGTCCGAATGGCCGCGCTGGCGAAGCAGGCGGAGGAACTCCATCCCGCTCATCACCGGCATATTCCAGTCAAGCAGGACAACGTCGGGCATCTTCGCTTCGCAGCGCGACAGGGCTTCCTGGCCGTCGCCGGCTTCGTCGACCTCGAACTCGAGCGTCTCGAGAATATGCCGGGCGACCTTCCGGATCACCTTCGAGTCATCGACGATCAAACAGCTTTTCATGCTGGATTTCCCACTCCACTGGCGGCCTTGTTAAAGGGTAAGGGTAACGAAGAGCTTAAGCTGCGGCCTTGGTCTCGAGCCCGCCGATCAGGGCAGCGACGTCGATCAGCAGCAGCGGCCCGGTCTCGGTCTCGACCATGCCCTGCGAGACCCGTTCCCAGCCCGGCTCCATCGCGGCTCGGACCGGGAGCGGATCGGACATCGTCTCCACCACGTCTTCGACCATGTCGACGATCAGCGCATAATGATGGCCGTCGAGCTCGACGACGGCGGCCTCACGGATGCCGTGCGAACAACCGGTCGCGCCGAGTTCCAGCGAACGCATGCAGTCGATCACCGTCAGCACGCGGCTCCGCAGGGCGGACAGTCCGGCGACGTGCGGCGCGGCGCGCGGCACCGGGATCAGCATGTCGAGCTCGACTACCGATTCAACTGCGGCCGCGGGCAGGGCCACGCGCTCTCCGGCGATCGTGACGACCAACAAGAGCTCCTTCACTTGCCCCTCCCCCCGGCAGCGGACTTCAGCGCCATCAGCAACCCAGTCCGGTCATAGCGGTAGACGCTGTCGTCGCCGTCACCGAACGGCTCAGGCTCGCTGCGCAGCCAGATCATCTTCTCTCCGGTCTCCTCGGGAAGGTCCTCGCCGATCGAGGCGATCACCACGTCGGCATCGTCGTCCTCGGCATGGCCGACGACGCGGTAGCCGGCGGCCTCAATGAGCGGACGAAGCATGTTCTGCATCCACGGGTCCCATCCCGGGATGCGACAGACCGGCTGTTCGGTGGCGCGAGCAGCAGCGCCGACATGGGTCGCGAACAGCCAATGCGCGTCGACCAGCTCGGCCGGCTCTCCGTTGATCAGCGACACGCCGCTGATCTCACCCGGGCAGTCCGCATGAATGACGTCGCTTTCGATGGCGGCGAAATCGATGACTTCGGCAAAGGCGTAGCCGATTTCATGATGGCCATCGTTGAGCCGGAACAGGCGCACCTTGCCGTCCTTGATGTCCTGCGAAGAAGCGCCGGCGAGCGGGAGGATGGTCTCGCCCAGCTGCACGCGGAGCTGTCCGGCGGTCGCCCTGATGTTCGACGCGGGCACCTCTTCGATCCGGTCCACGACGGCGAGGCGGAGCGCCCGTCGTCCACCATCGAGGCCGCGGAACAGCAGCACTGGCGTCGCCTTGACGACGTCGGCGGTCGGCCCGTCCGCAATCCGGGCCGTGCGCTCCTGCGCCTCGAGCTTCACACCGCCTACTTGGGCGATACCCGCCGGGTCCATCAGGAGGATGGGGCTACCATCGTCAGCAAGCGTAGTGCCCGCATAGAGGCCAGTCGCCATTACGGCAGGCGCGGCTGGCTTCACGACGAGCTCTTCATGGTCGTGGATGCGATCTACCGAAAGAGCGTAGACGTCGCCGCCCGCCGGCCGAAGCACGATCAGACGCCGATCCTGCTCTTCGACCTGGCTCTCGAGGCCAAGTATGGTCGCAAGCGACACTTCAGGGACACGGCGCCCACGGATGGTGGCGACGCCCGCACCGCCGAAGTGCTCGAGCGTGACGCTTTCGCCGTTGGCACGAACGATCTCCTCGATTGCAGAGCGGGGAATGGCGAAGTGTTGCCCGGCGATCGACACGGTGAGCGCCGGAATGATCGTCAGCGTCAGCGGAACCCGCAGCGTCATGCGCGTGCCCTCGCCCATCTTGCTGTCGACCTCGACGATGCCGCCGATCCGTTCGACGTTGGAGCGGACAACGTCCATGCCAACGCCGCGGCCGGAGATGGCGGTCACTTCCTTTGCGGTGGAAAGCCCCGCTTCGAAGATCAGCGCCAGCTGATCGCGCGGGCTGAGCTGTGCGGCGTCTTCCTTGCTGAGTACGCCGTTGGAGATCGCCTTTTCGACTAGCCTCTTGCCATCGATGCCGCGGCCGTCGTCGTGGATGTCGATGAGGATCTGGTTGCCGGACTGGCGCGCTGACACCGACAGCACGCCGATCTCGCGCTTGCCCGACTTCAGGCGGTCGGCGGGCTTCTCGATGCCGTGATCAACCGAGTTACGAATGATGTGCGTGAGCGGATCGCGGATCATCTCGATCATCTCGCGATCGAGTTCCACGTCGCCGCCTTCGATATCGACGAGCACCTGCTTGTTGAGCTCGGCCGAGAGGTCGCGCACCATGCGCGGCAGTCCGACAAACAGATTCTCGATCCGCTGCATGCGCGTGCGGGTGATCGCGTCGCGCATTTCGGCGATGATGGAGGAGAGACGCTCGAACGCGCCGTCCACCGGAACATCAGTAGCCGACTCGCGCAGGCGGCGGGCGAGCTCGTTGCGGGCTAGCACCATGTCGGACACGGTGCTCATCACCCGGTCGAGGAGCTCGACCGAAAGGCGAATGGTGCGCGGTGCCGCAGAAGCGCGGATGGTTCCGTCGGCAACCGCAGCTGCGACCGGCGCCGCCGCGGACTCGGCACCTGGCTCCAGCGCGTGGATCAGCGCGCTATCGTCCCCGCCGGGCATTTCCTCGCCCGCCTCGATGGCCGAGACCATCTCTCCAATACGGTCGATGATCGCCAGGACCGCACTGACAAGCGCACCGTCCGGGTGCCTCCGCCCAGCACGCACATCGGCAAGCGCGTCCTCCGCTGCGTGGCTGAGCGCCTCCAACCGCGGAAAATCGAAGAAGCCGCAATTCCCTTTTACCGTGTGGACAAAGCGGAAGATGCTGTCGAGCCGCGCTCGGTCGTTGGGCTGCGCCTCCCAGGCGACGATCTCGCCTCCCAAGGCTTCGAGCATCTCGCGGCATTCGGCTACGAAATCGGCAATCAGGTCGTCCATCGGCGAAATCGCCCCTCAGCGCTGGCTTCGAGGGCGTTATGCCGGGGAGGAGTTAACGCGCCGTTATCCCTGTCGGTAAGTTCATCGAGGGGCCTGCCGGGGAAGATGCGCGCCGATCATCAGTGCTTCGGCGCCGGGATCTGAAAGCTGGATCGTACCTCCGGCATCGACCACCAGCTGGTGAGCCAACCAGGCCCCCGCGGCGCGAGGCTCGACGGCCCCGGTGCTGCCGTTCGCAAGCGTGTCCCGCAACGCTGGATCGAGGAGAATGCGCGGACCCTCGGCGCGAACCGCAAGCTCCACCTCGCCGCTCCCGTTCCGCTCAGCTCCGACGTCCAAGCGGCCACCCCGCACCAGGGCGTCGCCGGCCAGCATTGCAAGGTTGAGCAGCAGCTTCACGGCGTCCTTCGGCAGCTTGCCGCTACTCACCACCCAGCCGAGTTCGATCCGCCGTTCGGCCCCGAACAGTCCCTGCAGCGCGGTTTGGGCCTCGTGCGTGTCGATCTCCTCGCCGAAGCCGCCGGCGGCGCCGAATGCCAGGCGGAAGAACTTGAGCTTGTTAGCCGAGGCACGGGCACTGTCGGCGAGCAGCTCAAGGCACTTCTCGCGCATTTCCGGGTCGGTTTCGTCAGCAAGCAGCTCGATGCCGTTGTTGAACGCGCCGACGGGCGACATGAGGTCGTGGCAAAGACGTGAGCAGAGCAGGCTGGCGAGGTCGATCGGTTTCATTTCAAACGGTTGATGGGGCAGAGCTTCGGCACGTGCAAGCAGCATTGAAGAGTTTCGGAGGCGTTCCCATATCCTAGTCGGAATGGGGGGAATACAGACGATCGACGTGCGTTTGGACGCCGCCCATGCGGGTTGGCGCCTCGATCGGGCGCTCGCTGCGGCGGTTCCAACCCTCTCTCGCGAACGGCTGAAGACCCTCATCCGGACGGGCGCGGTCGAGGTTGCCGGCAAGGCCGTGCGCGACCCGGCTTTGAAGGTCCGCGGCGAGGAAGCATTTCGCGTGGCGGTGCCCGAACCCGAACCGGCGCACAACGAAGCGCAGGACATCCCGCTGACGATCGTGTTCGAGGACGAGCACCTGCTGGTCGTCGACAAGTCGGCGGGCCTGGTCGTTCATCCCGCCGCAGGCAACTTCGACGGAACTCTCGTAAACGCGCTTCTGCACCACTGCCGAGGAAGGCTCTCGGGCATCGGCGGCGTTGCCCGGCCCGGCATCGTCCACCGTATCGACAAGGACACGTCGGGACTGCTGGTCGTCGCCAAGACCGACGTGGCCCACGAGGGTCTCGCGAAGCAGTTCGCGGCCCACTCGATTGACCGCCGGTATCTGGCGATCGTCAACGGTGTGCCCAAGACGAGCGAAGGCGTCGTCGATGCGGCGCTCGCCCGTTCGACGGTGAACCGCAAGAAGATCGCGATTGTTGAAGGTGGCCGAGGCAAGAGGGCCGTCACCCACTGGCGGCGCCTCGGCGCTCTCAAGGACGCTGCATTAGTCGAGTGCCGCCTTGAGACGGGTCGCACGCATCAGGTCCGAGTGCACATGGCTTCAATCGGGCACCCGTTGCTTGGCGATCCCGTGTACGGCCGTTCGGGCAAGACGCACGCCAAAGTGCTGAAGGAACTCGGATTTGAGCGCCAGGCGCTGCACGCGACGGAGCTTGGGTTCACCCACCCCGTAACGAAGAACAGGCTGTCGTTCTCAAGCGCCATGCCGCCGGACATGCAGGAACTGTTCAACGCGCTTGGTGTATAAGGTTTAGCTCGCTAGGGCGCCATTTGACCGCCCTGCAAAAGGGAGAAGACGTAAGACAATGGCTCAAGGTAAAGGGATCGTCTCACTCCCCGCGTCCGGTGGGGAGGCCGGGCTCAACCGCTATCTCTCGGAAATCAAGAAGTTTCCGATCCTCAGCCCTGAGGAGGAGTATATGCTCGCCAAGCGCTGGCGCGAGCACAACGACACCGAGGCTGCGGCAAAGCTCGTCAACTCGCACCTTCGCCTCGTCTCGAAGATCGCGATGGGCTACCGCGGCTACGGCCTGCCGGTCAGCGAACTGATCTCCGAGGGCAACATCGGCCTGATGCAGGGCGTGAAGAAATTCGAGCCCGACCGCGGCTTCCGCCTCGCGACCTACGCCATGTGGTGGATCCGCGCCTCGATCCAGGAATTCATCCTGCGCTCGTGGAGCCTCGTGAAGATGGGCACCACGGCGGCGCAGAAGAAGCTGTTCTTCAATCTTCGCCGGATGAAGAACCAGATCGACGCGTTCGAGGAGGGCGACCTCAAGCCCGAGGCCGTCGCCAAGATCGCGACCGACCTCGGCGTCAGCGAGGAAGAAGTCGTCTCCATGAACCGCCGCATGGGCATGGGCGGCGACACCAGCCTCAATGCCCCGCTCAAGGGTGACGAAGGTGGCGAGAACCAGTGGCAGGACTTCCTCGTCGACCACGGGCCGCTGCAGGATGAACAGATCGCCGAGGACCAGGAGAGCCGAGTCCGCCACGACCTGCTGATGAACGCGCTCGAGGGACTCAACGACCGCGAGAAGCACATCCTGATGGAGCGCCGCCTCGCCGACGAGCCGAAGACGCTCGAGGAGCTGAGCCAGGTCTATGGCGTCAGCCGCGAGCGCATCCGGCAGATCGAGGTGCGGGCCTTCGAGAAGCTGCAGGCCGGCCTGCTGCGGCTCGCGGGCGAGCGCCGGCTGCTGCCCGCCGCTTAACCCCGCTCTTCGGCGACTTTTGGAGCGGCCTCCGTCAGCCGCTCCCCTTCCCTTTGCTCTTCCGGACGATCCTGAACGGTGTCGTCCGTCGCGACATTGTCCGCCGCCCACGCCCCTCGTTCACCCATCGGTGCGGGCGCACCCGTCGTGCTGTCCTTCGCCGTCTGGTGCTCGATCTCGCTGTTGAGCTCGGCGCCCGTGATGAACGCATAGGACGACAGGTACATCCAGGTGAGCAGCGCGACGACCGCGCCGAGCGACCCGTAAGTGGCCTTGTAGTTCGTGAAATGGCCGACGTAGATCCCGAACGCCCAGGTGAGCAGCAGCCAGCTTAGCGCCACGAACAGGCTGCCAGGCGTGATCCACATCCACTTCGCCTGCTCCCGCGATGGACCGAAGCGGTAGAGTGTTGATGCGACGCCGGCGGCCGCCAGGATGATCAGGCCATAGCCAGCAACTTTCCCCGCGAGGACCAGTGGCGGCGCGGAGCTTGGCAGCAGGTGCTGCAGATAGGCCAGCGCCGCCGTCGCTGCGATCGCGGCAAGGGCTGCTAGGAGTGCGCAGAAGGTCATGAACACCGCGAGCGCATAGAAGCTGAAAAGGCTGCGCTTCTCCTTCTCCTCATAGGCGATGTTGAGCGCCGTTATCACCGAAGTCGCACCGTTCGTGCCGCCATAGGTAGCGACCAGGAAGGCGAGAAGGATGCCCAGGCCCTTGGTCTTCTGCGAAGCGCGAACGGCGTTCATCAGCTGGTCGCCGATGATGAAAGCGACGTCGGTCGGCAGCACCGCGGTTAGCGCCTGCATATGCTCGATAACGGTCATCGGCTCGGCTACGAAGCCGTAGACCAGCACGATAAGTCCGAGCAGCGAAAGGAGCGCGAAGAAGCCGTAGAAGGCCACGCCCGCAGCGACGAGCCCGACATTGTCGTCCCACACGCGCGTGTAGGTTCGCTTGGCGATGTCCTTCCACGCGGCGGCCGGCATGCTCCAAGGCGACGTCGCCCTGTGGCCGAACGGATCTGAAACCGCGCGCTGATCAGCCATACGGGAACAAGCCTGGACCGTTAATCCTGACGCTTGAGTAGCGACAGGCCGACCGCTCCGGCAAGCAACGCCGCACCGGCACCTTCTCGGCCTCGCTTTCGCAGCAGGGACAGCCCCAGGGTCGACAATGCCGCCGACACCATCCCGACCTTGTGCAGCCCCGCCAGTGCGCCAGCGCGATTGGTTGCCCGGGCGACGATAAATGGATGCTCCCGATGCGATACTTCCGGTCGGGCGGGCGCAGGCAAGCTCGGCGGTCCTGCGGCGCTGTCGGCCACGGGCTTCGCGGCTCGTCCGGCCTGGGCCTCGCCTCCCTCGTCAGAGGGTCCGCGCGCCACATTGTCGGCCGACCAGGCGCCACGCGCGCCGAGCGGCTTGTCGGCCCGCTGGGCAGTCGTGTCCTGCGCCGTCTGGTGCTCGATCTCGGAGTTGAACTCGCCTCCGTAGAGCAGGATGAAGCTCGACAGGTACAGCCAGGTGATGAAGACGATCACGCCGCCGAGCGAGCCGTAGGTCACGTTGTACTTGCCGAAGTGCGAGACATAGAAGCCGAAGCCGAGCGTCAGCACGACCCAGCCGAGGGCGAAGAACACCGATCCGGGCGTGATCCAGGTCCACTTGGCTTTGGTCCGCGATGGGCCGTACCGGTACAGGGTCGCCGCTGCGGCTGCAGCCGCGCCGGCGAGCACCACGTACGTCACGACCTTGCCGAAAATCAGCCCGAGGGAGCCGAGGTTCGGCAGCAGCTGCTCGAGTTGCGCCATGATGCCGATCGCGACGCCGCCTACCATCGCAAGCACCACTCCCGCCGCCGTGATAGCAAGTGAGAGCAGTGTCACCTTCACAAACCCGCGCTTCTCCTCCTCCTCATAGGCGATGTTGAGCGCGGTGATGATCGAGCTCGCGGCATTGCGCGCGCCCCACAACGCGACCGCGATTGCGACCAGCAGGCCGACCCCCTTCTTGCCGCCGGAGGTCTTCACGACGTTCATCAGCTGGTCGCCGATCAGTTTGGCGACGTCCTTCGGCATGCTCGTCGTGAGCGACTGGACATTGTGGAGCACGGTTTCGGGACTGGCGACGATGCCGTAGGTCAGCACCGTTGCACCGAGCAGCGGCACCATTGCGAGCAGCCCGTAGAAAGCGACACCCGCCGCCACGAGCGAGATGTTGTCCTTCGATCCCTCCTTCCAGGTCCGCAGCGCAATCTCCTTCCACCCGGGCGCAGGGATCTGCGCCGGGGACTCCGCGTCCCGTCCCTTTCGCCCTTCCGGTGCAGGCTTCGTAAGCCTTTCCGCTATACTCGCCATGAGCTGAACTCCTCGGGCGACTAAACGCGTGGAAGCCTAGCCGTTCCCCTCTTGCCAACAGTGGAAAACAGGCGGACGGTGGATGTTTCCAGATAGGCGCCCGAGCGCCTCCTCAAAGCGACTCGCGCGCCCGTGAACCGGACGAAGGGAGAAACGCATGGCTGGAGAATCCGCAAAAGGCACCCGAGTGATCGCGCTGGTGGGACCCGCCGGCGCAGGAAAGACCAGCCTTGCCGAGGCGATGCTGTTCGCAGCCGGCGCGACTGATCGCCTCGGGTCGACGGCCAACGGCTCCAGCATCGGCGATACCAGCTCCGAAGCCCGGCAGCGGGGCGGCTCGACCGAGATCAATCTCTATAACTTCAGCTACATGGGCGACGCGTTCGCCATCATCGACGTGCCCGGCTCGATCGGCTTCGCCGCAGACGGTGCGAGAGCGCTCGCCATCGCCGACGTCGCCATCGTCGTCGTCGATCCCGATCCCGCCCGCGCGCCGCTGGCAGCGCCGGCGCTGCGCGCGCTGGACGAGCTTGGGATTCCTCACCTCATTTTCGTCAACCGCATCGACCAGGCTCACGGCCGCATTCGCGACCTGCTGACTGCGCTCCAGCCGATCAGCGTCTCTCCCCTGATCGCGCGCCAGGTTCCGATCTGGGACGGTGAAAAGGTCGGCGGCTTTGTCGATCTCGCACTGGAATATGCATTCAAGTACCGGCCTGGACAGGCGTCCGAGCGGGTCGACATTCCGGCCGACCTTCAGGACCGCGAGCACGAAGCACGTACCCATATGCTGGAACAGCTCGCCGACCACGACGACGAATTGCTGGAGCAGCTTCTCATGGATGAGCAGCCCAGCCGCGAGAAAGTGCTTCAGGACCTCGCCCGGGAGACTGGCGGCAATCTCGGCGTTTCGGTCCTGTTCGGCTCCGCGTCGAGTTCATGGGGCGTTCGCCGCCTACTCAAGGCCATGCGGCATGAAGCGCCGATGCCGCAAGCGACGGCGGACCGCCTCGGCGTATCGGATCCATCGCTCTACGTTTTCAAGATCGTCCACGGCAGCATCGGCAGACTGGCGATGGCGCGTGCGCTCGGCGGTCGCATCGCCGAAGGATCGGATCTCAAGAGCGGTGAGGGCGAACACAGCCGCGTAGGCTCCATGTTCAAGGTTCAGGGCGAGAAGACGCAGAAGGTCGGCGAAGCTGCCGCGGGCGACGTTGTAGCGGTTGCGAAGATCGACACGATCAAGTCGGGTCAATGGCTAAGCGTCGGCAACGCGCCGGCGACGATCGACATCAGCTACCCCGCGCGCAATTGCGCCATCGCCATCGAGCCTGCAGACCGCAAAGACGACGTGAAGCTCTCGGGCGCGCTGCAGCGGCTCGGCGAGGAGGACGCAGCGCTCGTCATCGAGCATGACGACGCCAATCACGAAATTCGCCTCCGCGGGATCAACGACGAGCATCTCAACACGATCCTCGCCCGGCTGAAGCGCCGCTACGGCGTTGAGGTGAAGAGCCACACGCCCGCCGTCGGTTATCGTGAATCGATCCGCAAGCCAGTCACTCAGAAGGGCCGTCACAAGAAGCAGTCCGGCGGTCACGGCCAGTTCGGCGACGTGATCATCGAAGTGAAGCCCCTGCCCCGTGGCTCCGGCTTCGTCTTCGAGG
>Ga0308174_10000445_pt1 | contig 17158 bp, 15 predicted proteins | sample PhyPR2_FD_203894 | JGI IMG/M metagenome (GOLD analysis project Ga0308174, IMG submission 203894) | Soil microbial communities from UC Gill Tract Community Farm, Albany, California, United States - DLSLS.P.R2 | ecosystem: Environmental > Terrestrial > Soil > Agricultural land | place: USA...
GACGGTGATCACGCCCGACGGCAAGGCCCTGATCGTCGGCGAGACCCTGGGCGGCTGCCTCACCGCCTTCGACATCGCCGCGGACGGGGCGCTTTCCAACCGCCGCGAATGGGCCTCGCTGCGGCCGCGGCTGCCGGACGGCATCTGCCTGGACGCCGAGGGCGCCGTCTGGATCGCCAACCCGATCGCCCCGGAATGCGCCCGCATCGCCGAGGGCGGCGAGGTGCTGGAGGTGATCGCGACCGAGATGCCCTGCTTCGCCTGCATGCTCGGAGGCGACGATGGCCGCACGCTGTTCATGCTCACCGCCCGCTCCTCGCTGCCCGACGAGGTGGGCCAGACCGCCCACGGCCAGATCGAGGTCGCCACGGTCGACGTGGCTCACGCCGGGCGGCCGTAGGAGGCTCAATCCGCGAACGGGTCGTGCATCATGATGGTGTCGTCGCGCTCGGGGCTGGTGGAGAGCAGGGCGACGGGCGCGCCGATCAGCTCCTCGATGCGGCGGACGTACTTGACCGCGTTGGCCGGCAGGTCGCGGAAGCTGCGCGCGCCGTGGGTGCTCTCGCGCCAGCCCTCCACCTCCTCGTAGACCGGCGTGAGCTGGCCCTGCGCCTTGAGGCCGGCCGGCAGGTGGTCGAGCTCGCGCCCGTCCAGCCGGTAGCCGGTGCAGATCCTCAGGCTCGGCAGGCCGTCCAGCACGTCGAGCTTGGTGAGCGCGACGCCGGCGATGCCGTTCAGCGCCACCGACTGGCGCACCAGCACTGCGTCGAACCAGCCGCAGCGCCGCGCGCGTCCGGTGACGGTGCCGAACTCGCGGCCCACCTCGCCGATCCGGCGGCCGATCTCGTCCTCGAGCTCGGTCGGGAACGGGCCCTCGCCGACGCGGGTGGTGTAGGCCTTGACGATGCCCAGCACATAGCCTGTCGCCTTGGCGCCGAGGCCGGAGCCGGCGGCCGCCTGGCCGGCCACGGTGTTCGACGAGGTCACGTAGGGATAGGTGCCGTGGTCGACGTCCAGCAGCGCGCCTTGCGCGCCTTCGAACAGCACCCGCTTGCCGGCCTTCACCACCCTGCTCAGCAGCAGCCAGGCGGGGCGGGCGTAGGCCAGCACCTGCGGCGCGACCGCCTGCAGCGCGGCGAGCAGCTCGGCGGGGTCGGCGTCGGGCAAGCCCAAGCCGCGCCGGAGCGGGGCGTGGTGGGCGAGCAGCCGGTCGATCTTGGCCTCCAGCGCCTCGCGGTCGGCGAGGTCGGCGACGCGGATCGCCCGGCGGCCGACCTTGTCCTCGTAGGCCGGCCCGATGCCGCGGCCGGTGGTGCCGATCTTGTTGGCGGCGGCGGCCTCGCGCGCCTGGTCGAGGTCCTTGTGCAGCGGCAGGATCAGGCAGGCGTTGTCGGCGAGCGCCAGGATCTGCGGCGTGATCTCGACGCCCTGGCCGCGGACCTTCTCGATCTCCTCCAGCAGGTGCCAGGGATCGACCACCACGCCATTGCCGATCACCGAGAGCTTGCCCTGCACGACGCCGGACGGCAGCAGCGAGAGCTTGTAGGTCTGGTTGCCGACCACCAGGGTGTGGCCCGCGTTGTGGCCGCCCTGGAAGCGCACGACGACCTCGGCGCGGTTGGACAGCCAGTCCACCAGCTTGCCCTTGCCCTCGTCGCCCCACTGGGCGCCGACCACCGTCACATTGGCCATGGATACGATCCTCCAACCTGCCGGGGTTGGATCATGCCCGCCCTTCGACAGGTGCTCGGCGGGGAGACCGTGGATCGATTTTGGGCGCGGACCTAGGGGGCCGGCGCGCCGAGGGCGTAGATCACCCGCACGCCGGCGTCGTCAAGCCCCTGGTTCTTGCCGTGATGGAAGACCTCGCCGTTGGAGATGTGCACCCAGGAGAGCTCGGCGCTCCAGCGCGGCGACAGATGCGCCCCCAGCGCGATCTCCGGCTCGAACAGCAGCCGGGAGCCGAAATCGATCCGCGTCTGGAACAGATGCAGCCGCCGCTGGATCTCTTCCGGCGTGAGCCCCGGCGCGTTGACCGGCGGCAGGCCCGCCTTGCCGTCGGTATAGGCGAGGCCGAGGCCCGGGCGCAGATAGAGCCGGTGGGTCAGCCGGACGGGCCAGGAGAGCCCCGCGGCCACGAAGTCGCTGGTGTGGTTGGTGTTGACCGAGACGAAGGCGTGGGCCTGGGGCGCGCCGATCAGCCGGAGCGCCTCGATCCGGCCCGAGCGGAGGCCGAGCTCGAGATCGGCGCCCTTCTCCCGGTCGGCGGCGCCCGAGCCGATGGCGCTCCCGAGGAAGCTCACGTCGTGGGCGTAGGCCCCCAGCATGAGCTCGGCGGCGAACGCCGGGCCCGCCAGGCCGAGGCCCGCGAGCGCCGCCGCCGTCGCGGCCAGCTTGCACAGCATGATGAACCCTCCCCCGAAGGCTTGAGCTTAGCGGGTCCCGGGGCGCGCGGAAGGGCTCTCGCGCGGCGGCGGTCATTTCGTCTATGAGGCGGGCATGGACCTTCCCCGCTTCCACCTCGCCTTCCCGGTGCGCGACCTCGCCGAGGCGCGGGCCTTCTACGGCGGGCTGCTGGGCTGCCCGGAGGGGCGCTCCAGCGACGCGTGGGTCGACTTCGACTTCCATGGCCACCAGATCGTGGCCCACCTCGCCCCGGCCGAGCAGCGGTCGGGCGCCACCAACGCCGTCGACGGCGAGGCCGTGCCGGTGCGCCACTTCGGCGTGATCCTGGGCCTTCCCGAGTGGCGGCGGCTGGCCGAGCGCCTGACCGCAGCCGGCGTCAGCTTCGCCATCGCCCCGCAGGTCCGCTTCCAGGGCGAGCCCGGCGAGCAGGCGACCATGTTCTTCCTCGATCCCTCCGGCAATGCGCTCGAGTTCAAGGCTTTCGCCGCGGATTCCATGGTGTTCGCCCGGTGAGCGGCGCGCCCGCCCTCAGCTTCGCCGACGTCGAGGCCGCCGCGGCGCGGATCGCGGGCCAGGCGGTGGTCACGCCGCTGATCGAGAGCCCTGCGCTCAGCGAGCGGCTGGGCGTGCGGTGCCTGCTCAAGCTCGAGACCCTGCAGCGCGTCGGCGCCTTCAAGTTCCGCGGCGCCTACAACCGCCTCGCCCAGCTTTCGCCGGACGAGCGCAAGCGCGGCGTCGTCGCCTTCTCCTCCGGCAACCACGCGCAGGGCGTGGCGCTGGCGGCGAGGCTGCTCGGCATGCCGGCGCTGATCGTCATGCCGGCCGACGCGCCGGCCATCAAGGTCGCGGCCACCGGCGGGTACGGGGCCGAGATCCGGCCTTACGACCGGCTCAGCGAGAGCCGCGAGGCGATCGCCGCCCAAATCGCCGCCGAGCGCGGGGCGGTTCTCGTGCCGGCGTTCGACGATCCGATGATCGTCGCCGGCCAGGGCACGGTCGGGCTGGAGATGGTCCGGCAGGCCGAGGCGATCGGCGCGCGCCTCGACCTGGTCGCGGCGCCCGCGAGCGGCGGCGGGCTGCTGGCGGGGATCTCGCTCGCAGTGAAGGCGCTCTCGCCCGCCACCGAGCTGTGGGCGGTCGAGCCGGCCGGCTTCGAGGACCTGCGCCAATCGCTCGAAGCCGGCGAGCGCGTGACGATCAAGCCACAGGGCCGCTCGCTCTGCGACGCCCTGGAGAGCCCCTTCCCGGGCGAGATCACCTTCCCGATCCTGAAGCGCAACCTGGCCGGCGCCGCGGCGGTCACCGACGCAGAGGTCGCCGAGGCCATGCGCTACGCCTTCGCGACCCTGAAGCTGGTGGTCGAGCCGGGCGGCGCCGCGGCGCTGGCCGCGCTCCTGGCGGGCAAGCTGAAGCCGCGCGGTGCGGTGGGCGTCGTCCTTTCCGGGGCCAATGTGGATCCAGACCTCTACGCCCGCGTGATCCGGGGCGAGCTGTAGTCGGCCGCCAAGCCGGGACGACCGGGGAGGTCAGAGGCGGTCCTCGGGCGCGGCGGCGGCGGGCGCAAGCGGCGGGGTGATGATCCGCGCGAGCTTCGGCTTCAGCCACTGCTCGAAATCGTCGACGAACTCATAGACCACCGGCACCAGCACCAGCGACAGCATGGTCGAGGTGATCAGCCCGCCGATCACCGCCACGGCCATCGGCTGGCGGAACTCCGCGCCCTTCTCCAGCGCGAGCGCCGTGGGCAGCATGCCGGCGGCCATGGCCATGGTGGTCATCACGATCGGCCGCGCCCGCTCGCGGCAGGCCTCCAGCAGCGCCTCGCGCTGCGAGAGCCCCGCCCGCTCGCCCTCGATGGCGTATTCCACGAGCAGGATCGAGTTCTTCGCCGCCAGCCCCAGCAACATCAGGAAGCCGATCAAGGAGGGGATCGACAGCGACAGCCGGAACATCAGCAGGCCGAGGAAGGCGCCGCCCACCGCCAGCGGCAGCGCCGAGAGGATCACCGCCGGCTTGAAGAACGAGCGGAACAGCAGCACCAGAACCGCGAAGATCATCGAGACCCCGGCGAAGATGGCCAGGCCGAATGAGGAGAACAGCTCCCGCATGGCCTGCTGCTGGCCGATGTCGGCCGGCCCCACGCCGGGCGGCAGGTGCTTCATGATCGGCAGCTTCTGGATCGCCGCCGTGGCCTGCCCGAGCTCGACCCCGTTCAGCCCCGCCTCGATGGTGATCTGCCGCTTGCGGTTGAGCCTGGAGATCTGCGCCGCGCCGGCCTGGAAACCCACGTCGGCCACCTCGTCGAGCCGGGTCGTCCCGCCGGAAGCGGTGGGCAGCCGAAGGCCCTCGATGCGGCTCAGGTCGACGCGGGCGTCGGCGGGCAGGCGCACGCGGATCGGAATGCGCCGCTCGCCCTCGTCCATCTTCGGCACGTTGGCGTCGACGTCGCCCACCGTGGCGACCCGGGCGATGGAGGCGATGGTGTCGGCGGAGACGCCCAGGCGGGCGGACTCGGCCGGCTTGGGGCGGATCACCACCTCGGGGCCGCTGGGCGGCACCGAGGGCCTCGGGTTCACCAGGATCGGCAGGGTGCGCATCTCGCGCTGCAGCTCGAGCGCGGCGCGGTCCAGCGAGACCGGATTGTTGCCGGAGAGGATCTGCTGCACGCCGGCCTGGCCCTGGAAGTCGAGGAAATCGACTCGGGCGTCGGGGATCTCGCGTAGCGCCTGGCGGTATTTCAGGCGGATCTGGTCGCCGCTGAGGTGGCGCTTCGGGTTGAGCAGTATGGTGGCGGTGCCGCTGCGCAGATCGCCTCCGCCGCCGCCCCCGCCGCCGGGGCCGAAGCCCTGGCTGGCGGTCGAGCCCACCTGCACGAACACGCCGGTGATGGTGGGATCGCCCCGGAAGGTCGCATCGATCCGCTTGGCGACGGCCTCCATGTCAGAGGCCGTGGCGCCGGGCGGGCCCTGGATGTTCACATAGAGATAGTCGGGATCGCCCGCCGGCTGGAATCCCTTGGGCAGCAGCGGCACCAGGGTCATCGAGGCGAAGAAGATCACCCCGCCCAGCACGGTGGCGACGATGCGGTGGTCGAGCGCCCAATCCAGCGCCTTCCGATAGAAGCCTTCGAAGGGCTTGCGGGCGTGGGGGCGCGCGGTGGGCTTCATCAGATAGGCCGCCATGAGCGGCGTGAGCAGGCGCGCGACCAGCAGCGAGAACAGCACGGCCACCGAAACGGTCAGGCCGAACTCCTTGAAGAACTGCCCGGCCATGCCCTTCATGAAGCTCACCGGCGTGAACACCACCACGATGGCCATGGTGGTGGCCACCACCGCCAGCCCGATGGCGTCGGCGCCCTCCATGGCCGCCTGGAAGGGCCTCACGCCCATCGCCACGCGTTTCTCGATGTTCTCGATCTCGACGATGGCGTCGTCGACCAGGATGCCGATCACCAGGGTCAGCGCCAGCAAGGTCACGACGTTCAGCGAGAACCCGAACAGGTTCATGACGAAGAAGGTCGGGATCAACGAGACCGGCATGGCGATGGCGGCGATCGCGGTCGCGCGCCAGTCCCTGAGGAACAGGAAAACCACCAGGGCGGCCAGCGCCATGCCCTCGGCCAGCACGTGCAGGGTCGCATTGTAGCTCGCCCGGGTTTCGTCGACCGACGAGAAGATCTTCGCGAAGGTGACGCCCTGGCCGGGGCGGGCGATCGGGGTGAACTTCACGCCGGGGTGCGCCGCCGCCAGGCTGGCCAGCGCCGCCTTGACCTCGTTCTCGACGGTGACGTCGCTCGAATCCTTGGTCTTGGACAGATTGAAGCCCACCACCGGACGGCCGTTCAGCCGGGCGAAGCCGCGGACCTCGCTCGAGCCGTCGCCGATATCGGCCACATCGGTCAGCTTCACGTAGCGGTTGGTCCCCACGGGGATGGAGAGTTCTCTCAGCGCCTGCAGGGTCTTCACAGAACCCAGGACCCGCAGCGTCTGCTCCTGCCCGCCCACGTCCAGCCGTCCGCCCGGCGCGTCCAGCGAGATCGAGCGCAGCGCATTGTTCACCTGTGGGGCGGTGAGCCCGCGCGCCGCGATCCGCTCCGGATCCAGGATGACGTTGATCTCCCGCGTCACCCCGCCCACCCGGCTCACCCCCGCCACCCCGGCGAGCGCCTGCAGCGTCTGGGAGACGGCGTCGTCGACGAACCACGACAGATCCTGATCGCTCATGCCGGGAGCGGCGACGGCGTAGGTGAGGATCGGACGATCCTCGATCTCGACGCGCTGCACGATCGGCTCGTCGATGTCGCGCGGCAGCTGGGCGCGAACCTGCGCGACCCGCTGGCGAACCTCGTCCGTCTTCTTCTGCAGGTCCTCGCCGAGCTCGAACTCCATCGAGGTCGTGGAGACGCCCTGGGTGACGGTGGAGAGGATGTCCCGGACATCGGCGATGCCGGCCATGGCGTCCTCGACCGGCCGGGTGACCTGGGTCTCCATCTGGTCGGGCGCTGCGCCGTTCTCGGTGACGGTCACCGCCACCACAGGGAAGGAGACGTTCGGGTACTGCTTGATCGCCAGGCCGGTGTAGGAGATCAGCCCGGCCACCACGAGGGCGATGAACAGCACCGCCACGGGCACCGGGTTGCGGATCGCCCAGGCCGAAATCCGCACCCGCGGCCGGTGGATCGGGTCGCTCATCGCGATGCGCCTGCCGCCGGCGCGGGCGCCGCGGCGGCCTCGACCGGCCGCACCAGATCGCCGTCGAGCAGCAGGCCGCCCGCGGCGCGCACGACCCGCGCGCCCGCGGCGGGCCCCTTGATCAGCTGCACCCAGCCGCCGCCGCGCTGGCCGGTCTGGACCATCGCCCGGCGCACATGGTTGGTCGCGTCGACGACCATGACGCTCGCCCCGTCGGCGTCGTAGCTGACGGCGGTGTCGGGCACGGACAGCGCGACCCCGCTCGCCTCCGTGAACACCGCGCGGCCGAAGCCGCCGGCGCGGATGTCGGGGCGGACCGGCAGCCGCACCCGCACGAAGCCGAGCTTGGTCTGCGCATCCACCTGCGGGCTGATCAGGCGCACCACCCCGGTCACCGTCGCCCCGTCCGGCAGGGTGACCAGCGCGCGGCTGCCCGGATGGATCTTCGCCAGGTCGTCTTCGGCGAGCTGCGCCTGCAGCTCGATCTCGCCGTCGCGGGCCATCCGGAACCAGGGCGTGGTGCTGACCGCGGAGAGGTCGCCCGGGCGCACCGTCTTCTCGAGGATCAGCCCCGAAACCGGCGCGGTGACGTTCATCTTGGCGTAGCGGGTCTTCAGGTCGCGCAGCTGGGCGGCCGAGGCCCGCGCCTGGAACCGCCGCTGGTCGATCTGCTCCTGGGCCAGCACGCCCTGGCCATCCAGGCCCTTGACCCGCGCGGCCTGGTCGGCGGCCTGGTCGTACTGCGCCTGCGCCTGGGCGATCTGGGCCTCGATCAGCGACGGATCGAGCCGCACCAGCACCTGGCCCTTCTTGACGAACTGACCGACGTCGGCCAGCACCGCGGCGACCCTATAGCCGGTGACCTCGGGCAGGACGGCGGCTTCCTCGCGCGGCATCAGGTCGCCCGAGGCGGCGAGCGCGCCGGTGATGGCCCGCGGCTCGACGCGCGCGACGCTCACGCTCCGCGCCTGGTCGGCGGCGGTGGTCCTGGGCGGCGGCGGCTTGCGGCAGCCGGCGAGCGCAAGCGCGCCCATCACGGCGAGGAGGACGATGCGGCGGCTCATGGACGGGTCACCTTGCTGGTCCTGTCTTGCCCTGAGTCGCCCGTGACCCGGGTCCCGGCCGGCCAGCCGCCGCCGATCGCCTTGAAGGCGGCGACCGCCTGGCGCAGGCCGGCGACCTCGGCGCCGGTGAGCTGCGTGCGCACGCCGCGCCAGGCCTGCTCGGCGGAGAGCGCCGTCTGCAGATCGGTGAGCCCCCGCTCATAGCCCAGACGCGACGCCTCGTAGGCGCGGCGGGCGCGGACCTCGCCATCGCTCAGCAGGGCCGCCCGGCGGCGGTCGGCGTCGAGGCGCACGAGCGCGGCTTCGGCCTCGCCGAAGGCGGTCTGCACGGCCTTCTCGTAGGCGATGACGGCCTGCTCGGTGCGGGCGTCCTGCGCCTTCAGGTCGGCCATCAGCTTGGGGATGGAGAACACCGGCTGGGTCCCGCGGAACCCCACCGTCCAGCTCTCGGTGGTGGCGCTGAAGCCGGGCTGGACGATCTTCTGCCACCCGACGCCTGGGGTGAAGTTGAGGGTCGGAAAAAACGCGAGGTCGGCGAGCGTCAGCTGGCCGGCGGCCGCGGCCATCCGCTCGTGCGCCTCGCGGACGTCGGGGCGGCGGGCCAGGAGCTGGCTCGGCAGGCTGGCCGGCACGAGCGGCAGGACGCCGACGGCCGGCGGCAGGTCGAGGCTCGCCGTGGGTTCGATCGGCCGCCCGGCGAGGATCAGCAACTGGCGGCGCTCGGCCTGCAGCTGGGCCGCGAGATCCTCCGCCTGCGCCCTGGCCTGGGCGAGGTCGCCCGCCACGCGGTCGGCGTCGCTCGTGGGCGACAGGCCCGCCCGGCCGCGCCGCACCGCCAGGTCGTAAAGCTCCTGCTCGATGCGCACCGTCTCGCGGGCGTCGGCGAGCTGGATGGCGAGTCCCTTGGCCTGGAAATAGGCGTCGGCGACCTGGGCGGCCAGCGCCCAGCGGGCGGCCTCGTAGTCGAAGCGGGCGGCGGCGACGTCGGCGCGGGCCACGCGGCTCGCTGCGAAGATCCGCCCGAACAGGTCGACCTCCCAGGAGACGTTGAGGTTGGCGGCGTCCTGCTCGCTGGTCCCGCCGGTCGAGAATCCCGGGAAGCTGAAAACCGTGCCCGCGATCTGCTTGGTGTGGGTCTTCTCGGCCGAGCCCGCGGCGTCGCCCTGCGGCAGGAACACGGTCAGCCCGCTCAGCGCCGTGGCGCGGGCCTCGCGCAGGCGCGCGGCGGCGCTGCGGGCGTCCGGGTTGGCGGTCAGCGCGTGCTCGATCAGGCCATCGAGTTGGGCATCTCCGAAGCGCGTCCACCAGCGATCGATCGGCTGCGCCGAGGCCGCCACGGCCGGCGTCGTCGGCGGCAGCGATTCGTACGCCGCGGGCAGGGCGACCTCGGGTTTGCGGGCGTGCGCGCACGCGGCGAGCGCCAGGGCGGCGGCGAGGACTGCGAACCGGACCGGATGCATTGGACGGCTTAAGCGAAGCTCCCCCTCACCCGCTGGTCGCCGCCGGGGGCGATGACGGATGCGCCAACTCCATACCGCGGCGACCTGGACGCGCCGCCCGCCCTAGACCACGGCGGCCCCGCGCCTGGATTGCGCGGTGGATATAAACCAAACCGGGCGACGGCCTAGCCGTTTTGGCGCCGCGCCGCTATTGGTCGCGCAACTTCGCACCTCACCGGGAGCCGCAATGCAAGGGCTTATCCTCCTGGCGGCCGCCGCCGTGCTGGTTTCTGGCCCGGCCCACGCCGCTTCGGGGCGGATCGACCCCGCCCTGATGAAACAGGACATCAAGGTCCTGTCCTCGGACGCGTTCCAGGGCCGCGCGCCGGCGACGATCGGCGAGACCAAGTCGGTCGGCTACATCGAGACGCAGTTCAAGGCGGCCGGGCTGCAGCCGGGGGGCGACAAGACCAAGACCGGGCGCAGCTGGACCCAGGACGTGCCGCTGGCCGACTTCGAGATCCAAGGCCCGGTCAGGGTGAGCGTCACCGCGGGCGGCAGGACGCTCACCTGGAAGCAGGGCGAGGAGGTGGCGCTGAGGGCCGCCCAGACCGGCCAGACGCACGTCTCGATCAAGGACGCCCCGGTGGTGTTCGTGGGCTATGGCGTGACCGCGCCGGAACGGAACTGGGACGATTACAAGGGCGTCGACCTGCACGGCAAGATCGCCCTCGTCCTGGTCAACGACCCCGACTTCGAAACCGCGCCCAAGTGCGAGAACGGGTGCGCCTTCGGGGGCAAGGCGATGACCTACTACGGCCGCTGGACCTACAAGTACGAGGAGGCGGCCCGGCGCGGCGCCCTGGGCATGATCGTGATCCACGAGATCGCGCCCGCCTCCTACGGCTGGAACACGGTCAAGAATTCCAACACCAACCCGGTCTTCGACATTATCCGCAAGGATCCGGCGAAGGCGCACGTGCCGCTGGAAGGCTGGATCCAGCACGACCCGACGGTCGAGCTCTTCAAGGCGGCCGGCCTCGATTACGATCAGCTGAAGAAGGTGGCTGAGACCCGCGATTTCCGACCGGTGATCCTGAAGGGCGTCACCTGGTCCACCGATTTCGCGGTGAAGGCGCGCAAGATCGTCACCCACAACGTGGTGGGAATTCTCCCCGGAAGGCGCCACCCGAACGAGCGGGTGATCTACACCGCCCACTGGGACCACCTGGGCGTGGGCCTGCCGGACGCCAGGGGCGACCGGATCTACAACGGCGCGGTGGACAACGCCTCGGGCGTCGCCGGCCTGATCGAGCTCGCCCGGCTGTTCGGCCAGGCGCCGCGCACCGACCGCTCGGTGATGTTCATGTCGGTCACCTCCGAGGAGAAGGGCCTGCTGGGCTCGGAATACTATGCGGCCAACCCGCTCTATCCACTGGCGACGACGGTCGCCGACATCAACATGGACGTCATGAACGTCAACGGGCCCACGCGCGACGTGACCAGCTCGGGCAACGCCCCGCTGACCCTGCGGGACGACCTGGTGGCCGTCGCCAAGCAGCACGGGCTCTACTACAGCCCCGATCCGAGCCCGGAGGCCGGCCACTTCTACCGCTCGGACCACTTCTCGTTCGCCAAGCGCGGCGTGCCCGCCATCTCGGTCAGCGGCGGCATCGACCTGGTGAACGGCGGCATCGCCGCGGGCCGCGCCGCGGCGCAGGCCTACACCCGCGAGCGCTACCATCAGCCGGCCGACGAGTACGATCCCAATTGGGATCTCTCAGGCATGGTCCAGGAAGTTCAGGTGCTCTACGACCTGGGCCGCAGGCTGGCGGACTCCCGCGAGTGGCCACAGTGGAAGCCGGGTGCGGAGTTCAAGGCGGCGCGGGACAAGACCGCGGCGCAACGCAAGTAGCCGGAGGACGCGGCGCCATGGCGCAGGCGGGACGCATCCGGGCCGGAATGGGCGGCTGGACCTTCGAGCCCTGGCGCGGGAGCTTCTACCCCAAGGGGTTGAGGCAGGCCGAGGAGCTCGACTACGCCGCCCGCCACGTCTCCGCGATCGAGATCAACGGCACCTACTATTCGACCTTCAAGCCCGACAGCTGGGCGAAGTGGCGGGCGGCCACGCCCGACGGCTTCAAGTTCGCGGTCAAGGCGAGCCGCTTCTGCACCAACCGGCGCGAGCTCGCCGGCATGGGCGAGTCCCTGGAGCGGTTCCTGCACCAGGGCATCTCCGAGCTCGGCGACCGCCTGGGACCGATCCTCTGGCAATTCATGGCGACCAAGAAGTTCGACCCCGCGGACTTCGAGGGATTCCTGAAGCTCCTGCCCGACAGGCTGGACGGCCTGCCGCTCGTCCATGTGGTCGAGCCGCGGCACGCGAGCTTCCGCACGCCCGAGTTCGTGGCGCTCTGCCGCAGGCGCGGGGTCGCGATCTGCCTGGCCGATCACGAGACCTATCCGATGATCGCCGACGTCACCGGCCCGGTGGTCTATGCGCGCCTGCAGACCGGCTCCGACCAGATCGAGACCGCCTACGCGCCGAAGGACCTCGACCTGTGGGCGCAGCGCTTCCGGACCTACGCCGAGGGCGGCCGGCCGGCCGACCTCGCGGCCATCTCGCCGGAGGAGGCGCCGAAGGTCCCGCGCGACGTCTATGTCTTCGTGATCCACGAGGGCAAGGTGCGCGCGCCCGCCGGCGCCATGGCGCTCCTGCAGCGCACCGGCTAAGCCCTTGCCTTAGCTGGCGTTCAGGCGTCCCGTAGGGCTTCGGCCAGACCGGAGGCGCGTCGTGTCGCAATCCGCATTCCCGATCTGCTGCGAGGCCCTGACGCCGGACTGGCTGACCGCCGCGCTGGGCGGCGCCGAGGCGCTGGGCGCGCGGATCACCGGCTTCTCCGCCGATCGGGTGGGCGAAGGCGTGGGCTTCATGGGCGTGGTGAGCCGGCTGTCGCTGGCCTACGACCGCGAGGCGCCGGCCGCGCCGCGCACGGTGATCGCGAAATTCCCGAGTCCGGATCCCGGCGCGCGGGGCGTCGCCGCGACCTTCCGGCACTACGAGAAGGAGGCTCGCTTCTACGAGCAAATGGCGGCGGAGTGCCCGATCCATGCGCCGCGCGCCTATTACCAGGCGTTCGACCCGCAGAGCGGCGACTTCGCGCTGTTGCTCGAGGACCTCGCGCCGCGCCGCAACGGCGACCAGCTGAAGGGCCTCTCGCGCGCCGAGGCGTCGCTTGCCGTCCAGACCCTCGGCAGGCTGCAAGCGCGCTGGTGGCAGGCGCCGGAACTGGACGCCATCGCCTGGCTGCCCGCCTTCTCCGATCCCTCAATGCTCGTCCTGGAGGGCGTCTTCCAGCAGTGCTGGGCGCCCTACGCCGCGTTCCTGGGCGATCGGCTGCCCGAGCCGATGCGCGCGGTCGGCGATCGGCTGGGAAGCCGCATCCAGAAGATCATGCACCGGCTCTCGGAGCCGCCGTGCACGCTGATCCACGGCGACTTCCGGGCCGACAACTTCTTCTTCGGCGCCGACGGCGGCTCGCTCGCCGTCGTCGACTGGCAGATCGTGCTCAAGGGCCGCGGGGCGTTCGATCTCGCCTATCTGCTGACCGGCAATCTGAGCGTCGAGGACCGCCGCGCCGGAGAGGCCGAGCTCGTGCGGCTCTACGCCGAGACCCTGCGGACCGGCGGCGTCGCGGGTTATGGCCCCGACGAGGCGTGGCGGGATTATCGGCTCTGCGCCGTCTTCGGCTGGATCTGGCCGGTGGTGGCGATCGGAAGCCTCGATCCGTCGAACGAGCGGGGTCTCGCCTTCTTCTTCGAATGGAGCCGACGGGTCTGCACGGCCATCGAGGATCTCGGCGCCGCCGAGCTGCTGGCGGAATTCTAGGCCTCGGCGAGCACGGCCCAGCGGTCCGAGAGATGGGCGCGCTCGTTGAGCGCCACCACGTTGCGCTCGCCCGAACGGGCGCAGAGGTAGCGGTGCACCGAGGTGTAGCCGGGCTCGAAGAACAGCCGGGGCGCCATGCCGAGCACATGCGCCGTCCAGACGTTGATCACCCCGCCGTGGCAGAACACAGCGACGCGGCGGCCCTGGTTGGCCGCGATGATCTCCTCGAGAGACGCCACGACCAGCTTCTGGAAGCCCGCGATGTCCGGCGCGCCGCCGCCGGCCACGAAGACCTTCCAGGCCTCGTAGTCCTCCTGCTTCAGCACCTCGAGCGGCACGTAGGTCCCGGTGTCACGATCGAATTCGACGACGCCCGGATGCAGGCTCAGCTCGTGGCCGTGCGCGCCGACGAACGGCTCGGCGGTCTGCACCGCGCGGACCATCGGGCTGGAGTAGACCGCCTCGATGCGCTCGTGGGCCAGCCAGCGGGCGACGCGGCGCGCCTGCTCGTGACCCTCCGGCGACAGCGGCGGATCGGCGGTCTCGGCGCTGCGCACCGGCAGGCCATGGCGGATGAGGATGAGCTCCATGCCTCCTTAAGCGCCTCGGCCGCCGCGCCGCGTCAAGAGCCTTGACCTCCCTCGCGTGAAGGCGCCGCAGTTCGGCCAAGGCGAGGAGGAGCCCCGATGGCCGAGCTTTCGATGAGCGACCTGATGTTCCGCGAGGGGCTGATGAAGGGCGAGCGGATCCTGATCACCGGCGGCGGCACCGGTCTGGGCAAGGTGATGGCCGAGGCCTGCCTCATGCTGGGGGCCCAGGTCTACATCTGCGGCCGCCGCGGCGGGGTGGTGGAGGAGACGGCCAAGGCGCTGACCGACGCGCACGGCGGCAAGTGCGTCGGGCTCGCCTGCGACATCCGCGTGCCGGAGGCCATCCACGACATGCTCGACCAGGTCTGGGCCGACGGCGGGGCGCTGAGCGGCCTGGTCAACAACGCTGCGGGCAACTTCATCAGCCGCACCGAGGACCTGTCGCCCCGCGGCTTCGACGCCATCGCCAATATCGTGTTCCGCGGCTCGTTCTTCGTGACCCTGGACTGCGGCAAGCGCTGGCTCGCCGAGAGCAGGCACGCCTCGGTGGTCTCGATCCTGACCACCTGGGTCTGGCACGGCGGCCCCTTCACCGTGCCCTCGGCGATGTCCAAGGCCGGGCTGAACGTGATGACCCAGTCGCTCGCCGTGGAGTGGGGCAACCGCGGCATCCGCCTGAACGCCATCGCGCCGGGGCCCTTCCCGACCGAGGGCGCCTGGGCGCGCCTGTCCCCCGGCCGCGCCGCCGAGCGCGAGACGGCCGATCCGACCATCCCGCTGGGCCGCACCGGCGAGATGCGCGAGCTCGCCAACCTCGCGGTCTATCTGCTGCACCCGGGCTCGGCCTATGTGAACGGCCAGACCATCGCCATCGACGGCGGCGGACATCTGGCGGGCCGCGGCCGCGCCGACCTCGCCAGCTGGGGCGACGCCGAGTGGGAGGCCGCCCGCAACGCCATCCGCGGCGCCAACGAGAAGGACCGCGCGCAAAGGACGGTTTAGCGCTCCTCTCCCGCGCCGCTTGCGGGGAGCGGCGTGCGGCCTCTACAATGACGCGCGTCACTTTTGAGTCAGCCGGATGAGCATGTCCCAGGTCGCCTATCTCCCCGCGGTCGGCAAGCGCGAGCAGACCAAGGTCCAGAACCGTCAGGCGATCCTCGATGCGGCGCGCGAGGTGTTCGGCGAGCTCGGCTACGAGACCGCCACCGTCAGGGACATCATCCGCCGCACCGGGCTCGCGGCCGGCACCTTCTACAACTACTACCGTTCCAAGGAGGAGGTGTTCGCCGCGCTGGCCGACGAGGGCGCGCGCCGCTTCGGCCCGCAGCTGAAGGCCATCCGGGCGCAGGCCGCGGGCGACTTCGAGATCTTCGTGCGCCGGGCGATCGAGGCCTATTTCGAGTTCCTGGCCGACGAGCACCGCAACTGGACCGCCAGGCGTCCGCCGGACGAGCCGCACGTCCATGTGCAGGGCGAGACGCCGGAGATGACCGCGGTCTTCAGCGAGGTGCGCGAGGCGATGGAGCAGGCGATCGCCGGCCGCAAGGGCCCGGTCTCGGATCCGGACTACATGGCCGCGGCCTGCATCGCCGTCGCGCGCGAGGTCGGCGACAAGATGCTGGAGCGGCGTCCGATCGACACCCACGCCGCCGCCGAGTTCGCCACCGCCATGATCCTCAACGGCCTGAAGGGCCTGCCCAAGGCGCAGGCCTGATGGCCGGCCGGATCGCCTGATGCGCGCGGTCGTCGTCGAAGCCCTGGCGCCCGACTATGCCGGCGTGCGGCTGCGCGATCTTCCGACGCCCGACCCGGGCCCCGGCGAGGTGCGGGTCAAGGTGCGCGCCGCGGCGGTCAACTTCCCGGACCTGATGCAGACTCGCGGCGAGCATCAGCACAAGCCGCCGCTGCCCTTCGTGCCCGGCATGGAGATGGCCGGCGAGATCGACGCGCTTGGCGAGGGCGTCAGCGGCTGGAAGCTGGGCGATGCGGTGGCCGGCGGCGGCCGCGGCGGCTTTTCGGAATATGTCGTCGCGCCGGCGGCCGGCCTGCGGCGCAAGCCCGAGGGCCTGAGCTTTTCGCAGGCCGCCGGCTACCCCGTCGCCTACCTCACCGCCTACGTCGGACTGGTCCGCTGCGGCCGGACCGAACCCGGCGAGTGGGTGCTGGTGCACGGCGCGGCGGGCGGCGTGGGCCTGGCTGCAGTGGACCTTGCGCGGCTTCTGGGGGCGAAGGTGATCGCCGCCTCGGCGTCCGACGCGAAGCTGGCCATCGTCGAGCGCGAGTATCGGCCGGACGCCATCGTCAACGTGACCGGCGGCTTCCGCGAGCAGGTCAAGGCGCTCACCGGCGGCAAGGGCGCCGATGTCATCTACGATCCGGTCGGCGGCGACGTGTTCGACGAGAGCCTGCGCTGCATCGCCTTCGGCGGCCGCATCCTTTCGATCGGCTTCACTTCGGGGCGTCTGCCGGTGCTGCCGGTCAACATCGCGCTGATCAAGGGGTTCTCGGTGATCGGCGTGCGGGCCGGCGAATTCGGCCGCCAGTTCCCCGACAAGGGCCGCGAGAACCAGGAGGCCATCTGGCGCCTGGCCGAGGAGGGCAAGGTGCATCCGCGCGTCGACAAGGAATATCCGCTCGCCGAGTGGCGCGAGGCGCTGGATTCGCTCGCCGAGCGCAAGGTCGTCGGCAAGACCGTCATCCGCCCGGACCTCTGAGCCCGGCTGCGGAACCGGCGGTCCGGCGTCCGGCCTCAGCGCGCGCGGAGCTGCTGCACGCAGGCTCTGAGAAGGACGGCGCGGGCCGGCGTGACGGACGCCTCGCGAAGCTCCTGCAAGGCGCCGTTCAGGGGCTCGCCGCGGTGCCGCACGCCCAGCTTCCAGACCTCCGCGCGTATCTCCGCGGCGCTGGGCGCGAGGCTGGAGAACCAGTCCAGGAGACCCATGGCGCGGCGGACCTCAGGCCGGCCGCCAGCGCGTGCTGCGCATATCGTTGAGGATGGTCTTGCGCATCCCCTGCGCCGCAGGCCCGTGGGAGGAACGGGGGTCGGTGAGCTCGCGGCGCACCGGCTGCTGCTCGCGTG
>Ga0308174_10000446_pt1 | contig 17143 bp, 16 predicted proteins | sample PhyPR2_FD_203894 | JGI IMG/M metagenome (GOLD analysis project Ga0308174, IMG submission 203894) | Soil microbial communities from UC Gill Tract Community Farm, Albany, California, United States - DLSLS.P.R2 | ecosystem: Environmental > Terrestrial > Soil > Agricultural land | place: USA...
GCCACCCTGACCGTCGCGGGCGGCCACCTCACGGGGTGCTTCTTCCGCGACCTGGACCGGTCGCTCCGCAGCCCCGCGCGAGCGGGCCGGCTGGCGTCGCTCGTCTGAGGAACGGTGTCTACGGCCGGTGGCGCGACGGCTCGAAGTGCGGCTCCCAGCGCACCCGCTGGTCCCCGAACCCGGCGGCGTGGGTGCCGTCGTGCCCGAGCGGCCGCCGGCAGAGGTACTGGGGTGAGTAGAGGTCTCGGCAGGAGTCGCGGTAGCTGGTGTACGCGAACTCGAGGTCGAGTCGGTCGTCGCTGCTCATCAGGTGGGTCTCCGGTGCTTGTCTCGCCTCCCCAGGTAATTACGACGATACGCGACAACCAGGCCCAAGGCAGTCAACTGGTCCAGAGCGGGAGCCAGCATGACCGGCTCCCGCAATGGGCCGGGAACCTGCGGTTACTTGATCATTCCGTGCGGGTCCAGGACGAACTTCCGGGCCGCTCCCTTGTCGAAGTCGGCGTACCCCTTCGGCGCCTGGTCCAGCGGGATGACCGTCGCGTTGACGTTCTTCGCGATCTGCACCCGGTCGTGCAGGATCGCCTGCATCAGCTGGCGGTTGTAGCGCATCACGGGGCACTGGCCGGTCGCGAGGGAGAGGGACTTGGCCCAGCCGAGCCCCAGCCGGATCGACAGCGACCCGGTCTTGGCGGCCTCGTCGACGGCTCCCGGGTCGCCGGTGACGTAGAGACCGGGGATGCCCACGGCTCCGCCGGCGCGGGTGACGTCCATGACCGTGTTGAGCACCGTCGCCGGCCGCTCCTGCTGGGCGTCGGCGCCGTGGCCGTGGGCCTCGAAGCCCACCGCGTCGACGGCGCAGTCCACCTCGGGATCACCGAGCAGCTGCTCGAGCTGGTCCCTGGGGTCGCCCTTCGAGACGTCGATCGTCTCGCAGCCGAAGCTGCGGGCCTGCTCCAGGCGCTCCTTCTGCAGGTCGGCGACGACCACGACGGCGGCGCCGAGCAGGTACGCCGACGTGGCAGCCGCGAGGCCGACGGGGCCGGCGCCCGCGACGTACACCGTGGAGCCCGGCCGTACGCCAGCGGTGAAGGCGCCGTGGAAGCCGGTGGGGAAGATGTCGGACAGCATGGCCAGGTCGCGGATCTTCTCCATCGCCTGGTCCCGGTCGGGGAACTTCAGGAGGTTCCAGTCGGCGTACGGCACGAGCGCGTACTCCGCCTGGCCGCCGACCCAGCCACCCATGTCGACGTAGCCGTACGCCGAGCCCGGCCGGTCCGGGTTGACGTTCAGGCAGACACCGGTCTTGCCCTCCTTGCAGTTGCGGCACCGGCCGCAGGCGATGTTGAAGGGGACCGAGACCAGGTCGCCCTTCGAGATGTACTCCACGTCCGGCCCGGTCTCGACCACCTCGCCGGTGATCTCGTGGCCGAGCGGCAGCCCCTCGGGAGCCGTGGTCCGGCCACGGACCATGTGCTGGTCGCTGCCGCAGATGTTCGTGGCGACGACCTTGAGGATCGCGGCGTGCGGGAGCTTGCGGCCCACGTTGGCCGGGTTCACCCCGGGACCGTCCTTGAGCTCGAACGTCGGGTATTCGGTGGTCTCGACCGCGACGGTTCCGCGCCCCCTGAAGATGACTGCCTTGTTGCCTGGCATGGGCTCTGCTCCCTTCTGAGCAAGCTGACTGGTTGTACGGGGTGGTGGTGAGGTGGACGACTCAGGTCTTCGTCTCCGTCCGGGAGGGCTCGGCCTCCCGGCGTGACTGGGCGGGGACCTCCGGCGCGCGGCCCGGCTCGGCACCGGGCATGCCGGCCTCGACCGGAGCACCGACCGGTGGGACCGCGGCGCTGGGGCGGGCCACGGCGTCGTAGCAGAGCGCGCCCGCGACGCCGCCCACGAGGGGCCCGACGATGTAGACGTAGAACTCCGCCCACGGCGTCGACCCGCCGAAGAGCTGGTTGACCAGGTAGGGCCCGAAAGAGCGCGCCGGGTTGACCGAGCCGCCGGTGAACGGACCGATGAGCATGATCTCGACCGCGACCGCCAGCCCGATGAGGAAGCCGGCCCAGCCGGCAGGAGCCCGCTCGTCGACCGCGACAGCCATGATCGTGAAGACCAGCAGGAACGTCCCGAGCGCCTCGGCGACGATGCCCTGCAGCGGGTTGACGCCGACGCCGAGAGCCGTGAGGCCCACGCTGCCGAAGTCGGTGGCCCGGGCGCCGACGTACGCCACGATCAGCAGCGCCCCCGCGACGGCGCCGAGGAGCTGGGCGACGACGTACGGCCCCACCTCCGCCCAGCGGAAGCGCCGGGCCGCCGCCAGCGCGACGGTCACGGCCGGGTTGATGTGCGCACCGGACGTGGTGCCGACGGCGTAGATGGCCAGCGCGACCACCAGGCCGAAGGCCAGGGCGATGATGCCGAGCCCGGCGTAGTCGAGACGGCCACCGTTGAAGTCGAGAGCGGCGACCACGGAGCCGGCCCCGAACAGGACCAGCAGGCCGGTGCCGACGAACTCGGCGAGAAGACGACGGAACAGCGAAGCACTCATGGCGCTCACCCGGTTTCCAGCTGGTGCCGGCCGCCTGGTCCTCGGATCGGGCTCCGCACAAGCAGGCGGCCCTTTACTGAAGAACTCCTCGACGCTAGGTCGGCCGGGAGCACCCGGTCAAGGGCGGCGGCCGCCCCACTCCCAGGCATTCTCGTGAGGGCTGGCCGGGACGGGTGGTCCCGTCCCGCAGTGTCCGGCTCTGTCGGGACTGCCGTCGCTTGTCGCGGTCGAGGCTGGTCTGGGCCGCCCCGGGTGCCCGGCCGCCGATCCCGGCTCATCCGCCGAGGAGGATGCCGCCGGCGCGCGGTGGCCGAACGATCGAAGGCGTCATGCTGACCGGTCGCGCCGCGGCAGCGCCGACCGGAACCAGCCCCGGACCGAGACGAGGGCGTGAATTCCGATGACCACCAAGTCCACGGCCGCCTCGATACCCGCGCAGAGGGACAGCCAGGGCGCGCCCGCACCGCACGCGGGCTACCTGGAACGGTTCGAGGAGGACACCCTGCGGCACCGACCGCTGTGGATCCGCCTGATCATCGAGTACCTCGGCACCGCGCTGCTCGTGCTCGTGGCCGCGGGATCCGGCGTGATCAACCAGTACGTCGGAGGGGGCCCGATCTCCCGGACCGCGGCGGTGATCGCTCCCGGCGCCCTCGTCATGGCGCTGATCTACGCGTGGGGCCCCCTGTCCGGTCTGCACATCAACCCGGCCGTCACCCTCGCCTTCGCGGCGCGCCGGGTGTTCCGGCCGTCGTACGTGGCGCCCTACCTCGTCGTCCAGCTCGCCGGCGCGGTCACCGCAGCACTGTTCCTGCAGCTGATGTTCGGGCACGTGGCCGCGGGCGGCAACTACCCCGTCGCGTCCGCGGGCGGGCAGTGGCGCTCGTTCGTGATGGAGGTCGTGCTGACCACGATCCTGGTCAGCGTCATCCTGAACACCGCGACCGGCTACCGCAGCATCGGCCACAACGCGGCCCTGGCCGTCGGCGCGACCATCGCCCTGCTCGGGCTGTTCGCGAGCCCCATCAGCGGCGCGTCCATGAACCCGTTCCGCTCGCTCGGCCCGGACATCGTCGCCAACGACTACACGGGTTGGTGGGTCTACGCCTTCGCCCCGCCGCTCGGGGCACTGGTCGCCGTGGCGATCATCGGCCTGGTCCGCGGCCTCCCCACCCCGGAGGAACGGGAGGCCGCCGAGGGCGGTGCCCTCCCACTCTGATGGCCGGGTCCCTCCGACCTCGCAGGGGCAGGCCGGTCAGGGCTCCAGGCACGTGGGGATGGAGTCCGAGTGCCCGGTCGGGCGTTCGGTGTGCCCCGACGGGTCGTAGATCTTGACCCAGTCCACCCGCGCGAGCCGGCGCAGCGTCGGGATGATCTCGCCGGCGATCGTCACCGTCGAGCCGCGGCTGCTGCAGCCTCCGGTCAGCCGGACCCGGGCGACGCCGTCCCGGACGCCCAGGTGGGAGAAGCCCGTCGCGCCGGACCGCAGCAGCCGCAGCCCGTCGGCTCGCTCGGCCGTCCGCGGCCCCGCGAACAGCCGGTCCAGGACACCGACGGCCGGTGTCGCCGACCGGACCGGGCGCACTCTCGCGGTGAAGAAGGGCGGTGTGTTGGCCAGGAAGCGGTCCCGGTCGAAGAACCAGACCCTGCGGCTCACCGTCGGGAAGGCGGACCGGATGTCGACGACCACCCGGCTGGGGTGCCTGAGCGTGAGCACGTGGACGGGTGTCCGCTTCGCCACTCCGATGCCGTACGTCGTCACCGACTCGAAGTCGCCGGCCTGCACCGCCGTCAGGACGTTGGGCAGCAAGAACGCCGTGCGGCCCGAGACCGTCGGCCCGTGGGTGTTGTGCGCGCGGGCCGCCTCGAAGCGCACCCGCAGGACCGCCCGCCCGGCGACCCGGACCGGGAGACCGGAGGCGTCGCCCACGAGGTGGTCGACGTAGCGCACCTGGCGACTCGAGGGGAGCCCACCCCTGAAGTCGAAGACCACCCGGTCGAAGCCCTGGTGACGGACGGCCCGGATGCCGACCAGGGTGGGCACGGCGGGTGCCGGGGCGGCACTGCTGGAGGGCGCCGCCGGCACGAGCAGACCAGCGGCCAGGACCAAGGACACGAACCGCAGGATCCTCACCGTGACACGCCTCCGACCCGGGTCCACGACTTCCGACGAGCCGACTGTGACCGCTGTCCGCCGTGGGACGTCAGGGCCGAAAGTCACCGGCGCCGTGCCGTGCCGGCGCGAGCGGCCCGGGCCCCGGGTTGCTCACGCCGGTAGCGGCCGATCGGGCCCGACGTGCACGGTCGCCGCGCGCAGTCCGGGCACGTAGGCGAGCAGATGCGCCTCGGCGTGGTGTGCGACGTCGTGGGCCTCCGTCACGGTCAACCGCGGTGGCACGGTGATCGCCACCTCGGCCCGCAGCTGGTGCCCCACCCAGCGCATCCGCAGCTCCGAGACCTCGGTCAGGCCGTCCACGCTGGCGAGCGACGCCCTGGCCCGGTCGAGCAGCTGCGGGTCGACCGCGTCCATCAGCCGGGCGCCGACCTGGCCCACCGCCGAGCGGAGGACCCCGAGGATGGCGACCGTGATCAGCAGGCCGACCGCAGGGTCCGCCCACTGCCACCCGAGTGCGACCCCGCCGGCGCCCAGCAGCACGGCCAGGCTGGTGAAGCCGTCGGTGCGGGCGTGCAGTCCGTCGGCCACCAGCGCGGCCGAGCCGATCTGGCGGCCGACCCGGATCCGGTACCTCGCGACGAGCTCGTTGCCCATGAACCCGACGACGGCCGCCCCCGCGACAGCCGCCAGGTGGTCGACCGACTGGGGATGGATCAACCGGGTGACCGCCTCGTAGCAGGCGAGGATGCTGGACAACGCGATCATGGCGATGACGAACAGGCCCCCGAGGTCCTCGGCTCGGCCGTAGCCGTAGGTGTAGCGGCTGTTCGCTGGCCGTCGCGCCAGGGTGAAGGCCACCAGGAGCGGGACAGCGGTCAGCGCGTCGGCGAGGTTGTGCAGCGTGTCGCCCAGCAACGCGACCGAGCCCGACCACGCGACCACCGCGCCCTGCAGGCCGGCGGTGACGCCGAGTCCGAGCATGCTCAGCCACAGCGCACGGCGGCCGGCGCTGTCGGCCTCCAGCGCGTCGTCGATCTGGTCCGCCGCGTCGTGCGAGTGCCCCCCGAACCCGAACATCTCCGCGAGCTCGTGCAGGAGGTGGCCGAGCCGGCCGTGGGCATCCTCATGGTCGTGGTCGTGGTCCGCGTGCTGAAGCCGGTGGTCCAGCAAGTGCCCCATCGCAGGCCACCTCCCGTCGTGCGGGCATCGTCACCGGGAACCCTAGCCCGGCCCGCCTCGTGCCCGTCCGCAGCGCCGCCGGCGGCCGTGGGACCCACCCCTCGATGACGGCCCGGGGTCAGACCCGGCTGGGTGGAGCCGACGGGTCTGCCCGACGAGCCCACGACGCCACGACGTAGCCGGCCGCGAACGTGGCGGCACCGGCGCCGACCGCGGTCATCGGTTCCGACCAGCGAGCCGCGAGCGGCGCCGCGGCCAGCACGCCGAGCAGGACGAGGGCGCCTCGGCCGTGCGGCACCCGGAGCAGCCCGCGGACCAGCACCGTGGCGGAGAGCACCAGCGGCAGGCCGGGGCCTCGGACGCTGTCGCTGAGACCGAGCGCAGCGTTCCCCAGCACCGCGTACACAGCCGGGCCGGCACACGCGGCCACACCGGCCCCCAGAAGCCCGACCGCTCCGGCGGTCCGGCAGCGCCGCGGGGTCAGCGCGGCCCGGGCTCGGGAGAGCCGGACCGGGCCACCGAGCAGGACGGCGCCCGCGAGGCCCAGCAGGACCCAGCCGGCCTGCGGGGTGCCGCCCGTGGCGACCCAGTGCGGACCCACGTCACCGGGCCACGGCAGGTCCACCGTCGTGACGGCGGTGACCACGAAGAGCCAGACGTGCAGGACCGCCGCGGTCCAGGCCGACACCACCGCGAGCCGGTTCCTCCTGAGCAGCAGCGCCAGTCCCGTCGTCACCCAGAAGAGCTGGACCGGCCACCGCGGGTCGACCCACACGACGTCCAGCCGCCACGCGTCGGGGTAGCCGTCGAGACCCAGCCCCCGTTGCGCGGCCGCCAGCAGCTGTTGGGCGCCCAGGACCGCCAGCAGGATCGCCAGGGACGCGCCGGCGAGCCCGAGCGACGGGGCCACGGGCCTGCCCTCGGCGGGTCGCCGCAGCCGCAGGGCGACGCCGTGCCCGACCAGCGACGCGGCCTCGAGCAGCACGGACCGGGTCCCCCGGCGCTCCTCGGTCGCCAGCAGCACGTCGACCATCTCCTCGGCCCGCTCGGCCCGGTAGGAGCGTGGGTAGGCCAGCAGCAGCAGGCGGTAGCGGCGCGCGGGGCTCATCTCACGCCTCCGGCGGCCGGCCGGGCCGCGACCTGGGGCCGTCGACGCAGCCGGGCGCGCGCCTTCCTCGCCAGGGCGGCCATCCTGTCCACCTCCGCCGCGACGGCCTCCGCTCCTGCCGCGGTGACCCGGTAGGTGCGCCGCAGTCGTCCGGACACCACCTCCTCGGACTCCACCGCGACGAGCCCCTCGTCGGTCAGGCGGTCGAGGGCGGCGTACAGCGTGCCCACCCGGAGACGGACCCGCCCACCGGAGACGCTCTCGACCTCGGCGAGCAGGGCGTACCCGTGCAACGGCTCGTCCAGCAGGGCGGTGAGGATGAGGAACGTCGGCTCATGCAGCGGTTTGCTCATGTGACATGAATATTCCACCGACCGGACTATGCGCGGATCGACACGCCGTGCCTCGCCGTTGCCACGACAGCAGGACGCCCCGCCGTCCGAGACGGACGGCGGGGCGCCTGGGTGCCGGCGGTGTCAGGCGCCGGACCCTCCCTGCGTGGTGGGAGGAGCGCCCTGGGGGCCGCCCTGGTGACCACCCGGGCCACCCATGGTGTCGGTCCCGGTGACCGCGAAGTCCTTGCCGACCTGGACGATCAGCTGCTGACCGCCGGACGTGACGATGTGCGCCTCGTACACGCCGTCGGAGTCGGTCTCGACCCGCTGGATCGTGGCGTTGGGGTACTTCGCCAATGCCGCCGCCCTGACCTTGGCCGCCGTCGTGCCGGTGAGCAGGTGCTCGTCCGGTCGCATGCTCTTGGTCGGGTCGAGCTGGTTCGCGGCCTGGCCCACGCCGCTGCCGACTGCGTCGGTCGCGGCCGAGGCCGACCCCGTGACGGCGACGATCGCGCCCGCCCCGAACCCTGCGAGGACGAGCGCACCGCCCGCCACGATCTTCTTGGTCCTGCTGAGTGCCTTCATGACCTCTCCTGTCCGGCGCAACGGGCGTTGCACCTCCAGGGAGCACGATGCGAGCGCACCTTGGCGCCGTACTGTCGTGGCGCTGTGAACGAGGTGTGAGCCGGGCACACGCGCTCAGGCGTGACCGACGGGTGGCTCCAGCGGCGGGGTCCCGTGGGTGTGGAAGGACTCGATCCCCTGCACCCCCGGGACTCGCTCGACCAGCCCCTCGGCGGCCAGGTCGATCAGGGCGGCCGGTGGCTCAGGGACGCTCGAGGAGCTGCTTGAGCCGCACCAGGTCCTTGGTGTTCGCCCGGCGCATCGCCTGCTCCAGCACGGGCGAGGCGATCCTCGAGAAGCCGGACGGCTCCCCCCGGTTCCGCAGGGTCATCCGCGTCCCACCTGAGGCAGTGTCCTCCCAGGTGTACGTCGTCTCCATCGGGAAGGGTCCCTCCCAGGTGCTCATCACCAGGCGCGAGCCCGGCACCAGGTCCAGGAGCTCGTAGGTGTAGGCCAGCCGCCTCCCCAGGAACCGGGCCACGAACGTCACCTGCGACCCCACCCGAACCGGCGGATCGGTCCGCCACTCGACCGAGGCGATGTTCTGGTACCACGCCGTGGCGTTGTCCGGGTCCGACGCGAACGCCGCCACCTCCGGGCGCGGACGACCGATCTCGATGGCGGTGAGCACGTCGACGGGCATCCCGTCAGCGTAGGGGCGCCACCCGGACGCCGCGCCGCACCCACCCGGCGCGGCGCTCACGGCGCGAGGAGTCCGGCTAGCCTGCGACGACGCAGTTGCCGAGGTCCCGCACGTCCTGCTCGGGGTCGTCGAACCAGACACCACCCTCGCCCAGGTAGCGGAACGCGTACGTCGACCCGGGGGCGACGGCCACCTTGACGCTGCGCGTGCCGTTGCTCCGCTTCACCAGCGTGTGCGCGCCGGGCGTCCAGTCGTTGAAGTCACCCACCACGGACACCCGTCCGACGGGCGTCTCCGTCGGCAGGACGAAGGTCAGGTAGGTCTGCCCGGCTTTGCTCTCGCGCTTGATCACGACGTTCTCCCTCTGTGCTGCGTGTGCAGGAGTATTTTGCGCGGCCCGAGCCGACGATCCGGCCACGACTCGCCAGCCGGACCGCGCCCTCCGGCCGTCCGACGCGTGCTATGCGGCCGTCGGGTCGGCGGGGAAGCCGGGCACGAGGACGGCCTTCGCGCCCGATAAGGCGCCAGATGACCGGTTGGTCCTTGGGACTTAACCATCCGAATCACTACTTCTCTTGCCGGGGCTCCCACTCCACCACACGATGTTCCGCAACCTGCGTGGGTGCGGATACTGCTTGCCGGCGCCGGGGGGATGGCCGAGAAGCCAGGCGAAGGAGAGATCCACGATGAGGTACGCACCACTGCATCGCGCGCGCCGACCCAAGGCTCCCCTGGTCCGTGCTGTCGCCGTCGCCGTGCTTCTGGGTGGGCTCCTGAGCACCGGCCCGTCCCTGGCGGCGACCCCGCCGGTCACCCTCACGCTCACCGGCAACCAGACCCAGGGCCTCCGGGCGGACAACAACGGTGGCACCTGGGACCTGCGCGGCGCCGTCTGGAACGAGAACGCCCCCGACCCCATCGCCTACCCGATCCGGTCCGACGCGTGGACCAAGGGCGCCATCCTCGGCGGCACCGTCTACGGCAACATCCCGAAGAGCTGGACCCGCGACCAGTGGTACAACGGTCTCGACGGCGGCAGGGAGCTGCACGGCGAGGTGTACCGGCAGTCCATGACCGACACCGCCGACAACACCCTGCTGATCCAGGACGGGTACGCCGAGGACTTCGAGGACGCCTACGACCCCAACGCCGTGCGGTCCGACAGCACCACCGACCTGGAGCACGTGCGCGCGACATACATCCGCGACGACTGCATCGAGAACGAGGATGTCCCGCACAACCTGATCCTGCGCAACAGCCTCTTCGACGGCTGCTTCACGGGCTTCGCCGAGCGGCCGGGCGGCATGTCGGGCACCCAGAACGGCACCGGGCCCCAGTCCTTCACGGTCGAGGACTCCCTGGTCTACATCCAGCCGCAGCCGCTCGGACCGATGTACTGCAACAGCACGAAGGTGACCAGCGGCCGTTGCAAGGCCACGTCGGACCCGCAGGTGTGGCTGGGTGCGCACGGGATCTGGAAGTGGAGCCAGGCAGCAGCGAGCAAGGTCACCGTCCGCAACACGATCTTCCGGCTCGACATGGCGTCGTACAGCTCCTGCCTCCCGCAGCAGTGGCCGGCCGGGACGTACGAGAACGTCACGCTCGTCTGGGCCGGCACCGGGCCGTACGCGACGGCCGGCGGCTGCAACAACGTGCTGCCCAGCGGGGTGACGCTGACGACCGACGTGTCGGTGTGGAACAACGCGAAGGCGGCCTGGCTGGCGAACACCACGCCGACGAACACGGCGCCGGTGGTCAACGCCGGGCCGGACCAGAGCATCACCCTGCCCGCCTCGGCGTCCCTGGACGGCACCGTCACCGACGACGGCCGGCCCAACCCGCCCGGCACCACCTCGGTCACCTGGACCAAGGTCAGCGGCCCCGGCACCGTCACCTTCGCCAACCCCAGCGCCGTCGACACCACCGCGAGCTTCTCCGCCGCCGGTCCCTACGTCCTGCGTCTGACCGCCACCGACGGCGCGCTGACCAGCAGCGACGACATGACCGTCACCGCCGCCGCAACCGGCGGCAGCAGCACCACCCTGGACATCCCGATCCGGGCCGGCAGCGACGACGCCGAGGAGAACAACACCAGCCGGGCCGTCTCCCTGAGCTCCTCCGACCTGGAGCTGACCACCGACGGCAGCACCGTGCAGACCGTCGGGCTGCGGTTCACCAACGTCACCGTCCCGCGCGGCGCCACCCTCACCAACGCCTACGTCCAGTTCAGCGTCGACGAGGTCAGCACCGGCGCCACCAACCTCACCATCGCCGCCCAGGACGCCGACACCGCCGCCACCTTCACCACCGGCACCGGCAACATCTCCAGCCGCCCCCGCACCGCCGCCGCCGTCGCCTGGACCCCGGCCTCCTGGCCCACCGTCGGCGCCCGCGGCCCCGACCAACGCACCCCCGACCTCGCCGCACCCCTCAACCAGGTCGTCCAACGCACCGGCTGGACCAGCGGCAACGCCCTCGCCCTGATCATCACCGGCACCGGCCGCCGCACCGCCGACGCCTTCGAAGACACCCCCGCCCCCACCCTCCACCTCGAGTACACGAGCTGAGGGCGCGCCCGCGGGAACCTCAGGGCCGACCCCTGGACTGGCAGGCGCCGGTTGGAATGTACCGGTACAGTAGAGGCGATGTCCCCCTCCTCCCCTCGCCGTCCCTGGTTGGTCGCGCTCATCCTCGTCACCGGCGTGGGGCCGTTGGCCACCGACACCTACATCGCCGCGCTCCCCCAGGTCCGCGCCACCCTCGGCACCACCGACACCGTGGCCCAGCTCACGATGACGTTCTTCATCGCCGGGATGGCCGTGGGTCAGCTGCTGTCCGGTCCGGTCAGTGACAGCCGTGGCCGCCGGTCCATGATCCTGGCCAGCTCGACGACCTTCGCGCTGGCGTCCCTGCTCTGCGCGGTCGCGCCGACCGGGCTCCTGCTGGTCTCCGGGCGCGCGGTCCAGGGGCTGGTGGCCGGCGTCGGCGTCGCCGTGGGCCGGGCCGTCGTCAGCGACCAGTACGTCGGAGCACGGGCCGCCGCGGCGTACGGCACCCTCGCCTCCGCCTCGCTGCTCGGCCCGGTGCTCGCCCCGGCCGTCGGAGGCGTCCTGCTCACGGTCGGCGACTGGCGCACGATCTTCCTGTTCCTCGGCGCGGTGGGCGCGACCATGACGACCCTCGCGTTCCTCGGGATCCCCGAGACGCTGCCCGTCGAGCGGAGGCAGGCGAGCGGGCCGCGCCAGGTGGCCGACCGGATGCGGGACCTGATGACCGACCGGGTCTTCGTCGCCCCGGTGCTGGTGCAGTGCCTGTTCGTGGCCGGGTTCTTCGTCTACATCGGCGGCTCGTCGATCGTGCTGCAGACCCAGCTCGGGATCAGCGAGCGGGAGTACACCGCCGTGTTCGCCACCAACGCCGTGGCGATGGTGCTGGCCAGCGTCGCGTTCCGGCTGCTGGTGGTGCGCACCGGCGCCGCGGTGCTGCGCCGGGTGGCGATGACGGTGGCGACGCTCGGCGGGGCCGCGCTGCTGTCGGCCTGCCTGGTGGCGCCGGGCCACGTGCCGCCGCTGCCCCTGGTCTGGGCACCGCTGGCGGTGATGCTCGGCGGGCTGGGGATGTTCCTGCCGGCCAGCACCTCGATCACCCAGGCGGCCGGCCGGCGCTCGGCCGGCACCGCGGCCGCCCTCGGCGGCGGCATCCCGTTCTTCTGCGGCGCGCTGACCACCCCGCTCACCGGGCTGCTGGGCAGCCAGACCGTGCTGACCATGGCGACCTGCACGGTGGGCTTCTACGCGCTCGCCGTCGCCGCCGCGTGGCGGCTGCGTCACCTCACCCCGGACGACCGGCCGCGGCCGACGGCTCCCGAGACCGCGGCGCAGCGGGAGCTCGAGCCCGCGCACCAGCGGTAGCCCCGCCACGCGGCGGAGCCCCGGGCCGAGAGCGGCCCGGGGCTCCGCCGTGCGGGGGTCAGGCGTGCGGCGTCGCGGCGTAGTCGTCGAACGTCGCCCGGGCCCAGGTGTCGACGGTGAGCCCGGTCTGGCCGGCGGCGTACGTCGTGTCGTGCACCGTCGTCAGGTTGCGGCCGTCGACGACCGGCGTGATCGCGTCACCGTCGAACGAGATCCCGACGCGGTGCCACACCGCCGGGTCGAAGCCGTCCAGGGTGCCGCTGGCGAGGACCTTGGTCGCGCCCTTGTTCACGCTGTCCTGGGGCAGGTTGACCTCGAGCCGCCACGAACCGGACCGGTCCACGCGGACGTAGTAGCCCATCCAGGTGTTGGTCCGTGGCAGCTTCGTGGAGTTGTACTCGTTGACGATCCGGCCGGCCACACCGACGCTGCCGCTGTCCTGCATAAGCACGTCGGTCGCCACGTCGTAGTCGGACCAGGTGATGTCGCCGACCAGGGTGACCGGGTACGGCGTACGCATCCAGACGTCCGGCTTCTCCGAGATCACCTGGCTGAGGCACTTGCCCTGCGGTGCCGCCCCCGAGCCGGCGGCGACGGCGGTGCCCACCGGGCAGGCCGTCGTCTCGAACGCACCCTCCATGTCCGAGAACCAGGTCGGCGAGACACCCTTCGGGAAGCCGTTGAAGCTCTGCTGGAAGTACGGCTGGGGCGCCGACGGCGGGGAGGACACAACCGCCTTGTGGGCGGTGGTCAGCGTCGAGAACGTGTAGACACGGCCGGGCTGCACGGTCACCTCGAAGGCGCCGTCCTTGACCGCCGGGTCGGTCGCGGCGTCGTGGGCGAACCAGTCGGCGGGGTCCTTCGACTCGAGCACGGTGCTCCACTGCTGCACCGGCGTCTGCTTGAGACCCTCGCCGACCTCGAACCGCAGCGTCTGCGGCCCGGTGGCGGCCGTGGTCTCCACGACCGCGGAGTAGTCGCCGGTGGCGGGGTCGCGCAGCGTGGCGACCGTGCCGCCGCCGGTGAGGTACGTCGAGGCGGAGTCGACGTACTTCCAGCCCGGGTCGCTGAACTGGCTCGTCTGGGCCACCGTCCACAGCGACGGGCCCAGGTCGAAGTGCCCGGACCACGGCTGGTTGGCGGCGAGCAGGCCGCTGCCCTGGTACTGCACCGCGGGGTACCACGAGTAGCTCGCCGGCCAGTTGATGAAGGCGGTCATCCGGGAGTCCACGTACTGGTGGTTGATCTCCGAGCCGAGCCGGGTCGCACCGGTCAGGTAGTTGTTCCAGCCGGACTCGCTGGCCCACAACGGCTTGCCGGAGTCGATCGCGTCCTGGTTCGGTGTGCAGCGGACGGCGCTGCAGGGGTAGTGGATGCCGACCACGTCGACGGCGTCGCGGAACGCGGCGTTCTCCTTCAGGTCCTGCACGACACCGAAGCCGGCGTTGTCGGCGGCCACCAGCTTCACGTCGCCGTAGCCGTGGCTACGCAGCGCGGCCTTCATCGCGACGAACCAGTCCTGGTTCGGCTCCCGCTCGTTGCGACCGCCGAGGTAGTCGATCTTCAGGTGGTGCTGCTTGGCGCAGTCCAGCCAGTCGATCATGTAGTCGATGCCGTCCTGGGACCAGTAGCCGTCCAGCCACCCGGGCGCACCCCAGGCCAGGCCGTAGAGCGTGATGTCGGGGTTCCGCTTCTTGGCCTGCTCCATCAGCCACCACTCGTAACCGCGGTTGCAGTCGATATCCCCACGGGTCCGCTCGTGGCTGGGCTCGGCCCCGTTGCTGGTGTGGGTGTCGCCGCCGATCTCGACCTTGAGGATGTCGAGGGCTGCTCCGTGGTCCGGCGCGAAGAGGTAGTCGAGCACCTGGCTGCGCTGCGGCTCGGGGTAGTCGACGAGCAGCCGGGACGTGCCGCCGCCGCCGCTGATCGCTCCGACGCCCTCGAACGTGCGACCGCCGCCGGCGGGGTCGATGGTGACGACCTGCGGCCCGTCGGCGCTGGCGCCCGGGGGGAGGGCCACGACCGCGGCGGCGACCGCGACCAGACCGCTGAGGGCAACCGCGAGGCCGCGCTGGGGCCGGGCCAGCCGACGGGGCAGCCGACCGGGTAGGGACCCGCTCCGGGGTCGGGGCGGACGTAGGGACGGACGACGCATGCTGCCTCCCGAAGGCTCCGAGTCGACGTGACCCGTGTCACGTCGCAGACGGATGTTAGCGTTCACATACATCCTGTCAACCGGAGGAGGCAGGACGTTCTCCGTGACCACGGCCAGCGCGTGGCTGATTCGTCCGGCACCATCCATGTCCGGCAGGACATCGTCCCGAATAGAGGTGAACGTTCACATTTCTTTACGGAACTGAACGGACCTGGACAGGTGGTGCAGACCGGGCCATGGCGCCGCGCGATGGGGCCGCGCCGGGATGATCCCGCGGCGCCGGTGCGTTGAGCCCGGTTCGACCGCTTTTCCCCGATCGACAGGAGCCCTGTCGCATGAGCCAGACCGTAGACGCCCTGGTCACCACCGCACCCGGTGCGCCGTTCGAGCGGCGCACCGTCGAGCGGCGCGACCCGCGCCCGCACGACGTGGTGATCGACATCAGGTTCGCGGGCATCTGCCACTCCGACATCCACCAGGCCCGCGAGGAGTGGGGTGAGGCGATCTTCCCGATGGTCCCGGGCCACGAGATCGCCGGCATCGTGCGCGAGGTCGGCACCGAGGTCACGAGGCACCAGGTCGGCGACCGTGTCGGCGTCGGCTGCTTCGTGGACTCCTGCCGCGAGTGCGAGAACTGCCGGGCGGGCGAGGAGCAGTACTGCCTGCGCGGCGAGGTGGCCACCTACAACGGCCGCGAGTACGACGGCGACCCGACGTACGGCGGCTACAGCACGTCCGTCGTCGTGGACGAGAACTACGTGCTCGGCATCCCCGAGGGCGTCGAGCTCGACGTCGCCGCGCCGCTGCTGTGCGCCGGCATCACGCTCTACTCGCCGCTCAAGCACTGGGGCGCCGGACCGGGCACCAAGGTGGCGATCGTCGGCATGGGCGGGCTCGGGCACATGGGGGTGAAGATCGCGCACGCGCTCGGCGCCGAGGTGACCGTGCTCAGCCAGACGCTCTCCAAGGAGGCGGACGGCCGGCGGCTCGGCGCGGACCACTACCACGCCACCAGCGACGACCGGACGTTCGAGGAGCTGGCCAACAGCTTCGACCTGGTCGTCAACACGGTCGCGGCGAACCTCGACGTCGACGCGTACCTGTCGCTGCTGCGGCTGGACGGCACGATGGTCAACGTCGGCATCCCCGAGAGCCCCGACACGTTCGCGGCGTTCTCGCTGGCGGCCATGCGCCGCCGGATGGCCGGCTCGAAGATCGGCGGCATCCGCGAGACCCAGGAGATGCTGGACTTCTGCGCCGAGCACGGTCTCGGCGCGGAGATCGAGATCATCGGCGTCGAGGACGTCGACGGTGCCTACGACCGGGTCGTGAAGAGCGACGTGCGCTACCGGTTCGTGATCGACGTCGCGTCGTTCGGGGAGACCGCAGCCTGACGAGGCGACCTCACCCGGTGGCGGACGTGACGACGCCCCCGCCCGAGTGGCTCGGGCGGGGGCGTGCGTCGTACGTGCGGGGTCAGCTCGCGGGCTGCACCGCCTGCTGGTACTCCGCGCCGTCGATGTGGGCGTCGCTGACCACGATCGGGTGGTCGCTGGTGCGCCGGTCCACGGCGCCCCGGTCCTCGACGTAGCCGCTGAACGTCAGCTGCTTGCTGCCGAAGGCCCAGTCGACGTAGCGCGGGTTCCCCGCCCGGCACCGGCCGCCGGTGTGGCTGCCGCCCCGCGCGGCCCGCATCGGCGCCTTGCCGGTGATCGGGCAGAACGCCTGCTCGCGCTCGTTCATGTCGCCGGTGAGGAAGACCGGGACCCCGGTGTCGTGCAGCTTGCGGGCCAGCTTGGCCTCGCGCAGGATCGCCTTGCGTCGCCAGTGGTCGTTGCCGCCGTGGTGACGGTTGGTGGCGGGGTTGTGCACGTTGGCGAACCAGGCGGTCATGCCGGTGCCGAGGTTGCGGAGCTTAACCAGCGGCATCGCGCGCCGGTGGCCGCCGAAGTACGGGATCGTGAAGCTCTTCTTCTGCACGGCCTCCCAGGCACTGGTGTCCCAGGCGACGGAGTTCTCACCGTCGATCTCGCGCTCCCCGCCGAGACCCGGGAAGGCGGCGTAGCGGCCGTTCGTGCGGTCCAGGAAGCTGCGCATCTGGTCGGCCTGCATCTCCTGGAGCCCGACCACCTCGACGTCGTGCTTGTCGAGCAGCCGCACCACGCCCTTGGTACGACGGACGCCGCTGGCGTACCCCCCGTTTCCGCGGGTGTGGCTGCTGCCCAGCACGTTGAACGACGCGATCGTCAGGTCGGTGCTGGCCGCCTCGGGGCCGGGTGCGGGTGTCGGCGCCGGGGTGGGTGACGGGGTCGGCGACGGGGCCGGCGGCGTCCCGGGCAGGGACGGCACGTCGACGGCGTCGGCGGGCGCCACGGAGCCGGCGAGCACTCCGGCCAGGAGCGCCGCGCCGGCGGTCAGGGCATGACGGATCGGGGTCTTTCGGGCACGAGACATCCATCGAAGGTAGAGACGACCCCGGGGACGCGGCAAGTCGGACGGCGGTCAGGCGTGCTCGAGCCGG
>Ga0308174_10000447_pt1 | contig 17114 bp, 16 predicted proteins | sample PhyPR2_FD_203894 | JGI IMG/M metagenome (GOLD analysis project Ga0308174, IMG submission 203894) | Soil microbial communities from UC Gill Tract Community Farm, Albany, California, United States - DLSLS.P.R2 | ecosystem: Environmental > Terrestrial > Soil > Agricultural land | place: USA...
CCACGGCAAACCATGAGGCCGCTGCACCTGAAGCTACGGCCGCTACCGTGCCGCCTTCGCCGCCGAACGCAGCCGCACCTAACCAGCCACTGGCGGAGCCAAACAGCCCCATCGACCCCACCAGCACCGAAGCTGCCGGGCAAGTCGTGCAAAGCTACGGCGCGCTCATCGAACAGCAGCGCTGGAAGGAAGCGAACGCGCTGTGGGGCGACCTCGCAATGGCTGCAAAGACCCAGACCGCCTTGCAGGCCTATCCGGCCATGCATCTGGAGATCGGCAATCTCGGGGAGCCGGAGGGCGCGGCAGGATCAATCTACGTGACGATGCCGGTGATCTTTTACGGCGACGACAAGGCGGGCCAGCCCTTCCGCCACTCGGCAGACGTGGTCCTGCGCCGGGCCAATGACGTGCCCGGCTCAACCGACGCGCAGCGCCGCTGGCACATCGAGAGGATAGACTGGGGTAGTTAGAGGCCGTTGATCGCCTCGGCGAGGCGCTTCTGGTCGTCGGCGGTAACCGGCGCACCCGTGACATCCGTCGCCTCTTCCGCATTGTTGCCGTCTGTGGCGGGCGCGGATCCTGCGACATCATAAGCGAACCAGACGATCCCCGCCGCCCATAAAAGCGCCATCCAGCGGCTCTTGAATATCGAGCTGGTCTTCATCGGGATCATGGGACGATTGTCCCACTCCGCGTTTAAGAATTGCTTTCTTCCTCGTGCGTCACTTCGCGGTGGGGGTATCTGTCGCGGATCCGGGTGTTGAAATAGACGCCCTTCGCGAAGGCATGGCGAAGCGCGCTAGCAACTTCCTCCGGCACGTCCGAATAGACGTATTTCCTGCCAGTCGTGAATTCGACCCAGAGATTCCCTTCGGTCTCGTCATAGACGAAGCGGCGGATGACGGTGGAGGGCATGGCCCCTCAACGTGCGGAATCGCTCCGCGCTCCAACAGCTTAAGCGGCGTCGGGTGAAGGGACCGAGGATCGGCTCCGGCTGAGCGCTGCGCCCATTCCGCCGAGTGCCAGGATGGCCCCGCCAATCGTCAGCGGCGTCCAGCGATAGTCTTCCAGCCAGGTAGAGAAGCCCATGGCAATGATGGGGACGATCACGCTCGAATAGGCCGCCTTCGCAGGCCCGACGCGCCTGACCACCGGATAATAGAGGCTGAAGGTCAATACCGAGGCAAATAGCGCGAGGTACAAGACTCCGAGCCAGTAGGCCGGACGTGGATCGAACGTCGGCGGGCCGGTCATCGCGAAGGCGATGGCGGCATCGATCGCGGCCCCTGCGGCCATCGACCACGCCAGCAAAGCGACCAGTGGATAGCGGCGGATCTCCGGCCTAGCCTGAACGACATTGGCGAACGAGGCGCCGAGCATGCCTACGAGCGTCAGCCCGATACCGGCGATCACCTGGCCGGCGCTGCCAGAATGCTCGTGAAGCTCATGCACGAACAGCAGGACAATACCGGCGACGGCGACGAGCGAGCTCCACACGAAGCGAATGCTTGGGCGCTGCCCGAGGAAGGCCCAGCCCATCAACGTCGCCGGGATGAGCAGGAGGGCGAAGACCGTCGCAACGACGCCCGACGTGATATGCCGCTCGGCGAGATAGACCGCGTTGAAGTTCACGCAGAACTGGGTGAAGCCGAGCACGCCTGCGGCGAGCAGCGTGCGATGGCCGAGGCGCAGGCTCTCTCCGCGCACCATCGCGACAATTGCCATCGCGATCGCCGCGATGACGAAGCGGTAAGTGACCGACCATTGCGGCGGGACCATGCCCAGTTGGCCGCGGATGACGATCCATGTCGAACCCCAGATCGCGGTGAAGATGATGAAGGGGAGCGTGACCGACTTGAACGTCGAACCATGGCCTTCCGTCACAGGGCGCCGATGGCTGCGGCGAGCCGCTCGACGGCCTCGCCTTGCTGGTCCCAGCTAGTCACGAACCGGATCTCGCCCGGTCCCCAATCGTAGAAGTCGAAGCCCTGTGAACGTAGATGTGCTGCTTCGTCGCCCGTCACGTTGAGGAAAATCTCGTTGGCTTCGACGGGATAGACGAGGCGTCCGGGTGCGGCGGCCGCCAGCGTCTGCGCAACCGCATTCGCTGAACGCGCATTGTCAAGCCAAAGCCCATCATCGAGCATAGCCAAAATCTGGGCAGCAAGCATCCGGCCCTTCGAGGAGAGGTGTCCGGCGCGTTTGCGGCGCACGGCCACTTCGTCGAACAGTTCGGTCTTGAAGAGGATCAGCGCCTCGGCATTGAGTCCCCCGTTCTTGATGAAGCCGAACGACATTGCGTCAACGCCAGCCCGCCAGGTGACATCCGCAGGAATCTCGCCAGTGGTCGCGAGGGCGTTGGCGAAGCGCGCGCCGTCCATATGCAGGGCCAGGCCGCGTTCCTTCGCGAGCTTGCCAAGCGCAGCAACCTCCGTGGCGCGATAGACGAGCCCATATTCGGTCGCGTTGGTGATCGAGATCGCCGCCGGCTGGACCTGATGCACGTCTTTGCGGATCAGGTCGCACGCGTGCGTGGCCGTCTCGCGCGTGATCTTCGCGCCGTGGCCATCGAGCAGGATCAGCTTTGCGCCGCCGGTGAAGAAGCCCGGCGCACCCGCTTCGTCGACCTCGATATGCGCGTCGCGGTGGCACAGAATGCCGCGATAGGGCGGGCACAGCGCGGCAAGCGCAAGGCAATTGGCCGCGGTGCCGGTAGACACCCACAATGCCCGGACTTCCCGCCGGAACAACTGCGAGAAAGCGCCGTCAAGGCGACGGCTCCACTCGTCTCCGTCATACGCCGTGTCGAGCCGGTTCGAAGCAAGTATAGCCTCGATCACCTTCGGGTGCGCGGGTGCTGCATTGTCGGAGAAAAAGCGCATGACGGCGCGTTCCCAAGCCCATTCGTCAGCGCAAGGCAAGCCGCCGATGCTAGGACACCGACGCGGAGTCACGGGAGAGGATCGGGTGAGCGTTGAAATTCACGGATATGACGCGGCTGCAATCATGGGCGGCCTCTACGGCGACGGGATCATCGGCCTGAAGGGCGCCTTCACGGCCGACTTTGCTGATACGCTGTACGAGGACATGATGGCGGTGTTCGAGGAGGCAAGGCAGATCCCGGGCGGAGCGCTCCCGAGGGGACCGCAGCGCTGGTACGTCGAAACGCAGCCGGAACGCATCCGCGGCTTTCCCGAGATCGCGACTCATCCATGGTTTATCGCAGTTTGCGAGGCGGTGCTGACGAAGGATTATCGCATCGTCGAGATCGGGTTCGATATCCCCTTCCCGGGTGCGGCCGACCAGCCTTGGCACCGCGACTTCAAGGCTCCGGAAGCGACTATCAAAGGGCGTCGCCTGAACAGCCTCGCGTTCAACCTGAGCGCGGTCGACACGAGGCCCGAACATGGTCCCTTCGAGATCGCCCTCGGCACGCAGTGGGACGACATTACCGACGCCAAGAACGACATGTTCCCCGACCGCAGCTTGTGGGATCGCTACATCTCGCGAGCGGTGCAGAAGATGCCACAGCGTGGTGACATTTCGGCGCGCTCGGCGCTGACCATACATCGGGGCACCGCAAACCGATCGAACGAGCCGCGGCCGGTGCTGGTCGTCGGAGTTGACGCACCCGATGCGACGAACGCCAGTCATCACGACCTCCAGGTCACGCGCGCGTATCTCGACGGCCTACCGGCGCAGGTGCGGAATCACCTCGAGTGCCGGGTAACTGACGAGCTCGAACCCATCATCCAGCACCACGTCATCGAAGGCCTGCTCGAAGCCGATTACGGTTGATCCTGCTCCTTCGGCCTGTCAGTCAGCTCGCGCGACTGCGCTTTTCGTTTCCGCAGGTTCTCGCGAAGTGCTGCGGCGAGCCTTTCCTCGCGATCTTTGCCTTTATCAGTCATGCCGACGACATGCTCCGGAGCAGCGAATCCCGCAACGGGTTGACAGGTTAAGGCCCGGCCCCTCATAGGCGCCCGACTTTCCGACATAGTGCTGCCGTAGCTCAGTGGTAGAGCGCATCCTTGGTAAGGCTGAGGTCGTGAGTTCAATCCTCACCGGCAGCACCATTTCCGCCGCAGCAAGTCTGCGGGTCGGCTAAGCGGGAATCAGATCGAAGCGAGCCGGACCTCGCCCGAGCGGTTCAGGCGTCGCGGTCCCTCAGCTTCTTCTCGCCGAGTGCGCCTTCGATGCCTCCGGCCAGCGCGTCGCCGATCCAGATAACGCCTCCGAGAAGGCCGATGCCAAGGATGAGTTGCAGTGCGGTTATCACGATTCGACTCCGTGAATTCTCTTTACGCGCAATGCATTAAACCCGCAATTAATGCCCCATGACTCTGCTGTCACAAAGCGAGACGGTCAGCGCGGACGGTGGTGCGTCCCCTTCCCCACCGTGATGAACAAGGCCACCACTGGCTCGTCCGCATCCGCCGTATGCCATGCACCGGCCGGGTTGAGCGCATATTCGCCAGGACCGAGCTCATGCGTCTGAGCCGAACCGTCGGCCAGTTCCTGATGAAGGGTCATGTGGCCTTGGAGGCAGCAGACTACCTCATCGCCTGACGGATGGATTTCCCAGCTCGTCCACGGCTCGTCGAACCGGAAAAGGCTGACGATCCGCCCTTCGTCCATGTCGTCCGAGTGGCGCTGCTCATAGCTCTCGTACCAGTCGGGACCCGTGAACTGCGGCTCGGCAACCGCTTTGGCGCCGATCCCGAGATGGATCGGGAAGTCGTAGAGGGACTTCCCCTTGGTCATTGCCGTTCGATCGGCGCGCAGGCTTGCGTAAGCCAGGCGAGGTCGGCGCCGTGAAGGTTCGGACCGATCCGCGCCAGCACATGCGCATGGTAGCAATTCAGCCAGGTCAACTCCTCTGGATCGAGCATTTCGGGATCGATCAGCCGACGGTCAATCGGCGCGAAAGTCAGCGTTTCGAAGCCAAGCATCTCCTTTTCCGCGCCATCGATCTCGCGCGCCACGACCAGCACGAGGTTCTCGATACGGATGCCGTACTCGCCAGTTTTGTAGTAGCCAGGCTCGTTCGAGAGGATCATGCCGACCTGCAGCGGCTCGTCGCCGCCGCTCTGCGAGCTTCCGACGGGCGAGATTCGCTGCGGCCCCTCGTGGACCGACAGGAAGCTGCCGACGCCGTGACCGGTGCCATGGGCATAGTCGAGACCTGCTTCCCACAGTGGCCGCCTGGCGAAGCTGTCGAGCTGGCTGCCGCGCGTCCCCCTTGGGAAGACAGCGGTAGCGATTGCGATGTGGCCCTTCAGAACTCGCGTGAAACGGTCGACCATCTCGGGCGTCGGCTGGCCGATCGGCACGGTGCGGGTGATGTCCGTCGTGCCGTCGACATACTGGCCACCGGAATCGATTAGATAGAGCGTGCCCTTCTCGAGCTTGCGGTTGGTTTTGCCGCTCGAGCGGTAGTGAACAATCGCGCCGTTCGGCCCCGCGCCGGAGATACTGTCGAACGAAAGGTCGCGGAGCTCTGAATTCTCGCGGCGCAGCGCTTCGAGACGGTCCGATGCCTTCAGCTCGTCGACGTCGCCCTGCGGCGCTTCCTGGTCGATCCAGTGCAGGAACTTGGAAATGACCGCGCCGTCGCGCTCTTGCGCGGCCTTCTGGCCGGCTATCTCGGCGGGATTTTTGATCGCCTTGGGAAGGATTGTCGGATCGCGCATCGGCACGACCTTGGCACCCGCCCGGTCCAGTGCTTCGAAGATTGCGGCAACCGCCCGCTCAGGATCGACGACGACCGTTTTGCCCTTGTACTCGGCGAGCGCGTTCTCGAACTCCGCGCGTTCGTGGAGCCGGACGCCGTTGCCGAGATGCTGGCGCACGTCAGGCCCGATCTTCTCCGATGCGACGAACAGATCGGACGTGCCGTCGGCGTGGATCAAAGCATAAGCGAGCGCGACCGGCGTATGAGTCACGTCCTGCCCGCGGATGTTGAACGCCCACGCAATGGAGTCGAGCGCGGAGAGCACCGCCGCGTCGGCATGCTGCTTTGCGAGCCAGTCGCCGATCTCGGTGCGCTTCTCGGCCGCCGATTTGCCGGCATATTGGTCCGGCTGGACGATCAGGTGCGCCTTCGATGCTTGCGGCCGGTCTTTCCAGATCTCGTCGATCGGGTTGCGTTCGACCGGCACCAGCTTGGCGCCGCGGCTGGCGAGCGCGTCCTTCGCCTTGCTCACCCAATCGCGGGTGTGCAGCCATGGATCGTAGCCGATGCGCGCGCCTTCGGGCGCATGTTCTTTCAGCCAGTCGGTCGTGCTCGTCTCGGGCACGGACTGATAGCTCCACTCAGTGGGGCTGACCTGTTGGCGAACTTGCAGAGTGTAGCGTCCGTCAACGAAGATCGCCGCTTGCTCGGGAAGCACGACGGCAGAGCCGGCGGACCCTTCGAAACCCGTCAGCCAGGCGAGCCGCTGCGCGTAGCTTCCGACATATTCGCTCATATGTTCATCGGTGAGCGGGACGACGAACCCATCGAGCCGGTCGGCTTTGAGCTGCTCGCGAAGGGCTTTGAGACGGTCTGCGTATGTGGACATGGGCTTTGGCTCCCTTGGTCCCCAGCTAATCCAACCGTTCCCATTCTTAAAGGGCGACCGTCAGTTCGGCCGGTGAAAGGCAGCCGTCGCCTCAGCAAATGAGGGCGGCCCTTTTCCGAGCCGCCCGTCACCTGCTTCACCGCGCTGCGGTGTAAGTGACCTTCGAACCGTCTTCCTTGTTTTCGTAGGCGCCGTGCCCGACGCCGTTCGCATCGACGGAGAAGTTGAACACGCCGACGACCTTGCCGCCGCGCTTGTCCGTTTCTTCGAAGCTATTGTCCCCGGTCTTCTTAACGGAGGCGGTAGTGCCCGCGCTGTCGCCCTGGATGGGGACCTCGGGGCCGCCGAACTTCGCGTCGAAGCTCTGGCCGGTGCCGCTGGTGGAATGCAGCGTGTCGCCGTCAACCTTGTAAGTGAACGTCAGTGCTGCGGTGTTGAAGTCCTGCAGCTTCGACGGCTTCCATTGTCCGGAAATCGCATGCGCACCGGCTGGCCCGGGCTCGACGCGTGTCTCGACGAACGTGCCGGTTGCGGCGGTCGGGCCCGAGGTGTCCGTGAACGAGCCAGTCAGCGTATTGCCGTCGGGCGACACGGACATTTTAGTCTCTCCCATCTGCTTGCCGCCCTTCTGGCTGGTGCGCACGACATTGTGATCGTCGACCACCTTGACGGACATACTGTCTGCGTAGGGCGCCGTGACCGGATGGAGCGTACCGTCGGCCGCGACGGTGATCGGCGGAACGCAAGACTTGCACGAATATTGACCAGCCTGGAGCAGCATCTCGTCGGGCTTCTGATCGAACTGGACGCTATTCACATCCGCCTTCCAGGTGCCGTCGATGCCCGTGCCCGCGGCAGCAGTTGCCGACGCATTTTCGCCCGCAGCGCTGGCGGTTTCGTTCGCAACCGTTGTTTGCTTACACCCAGCAAGCGCAAGCAGTGATGCGGCGGCGAGAGCCACCGTGAGCGTATTTCGCATAACCTTCTCCCCATTGTGCTTCACGAGACCGTCGAAATTGGCGGGTTCGTGGACCTGGGGGCGCCGTCACGCAGGCACGTCACTGGAGTAACGGTGTCGCCAGTGCAGCGAGGTAACCATCACAAACAGCCGTTGGCAAGTCGATTGAACGAAAGTTTAACAAAGACACCAACCGCTTGCCCTTCCCGTAATCGGGTATCGCGCTAAGAGCGGGTGCATGGACAAGCCGGTCGATCTCCCCGCCCCGCCTCACGCTGAGCAGCACCCCTACAGCTACGAACGTCACGGCGTCACGGTCGACGACCCGTGGCACTGGATTCGCGACCCACAATATCCCGAGGTCACCGACGCGGAAGTGCTCGCCTATCTGACGGCCGAGAACGACTATTTCGGCGTCTGGGCCAAGCAGAACCAGCCGCTGATGGACCAGCTGTTCGAGGAGATGAAGGGGCGCATCAAGGAAGACGACAGCTCCGTGCCGATGCGTGACGGCGACTTTCTCTACTGGTGGGCATTCAAGCCGGGCGCGCAATATCGGACCTGGTATCGCAAGCCGGTCGGCGGCGGTGACGACCAGATCATCTTCGACGAGCCGGCCGAGGCGGAGGGCAAGGAGTATTTCCGGTTAGGCGCGATTGAGCCGAGCCCGGACGGCAAGCTGCTCGCCACGTTGGTCGACGACAATGGGTCGGAACGATTCCACCTGCGCGTTCGCGAGCTCGCGACCGGCAAGGACATCGAGACGGTCACCGAAGTTGGCATTGGCTCGCCGGTCTGGACCAGCGACAGCGCAGGTATCGTCTTCACCGAGGTAAACGAGCACTGGCGCAGCTATCGCGCCCGCTATCAACGGCTGGGTGCACGAGCGGATGACGCGATCACGCTTTACGAGGAGAGGGAGGAGCTGGGTTTCAGCGTCGGGGCGCACAAGTCGCACGACAAGAGCCTGATCTTCATCGCTACCGGCGACAATGCGACGAGCGAGGTGCGTTTCGTCTCGGCCGATGACCCATCGCAGCCGTTGACGCTCATCTCACGCCGCAAGCCGACGCGGGAATATCATGTCGATGCGGCTCACGGAAAACTGTGGATTCTCACCAACGACGATCATGTGAACTTCCGCCTCGCCGAAGCCGATCCAGCCAATCCGGAGGAGTGGCGCACGGTCGTTGCCGGGTCGGATCGCGTCTATCTGACCGGGGCGACGCCCTATCGCGATCATTTGGCGATCAGCAGCCGTGTCGATGGGCTCGATCAGCTTGTCCTGCGCACCTACGCCGGCGAGGAGACGCGCATTCCGTTCAAGGAGGCGAGCTACACCGCTTTCTTCTTCGGCAACCCCGATTTTGCGCCGGAGAGCTATCGCGTCGGCTATTCCTCAATGGTTACACCGACAACGACATACGATTATCATCCGGAGACCGGCGAGCTCGAGGTTCGCAAGGTGCAGGAAATCCCGTCGGGATACGATGGTTCGCAATACGTGACCGAGCGGCTGATGATCACCGCGCGCGATGGCGTAAAGGTCCCGGTCTCAGTCGTCTATCGCCGTGACTTTCAAAAGAATGGCGAGGGGAAGCTCTTCCTCTACGGCTACGGCGCCTACGGCATGGCTGTGCCGCCGACATTCAATTCGAATCGCATCAGCCTGCTCGACCGGGGCTGGGCCTGTGCGATCGCACACATCCGCGGCGGCGACGACTTGGGGCACCAGTGGTTCCTCGACGGCAAGCTCGCCAAGCGAACCAATACGTTCAACGACTTCGTCGACGTCGCGAAGGGCCTGATCGCCGACCGGTTCACCAAGCCCGGCAACATCGCGATCAACGGCCGCTCGGCCGGCGGCGAGCTGGTGGGTGCGGTGGTGAACACAAATCCGGAGCTATTTGGCGCCGTGGTCGGCGACGTGCCTTTCGTCGATGTCGTGAACACCATGCTCGATGACACGCTCCCGCTGACGCCCGGCGAGTGGCCGGAGTGGGGCAACCCGATCACCGACGAACAAGTGTTCGAGTACATGCGCACCTACTCGCCCTACGACAACGTAAAGGCGCAGGATTATCCGCCGATGCTGATCACTGGCGGTCTCACCGATCCGCGTGTCACCTATTGGGAGCCGGCAAAGTGGGCGGCGAAACTGCGCGCAACGAAGACCGACAACAACCTCCTGCTGCTGAAGATCAACATGGGCGCCGGACACGGCGGCAAGTCGGGGCGCTGGGAGGGGCTGCACGAGGTTGCGGAGACCTACGCCTTCATGCTCACGCAGACGGGAAACGCTTGAGCCGCCCAGTCTTCGAGATGACTTTGACGGCGGGGCCGGAGCACATCGATGAGCTCGGCCACGTCAACAATGCCGTGTGGGTGCAGTGGATCCAGACCGTCGCGGTCGCGCATTGGGACTCCGTCGCCGACGCAACCCACAAGGACGCCTACTTCTGGGTCGTGGTGCGGCATGAGATCGATTACCTTCGCGCAGCGCACGAGGGCGACCGCGTCACTGCGCGCACCTGGGTCGGCGCGGCACCTAGGGGCGCTCGCTTCGACCGGCACATGGAGTTCGTCCGCCCGGATGGGAAAGTCTGCGTTCGGGCCAACACCCAGTGGGCAATAATCGACAAGGCCGCGGGTCGGCCGATCCGCGCCCCCGCCGAAGTAGTGGCGCCCTTCATGGGCGCGGAGTAACAGCGGCGGCAATGGCCCGTCCGATCCTCTACGATTATTATCGCTCGTCCGCCGCTTATCGCGTTCGGATTGCCCTGAATCTCAAGGGCGTGGACTATGAGACCCGACCGGTGAACCTGCTCGAAAGCGAGCAAAAGTCAGCCGAGTATCGCGCGCTCAATCCGCAGGGTTTCGTGCCGATGCTGGAGATCGACGGGCATCGCCTGACGCAAAGCGTTGCTATCATCAATTATCTCGACCTTCGCTACGCCATGCAGCCGCTGCTGCCCGCCTCCGCGGCCGAGCGCGCGCACGTGGTTGCGATGGCGATGGCGGTGGCCTGCGATATCCACCCGCTCAACAACCTGCGTGTTCTCAAATATCTCAAGAACGAGCTCGGCCATTCGCAGGAAGAGGTCGATACCTGGTACGCTCACTGGATTAGCCAAGGCCTGCCGGCGCTCGAAGCCATGGCTGCGCCTAAAGCCGGCAAATTCCTGTTCGGCGATGGTCCGACGGGCGCCGACGTTTGCCTGATCCCGCAGCTCTACAATGCGCGTCGGTTCAACGTGCCGCTGGACGGATATCGCACGTTGCTGCGCGCCGAGGAGAATGCGAACAAGCTCGAAGCCTTCTCAGCAGCCCATCCAGACCATCAGCAGGTGCCCGCATGAATCGTGTCGATAGCATCAACCGGGGCGTCGCCGACGCGAAGCCGCTCGATTCAGTTGAGATCCCGTCCCTCGAGGGGAAAGTCAGTGACGAGGAGTGGCAGATCCGCGTGGATCTTGCCGCCGCTTACCGGATGGTGGCTTATTACGGCTGGGACGACTTGATCTTCACGCATTTGTCGGCGCGCATTCCCGGCCCGGAGCACCACTTCCTACTCAACCCATACAACTTGATGTTCGAGGAGGTGACCGCCTCATCGCTGGTGAAGGTCGACGTGCAGGGTAATCCGGTGGAACCGACGCCGTTCATTACGAACCCGGCCGGCTTTACCATTCATTCGGCCATTCACATGGCGCGCGATGACGCACATGCCGTCATGCACCTCCATACTCCTGGGGGGCAGGCGGTGTCGGCGCAAACCGATGGTCTGCTGCCGCTGACGCAGACGGCGATGCTGATCCGCGGCGATGTCAGCTTCCACGAATATGAAGGCGTTGCCGTCGACCTTGGCGAGCGCGATCGGCTCGTTGCTGACCTCGGCGAGAAGAATGCGATGATCCTGCGTAACCACGGCACGCTCGCTGTCGGCAAGAATGTCGGCGAATGCTTCATTCGCCTCTATTATCTGGAGCGCGCGTGCCAGGCACAGATCATGGCGCTGTCCGCCGGCGAAGCCTTGAACAGTCCGCCACAGGGATCACCCGAAGTGACGGCTCAGCAAGGAGCGGTTGGCCTACCGCTCGCGGCGAATTTCCTCGCGTGGCCGGCGCTCAAGCGCAAGGCGTATCGCTTGGATGCGAGTTTCGCTTCGTAAGTCCAATTGGGCCGAAACGGGACAAGTGCCTGCTGTAGCTTGACCCCGAGCGTTCAACCATCATTACCAATGGTGGGCTGGCCTCCTTCGCGGGCATCCTGGTTGGGACGATGTGGAACTTCGCGGCATCCTCGCTGCTGGTCTGGAACCGCCGCCGCCTATAGAACCGGGCGGCGGAGGGACAATGAAGAAAGCGGCCAACGTCAGCGACTATCGCGCGCTTGCCAAGGCGCGGCTGCCCCACTTCCTGTTCGAATATCTCGACGGCGGCTCGTACGACGAAGTGACGCTCAGGCGGAACGTCGAGGATCTGCAGTCGATTGCTCTTCGGCAGCGCTTCCTCGGCGACGTCTCCAACATCGACCCGTCTACCGAGTTGTTCGGGCGTCGGTGGGCCATGCCCGTCGGGTTGGGGCCTGTTGGACTGTCCGGACTTTATGTTCGGCGGGGCGAGGTTCAGGCGGCGCGAGCCGCGGCAGCCGCAGATGTCCCATTCGTCCTCTCCACGGTTAGCGCTTGTTCGCTTCGGGAAGTCGCGGCGTCGGGGCACGTCCCCTGGTATCAGCTCTACTTCGTTAAGGATCGCGGCTTCGTCCGCGAGATGATCGGGCGCGCGAAGCAGGAGCAATGCGCGGCTCTCTTCCTGACCGTGGATCTAGCAGTGCCAGGGTCGCGCTATCGCGATGCTCGCGCATCGGGCGGTGGTCTCAAGCGTTGGATGCAATTGCTGGCCCGGCCCGACTGGCTTTGGGATGTCGGCATCTGCGGGCGGCCTCATAGCCTCGGAAATCTAGAGAATATCGTGGGCAAGGACGCGCCGCTGAGCGATTTCCAGGCTTGGATCCACCACAACTTCGACCCGAGCGTCAGTTGGAAGGATGTCGAGTGGGTGCGCGAGCAATGGAGCGGGCCGTTGGTCATCAAGGGCATCCTCGATCCCGATGACGCGCGAGAAGCGCTGGCCAACGGCGCGGATGGCATCGTCGTTTCGAACCACGGCGGACGGCAACTCGATGGCGTGATGTCGAGCGCTCGCGCCCTGCCCCGTGTAGCCGACGCCGTTGCAGGAGGAATGTCGGTGCTTGCCGACGGCGGCGTTCGGTCAGGTCTGGATGTAGTGCGAATGTTGGCGCTCGGGGCGGACTTCGTATTGCTGGGTCGCGCCTGGGCTTATGCATTGGCGGGTAGAGGTGGCGCGGGTGTGGCGCATACGCTCAAGCTCATCGACGCCGAGATGCGCGTGGCGATGGCACTTACCGGCCGCACCACGATCAATGATCTGAACGAAGACGTGCTAGAGCGAAGCGGCAATCAGGCGGCGCTCTGAGCAGTGTCTCCCATGCCGTCTTTTTTGTCGGTGAACAGTTTGTCCACGTCATGCGCAGACATTGGCTCCGCGAACAGGAAGCCTTGCACCGATGAACATCCGTGTGAGCGCAGCTCCATCAGCTGCTCGGTTTCCTCGACACCCTCTGCGGTCGTCTCGATATTGAGTGCATGCGCGAGTTCGGTGATCGCGCGGACGATGGCGCTGGCGCCGTCACGGGTCAGCAGGTTTTGAATGAAGCTGCGGTCGATCTTGAGCTTGTCGAACGGGAAGCTCTGCAAATAGCTCAGCGACGAATAGCCAGTTCCGAAATCGTCGAGCGCGATGCGTACGCCGAGCGCGCGCAGGGAGTGCAGGAGCTTCAATGTCGTCTCGCCCCCATCGAGGAAAATGGATTCGGTGATCTCCACCTCGAGTCGCGATGGTGAGAGGCGCGAGGCAGCAAGCGCGCCGAGGATCGTCTCGTGCAGCGAGCCGCGATGGAACTGCACCGCCGACACGTTGACCGCAACGCGAACATGTTCAGGCCAATGTGCCGCCTGCTCGCAGGCTTCGCGGACGACCCAGGCTCCGATAGGAACGATCAGGCCCGTATCCTCGGCGATCGGCACGAACTCAGCCGGCGACACGACACCACGCTTCGGGTGGTTCCAGCGGATCAGGGCCTCGAAGGAGCAGATCTTGTTGTGTTCGAGATCAAACAGCGGCTGATAAACAAGCTCGAATTCGCCGCGCTCAATGGCGAGCCTCAGATCCGTCTCGATCTGCCGCCTCTGCTGCGCCCGCTCGTTGAGGCTCTCTTCGAAGAACGCAAAGGTTCCGCGACCGGCTTCCTTCGCGCGATAGAGCGCGAGATCGGCATTCCTCAACAGCGTCTCACCGCCCTCGCCGTCTTCCGGCGCGATCGCGATCCCGATGCTGGTGGAAGGCAGGCACTCGTTTCCGTCGATCACGAGCGGCCGGCTCATTTCACGCAGGATGTCACGGGCAAGGCGGTCGATCGCGTCGCGGTCGTCGCCGACAGTCTGGAGGACCACGAACTCGTCGCCCCCAAGCCGCGCCACGAAATGGCCGCGGGCGGCCTGACTTACCCGCTGCCCGGCTTCGACGAGCAGTGCGTCGCCAGCTGGGTGGCCGAGCGTGTCGTTGATAACCTTGAACTGGTCGAGGTCGAGGCAGTGAAGCGCGAACAGGCCGCCACTCGCCTCCGCGGCTCGGAATAGATGCTCGAGCTGCTGCTGAAACATCGTGCGGTTGGGCAACCCAGTTAGCACGTCATTGAAAGCGAGTTGGGTGATCCGCTGCTCGCGCTCGGCGATCTTGCCGACCATTTCATTGAAGCTGTTGGCGAGCCGAGCGAGCTCGTCGGTGCCGCGCACCGAAACCTGCACATGCTCACCGGAAGCAAGGCGCCCGGCAGCGTCGTCGAGGCGGGCGAGCGGCTGCGTGATCCGCGCCGCCGCCTTCCATGTGGCGAGAGCCACCAGCACGAGGCCCAATAACGTGAGGACGGCCAGCGCGAGTTGCAGCTTGCGGGCGTCCGCGAGCGCCTCGGCCTTGGGATAGGCCAGCAGCAGGATTGCGCGCTCGCCGTCGCCGAACGCCGGAAGGGGCTTGGCCAGCGCAATCGAGGTCTGGTCGCCGACGGTCATGTTGAAGGCAGCGCTGCTGCCAACATGATCCTGCGCGAGACGAGCCGATTCTGAGCTCAGGGCCAGCATGCTGCCTGACGATTCTGCCCAACGGCCATCGCTTCGCGCGAGGACGGCGGCGTGGAGGGGGATGGCCGAAAGCCGTTCAAGCGCGCGCATTTCGCGCTGATCGAGGTCGGCGGCGAACACCACCCAGCCGAGGAGTGTCGGTGCCATGATCGGCGCTGCCACCAGCTGTCGCGGCTTTCCGCCGAGTACCGAGACGCCGGTCAGTCGCCCTGCATCGAGCGGCTGCCACAGCGCTGAAGCGCGCTGCTTCTCGATAGACGGATCTACCGTCGAAACCCTGCCGTCGGCGGTGACGATGAAAGCTGTTCGCACATGGAGCCGCTCGGCGGCATTGCCGAGCGCCGACTGTACCGTCGCTTGATCGGCGGTTGCGACGGCGGCGCGGAAACCGAAGTCGCGCGCCAGCAACTGCGCCGCATTCTGGAGTTCGTGCGCCCTTGCCTGCCACAGACGATCATAGACTGCGCCGCTGGACTGGAGCTGGCCTTCGACTTCGCGCGACGCCGATCCAGCAATGAAGGTCGACAGGGCGGCCGAAACGACCAGCATTGCCGCGCCGAACAGCACGGCAAACTGGACCGTCAGGCGTGCGCTGAGTGACCGGAACGGCCGCATCGCGTCAGTAGTCCGCCATCGGCATTGAGGGCGGCGGCCGAAGCCGGACCGAGAACGAAGCCAGCCGCTGTCCTGGGTTGACGACTTGCTGCACCACGCCTCCCGGAACTCGAGCGTAGGGATGCCAAACGGTGAGGCGGCCCGCAGCATTGGGAGCGTCTCCAAATACCGCGATACCTTGCGCGTTGGTCCGTGCCGTCCAAGCGCTGTCGGTTACAACGATGAATGCGCTCATTCCGTCATGGATGTTGCACCCGAGCGCGACGACGCCCGGTTTGTCGAAATGGATCGTTCGCGACTGGTCCTTGGCAAACAGCTTCAGCTCGAAGCGCTTTGCGGCCGAGAAGGAATAGACGTGGTGCTTGGTCGGATCGAGGTTCGGAAAGCTGATGTCGGCACCCACTGGAACGACCGTCAGGAAAGGATGGAACTGCAAGTCCTTCTGCGAGACTGCATAGTGCCCACCGCCATGCGCGGGGCGCGCCGCAGCGCCTGCAGGATAAAGGGTGACCACGGCATCGCGAACGGGCTTCCCCGCTGCATCGACCACGCGCACGCTAAGAGGCCCAGCTACAAGGGGGGGGGCTGCGCTGGCGAGCGCCAGCACAAGAAACAGCTTTCGATACATCCGTTAAGATTAACGGCGAACGGTAAACGTGGCCGCTGTGAAAGTGGTTACCAGTGCATTCGCAATTGCGCTTGCAATTGGGTCTGCCGCTGCCGCGGCTTGAGGCCGAGCTCCTCGAGCTGCTCGCCCTTGCTCGACACGTGGAGGAGTTCGAGGAATCCGGTAAAGGGGCCGAGCTCGCAGTGGGCAGCCACCATGGCAGACCAGCCCGTCTCGTCATATTCGTCAGAGACCAGGCTGCCGCGATTGCGCGTGTCAAAAGCTTCGGCACGTGCGGCAACTCCGACGGCGCCGAACGGGCGAACCAGCATCACGTATGCCGCGCGGAAACGGTTATCGACCCAGCGCCGTCCCGTCTCGGGGTAGCCCATTCTGGTGCGACCCTCCATCGCCTGCGCCTTCAGCTCCGTTCCGCCGCCAAGCTCCGACGCGAGACCGACGTCGTTGAACTTGGTGCGCCACCCCCATTCGAGGTCAGCATTCACCGCTTCCGGATCCGCGCGATTGTCGTAGCGGAACAGCTCGACGCGGAGCGGCACTGGCGGCTGCCAGGCAATCTTGACGTAATAGCCGGGCCGGTGCGCGAAGCCGTCGTGCAAGTCGATCAGCGGGTGTGTGAACGGCGCCTGATATTCGCTGATCTCGCCATCGAGCGGAGGCAACGGCTGACGGTTGAAAGCGAGTGTCGCGCGATCGTGAAGCGCCCAGCCGCGAAATGTCAGCAATGTGCCCGATGTGTCGTTCGCGGCCATGACCGCAGCAGTGACGTGGATCTTATTCTGGCCGAGGGTCGCCGCGACGGTGCCCTCGGCGGCAACCGGACGGACTTCCTCGCCTATCCAGCTGTTGATTGCCGACGGCGTGATCGAATCCTTCACGTGCCAGTCGGCGCCTTCATGTTCGAGACTGACCGGCGGCCACATCAGGCCAATGCGGCTGGAGAAGGCGACATTGCTACCGCGCATGGGCCGAAAGCTGATGTAAGCCTGGCTCAGCCCGGCGTCCGTACGCTCGCCGCCCTGAACCGACCCGACGACCGTTGCCGAAAGCGACCATGTGAATTGCGGCTGCCAGACGAGGTTGACGTTGCCCATTTGAGCGCGCGCACGGAAGTCGTCCCCGGCACCGCTG
>Ga0308174_10000449_pt1 | contig 17108 bp, 12 predicted proteins | sample PhyPR2_FD_203894 | JGI IMG/M metagenome (GOLD analysis project Ga0308174, IMG submission 203894) | Soil microbial communities from UC Gill Tract Community Farm, Albany, California, United States - DLSLS.P.R2 | ecosystem: Environmental > Terrestrial > Soil > Agricultural land | place: USA...
TATGGTATAAAGATCAGACCAATAAGTCAATGGCACCGGAGAGGAGTGGAGTCGCGCTCGGTAGCAAGCACTCTGAATGCGAGTCGCTCTTGTCGCCGGTGATACCGTAGACTTGCTGGGCTTGCCTCCCAGCTACACAGCAATAGCCAAACTAAGGGGCATGGAAGCCGGCCCGAAGTGGAATTGGATAACGGTCACGTCCGGCTTGGAATTTCAAAAATCGACGAAGCCAAAGTTAAAGGAGATCCATGACTGGCGCTAGCTTACAGACAAACGAACTTACGGTTACCGCTCCGATTCCGGCTGAGCACGAGCAGATCCTAAGTCGGGATGCGCTCACCTTTCTTGTTGCACTCCATCGACAGTTCAATCCACAGAGGCTAGCGCTACTGGAGCAGCGCGCCCAGCGCCAGGAAACTATCGATGCTGGAGCACTCCCCGATTTCCTGCCAGAGACGGCGGACGTTCGGGCGGGTACGTGGACCGTGGCTCCGATTCCTGCCGACTTAGCGGACCGGCGGGTAGAGATCACCGGGCCTGTCGATCGGAAGATGATCATCAACGCTCTGAATTCCGGTGCGAACGTTTTCATGGCCGATCTGGAGGACTCAAATTCGCCTACCTGGCTCAATAACCTTGCTGGCCAGACAAATCTGCGGGATGCGGTGCGCGAAACCATTCAGTTTGTCAGCCCGGAAGGCAAGCAATACGCGCTTGAGCAGAATCCCGCAGTGTTATTTGTTCGTCCGCGGGGATGGCACCTGACAGAGAAGCACGTTTTCATCGACGGTCAACCAGCCTCGGGCTCTCTCTTCGATTTTGGCCTTTTTTTCTTTCACAACGCAGCGGCGCTGCTCGCCAAAGGATCCGGACCTTATTTTTACCTTCCAAAACTTCAAAGCCACTTAGAAGCACGCCTGTGGAACGACGTGTTTTTATTCGCGCAGGAGTATATCGGCATTCCCAGGGGAAGCATTCGCGCTACGGTTCTGATAGAGACAATACTCGCCGCGTTTGAAATGGACGAGATCCTGTATGAGCTTCGCGAGCATTCGGCCGGCTTGAACTGCGGGCGGTGGGACTACATCTTCAGCTTCATTAAAGTCTTTCGAAATCACCCTCAATTTCAGGTACCCGACCGTGCCCAGGTAACGATGGAGCGCCACTTTCTGAAATCCTATGTGGACCTACTGATCAAGACTTGCCATAGGCGCGGTATTCATGCGATGGGCGGCATGGCCGCGCAGATTCCGATCAAGGGAGACCCGGCTGCGAACGAAGCCGCACTAGACAAAGTTCGACGTGACAAACTACGCGAGGCCACTGCTGGTCACGACGGCACATGGGTGGCTCACCCGGGACTGGTTGCTGTGGCCAAAGAAGTCTTCGACGCGCACATGAAGACTCCGAATCAGATCTATGTAAAGCGGGAAGACGTCCATGTGACCGCGGCCGACTTGCTGGCGGTACCCACCGGTAAAATCACCGAGGATGGGTTGCGGCTAAACATCGACGTCGGCATTCAATATCTCGAATCCTGGCTGCGCGGATCGGGTTGCGTACCGATTTACAACCTAATGGAGGATGCCGCCACAGCGGAGATTTCGAGAACGCAGGTTTGGCAATGGCTGCACCATGGAGCCACGCTCGACGATGGACGTAAGGTGACTCCGGCACTGGTTCGAGAAACAATCGCTTCGGAACTGGAACATATTCGAAGCACGGTGGGAGCACAACAATATGAGAGCGGTAAATTTGCAGTGGCAGCGGAAATGTTTGAACGAATGCTGATAAGTGAACGGCTTGAAGATTTCTTGACGCTGGAAGCCTATCAGCTGATCTAAGGGGGTAATTTTGAACCTCTTCAAGAAGAAATCCGGTCAGACACCTGGAGCCGACGCGGGCGCTGCATCGACATGGTGCCCAGGCATTTTGGAGGAGTTTCGCTCGATCGCCGGCGAATCCAGCGTGCTGACCGAATCGGAAGACTTGCGCACCTATGAGTGCGATGGCCTAACCAACTTCCGTGTTGTGCCGCGAGCCGTTTTGCTTCCGACCTCCGTGGCTCAAGTGCAGGCTATCGTTCGAGTCTGCCACCGGGAACGCATTCCATTCGTGGCACGCGGCTCGGGCACTGGACTAAGCGGAGGAGCGCTTCCACTCACGAATGGGGTGGTGATCAGTCTAGCGCGCATGAACCGTATTCTGGAAATCGATTTTGAAAACGGCCGGGTAGCAGTTGAGCCGGGCGTTATCAATCTTGACGTCACCGGCCGCGTCAGTACTCATGATTTTTTCTTTGCGCCCGATCCGTCTTCGCAGTCCGTGTGCAGCATCGGCGGCAATGTTGCCGAAAACTCCGGAGGCGCCCATTGCTTGAAATACGGTTTCACTACCACGCACGTGCTCGGGCTCGAGGTCGTGCTGCCGGATGGAACGCTGGTCAATTTGGGCCGTAAGACACTCGATGCTCCCGGCTACGATTTGGCCGGCGTGTTTGTCGGATCGGAAGGCACCTTAGGCATAGCAACAAAAGTAATTCTGCGTGTTGTAAAACGGCCAGAGTGCATTCAAACTCTGCTCGCAGCGTTCGGGGGAACGAACGACGCCGGCTCAGCAGTGAGTGAGATTATTGCGGCTGGCATATTGCCGGCGGCGATTGAAATGATGGATGCGCTCGCGATTGAAGCTTCCGAGGCAGCAGTGCATGCGAATTATCCTAGATGTGGCGCGCTGCTTCTGGTGGAGCTTGATGGCCCAACGCCGGAAGTGGAGGTTCAGGCAGAAGAGGTTTCTTCAATTTGCCGGACCAATGGAGCCACTGAGATACGGATAGCGCAGTCAGTGGAAGAACGCGTCATTGTGTGGAAGGGGCGGAAAGCGGCCTTCGCGGCTATGGGCAGAATTTCTCCCAATTACATCGTGCAGGACGGTGTGATCCCTCGGACCGCTCTACCGAAGGTGATGGAAGAGATCCAGCGACTGGCGTCCGAGGCAGCATTGCGTGTAGCCAATGTCTTTCATGCCGGTGACGGAAACCTGCATCCTCTCGTGCTCTACGACCGGCGCGTTCCCGGACAAGAGCAGCTAGCCGAAGCGCTGTCCCTGCGCATCCTGGAGCTCTGTATTGAAAATGGGGGATCCATTACCGGCGAGCACGGTGTGGGTGAAGAGAAGAAGCTGATGATGGGCAAGATGTTCAGTGAACCGGACCTGCAAACGATGCAGCGCGTCCGGTGTGCTTTCGATCCGCTACAACTATCGAATCCCACCAAGGTGTTTCCGCGGCCCCGGCTGTGCGGTGACAAGCCTGGTGAATTCGTGCTCCATCCACTTGAAGAGGCCGGCGTCGCGGAGCGATTCTGAGTGTCATTGAACGTGTCACCTCCGGCAAAACCCGCCTGCTCTCGCATTCAAGGCGATTTGCAACGTATCGTTGGTACCAGATACGTTAGCTCCGGCATCGGGTCGGGGGCGGAGGGCGGCCCCGTGCCCGTATGTGTCGAACCGGGTAGTGAGACCGAAATGGCGGCTGTTCTTGCCTATGCAAATGAAAATGGGCTGCAAGTAGCGCCGCGCGGAGGGGGCACCAAGATATCCTGGGGCAATTCGCCCCGAAAGATCGACTTAATTCTCTCAACGCTGCGCCTGAACCGAATCGTCGAATATGGCTGGGCAGATTTGACGGCGACGGTGGAGGCCGGGTGCACTGTGGCGGCACTACAACAAGTGCTCGCGGAACATGGACAGCGAGTGGCCGTTGACCCGCTATGGCCAGAACGGGCAACGGTTGGCGGCGTGCTTTCCACCAACGATAGCGGCGCGCTCAGGCTCGGCTTCGGCGGGCTGAGGGATTTAATTATCGGTGCGACGATCTGCCTTCCAGACGGCACGCTTGCACGGAGTGGGGGGAAAGTCGTCAAGAACGTTGCCGGGTACGACCTGCCGAAACTTGTTACGGGCGCTCTTGGAACGCTCGGTGTTATCACACGTGCCGCGTTTCGATTGCACCCCCAACCGAAGGGTACGAAAACTCTCTCCATTTCTCTTGGAACATTCGAGGCAATCCGGCGGCTGCTCCAGACCGTGCAGGATTCGAAGCTGACCCCGGCTGCTTTGCAGATTCGACTTGCATCGGACTCTCCTTTACAAGCAGAAATTCTGTTTGAGGGAAGCGGCGCCGGCGTAAGCTACCAATCGGAACGGCTTTGTGCGTTGATGGGCGATGCGCCAATTCGAGAGCAGCCGTCTTCGGTCTGGAACAGCCGGGAAGAACTGTGGGCGCATCCCGGAGACTACGCGATTGCGAAGCTTAGCGTCTTGCCGTCCGAAATCACGAAAACATCGTTAGCGGTGGAAAGCAATGTGGGCGAGGCAATGCGATGGCAACTCTTGTGGTACGCCACGGGAATCGGATGGCTACGGATTGACGGCCCATCGGCGCAAGTACAAGCCGCACTCCGCAACCTACGGATGATAGCCGAGGAGCAGGACGGATCGCTGGTCATTGCTCGGCAGCCTGCTGGGTCATCGCTGGATGCGTGGGGCGAGATCGGAGCTGCGGGAGATGTGATGCGAGCGGTGAAGAACCAATTTGACCCAAAAGGGACGTTAAATGCCGGGCGCTTTGCTGCCGGTATTTAGAATTCGATTGTTTTATGCCGTCAACCAGTGAACTAACGCAAATCTCTCCGAGTGCTTTCGACGAGCATCACCCTCCATCCGCGGCAATCATCGACACATGTGTACATTGCGGATTTTGTCTTCAGGCATGTCCCACGTACGTCCTTTGGGGCCAAGAGATGGATTCTCCGCGCGGCCGCATTTACCTGATGAAGACGGCAGCCGAGGGAGCGACAGCGATCAATTCACAGTGGGTAAAGCATTTCGATACTTGTTTGGGGTGTATGTCGTGTTCTACGGCTTGTCCTTCCGGTGTCGACTATGGGCAACTGATTGAAGCGACCCGAGCACAAATCGAACGGCAATACCGAAGATCGTGGCCGGAACGACTTTACCGGCAGTTTCTATTTAAGGTATTCACAAGTCCGAAACTTTTGTCCTGGCTTCGCGGGCCGTTACTTGCATATCAGAAGTCAGGGTTACGCGCGCTTCTTCATCGAGTGGGATTGCTGAGGCTTCTTCCGCGCCGCTTACAGGCCATGGAGAGCCTAATGCCTAATGTTGCCGTGCGCCGGGAAGCGACCGACGCGAAATCGGTCCGCCGTCCTGCCCGGGCGCGCGTAGGAATGATCCTCGGCTGCGTCCAACGTGAATTTCTTCCCGAGATAAATGCAGCAACCGTCCGGGTACTTACGGCGGAAGGATTCGACGTGATCGCACCAGAGGAGCAAGGGTGCTGCGGAGCTCTTCTGTTACATGCAGGCGAGGAAAACAAGGCGCTCATCTTTGCACGGCGCATGATCGACCTATTTGAGCGTGCTGAAGTGGACACGATTGTCGTGAACGCCGGCGGTTGTGGCTCGTCCCTCAAAGAATATGGTCACTTGCTTCGGGACGATCCCGAATACGCCTTGCGGGCGCAACGCTTCTCCGCGAAATGCGAGGACATCAGCGAGTTTCTAGCGCGGATTGAGCCACAAGCCGTTCGTCATTCTCTGCCTTCGAGAGTGGCGTACCACGACTCTTGCCATCTACAGCACGCACAAAAAGTCCGAAGTCAACCTCGAGCGCTACTGTCACAAGTCCCGGCACTACAGCTTCTGGAGGTTCCAGAGGCGTCCATCTGTTGTGGTTCTGCCGGTATCTATAACTTGGTGCAACCTACAACCGCCGACGCCCTCGGTGACCGCAAAGCTCAACTGATTACTCCGCTTGGTGCCGACCTCGTCGCCACCGGTAACCCTGGCTGTATTTTGCAATTGCGATCAGCCCTGGCACGAAGCGGGCGAGAAGTTCCGGTCCTTCATACGATTCAGTTGCTGGACGCCTCCATCAGGGGATTGACTTACTGAGAGCTTCGCAGTCACGGAGTCGAATTCCCGGCTCGCAGCGGCAGACCCGATCTACTGTAATTCGAATGCACCAGGATTTATTTGCTCTCAACCATCGAAGTGCATGCCCGAGCGGCACAGGGTGAGTGACACGTGATGTTCCCCGAACCTACGCTCTACTCCACGCGCAGCGGCTTCTTCAACCAGGCGATCATTTCGGGTTTCCAGTGTTCCTCCGCAAAAATTCCAACGTGGAACTCATGCGACGTTTTCCCATTGGTACTCGTAATGCAAACCGCCGAGAATCGGTTTGGCAATCACGCGTGAAGCGCGGCAGGTCTGACCTGGTTGCGGGCGACCAGTATTGTAATGGCGAACCCACTCACGAAGGGTTCTCTGCACATGATGCGTTCAGGGGGATGAGATAGTCCGGGCATTCGCGACGTATGCTTTCAATCACCTGTTCGCCATGAGCATTGGCCGTCGGCATACGAACAGCCGATCGCATGACGTGGATGCCCCAGCTCTCGATGGTTTCATCCAAGCTGGCCGAGAACGTCTTGTGTCAATCGTGCAGCAGAAACTGGTAATCCTGATTGCCCGGAAGGGCTTCCCGCACCTGCTGCAGAGTCCACTCAGACGTCGGGTGTTCGGTGACATTGAAGTGAAGCAAACGTCTCGATCCGATCTCAAGGGCAACGAATAGATAACGGATGCGGAAGCCTACGGTCACCGCGACGAAGAAGTCGCAGGCGACCATCCCCGGGTGCCTGGTTCCGGAGGAAGGTTGACCAGCGCTTATCCTTCCTGCCACGGCGGGGCGGCGGTCGCCCCATCTATTTTCTGACTGTGCGTGGGGAGAGCCGGACCTGGAGCTTGAGCCAAAGTTCCTCGGCAATCCGCTGTTCGCCCCAAGTCAGATTCTCGATTGCCATTCGCCGAATCAAGCGTCTTACATGGGCCGATGCGGGTGGGCGCCCGACCAGTCTCGATTTCCAACGCCAGAATCTGCGGAATTCAGCCTGAGGCCAGCCGATCAACGTCGCTGGTTTCACAATCACCAAAGCGCTGCGCCAGTTGAAGAGGCGAGCGAGTTTCGAAATACGAAGCGATCGGCAGCTGTCGTTGGCGCAGCTTTCTTCTCGCACTCCTGGAATAAGGTCAGTTGCTTACGTAAGAACAGGTTCTCCGCAATCAAAGCGGTTCGACTACGCAAGACCACGGCGCAGAAGCGGGCGCAGTCGGAAACAGTGGTTTGTAACGTGACACTCAGCTTCGAGAGCCGTCGGAAGACGCTCAGCATTGGGCAATCGTCTCACGGCCATTCACCTGATTCGACTACCTGATCACATTTTTGCGGACCACAGCCCTCAATCACATCCAATGGGCGGCGATTGACACGACCTTTGTTCCGGCTGACGATGTGGCGGGGCAGTGGTGCTAGAAATGACAGCGCGTTCAGAATGCATGTAATAGCAGGCTATGTTCGGTGGTTTACGCAAAGAGATCTGGCCCACCATGGTAATTGCGCGCGCGTCGTTGCTGTGACCACTAATTCCAATCTCTACTTCCGACATCCTCTTGTCCGCTGAACGTTTCCCGTTTTCAAAGCTGGTGAGAGTCTTACGGATAGAGTAAGCGAAACTTCCTGATCGTGTCGGTGGCTAGTCCCATCTCAGACGTGCGCCACACCGTTGCTATCGGAACGAATTCACAGCGGCAGTATCTCTTCCCGCGTGGTGTCGAAATCGATTCGGCGCCGTTGTTCATAAGAAATATTTCCCAAGTGAGAAGCTTGTGCCGAGCGATGGCCAATCAGGACATCTCCGTTCGGGCGTTGCCGGGTCTTGACGCACTCCAGGAAATTGTTCACGTGGTCTTGCGTGAGCGAGTCCCGAATACCTTGGAGGACTTCTGCTTTAACCACCTCCGCGGGCTCTTGCGCATGTACAGGATAGTACTCGTATCGTGACCGATCAATCCACAGACGCCCTTCGGTACCGCAAACTTCTATCGCTTCTCCAGTGATGCCGGGCACTAGTGTTGCTTCGAAGGTAGCCGTGAACTCTCCGGGGCCTGGATATTGAAGCAGTACGTTGATGGTGTCCGGCGCCGTGCGACCGTCCCTGTAATGGTAAATTCCGCCGGCCGCGGAGGCTGAAAAGGGAATATCTTTTCCGGTGAACATGTGCACCACGTCAATCCAATGAGTGAAGAGATCAGTCACCTGACCGCCTCCATAATCGAGATAGGCACGCCAGTTGTAGTATTGCTGCGGGTCGTAGTCGCGCCACGCGATCGGTTCAACGAACCGCATCCAGTCCAGGCCCGCGGGTTTGGTCTGGAGTTCGGGAGGAGCCTTCCTCAGGTGCCAGCTGTTGCCATACCACCAAGTACGCGCCAGCGTGATGCTGCCCAGTTTGCCTGAATCGAAGTACTTCTCCTTAGCCTGACGATAATGCTTTGCCGACCGCTGTTGCATGCCGACCTGGCAGACACGATTGTTCTCGCGCGCCGCCTTGACTATGGGCATGCCTTCTTCAATAGACCGGGTCAAGGGCTTTTCAACGTAAACGTCCTTGCCCGCGTTCAGTGCAGCGATCGCGATCCGTGAATGCCAGTGATCCGGCGTTGCGATCAGCACGGCATCGATGCCCGGAAGCGCAAGAAGCTCACGGTGATCGCGGAATTCTTTCGCATCAGCAGCTTTTTGCTTGGCTTGTTGGATGTGCTCGGTATAAATATCGCAGACGGCGTTCACCTGAACGGCTGGGTTGTTCAGGAAAAGCTCCATATCGTGACGACCGCGATCACCCACCCCGATTACACCGAGGGAAATCTTCTCGTTAGCGCCTAATACGCGTGAATACGACCCTGCGTTCAGCGCCAGAGCACCCGCCGAAAGCGCGCGCGAGGTGGTGCGCAGAAAGTCTCTACGGCTGTTTGAGTCCATACTTCAAGTTGTAGCTCATCTGACGGCTGCGATTTCGGCATGCAGCTTCGCCACACTCCACGGTTACCGGTATCCGGATTTTTGTTCTAACCACGTGACTCACGACAAGCTGGTCCAATTCGCGCCGCGTGCAAGGAGCATCCGGTATATAGTGGTTTTCGCTGGACAACTCGAGGAGCTTGTTTCCGGTCCACGTTTGAAGGAATGATCATTTCGACACTTCTGCTCGCTGCGGTCCTCCTCCGCCCGGAAAGCGCGACAGGCCACGACAGAAACACGATCATTGCCGATCTCCGGGACGGCCACTACAGCGAGGCCCGTCAGATTCTTGAGGCAGCGATCAAACAGTCGCCGCAGGATGCGGCACTATGGGCCCTGAACGGCTTCGCCCTTTCGCATGTCGGTCAGCAAAAAGAGGCGCTCGCATCCTATAAGCGGGCTCTTCAACTTTCACCCGATTATCTGCCTGCCCTTCAGGGAGCAGCACAGATCGAATACCAATCCTCGGACCAGAGTGCCGTCCCTTTGCTGCAGAAAATAGTGGCGATCCATCCGGGAGATGAAACAAGCCATGCCATGCTGGCGGCACTCGCCTTCGAACGACGAGACTGCAAGACCGCGGCAGATGAATTCCGGTACAGCCAGACGCTGACGTCATCAAACGTGAGATCACTCGAGGAATACGGCTCCTGCCTGCTGCAACTCGGGGAACTTGATCATGCCGTTAGGATTTTTGAGCGGATCAGCGAGATCCAACCGCAAAGCGAGAAGGCGCGGTATAACGTGGCGGTCGCCCAGGTTATGGCGAAACGCTATGGGGATGCCATTGCAACACTGACACCGCTTGTATCGAAGCGGCCAGACGATGGGGACTTTCTCGATGTCCTGGCCCAAGCCTACGAGGGCCTATTGGACACTCCGAACGCAGTAGCTTCGCTCCGTCAAGCGATAACCAGGCATCCAGATGTGCCGCGGTACTATCTGGATTTTGCGGATATCTGTCTCGCACACGCAGCGTATCAGGTCGGCGTCGACATGCTTAACGCGGGATTGAAACGCCTGCCCGATTCCGCTCCGCTGTACCTGGCGCGAGGAATTCTTTACGTCCAAATGGATGATTACGAACATTCGCGACGAGACTTTCAAAGGGCGGAGCAACTGGATCCGGAGCTTGAATACGGTCATGGGATGCAGGGACTTGCCGACCTGCAGATGAATCACCTTTCGCAAGCTGAAGAGGATGTTCGAAGCCGGTTGAGCAAAGCGCCTAAAAACGCCTTCTTGTGGTACCTGCTCAGCGAGATACTTACGCGTAAAGGCGCGGCCTCGGGAACTCCCCAGTTTCAAGAAGCTGTGAAATCCGCGCAAAGGGCCGTGCAACTGCGACCCGATTTCCCGCTGGCGCGCAACCTTCTGGGACGGCTGTATCTCGACGAGGGCAGGACCGGCGACGCGATCAAGCAAAGCCGCCTGGCATTTGAAGAAGATCCCACCGGCAACACCGGGCAAACGGCGTTGTATCACTTGATCGCGGCGCTGCGGAAGAGCGGCAAGCGGGACGAAATCCCTTCCCTGGCGAAGAAGCTGGCCGATTTGCGCGAGCAGACCCGCGCGAGAGAAACGGCCGAACGCCGGTATGCACTTGTCGAAGTAAGCCCCTCCAAGCCGGATCAGCATTAGCACGTCAGCTTGGCCCAGGGCTAGCAGTGTGCGTCGTGACACGACGTCAGGCACTCCATTTCGCGAGATGCAGAAGTATGATAATCTTCCGAATATTCTCGATTGCCCATGAAGCATGGGATCAAGGATGTGGTTGACGCGATTCGGTCTTTCGGAGCATACGAATTCGCGATCGTTCCAGATCGGACGCCGGTGCCTGTTGTGGGTTCCGGCACCCGAGCAGATCTCATCTGTATCAGCAACAGTAAACATCTTCCACCACAAAGGGTTCAAAGGGTGTCATGACTAACTGGAAATTTGCGAAAAGGATTACAGTTCTCGCTGTCCTGATGTTGGGCCTGCGAGGACAACAGGCGCTTGCTCAATTCTCAAGTGGAATTGAGGGCACTGTTAAAGAATCTTCAGGCGGCGTGGTTGCAGGTGCGACAGTGACCGTCAAGAATACGCAGCTGGGAGTTGACAAAACCGCCACCACGAACGAGAGCGGTTACTTCCGTATCGGGAGTCTCGGGGCGTCGACTTACACGGTGCAGATTCAAATGAGTGGCTTTAATACCTGGCAACAGAATGAGCTTATTCTGCAGGTAGGAGAGACGCGAACCCTTTCGCCCGTACTCCAGGTCGGAACGGTCACGACAAATGTGGAGGTATCCGCCGCCCCGCTAGCGGTGGAGCTGTCATCCGCGGCGACAGGATCAGTCGTTTCCCAAACTGAGGTAGAGCACACGCCGCTACCCGGCCAGAATGTGTTTTCTCTGGCAGCGTTGGCGCCGGGAGTAACTGGAAACGCTGTCACCTCCGGGGACAACTACACGAATGAGTACGCCATCAACATCAATGGTGCGGGGCTACGACAGGAGGAGAATGGATATCAGATAGACGGAGCGTACACAGATACTCCCTCTCGTGGAGGCGGAACCTCCATCTCGCCCAACCCCGAGATCGTGCAGTCCGTTGACATCAGAGCGAACGATTTCGACGCGCAAAAAGGCAGAAACGGAGGGGCGAACGTCGAGATTTTCACGAAGTCAGGTTCCAACCAGACGCACGGAACACTCGATTACTACTTCCTGAACAACACACTCAGTGCGCGGACCGAGTTCGCGAGTTCAGTTCCGCAGTTCACGCGGAACGAGATGGGCGCCACAATAGGCGGCCGAATTATAAAAGACAAGCTCTTCTACTACGGCGGTATTGACGTTCTGCGCTCCAGCACGACGAGTGCTTCCCAGGCGACCGTTGAGACGAAGGATTTAGCCAACTGGGCTCAAGCGAACGTGCCCAACAGTGTAGCCACCCAGGTCCTCAAGACGGCCCCGCCTCTGGCGTATCCGACAACTGGGATCAAGACCGTTAGCCAACTTGCAGCTTCGACTCCGGGGTACTTCGCACTGCCGACAGGTATTCCCGGGAACCTGGATGCTGTGGGCACAGCGAACATCAGTTATTCCGTGCCCAAGAACGGTTATCAGTACAGCATTCGGGGCGATGCCTACCCGACTGATAAAGATCGCCTGTACGCCGAGTTCATGCGGACCTACACCAGTTCGCAGGGCACGACTCCCCGTCCCGCCCTGAATGACGATCATATTGGCAGTTCCGATTTTGCCAACCTCAATTGGACACACACATTTTCTTCAACGCTGTTGAACGAAGCTGGTGCCAATATGATTCGTCCCTACGGAGCCAACCTGGCTGTGAGCACGATGTCCATACCCTACATCAATGTGGTCGGCCTTACAGGGTTCTCCAACTGGGGGCCGGGAAACTTCACTCAAACTACCTTCGGATGGCGAGATATCCTCTCTGACACTGTCAAAACGCACACATTGCGATTCGGTCTTCAAATTAATAACATCCGGGAATACGATTCGCAAAGCGGCGCGGATACACGCCCGACTTTCACGTTTAACAACGTGCTTGATTTTATTCAGGACTCCCCTGCCACGGAATCGGCCACTCCAATCAATCTGCTGACGCACCAGCAGGCTCCCTACTATCGCGCATATCGTGCGCTCTACCTGGGCTTCTTTGCACAAGATGATTGGAAAGTTACGCCAAGGTTCACCCTGAATCTCGGCGTTCGCTACGATATGATGCCCAATTTCTTTTCCATCCTTTCGCCCAAACTGACCAATTTCAACCTTGGGCAGGGCAACTCCTACTTCCAGCAGATCGGCAATGGCTCGACCGGCTTAGCTCCCAGCAATCACGTCTTGGACCATAACCTATGGGGCATAACACCTCGCCTCGGCTTCGCCTGGGATGTCTTCGGAAGCGGCAAAACAGCACTGCGGGGCGGCTTCGGCGTATATTCCAGCGAACCCCCTTATCTGCACATCACGGACATACTGGCGAACAATCTACCGAACATCTATACCCCTTCGCTCAGTGTCTATCAAGGCACAAAGCCGGTATTCCAGCTTTGCTCGCCACCGTCTGGTTACGATGTACCTTGTCCCATTGTGGACACCAGTAATGTCACGCTGAACCCGAGGGGAGGAATCGTCGGAAGTAGAGCGAATCTCGGCGGGTACTCTCCAAATTACAGTTTTACGCAAGTTGATGCATGGTCGCTCAGCTTGGAGCATCAGTTGCGCACGAACCTCGTGTTCCAGCTGAACTACTCTGGGACAGTAGCTCATCATCTGCCGGTATTCAACAACGACATCAACCGTTTTGCAGGCGATTTGATTATCAACCGTGGTGTTCTAACCCGCCTGAATCCTAACTTCGGCACCATCAACTACGGCACATCGAACGGAAATTCTGTCGGCAACTACGGCTCGGCAATGGTGAGATTCATGTCTTCCAAGGGCGTCGCGCTGAAGGGTATCTATACTTTTGGCAAGGCGCTCGACACGTACAGCACGGCCAATTCGCTAAGCGCTGGCGCAATCACGACAACCACGCAAGTAATCAGAAATGGCGATCTGGCCTCTCAGCGGGGCCGGTCTGATTTCGATATCCGGCACCAATTCACGTTGAACGGAGCGTGGACAGCGCCTAGCAGGTATAGCAATGCATTCGCGCGGCACGCGCTAGGCGGCTGGGAATTCGGAGGAATCGTGGTGTTGCAGACCGGTTTGCCCTTCACAGTCTACACGAGCGCACCTTTCTCCCCGATTCTCGGTCCCGGCGGTCAGGTAATCGGGAATGCGGGAGGCGACTACAACGCGGATGGCTACAACTACGATGTTCCGAATGCGCCATCATTCGGCAATCACCTGAGCGGCCAGTCCAAGCAAAACTTCCTGAATGGGCTGTTCCCCGCATCCGCCTTTCCCGCGCCAGCGTTGGGAACGGAAGGAAGTCTCGGTCGCAACACGTTTGACCAGCCCGGATTAAGCAATGTCGACCTGACGGTAACGCGCAGCTTCAATACTAAGTGGTTCTTTAGCGAATCGCTGCACCTGCAGTTACAGGCGGAGGTCTACAACCTGTTCAACCGTGTGAATCTTACCGGAGTGAATTCGGATCTGTCATCCGGGTTGTTCGGTCACGCAACAAACCAACTGCCTGCACGCAGTCTCCAGTTACACGTGCGCGCCAGTTTCTAGCAAGATGAGCTCCGGGAGACGGAATCGTTCCCGGCATCTGTCTCAAATCCCAGCCATTTAGCCGGCGAGTCTAAACTGATTAACCATGGTGAGGAAATGGGGGTAACGGCTGAAAAAACCTCCGCATCAGGCTGGTAGCTGTATCGATGCGCCTGCCGGTACCACCGCAAGTTTCTGAATCAACGTGGCTTCGGAAACCCCGTATGATCCGGATATTCGAACCGAAGCCAATTGATAGCTTTGTCGCTCAACGGGAGATTGCGAGAATCGGACGAATATGCCGAGACTGCTCGATCCCGTTCAGTTCGTGTTGGTCGCCATTGCAGGCTGGATGAACCAAAGTCAGCAGCAGACGATCGAGTACCTGCGAGAGGAAAATCGGGTGCTACGGGAGCAACTCGGGAATCGTCGATTGCGCTTCAATAATGACCAGCGCCGGCGCTTAGCGGTCCGAGCTAAAAGCTTGGGCCGTAAACTGCTGGCCGAAGTGGCCACGCTGGTCACACCGGACACATTGCTGGCCTGGCATCGTAAGCTGATCGCGCAGAAGTATGATGGCCACGCCACGCGCAAACCTGGACGCCCGCGTACTGCTAAAGAACTTGAGAGTTTGGTGGTTCGAATGGCGGAAGAGAATCGCGCGTGGGGTTATCGGCGGATCCAGGGTGCACTCTCCGGTCTGGAACACAAACTAGCTCGCAGCACAGTCGCTGATGTGCTTCACCGACACGGGATTGAGCCGGCGCCCGAGCGCAGCCGGAAAACGACCTGGAAGGAGTTTCTGGAGCGACACTGGGAGCTGATTGTGGCCGCGGATTTCTTCACGGTCGAGGTCTGGACGGCAAAAGGATTGAAGCGCTTGCTCGTTCGGTTCTTTCTTGACCTATAACACGAAAAGTAGAGATCGCCGGCATCGCATCCTGCGCGAATGGATGGGGGATGAGTCAGGTTGCCAGGCGTGTTACGAATGCTGTGGACGGAATTCTGCATGGCAATCCGTATCTGATCCATGATCGCGACCTCTTATACACGGCGGAGTTTCAGGGCATTCTGGCAAGTGTTGGAGTAGCCGCGGTGAGGTTGCCGCCGCAGTCGCCAAACCTGAACGCTTATGCCGAGCGGTTTGTGCGCTCGATCAAAGAGTCGTGTCTGGACCGGCTGGTTGTAATCGGAGAGAACTCGTTGCGCACAGCGGTTCGTGGTTTCGTAGCGCACTATCTCAGCGAGCGCCACCATCAAGGTTTGGGCAACCGGCTGATCCTTCCAAAGACAAGCTCACCGGAGAACAAGGGGAGTATCCAATGTCGTAACCGCTTGGGTGGGATGCTGAAGTATTACTACCGTGCGGCGTGAGCTGATCCCTCTCTTCTTACAATGGAGACTATCAACCGATCCGCGATCGTCGTGAGGCCCGCACAGCCATTCCTCGATTGGCTTCACCGAGTGGATCCGACCAGCGCCCATCTCAACCTTCAAGATCTACAACGCGAGCCAACGATCTATTTGGTAGCGGAATGTGATAGCCAGGAACAGGCGATCGAGTATTTGGGCGAGAGCATCAGGAACCTCTTCGAAGAACAGCTGGACGGGTGGTACCGCGTGCCGGCAGTTTGGCCTCCGAAGCAAGACGCGACCACCTTCCAGAGCTGGTTTGAGGTGAGCTTTCACTCCATGGTTGTGGACCTCTGTGATGACGTGCTGGAGCACGAAGACTTATGAATTCTGGGGATTCGATATCCCCAACTTACGGGCTCGAATTTTCGGACCATACGGGGTACTCGGCTTATGAAGTGTGGAGATTGTGCCGCGCCTATTCTAAGATAAACTCGGTCGGCGACGAAAAATACTCCGTGTACTCAGCATGAATTACACATGCCGCTCGATTTTATAAACTCAACGCGTGCAGGACCTAAAGAATAAAGTTGCCGTGATTACGGGTGCCGCTAGCGGCATAGGAAAAGCAATGGCTCAGCGGTTTGCGGCTGAAGGCATGGCGCTGGTGCTTGCGGATGTTGAGCCAGCGCCGCTCTTGCAGTTTGCCGAAGAGCTGCGTAGCAGGGGAGTGGATGCGATTTCCGAGCGGGTGGATGTGTCAAAGCCAGAGGATCTGGAGCGGCTTGCAACTAAAGCGTATGATGAGTTCGGCGCAGCACACCTACTCTGCAATAACGCCGGCGTGTTCCCGCCTGGTGCGCCGGTCTGGAAAGAATCGGTCGATAGCTGGCATTGGGTGCTCGATGTGAACTTTTTCGGTGTCCTTTATGGCGTGCAGGCCTTTGTACCTCGCATGCTCAGAGCAGGGCACGATGCTCATATCGTCAACACCGCCTCCCTCGCCGGCTTGACGACTCGGCCGCTTATGTCCGCCTACAATGTCTCAAAGCATGCAGTTGTAGCCTTGTCGGAGTGCCTCTACGCAGAGCTGCAGCTCACAACGGAAAACATCCACGTTTCGGTGCTATGTCCGGCCTGGGCAAAAACACGCCTGGCCGAGAGCGCACGCAATAAGCCAGAAGGTGTCGTAGCCGACCCCTCCGCGTCGTTTGGTTTCTATGGCGCGCTGAAGCACGTTGTGGAAGAAGGTACTCGGCCGGAAGAAATTGTGGATGCAATGATAGAAGCCATCCGAAGGAACCAGTTTTGGATACTTACGCACCCGCAGTTCGATGGGGGCATACGCGAACGCTTCGAATCAATGCTCTCACGCACGAATCCACCTGTGCGCGATCTGCGAGCCGAGCGGACCAAGCTCGCTTGAGCGCTCAGTGGGCCCTCGACATCGGAGTACACGCGTCCCCGGTCCCGGGGCGGAGCACCGTGCGCTCCGAAGGCAACGAGAATCTGGGTACTCCTCTTATTAACCATACCCGTATTGAGGCCGCAAATGTTCAGGCAGGCTTTGGGGGAATGTTGCTGAAAGGCCCGCCTCTGTTTGCACGCAAATTGGCTTGTTAGAGTGCA
>Ga0308174_10000450_pt1 | contig 17097 bp, 13 predicted proteins | sample PhyPR2_FD_203894 | JGI IMG/M metagenome (GOLD analysis project Ga0308174, IMG submission 203894) | Soil microbial communities from UC Gill Tract Community Farm, Albany, California, United States - DLSLS.P.R2 | ecosystem: Environmental > Terrestrial > Soil > Agricultural land | place: USA...
CCAGCGGACCGCTGTGCGCCTTGCAGGCGGGTGCGGCTGCCATATCGGCCACGACAGGGCCGGACAGCACCAGGGCTGCGGCGGCGAACCAGGCACGCGTGAGGAAGTCCATGGCGATAGGTCGGCTGGCGTCCGAAAGCCTTACGCAGGCTGCGCCATGCTAGGATCGTTTCGCTGCGCGCCGCGCACGTCTTCCCGGAGTCACCATGGGCATCATGAGCCTCATCTGGATGATCATCGTCGGGTTCGTCGTCGGCGTGCTCGCCCGCTGGTTCTATCCAGGCACCGTCGCACTCGGATTCTGGGCCACGGCGGTCGTGGGCATCGTCGGCTCGCTCATCGGCGGGGTCATCGGCGGCATGCTGTGGAAGTCACGCGATGGCCGGTTCCATCCCGCCGGCTGGATCCTGTCCATCGTCGGTGCGCTGATCGTGCTCTGGGTGTACCTCAACTACTTCGTCAAATAGCGCGGCGCCGGAGCGCGCTGCGCCGCATCAGACGAGATCGCCAGCCGGACCGAGGATCTGCTCGCGCAGCTCGCGATAACGCGGCAGCTGTGGCGGATACACGCAGATGTATTTCACCTGGGCCGCCTGCAGGCACCGCTGCTTGATGATCTCGAGCTTCTGGTCGCGCGGATTGATGACCTGATCGGGCTCCTTCGAGTCGACGATCGCGACGATCGTCATGTCGCGGTCGCACACCACGAACCCGACGTGCTGGTTGGCGATCTTGCGAAAGGCGCGCAGGCGCTCCATGCCCTGCGGACCGATCTTGACCTGCAGTACATCGGCGAGGCGAATGCGCGCGAAGATCTCGTGGCGCGGAAACGCGGCCTTGAGGAGCAGGTAGACGACGCTCTCGGCCTTGGAGAGGAAGCGCGGGCGCAGGAGGTACAGGCCCGGCAGCTCGGCCGAGGACAGCAGGCGGGTCGTCTCGCCTTCGGTCCACTGCGCGACGGTGTTCGGGCCCTCACCGACGCCGCGCGCACCACGCGCCGTGCGGCTGCGCCGGATGAGTCCGCCGATGATGGCCACCAGCAGCAGGGCGATCGCGAGCGCGAACACGACGCCGGACGTCATTCTCCACCTGTCCCCGGCTCATGCCCCACATGCGGCGCGCGCGATGACCTCGGCATAAGCGTTGTTGTTATGCGGCCGGGCTGGCCACGTCTTAGTCTAATGCATTTCGCGCGGTGCGTAGGGTGGTGCCTGCGAAGCCTGGCATCGTGCCATTTCCTCATTCTTGCGCGGCGACTCCCACTGTAGGACGGGCACTGTCACGAAGATTAGCGCCCGACTGCTGACGGCCATAACGGCACCGACGGCACACTCGGGGCCATGAACTCGCAGCCTCGCACGACGTTTTCCCGGTCGCTCCTTCGCCCCGCCCTGCTCGCCGCCCTTTGCCTGGGCGGCGGCATGTCGCTGCTTGCGTTCGCGGACGGTCCCACGCAACCGGATCCTCCGGTGCCGCTGGAGCGCGCCAACCGCGTCATGGCCGTCAGCGCCGAGCGCGACCTCGATTGCCACTGTGCCGTGCTGCGCGCCCGGGACATCGAGAGCCGGGTCGAGGGCCACATCGAGCGGTGGGAAGCACTGTCCCGCGCCGCGCAGTCGCGCAGCACCGCGTCGGGCCACGCTCGCCGGGTGCACATGACGAGCCTCGTGGAGGGAATCGTCGGCTTTCCGGTGCGCCAGTTTCGCCTTGCCGCCGATGAAGACGATGGCGCGGGCAGCGACTGACGCGTAACGCCGTCCAGACGAAAAAAGCCCGGCCGAAGCCGGGCTTTTTTGTGGGCTCGGGGACGACAACCGAGTTACATGTCCATGTCGCCCATGCCGCCCATGCCGCCGCCGCCCATGCCACCGCCCATGCCCTTGTCTTCCTTGGGCAGCTCGGCAACCATGGCATCGGTCGTGAGCATGAGGCTCGCCACCGAAGCAGCGTTCTGCAGCGCGAACCGCGCCACCTTGGTCGGGTCGAGCACGCCCATCTCGACCAGGTCGCCGTACTGGCCGCTGGCGGCGTTGAAGCCGAAGTTGCCCTTGCCTTCGTTGACCTTGTTGAGCACGACGGAGGCTTCCTCGCCGGCGTTGGTCACGATCTGGCGCAGCGGCTCCTCGATCGCACGCAGCACGATCTTGATGCCCGCTTCCTGATCGGGATTGTCGCCCTTGAGGCCCTTCAGGTTATTGCGTGCGCGCACGTACGCGACGCCGCCGCCCGGGACGATGCCTTCCTCGACGGCCGCACGCGTGGCATGCAGCGCGTCTTCGACGCGGGCCTTCTTCTCCTTCATCTCGACTTCGGTGGCCGCGCCGACCTTGATCACCGCCACACCGCCGGCGAGCTTGGCCACGCGCTCCTGCAGCTTTTCCTTGTCGTAGTCGGAGGTGGCTTCCTCGACCTGCTTGCGGATGTTCTTGACGCGCGCCTCGATCGCGGCCTTTTCACCGGCGCCGTCGATGATCGTCGTGTCTTCCTTCGCCGCCTCGACGCGCTTGGCGCGGCCGAGATCCTTCAGCGTGGCGTTCTCGAGCTTGAGCCCGAGCTCCTCGGCGATGACCGTGCCGCCCGTGAGGATCGCGATGTCTTCGAGCATCGCCTTGCGACGATCGCCAAAGCCCGGCGCCTTCACCGCGACGGTCTTCAGGATGCCGCGGATGTTGTTGACCACGAGCGTCGCCAGGGCTTCGCCGTCGACGTCCTCGGCCACGATCACCAGCGGACGGCCGGCCTTCGCGACCTGCTCGAGCAGCGGCAGGAGATCACGGATGTTCGAGATCTTCTTGTCGTGCAGGAGGATGTACGGGTCCTCGAGGACGGCGACCTGCTTGTCGGGATTGTTGATGAAGTACGGGGAGATGTAGCCGCGGTCGAACTGCATGCCTTCGACGAGCTCGAGCTCGTTCTCCAGGCCTTTGCCGTCCTCGACCGTGATGACGCCTTCCTTGCCGACCTTGTCCATCGCTTCGGCGATCGTCGTGCCGATCGACTCGTCCGCGTTCGCGGAGATGGCGCCGACCTGGGCGATTTCCTTGCTGGTCGTGGTGGGCTTGCTGATCTTCTTCAGCTCTTCGACGACGGCGATGACCGCCTTGTCGATGCCGCGCTTCAGGTCCATCGGGTTCATGCCGGCGGCCACGAACTTCATGCCTTCGGCCACGATCGACTGCGCGAGCACGGTGGCGGTGGTGGTGCCGTCACCCGCGACATCGGAGGTCTTGGACGCGACTTCCTTGACCATCTGCGCGCCCATGTTCTCGAACCTGTCCTTGAGCTCGATTTCCTTCGCGACGGACACGCCATCCTTGGTGATGGTCGGGGCACCGAAGCTGCGCTCCAGCACGACGTTGCGGCCCTTGGGGCCGAGCGTCACCTTGACGGCGTTGGACAGAATGTTCACGCCGTTGACCATCTTGTTGCGGACGTTCTCGCCGAAGCGAACGTCTTTGGCTGCCATGATTGATTTCTCCTGAAACGGTTCTGCGAGGCTTACGCGGACTTGGAGACGACGCCGATGACGTCGTCTTCGCGCATGTGGAGGTAGTCGGCGCCGTCCATCTTGAATTCCTGGCCGGAATATTTGCCGAAGAGGATCGTGTCGCCGACCTTCACGCCCATCGCGAGGAGCTTGCCGGAATCGTCGGTCTTGCCCGGACCGGCGGCGATCACCTCGCCTTGCGAGGGCTTCTCGGCTGCGGTGTCGGGGATGACGATGCCGCCCGCCGACTTCCGTTCTTCCTCGAGCCGCTTGACGATGATGCGATCGTGCAGGGGACGAAGCTTCATGTGAGTACTCACTCCTAAAAGGGGTCTTTGAACACGGGAATTTCGCTCACCGTCTGGCGCGGGTCGCCCCGTGGACAAGTCCCCGGGCCCCGACGGTTAGCACTCAACCGATGCGAGTGCTAATAATACGGGGGTCGTTGAACAAATTCAAGAGCAACGAGACCAAGAGGCGCCTACAGCGCCACGCGCCCCTCTGGCATCCGGTGTGCTCAAGCATGCCGTCGGCGCGCAGGCAAGCGATGTTGCGCACCACAATTTGTAACGTTTGACGCTTGCCTCGCGCAGGCAGGTCTCGTACCCTATGACGCAGGCATAAAAGGTCCCAACGATGCTAGCCGCCGCACACGCCGGACACCTTCCCAGCCTGCGCACCATGATTCGCGCGGGCGCCGCCGAGGGCAGCTTCGATCGCGAGCTCGCTGACGATACTGCCGAAGTCACGCTGTTCTTCGCCAACCTTCGGCAGGCGCTGGTCACGGGGTATTTCGTCGAGCAGGACGTTCACGGCAACGGGGTGCCGCGCGCCGCCCCCGGCTACGTGTACTGGCCCGGCGAACGCCGGTCCGAAGATCGCCCGGTGGGTTTCGGGCTGTTCAAGGCCTTCGCCGAGTTCGGCTACGAGCTGTGGCTGACCGGCGTCGACGCGGCCTGGCGCGGGAACGGCCACGGCCGGTCCATGCTCGCGGCGCTTCTGGCCACCCCGGCTGGCCGTCTCGCATGGACCGTCCGGGTGCAGCGGCTGGGCGTCTCCACGCCCGTGATGACGCGCCTGCTCAGCGAGCAGGGCTACGACGTCGCCCGCGAGAGCAAGACGCAGGCTTGGTTCCTGCGGCACGATGCGCCGCCGGCCCTCGTCGAGCGCATGCGCGGCGCGCGTCTCGTCACGCGCGCCACCGCCGACTGATCGCGTCGAAGACCGCGCTTGCCGTCACCGGCTAGCGGGCGGCCGCCACCGGCGTGCGCGGCTCGTTGCTGCCGCCGAGCGCCTTGACGAGATTCACCGCGGCAACGAGCTGCCGGCCCGTGAGCTCGAGCGCCGTGCGCTCGGCGTTGAACGCGACCGCCTGGACGGTGACGACGTTGAGGAACGCCACGAGTCCCGCGCGATATTGATTCGTGGTGAGCGTGACCGATTCACGCGCCGCGCGCAGCGCTTCGGCCTGCACCCGCGCCTCTTCGTCCAGCACGCGCAGCAGCGCGAGGTTGTCCTCGACGTCGCGGAATGCGTCGAGCACCGTCTGGCGATAGTCGGCGACCGTGGCGTCGTAGGCGGCAATCGCTTGTTCCCGCTGCGATTCGCGCAAGCCGGCGTCGAACAGTGGACCGGCGAATGCGGCGCCGAGCGACCACACGCGATTGGGCAGCGAGAACCAGTTCGCCAGGCCGGAGCCCAGGAATCCGCCTGATGCGCTCAGCGTGAGCGTTGGAAAGATGGCAGCAGTTGCAGCGCCGACCTGTGCGTTGGCCGCAGCGACGCGGCGCTCGGCCGCCGCGATGTCGGGGCGCCGCTCGAGCAGCTCGGAAGGCACGCCGGCCGGAATCGCCGGCACGCCGGGCACCCCATCTGCTGGCGCGATGGTCACGTCCGCCGGCGGGCGGCCCGTCAACGCAGCGATCGCGTGCTCGAGCTGTGCGCGCGTCGCCTGGATGTCGACGAGCGACGCACGTGCGCTCAACAGCTGTGCCTCTCCCTGCACCACGTCCACCCGCGCCGCGACGCCGGCGTTGTAGCGGTTCTGCGTGAGCACGAGCGAGCGCTCGTATGCCGCGACCGTCTCTTCGAGCACGCGTCGTGCAGCATCGGCGACGCGCAGCTGCAGGTAGTCGATGGCGAGCTCCGCCTGCAGCGACAGGCGCGTGTTCTCGACGTCGGCCGCCGATGCTTGCGCAGTGTCCTGCGCCGCTTCGACGAGCCGGCGGATGCGGCCCCACAAGTCGAGCTCCCATTGCGCATCGAGTGACGCCGAGTAGGCTGCGGCCGATCCACCGCCGCCCCCACCGCTCGTCCCGCCGCCGCGGCGCGCGCGCGTGGCGTCGACGCTGCCGCCCAGCGTCGGGAACAGTCCGGCGCGCGCGACGCCGACCGCCGCGCGCGCCGCGCGGTAGTTCGCTTCCGCCGAGCGCAGCGTCTGGTTCGCCGCAACGACCTGGGCTTCGAGGTCGTTCAGCACCGGATCCGAGAACGACTCCCACCAGGCGCCACGCGGCGCCGCGTCGGCAGGCGCGGCATCCTTGTGCGGCGGCAGCTCTTTCCATGCCGGAGGAGCCGCTGCATCGGGGCGCGCGTAGTTCGGCCCCATCGTGCATGCACACACGAGCAGCGCGGTGAGCGCCACAACGCAACCGCGCAGGCCGGGTTGCGTGAGCGTGGTGGCGCTCATGCCGTCGCCTCCGCCTGCCCGCGCAGGCCCGCACGCCGGCGCGAACGCCGCAGCGCCCAGAGGCGGAAGCGGTCGAGATAGAGGTACACGACCGGCGTGGTGTAGAGCGTGAGGAGCTGGCTGACCGCCAGGCCGCCGACGATCGAGATGCCGAGCGGCTGGCGCAATTCGGAGCCATCGCCGCCGCCGAGCGCCAGCGGCAGCGCACCGAGCAGGGCGGCCAGCGTCGTCATCATGATCGGACGAAAGCGCAGCGCGCACGCGCGCTCGATCGCCTCCTTCGGCGTCACGTTCTCGTGGCGCTCCACGTCGAGCGCGAAGTCGATCATCATGATCGCGTTCTTCTTCACGATGCCGATGAGCAGGATCACCCCGATCAGCGCGATGAGGCTGAACTCGGTCTTGAACAGCAACAGCGCAAGCAGCGCGCCCACACCCGCGGACGGCAGCGTGGACAGGATGGTGAGCGGATGCACGTAGCTCTCGTACAGAACGCCGAGCACGATGTAGATGGTGAGCAGCGCTGCGAGAATGACGATCGGCTGGCTCTGCACCGACTGCTGGAAGGCGCGGGCGGACCCTGCGAACGTGCCATGCACGTCGCCCGGCACGCCGATGCGCGACATCGCCTGGTCGATGGCCGCCGTGGCCTGCGACAGCGACACGTTCTCCGGCAGGTTGAACGAGATGGTCGACGCGGCGAACTGACCCTGGTGATTGACCGCGAGCGGCGTGTTCGTATAGCCGTAGCGACTGAACGCGGACAGCGGCACTTGCGAGGGCAGCGCGCTCGTCGCCCCGCTCGAATTGGTCACCGAGATGATCGACGTCACGCCCGATGCTGCCGAGCCGTTTGCGCTCGTGCTCGTCCCGCCGCTCGATGTGGTCGACGCCGTCCCAACGCCCGCGCTGCCGCTGCCGCCTGCCGTACCGCCCGATGCACCTGACGAAGCGCTGCCGCTGGCGCCAGCAGCCCCGGGCGCGGCCGCGCCCGGCGACGATCCGGTGGAGCTCGCAGGCACGCTGATGTACACGTCGCTCAACGCCGCGGGGCTTTGCCAGTATTCGGGCGCGGCCTCCATCACCACGCGATACTGGTTGAGCGGGTTGTAGATCGTCGACACCTGCCGTTGCCCGAATGCATCGTTGAGCGTCGTGTCGATCATGCGCGGCGTCACGCCCAGGCGCGCCGCGGCGTCGCGGTCGATGACGAGCGTCGTCTGCAAGCCCTTGTCCTGCTGGTCGGTGTTGACGTCGACCAACTCGGGCAATTCGGACAGCGCCTGGCGGATCTTCGGCTCCCAGGCCCGGAGCTCGTTCAGGTCGTCGGCCTGCAGCGTGTACTGATATTGGGCGTTGGCTTGCCGGCCGCCGATGCGGATGTCCTGCACCGGCACCAGGAACAGGCTCGCACCCGGCTCGTGGGCAAGGCGCGCGCGCAGGCGCCCGATCACCTGGTCTGCCGTGAGCTTGCGCTCGTTGCGTGGCTTCAGCCCGACGAACATCGATCCGGAATTGCGCTGGCCGCCGCCGGTGAACGCGACCACGCTGTCCACTTCCGGCTCGCTCCGCACGATCTCCACGAAGCTCGCGAGCTTCTGCTGCATCGCCTGGAAGGAAATGCCCTGGTCCGCCTGGATGAAGCCGATGAGGCGGCCCGTGTCCTGCTGCGGGAAGAAACCCTTCGGAATGGCGACGTACAGATAGACGTTCAGCGCGACGGTTGCCGCGAGCACGAGCATGACGATCGGCCCGTGACGCAGCGCGACGCCGAGCGAGCGCTGATAACCCCGCGCCAGGGCGGTGAAGCCACGCTCGGACCAGCGATAGAAGCGTCCGCGGCGCTCGGGCGCGATCGGGCGCAACAGCCGGGCGCACATCATCGGGGTGGTCGTCAGCGACACGACGAGCGACACGAGGATGGCAGCCGAGAGCGTCACGGCGAACTCGCGGAACAGCCGCCCCACGATGCCGCCGAGCAGCAGGATCGGGATGAAGACCGCGATGAGCGACAGGCTCATGGAGAGCACGGTGAACCCGACTTCGCGCGCGCCCTTGCGCGCGGCGCTGAGCGGTGAATCGCCCTGCTCGATGTGGCGGGAGGCGTTCTCCAGCACCACGATCGCATCGTCGACCACGAAGCCTGTTGCAACGGTCAACGCCATCAGCGACAGGTTGTCGAGCGAGAAGCCGGCCAGGTACATCACGCCGAAGGTGCCGATGAGCGACACGGGCACCGCCACGCTGGGGATCAGCGCTGCCCGCACATTGCGCAGGAAGGCGAACACGATCACGATCACGAGGCCGAACGCGATGATGAGCGCGCGCTCCACTTCGCGCAGCGACGCGCGGATCGTGGGCGTGCGATCCTGCACGACCTTCATGTCGATCGCGTCGGGAATCGACGCCCGCAGCTGCGGCAGCAGCGCGCGCACGCGATCCACGGTCTCGATGATGTTGGCACCCGGCTGCCGGTTGAGGATCAGCAGCACGGCGGGCTTGCCATCCGCGGAGCCGGCATTGCGGATGTCCTGCACCGAGTCGACGACTTCGCCGAGATCCGACAACCGGACGGGCGCGCCATTGCGCCACGCGACGATGATGGGCGCGTACTCGGCCGCCTTGAACGCCTGGTCGTTGGCGCCGATCTGCCAGCGCCGCGCACCCTCCTCGACCGCGCCTTTCGGGCGATTCGCGTTGGTGCTGGTGATCGCGGTGCGCACGTCCTCGAAGCCGATGCCGTACTTGTTGAGCACGGCGGGATTGAGCTCGACGCGCACCGCGGGCAACGCGCTGCCGGCAACCGTGACCTGGCCGATCCCCGTCACCTGCGAGAGCTTCTGCGCGACGATGGTCGACGCGGCGTCGTACATCTGCGCGCGCGTCAGCGTGTCGGACGTCAGCGCGATCAGCATGATCGGCGCATCGGCCGGGTTGACCTTGCGATAGGTCGGGTTGCTCGGCAGGCCGGTCGGCAGCGTGTTGCGCGCCGCGTTGATCGCGGCCTGCACGTCGCGCGCCGCGCCATCGATGTCGCGGTCCAGCTCGAACTGCAGCGTGATGCGCGTGGACCCCAGCGAGCTCGACGACGTCATCTCGGTGACGCCGGCGATGCGGCCGAGCGCGCGCTCGAGCGGCGTCGCGACCGTGGCGGCCATGGTGTCCGGGCTCGCACCCGGCAGCGATGCCTGCACCGAGATGGTGGGGTAGTCCACCTGCGGAAGCGGCGATACGGGCAGCTGGAAGAACGCGACGATGCCCGCGAGCGCAACGCCAATGGTCAGCAGCGTCGTAGCGACCGGCCGATCGATGAACAGTCCCGACAGGTTCACGGGCGCGCCTCCGGCGGCAGCGCCGCGCCCGCCGCACCGGCCGGTGGCGTCGCCGCCGGGCGCGTGTCGGCGTCGCTGAAGCGGGCCTGGGCGCGCCGGCGCACGCGCGCGCCCAGCCGGTCGAAATACAGGTAGATCACGGGCGTGGTGAACAACGTCAGCACCTGGCTCACGAGCAGCCCGCCGACCATCGTGATGCCGAGCGGATGGCGCAGCTCCGACCCGACGCCCGTGCCCAGCATCAGGGGCAGCGCACCGAGCAGCGCTGCCATGGTCGTCATGAGGATCGGCCGGAAGCGCAGCAGCGCCGCCTGGCGAATCGCCTCGACCGCCGGCTTGCCTTCCTCGCGCTCGGCGTCGAGCGCGAAGTCGATCATCATGATCGCGTTCTTCTTGACGATGCCGATCAGCAGGATGATGCCGATGATCGCGATGATGCCGAGGTCGTTGCCCGAGATGAGCAGCGCGAGCAGCGCGCCGATGCCGGCGGAGGGCAGCGTCGACAGGATCGTGACGGGATGCACATAGCTTTCGTAGAGGACGCCGAGCACGATGTACATCGTCACGATGGCCGCGAGGATCAGCAGCAGGGTGTTGGACAGGGACGCCTCGAACGCCTGGGTCGCGCCCTGGAAGTTCGTGGCGATCGCCGCGGGCACGCCGAGCTCGCGCTCGGCTGCGGTGATGGCCTTGACGGCCGCGCCGAGCGACGCGCCGGGCGCCAGGTTGAAGGACACCGTCGCGGCGGGGAACTGGCCGAGGTGGTTGATGGCGAGCGGCGTATTGCGCTCGATGACGCGGGCGATGGTGTCGAGCGGCACCTGCCGCCCGCCACTGGCCGGAACGTAGAGTCCTGCGAGGGCGGCGGGCCCGCGCTGGAACTCGGGCTTGACCTCCAGCACGACGCGGTACTGGTTGGCCTGCGTGAAGATGGTCGACACCAGGCGCTGCCCGAACGCGTTGTACAGCACGTTGTCGATGGCCGCGGGCGTGATGCCGAGGCGCCCGGCGGTCTCGCGGTCGATGTCCACGTAGGCCTGCAGGCCCTTGTCCTGCAGGTCGCTCGCCACGTCCGTCAGATCGGGCAGCCGCGCAAGCCGCTCCACGATGCGCGGCACCCACTGCGACAGCAGCGCGGGGTCCGCGCTGTCCAGCGTGAACTGGTACTGCGTGCGGCTGACGCGGGTTTCGATCGTGAGGTCCTGCACCGGCTGCATGTACAGCGACACGCCCTCCACGTTCGCGACGCGGCGCTTCAGCCGATTGATCACGCCCACCGCATCCGCGTCACGCTGGGACTTCGGCTTGAGGTTGATCAGCATGCGGCCGCTGTTGAGCGTGGCGTTCTGCCCGTCGACCCCGATGAACGACGTGAGGCTGTCGACCGCCGGATCGCCGAGGATCGCCTGCGCCAGCGCCTGCTGCCGCGCGGCCATGGCCTGGAAGGAGATGGACTCCGGCGCGTCCGAGATCGCCTGGATCACGCCGGTGTCCTGCACGGGGAAGAAGCCCTTCGGCACCAGGACGTAGAGCAGGACGGTGAGCACGAGCGTGCCGATCGCCACGAGCAGCGTCGCGAACTGGCGCTCCAGCACCCAGTCGAGCATCACGCCGTAGCGCGCGATCACGCGCTCGAAGAAGCGGCCGCTCGCCCGCTCGAACCGGTTCTGTCGGGTTTCGGGAACGTGGCGCAGCAGGCGCGCGCACATCATCGGTGTGAGCGTCAGGGATACCGCGGCGGAGATCAGGATCGCCACGGCGAGCGTGATCGCGAACTCGCGGAACAGCCGGCCCACCACGTCGCCCATGAACAGGAGCGGGATCAGCACGGCGATGAGCGAGATCGTCAGCGAGATGATCGTGAAGCCGATCTGCCTGCTGCCCTTCAACGCGGCCTCGAGCGGAGGGTCGCCCTGCTCGATGTAGCGGGCGATGTTCTCGATCATCACGATGGCGTCGTCGACCACGAAGCCGGTCGCGATCGTGAGCGCCATCAGCGTCAGGTTGTTGATCGAGAAGCCCGCCAGGTACATGACGAAGAACGTGCCGACGAGCGACAGCGGCACCGCGACGCTCGGGATGATCGTCGCGGGAAGGTTGCGCAGGAAGACGAAGATGACCATCACGACCAGCGCGACGGCGAGCAGCAGCTCGAACTGCACGTCGCGTACCGACGCGCGGATCGTGGTGGTGCGGTCGGTGAGCAGCGTGAGGTCCACGGCGCCGGGCAGCGTCGCCTGCAGCTGCGGCAGCAGCGCCTTGACGCGGTCGACCACCTCGATGACGTTCGCGCCCGGCTGCCGCTGCACGTTCACGATGATCGCGGCCTTGTCGTTGGCCCACGCGCCCAGCCGGGTGTTCTCGGCGTCGTCGATGACGTCCGCCACGTCGACGATGCGCACCGGCGCGTTGTTCCGATACGCGACGATCAGGTTGCGGTACTCGTCGGCCGAACGCAGCTGGTCGTTCGCATCGATGGTCGATGCGCGCGTCGGACCGTCGAAGCTGCCCTTCGCCTGGTTGACGTTGGCATTGGCGATGGTGGTGCGCAGGTCATCGAGGCTCAGGCCGTAGGACGCGAGCGCGCGGGGATTCGCTTGGATGCGCACGGCCGGACGCTGGCCGCCCGCGATGGCGACGAGGCCGATGCCCGGCAGCTGCGAGATCTTCTGCGCAATGCGGGTGTCGACCAGGTCCTGCACCTTGGGCAGTGGCAGCGTGGCGGACGTCACCGCCAGCGTCATGATCGGTGCGTCGGCGGGATTGACCTTGCTGTAGATGGGCGGCTGCGGCAGGTCCGTGGGCAGGAAGCTGCCCGATGCGTTGATGGCGGCCTGCACTTCCTGCTCGGCGATGTCCAGCGACAGCGCGAGGTTGAACTGCAGCGTGATGACCGATGCACCGCCCGAGCTCGTCGATGACATCTGCGCGAGGCCCGGCATCTGTCCGAACTGGCGCTCGAGTGGCGCGGTGATCGACGACGTCATCACGTCGGGGCTGGCGCCCGGGTAGAGCGTCACCACCTGGATCGTCGGATAGTCGATCTCGGGCAGCGCCGAGATCGGCAGCACCCGATACGCGACGATGCCGGCGAGCAGCACCGCGACCATCAGCAGCGAGGTCGCCACCGGCCGCAGGATGAACAGGCGCGACGGGTTCATGTGCGATCGACGCCCGGCTCAGCGACCGGGCGCACCAGCGCCAGGCGCAGGCGTGGCGGGCGCCGCCGGCGATGGTCCAGCAGGCGGTGGCGCTGCTCCTGCGCCGCCGGCGCCCGTTTGCGCGGGTGCGTTGCCGGGCGCAACCCCCGCCGGAGCGCCCGCGGCTTCAGCCGCTCCGCCATTGCGCCGGCCACCCTTGCCGGCACCTTTGCCATCGCCCCGCCGCGTACCCGCCGCGGGTGCTGCACGCTGCTCCGGCGTGACCGGCTCGATCTTCGCGCCGTCGCGCAGCTTGTCGGCCCCGTCGGTGACGACGCGCTCGCCGGGCGCGAGGCCCGACTCGATGACGGTGGTCTCGCCTTCGGCCGGCCCCAGCTTGACCACGCGGATGCTCACCGTGTCGTCGTCGTTCACGCGGTACACGAACGTGCCCGGCGTGCCGCGCTGCACGGCCGACGTGGGCACCACCGTGACGCCGTGCAGCGTCTCGAGCTGCATGCGCACGTTGACGAACTGGTTCGGGAACAGCGCCGAGTTCTCGTTCGCGAACTCGGCCTTGAGCTTGATCGTGCCCGTGGTGGGATCGATCTGGTTGTCGAGCGTGACCAGCTTGCCGCTCGCGAGCTTGATGCGGCCGTCGCGATCGTATGCATCGACGAGCGGCACGTCACCCGATTGCATGCGCCGCTGCACGGCGGCGAGCCGGTCTTCGGGAATCGCATAGATCACGCTGATCGGCTGGACCTGCGTGATGACGACGATCCCGTTCGCATCCGTCTGGCGGACCATGTTGCCGGCGTCCACCTGGCGCAGGCCGGTGCGGCCACCAGCCGGCGCGGTAATGCGCGTGTAGGAGAGCTGCAGCTTCGCGTTGTCGACCGCACCGCGATCGGCCTCGATCGTGCCTTCGAGCTGCCGGACGAGCGCGGCCTGCGTGTCGACCTGCTGCTGCGCGATCGAATCCTGCTTGAGCAGGGTCTGATAGCGCGCCAGGTCGACACGCGCATTGGCAAGCTGCGCCTGGTCGCGCGCCAGCTGCCCGTTGGCCTGCGTGACCTGCACCTCGAATGGACGCGGATCGATCTCCGCGAGCAGGTCGCCCGCCTTCACGAGCTGTCCTTCGCGAAACAGCACGCGTGCGAGCTGCCCGTCGACGCGCGGGCGCACCGTCACCGTGCTGCGCGCCGTCACGTTGCCGAGCGCATTGAGCCACACCGTGAAGTCGGCCGTGCGCGCGGGCGCGACGGCGACGGGCAGCACGGTGCGCGGGTCGGCGCCACGCCGCCCGCTGCCGCCCGCCGCCCCTTTGCCGAAGCCGCCGCCCTTGGCGCCAGTGTCCCTGCCATCCGAACCCTGCGTCGCGACGCCATCGCCCGGCGTCGCGGCATGCTCGCGCCAGTACCACGCAATGGCGGCAACGGCGAGAATGCCGATGAGCGCGGCAAGCATCCATCCCCGCTTGCGGGGCCGCGGCGGCAGATCGTCATTCGGATCGGGCAGCACGGGAGGAGGAAGGTCGGGCATGTGGTTGGATGTCCTGTCGGGCTCGTGGCGTTCGACCCGCGCGGCCCGACTTTCAGAGTGCCGATGCGCGCGTTCGTTCTGATCGGCAGCCGGTGATGCACACGCAAGGGCGCATCAAGTTGCAAGCAAACGTTTCCCCCGGGATTGCCTGGGGACGGGAAGCATACCGTTCGGGGACGGGGGCCGGTGGCCGGTGGGATGACCGCTCGGGGCGGTGCCTCTACCGCTCGTAAGCCGGCGGCCTTGCCACCAGCGAAGCGGCGTAGCGTTCGCGCCGTCGACCCGGAGCATCCGCCATGATCCAGCCCGCCCACGTCGGTCACCTCGCGTTGCTCCGCGCGCTCATTCGCGAAGGGGCATCCGAAGGCAGCTTCGATCGCGGGCTCGCGGCCGATTCCGCCGAAGCGACGGAATTCTTCGACAAGCTGAAGCGCGCGCTCGTGACCGGCTACTTCGTCGAGCAGGATGCACGCACCGGCCGCATCGACACGGTGTCGGTCCCAGGTTACGTGTTCTGGCCCGACGATCGCCACAGTGGAATGCCGCCCGTGGGATTCGGCCTGTTTCGGGAGCTCGACCAGGGCTACGAGCTGTGGCTCGCCGGGCTCGAGTTCGCGCGACGCGGCGGGGGCAACGGCCGTGCGCTGCTCGAAGCGCTGCTCGCGACGCCACCCGGCCAGAAGACGTACGTGGTGCGCGTGCAACGCGCGTCGCGTTACGTGCCGCAGGTCACGCACCTGCTGCAGACATTGCGCTTCACGTCGGTGGGCGACACCGCGCGCCTGCGCTGGTTCGTGCGCGACGATGCGCCGTCCGCGCTGACCGCGCGCATCCGCGAGGCCGTCAGCGCACGCCGCGCGGTGAACTAGCGGCGCGTCAGACGGTATGCGCGGCGGCGCGTTTGGGCCGCTCGAAGCGCGCGGTCACGCCGTGCTCGACGGGATGTCCCGCGGAAACCCACGCGTCCAATCCGCCGAGCAACGGCCGCGCCCGCTTGTAGCCGCGGTTGAGCAGGATCTGCGCGGCACGCCGCGCGGACGCCTCGTTGGGGCACGCGCAATACAGCACGATGTCGCGATCCGCCGGAAAGTCGTCGAGCCGCGCGATCGCATCCAGATCCAGCAGGGCTGCGCCTGGAATGTGCGGGCGCGATTGCTGCGCAAGACGCGAGCCGATGTCGACGAGGAACGGCCGCGACTCCGCCTCCAGCGCTGCGCGCAGCTCGTCGATGGAGATCGCGGCCGCGTTGACGAAGCGCGCGAGCCGCCAGCGCTGCCACGCCTTGAACGCGACATAGGCGCCCACGATGGCGGCGATCGTGGCGCCGGCGAGGGCGAAGTGCGCCGCCATCCAGGTGAGCACGAAATCGATCTGGGTCGCGAACAGGAAGCCCGCGGCCATCGCCGCGCCCACCCATAGCGCTGCGCTGGCAACCGACGCGAGCGCAAACGCGCCCGCCGGCATCTTGAGCGCGCCGGCGATCGGCGGTGCGACCGTGGAGAAGCCGGGGACGAACTTCGACACCACCACGGAGAAGAAGCCCCAGCGCTCGAAGATGCCTTCGGTCTGGCGCACGCACGTGTCGGGAGACAGCGAGACACGGCACAGGAAGCGCAGGACCGGATAGCCGAAACGGCGGCCCGCCCAGAACCAGGCGAGGTCGGCGAGCAGCGAGGCCAGCACCGACAGGGCGAAGGCTGCGGGTCCGTTCATGCGCGCCGCACCGGCGAGTGCCCCTGCCACCATGAGGGTCGGAACCGCCGGAATCGGCAAGCCCAGCTGCTGCAACAGCACGTTGAGGCCTACGACCCAGACGCCATAGTGCGAGAGCTGAACGAGCGCGGATTCCATGAGCGAGCGGAGCGGACGGGAGGGTGGAAGATGGGTGCGTCGCCCCGCCGATGCAACCCCTCGTCTTTTGCCAGCGCGTGCGGGACAATGGCTTTCAAGCCTCCTCAGCTTCCGCACGCCTGGATCACAAGGATACGATGGCCACGCCACCATTGCCGCAGCCGGCGCCGCTTGGCGCCGATGCCGTCCGATCACCCGAACCGCGTCGCCTGGGCCCGGGCTACGGCGCGTCGTGGTGGGGCGAAGGGTGGCGCGTCTTCGCGGCGTCGCCCTGGGTATGGATCGGCATCGTCGTGATCCTGCTCGTGCTCATGTTCCTGCTGCTGCTCGTGCCGTTGCTCGGCGGCCTTGCGCAGACGCTGCTCATGCCGGTGTTCGCAGGCGGCGTGATGCTCGGCTGCAATGCGCTCGCGCGCGGCGAGCCGCTCGGCGTGCATCATCTGTTCGACGGTTTCGGCGCAGGGCGTTTCGGTCCGCTCGTCATCATCGGCTTGATGGTCCTGGCCGCGGGCATCGTGCTCGGCCTGGTCGTGGCGGCCGTCGCGTTCGCGTCGATCGGCATCGCGGGGCTCACCGCACTGGGCGCGCTGACCGATCCATCGCAGGTCGACCTGTCCACCCTCACCTCGTTCGGGCTGTCGCTGCTGCTCGTGTTCCTCATCGCTGCGGTGGGTGCCAGCCTGATTGCCATGGCCTACTGGTTCGCGCCCGCGCTCGTCGTGCTCAACGGCGAAGAGCCGGTCACCGCGATGCGCAAGAGCTTTCGTGCGTGCCTGCGCAACTTCGATGCGTTCCTGATCTACGGGCTGATCTACATCGGGCTCGCGATCGTCGCCACGATTCCGTTCGGGCTCGGCTGGCTCGTGCTGGCCCCGATGGTCGCGGGCAGCTGCTACGCGGGCTGGCGCACGACGTTTTAATGCGCCTTTTCCCAATTCTCGCCGTGGCCCACGTCCACGATCAGCGGCACGCGCAGCGACGCGACGTTGGCCATCAGGCCCGGCAGCTCGCGCTCGATGCGCGGCAGCTCGCCTTCGGGCACTTCGAACACGA
>Ga0308174_10000452_pt1 | contig 17091 bp, 19 predicted proteins | sample PhyPR2_FD_203894 | JGI IMG/M metagenome (GOLD analysis project Ga0308174, IMG submission 203894) | Soil microbial communities from UC Gill Tract Community Farm, Albany, California, United States - DLSLS.P.R2 | ecosystem: Environmental > Terrestrial > Soil > Agricultural land | place: USA...
AGCGCATCTGCCACTGCCCGGTCGCGGTGCTGTGCGAGGGCGAGGATCGCGCCGAGGTTGTCCGAGGGATGTCCCCATTCCGCTGCGAGCCAGGTGTCGTTGAAGTCGAGCCAGCGGATCAGAGCGCCCGTGTCGAACGCCGCCCTGATCGGGTCGAGCCGGTCGCCGGTCATCGGCACGAGCACGTCGCCGCCCGAGCCGAAGCCGCCGAGCACGCGCCTCGGCGCCTCGTGCGTCGAAGCGAGCGCGGCGCAGCCGAGCGCGTCGGCGAGCACGAGGCGGGCCGTCGCGAGTGTCCGTTCTTCGAACCGGTGCTCGACGGATGCGAACGCCGCGAGCTCGTCGAGGAGCGCGTCCGTCACAGCTCGTCGAGCGCGCGTTCCCACGCGAGATAGCCGAGCACGTCGTAGAGCTCGTCGCGCGTCTGCATCGATTCGACGGCGGCTGCCTGCGTGCCGTCGCTGCGGATCGTCTCGTAGACGGCGGCGCTCGCACGGGCGGCGGCGCGCGACGCCGAGAGCGGGTACAGCGCGACGGAGACACCCGCGCCGCGCAGCTCGTCGATCGTCCACAGCGGCGTCAGCCCGAACTCGGTCAGGTTGATCAGCACCGGGACGTCGAGTGCCTCGGTGACGCGGCGAACGTCGTCGAGCGAGCGCATCGCCTCCGCGAAGACGACGTCGGCGCCCGCCGCGGCGTACGCGGCGCCGCGCGCGATCGTCTCGTCGGCGGTCGGCGCGTCGGTGCGCGCGACGACGAGCAGCTCCTCGCGCGCCGTGACGGCGGCGCGTACGCGCGCGACCATCTCCTCCTGCTCGACGAGCTCCTTGCCCGGCCGATGACCGCAGCGCTTCGCGTTCACCTGGTCCTCGATCTGCACCGCGGCGACACCTGCGCGCTCGAGCTCACGCACCGCGCGGGCGATCGTGAACGCGTGGCCCCAACCGGTGTCGATGTCGACGAGCAGCGGCAGCTCGGTCGCGGACGTGATGCGGGCGGCATCGGTGAGGACGTCGGCGAGCTGGATCACGCCGAGGTCGGGCAGCCCGAGCGAGTGGTTCGCGACGCCGGCGCCGGAGAGGTAGAGGGCGCGGAACCCGGCACGTTCCGCGAGCTTCGCCGCGTACGCGTTGATCGCGCCGGCGATCTGGAGCGGCCGCTCTTCGGCGAGCGCGGTACGGAGGCGGGCGGCCGGGGTCACGGCCGCCGAAGCTAGCAGCCGCCGTCCGCTCGTCAGGACACGGTCGGCGCAGCCGTCCAGCGGTACAGGTGCTCGGGCCTGCCCGCGGCGCCGTACCGGAGCGTGAAGTCGATCGCCCCCGAGTCGGCGAGGAAGCGAAGATACCGCCGTGCGACGCCCTGGCTGATCCCGGCGCGCGCGGCGAGCTCGGAGGTCGAGAGAGCCGTGTCCGCGCTCTTCAACAGCGACGCGACGAGCGTGAGCGTCGGCGGCGAGATCCCCTTCGGGAGCGACGCCTCGCTACTCGTCCGGAGCATTCCGTACAGCCGGTCGATGTCGCGCTGCTCCGCCTGGCGCATGTCGGCGAGCTGGCGCTGCGCTTCGGCATAGCTCTCGAGCCGGTCCCGGAAGGTCGCGAAGGTGAACGGCTTGACGACGTAGTGGACGACCCCGAGGTGCATCGCGTCGCGCAGCACGTCGACGTCCTTCGCCGAGGTGATCGCGATCACGTCCACCGGCGACGACGGGCCGGAGCGCAGCTTCCGCATCAGGTCGATGCCGTTCTCGTCGGGCAGGTAGATGTCGAGGAGAAGGAGATCGGGCCGGAGCTGCTCGACGAGCGCGCGCGCCTCGCGGCCCGTCGTCGCCTGCCCGACGACCTCGAAGCCCGGGACGCGCTCCACGAACTGGCGGTGCACCGACACCGCCATGAAGTCGTCGTCGACGACGAGCGTCCGGATCACGGTCGCACGCCCTCGACGGAGCGAAGCGGCAGCCGCACGGTGAAGCGGGCGCCGTCGACGTTCTCGACCCGGATCGTCCCGGCTCGGCGCTTGACCTCCTGGCTGACGAGCGCGAGGCCGAGGCCGCGCTTGCGCTGGCCGTCGCGCGCGACCTTCGTCGTGAAGCCGTCACGGAAGATCTCCTCGGTCAGCGACGGATCGACTCCGGGACCCGAGTCGTGGATCGCGATCACGAGCTCGCCTCCTTCGACATGCAGGGCGACGTCGATGTGACCACCACCTCCGCCCGCCGACGCCGACTCGAGCGCGTTGTCGATCAGGTTGCCGAGCATCGCGACGAGCGAACGGACGTCCTCGAGCTCCGCCGGCAGCTCGGAAGCGCGCACGTCGAGCTTGACGCCGTGCTCACTCGCGACGGCGGCCTTGCCGAGCAGCAGCGCCGCGAGGATCGGGTCGCCGACACGCTCGACGAGAGAAGCTGCGAGCTCCTGGTGCAGAAGCGACGAACGGTTGATCTCCTGAACGGCGTCGTCGTAGCGACCGAGCTCGATCAGGCCGCTGATCACGTGCAGCCGATGCTGGAACTCGTGCTCCTGTGCACGCAACGCGTCGGCAAGCTTGCGAACGTCGTGGAGCTCGCGGGAGAGCGCGTCGAGCTCGGTGCGGTCGCGGAGAGTCACCACCGCTCCGACCGGCCGCCGGCGCACCTCGACCGGCATGCGGTTCGCGACCAGCACGCGCTCTCCGAGCACGACCACTTCGTCCTGCCCCGCGATCCGGCCCGTGAGCACGTCGCGTACGCGGCCCGCCGGCACGACGTCGCCCACCTCCCGGCCGATCGCATCGACGTCGAGCGCCAGCAGCCGCTGCGCTTCGTCGTTGATCATCGTGATCCGGCCCGCCGGGTCGAGGGTGATCGCACCCTCGCGGACGCCGTGCAACATCGCCTCGCGCTGTTCGAGCAGCGCGGCGATCTCATCGGGCTCGAGGCCGAACGTCTGCTTCTTCACACGGCGGGCGAGCAGGAACGCGCCGAGGATCGCGAGCGTCAGCGCCACGAGCAGCGGGATGAGGATCACCGGCAGCGACGCCCTGAACTCGGTCGACAGAGCCTTCTCCAGGACGCCGACTGACACGAGCCCGATCACGCGGCCGTGCGCGTTCCGGATCGGGACCTTCGCGCGCATCGACCGGCCGAGCGAGCCGGGCTGCTCGCCGACGAACGACTTGCCCGCGAAGACCGGCGCCGGGTTCTCGCCCGGGTCGTGCAGGAGCGACTTGCCGATCATCTTCGGATTCGGATGCGACATCCGGATGCCGCGCCGGTTGGCGACGACGACGAACGACGCGCCGGTCGCGCGCCGGATCTTCTCCGCGATCGGGTCGATGATCTTCGCGCCGTCCGGTCTCGTCAGCGCCGCGACGATCTCCCGGTTCGTCGCCACGGTCTGCGCGATCCCGAGCGACTCGGCGCCGGCGCGTTTCGAGATGTCGCCGCGCGAGTGCAGGAAGACGACGACGGACGACACGCCGAGCGTCAGGACGATGATCGCGACTTGCAGCAGCAGGAGTTGCGTCGAGAGCCGCGGCAGCCGCCTGGACGTCGTGACGAAGCGCACTGACTCGATCGTAACCCGGCCCGCCCGGCGATTCTCGATCGAAAATGATCGAAAAGTCCGGCTAACCGGCGCTTAATAGGGCTTATGTAGCCAATCTGGACAAAGCCCGAGCGACGGCGCACGATCGCCCGCACTGTGCAGCTCTTCTGGTTGTCAGTCGGCTTCGGTCTGGTGACGGCATCGGTGCTCGCGATCTCCGCCGTCGGCCTGAGCCTCCAGTTCGGGATCACGAACTACATCAACTTCGCCTTCGGCGACTTCATGGCGCTGGGTGCCTTCTTCGCCTACGTCCTGAACAACCAGGTGCTGCATCTCGACATCTGGGTGGCGCTCGTGATCGGCTCGGTGGCGCTCGGCGTTTTCGCGGTGATTCTCAACCGGCTGATCCTCGCCCCGTTCGCCAGGAAGTTCAGCAAGAGCCACTACGTCCTCATCGTGACGTTCGGCCTCTCGCTGATCCTGCTCAATCTTCAGTACTCGATCTGGGGAGCACAGGTCCGCTTCTTCAAGATGCCGATCTCCGCCGCGCTGCACATCGGGCCGCTTCTGCTGACGAGGAACCAGCTGATCGTGATGGGAATCGCGGTCGTCCTCATGCTCGCGGTCCACACGATGCTGAAGACGACCCGCCTCGGGAAGTCGATGCGCGCGATGTCCGACAACCCGACCCTCGCGATGACGAGCGGCATCGACACGAAGCGCATCACGACGATCACCTGGTTCCTGTCGGGCTCGCTCGCCGGAGTCTCCGGGACCGTGCTCGGGATCAGTGAAGGCAACCTCACGCCGGCCTCCGGCGAGCTCTTTCTCTTCGTGATCTTCGCGGCCGTGATCGTCGGCGGCGTCGGGAGCATCTACGGCGCGATGGCGGGCGCCGTCCTCATCGGGCTCGCGACGGAGATCTCGGCCGCCTTCATCAATCCGTCCTACAAGCTCGACATCGCGTTCGTGATCCTGATCCTCGCGCTGCTCATCCGGCCGAGCGGGCTGCTCTCGCGGGCGGGGACGACGTAGAGCCTCATGGTCTATTACGTCTTCACGCTCGTCTTCTTCCTGTTCGACTACTTCATCCTCGCGATGGGGCTGAACATCCAGTACGGCGAGGCGGGCATCCTGAACTTCGCGTACATCGGCTTCGTCGCGATCGGCGCGTACTTCACCGGCGTGTTCAGCCTGCCGAACGGGGCCGGCACGGGCCAGCACTACATCCTCGGGCTCGGGCTTCCGTTCCCGGTCAACCTGCTGCTCGGCGGACTGGCTGCGATGTGCTTCGCGTGGATCGTCGCGCTCATCGCGCTTCGACGGCTGCGGACCGACTACCTCGCGATCGTCCTGATCTCGCTCTCGCTCGTCCTCTACGACTTCTGCAACAACTACGTGTCGCTCTTCAACGGCGCAGACGGCCTCTACAACGTGCCGGAGCCGTTCGCGAAGGCGCTGGGGCTCAGCGTCAACTCCTTCATCCCGTTCTTCGCCTGCGTCACCGCGGTCGTCTCGCTCCTCATGTGGTTCGTGATGAGCCGGGTCATGCGGGCGCCGATGGGTCGCACGTTCCGCGCGATCCGCGACGACGAGGTCGCAGCGGCGGCGCTCGGCAAGGACGTCTTCCGGATGCAGCTCAAGTCGATGCTGATCGGCTCGTTCTACGCCGGGATCGGCGGCGGGCTCCTGATCCAGTTCGGCGGCTCGTTCAACCCGACCGCCTGGCTCCCCGGCGAGACATTCGTGGTCTTCGCCGTCCTGATCGTCGGCGGCGCCGGCAACAACATCGGGATGTTCGTCGGCGCGCTCTTCGTCGAGACGCTGCTCATCCACTTGCCCGCGTTCCTGCCGGAGATCCCGGGCCATCCCGGCCTGATCGAGTACTTCGACAACGCCGTCGTCGGGATCGTCCTGATGCTCGTGCTCTGGTTCCGCCCACAGGGCGTCGTGCCCGAGCGGCTCCGCCGCGCCGCGAGCTTCGGCGTGCGAGAGCGCCAGGACGGCGACCCGGCGACGGACGCCGCGGGCCTCGCCGCGGTGCATGCCGCCGCCGGGCTGCGAGGCGGGCAGTGAGCCTCCGCTGCGAGGGGATCACGAAGGCGTTCCAGGGAGTGCACGCCGTGAACGGCGCCTCCTTCGACGTTCCCGACGATCGCATCACCGCCTTGATCGGCCCGAACGGCGCCGGCAAGACGACGGTGGTGAACATCCTCTCGGGAGCGATGACCTGCGACTCCGGTCGGGAGTTCATCGGCGAGACCGAGGTCACGAACTGGCCCAGCCACAAGATCGCGCGCCGCGGCCTGATGCGGACGTTCCAGCTCTCCCGCGAGCTCGGCGGGTTGACGGTGCTGGAGAACATGCTCGTCGCGCCCGCGCACCAGGCCGGCGACTCTCTCGTCAACCTGCTGTTCCGCCCCGCACTCGTGCGAGAGCAGGAGCGCGAACATGCAGAGCGCGCGCTCGAGTTGCTCGAGACCTACGGCCTCTACGGCCAGCGCGACCTTCGGGCGAGGGAACTGTCGGGTGGACAGAAGAAGCTGCTCGAGATCGCGCGCGCCGTCATGGCATCGCCGAAGATCCTGCTGCTCGACGAGCCGATGGCGGGTGTCAACCCCGCGCTGATCGAGCGCATCGGGGGCTACATCCTCGAGCTCAAGCAGCGCGGCGTCACCGTTCTGATGATCGAGCACAACCTGAACGTCGTCGAGCAGATCTGCGACTACGTGATCGTGCTCGCCGAGGGGCGGACGCTCGCGACGGGCCGCCTCAGCGAGCTGCGCGAGAACGCCGACGTCGTCAAGGCCTATCTGGGGGAGGTGATCGATGCCGGCGCTCCACGCTGAGGGCGTCTCGGCCGGCTACGGCCGCGTCCCGATCATCAACGACATCACCGTGACCGCGGAGCGCGGCACAGTGACGACGATCATCGGCCCGAACGGCGCCGGAAAGTCGACGTTCGCGAAGACGCTCGTCGGGATCCTCAAGCCGATGACGGGGCGGATCACCGTGGACGGGCTCGACGTCACGTCGATCCCGGGGCACCAGATCCCGCGGCATGGGCTCGTCTACGTTCCGCAGAACGACAACGTGTTCAAGCGGCTCACGGTCCGCGAGAACCTCGAGGTCGGTGGATTCGCGTCGAAGGGCGACACATCGGCCCGCATGGAGGAGATCCTCGAGATCTTCACCGACCTCGGCGACGCGACGGAGAAGAAGGCGGGGTTCCTCTCGGGCGGGCAGCAGAACCTGCTCGCGATCGCCCGGGCGCTCATGGTCGACCCGACGGTGATCGTCCTCGACGAGCCGACCGCCGGTCTTTCGCCGAACTACACGGACGTCGTGTGGAGCCAGATCGCGCGGATCTCGCAGCTCGACACCGCGGTCCTCGTCGTCGAGCAGAACGTCGACCGTGCGCTCAAGCATTCGGACTTCGTGCACATCTTCGTGGCGGGGCGCGACCACGTCCACGGCCCGGCGACGGAGATCGCCGCACTCGATCTGGCGTCGATCTTCCTCGGCCGGTCGCACGCCGGAGTTCCAGACCACGCGATCTAGAGAGACAAGGAGGAGTTGCATGATCAAAGTGAGTGGGCGGCGCAGCGCGACGATCGCGCTTGCACTCGCGGTGCTCGTCGCGGCGACCGTCGCGGCAGGGGCGTTCGGCTCCGTGAAGTCGGGGGCGGCGAAGGCGCAGAAGGCGAGCTCGTCGACCCTCGTGGTCGGCGGGATCTTCCCGTTCACCGGCACGAAGTCGCTCCTCTCGCAGTGGGGAACCCACGGCGTGCCGGTCGGGATCTACGAGGTCAACCACAACGGCGGCGTGCTCGGCCACAAGTGGAAGTCGGCGTACGTCGACGATGCCGCTGACTCGGTCGACGCGTTGCCCGCGTTCCGCAAGCTGCTCTTGAAGCATCCGAGCGTGGTCATCGGGCCGTTCTCGCCGACGATCGAGGCGGTCATCAACCAGTTCAAGCCGAACAACGTTCCGGACTTCATGGTCGGCGGGTTGACGCAGCTCGACAACATGCACTACCCGTACGTGTTCCGGACGTCGTCTTCCGACTCGAACGAAGCGATCGCGATGGCGTACTACGCGATTCACCGTGGCTGGAAGTCCGCGTCGCTGATCTTCGACAACTCGGCGAACTCCCAGGGCTTCGTGCCGCCGCTCGAGAAGGCGTTCAAGACGCTCGGTGGGAAGATCGACGCGAACATCACCATCACTCCGGGCCAGTCCTCGTACAACGCGGAGCTGGCGCAGGCGTTCTCGAAGCATCCGCAGGTGATCTTCGATTCGATGGACTCGCAGTCGGCGGCGACGTTGTTCTCCGACGGCCAGCAGCTCGGGTACATGAACATCCCATGGATCGGCGACGACCTTCAGTCCGCGCCGAACGGGGACTACGCGAAGGCGTTCGGCCAGACAGCGTCGAGCGAGCTCACCGCCGCGCTTCCCGCGTCGCCGTCGGGTACGGCGTTCAACCACTTCCTCGCCGACTACAAGAAGGTGTGGAAGACGAAGAACATCCTGCCGACGACGTTCAACGAGTACGACTCGGTGGTGATCGCGTCGCTCGCGATGACCGCAGCCAAGTCGACGAACCCGAAGGCCTGGGTGAAGGACATCACGAAGGTCTCCGACCCGCCCGGAACGAAGTGCTCGACGTACGCGTCCTGCGTGCGTCTGCTTCGGAAGGGCAAGGAGATCGACTACCAGGGCGCGTCGGGGAACGACGACTTCAACAGGTTCCACAACGTGTTCAGTGGATTCCAGATGCTCGGCTTCGATTCGAGCCTGAACAACGTGACGCGCTCGATCGTCACGCCTCAGCAGCTCGAGTCCGTGGTGGCGAAGGAGGGCTAGAAAGTCACGAAGGGTGGCGGGCCTCGGCCCGCCACCCGCCTTTCTTTCGGCCTGCTATACTGAACTGGATGGTTCAGTATACGACAGGCGTCGATCGCGCGTTCGCAGCGCTCGCCGATCCGACCCGCCGCGCCGTTCTCGAGCGGCTCGGTACGGGTGGGGCGACGATCAGCGAGCTCGCCGAGCCCTTCGGCATGTCGCTGACCGGGATGAAGAAGCACATCCGGCTGCTCGAGGAGGCGGAGCTCGTGACGACCGAGAAGGTCGGCCGAGCCCGCAGGTGCATGCTTGCGCCGTACGCCTTCGAGGGCATCAGCACCTGGCTGCAGCGGCTCGACCGGTTCGCGCAGGTCGTCGAACGCACGAAAGGAGCACGATGAGCGCCACGAAGAAGGACGGGTTCTCGGCCGAGGAGAAGGCGGCGATGAAAGCCCGCGCCAAGGAGCTGAAGAGCAGGGAGGACGGCGAGACCGCGGTGCGCACGGCGATCGCCGGGATGGCGAAGGAAGACGGCGCTCTCGCCGCGCAGGTGCACGACCTCGTGAAGGCTGCGGCGCCCGGGCTCACTCCCAAGACGTGGTACGGCATGCCTGCGTATGCGAACAAGGACGGCAAGGTCGTCTGCTACTTCCGCGACGCCGGCAAGTTCAAGGAGCGGTACTCGATGTTCGGGTTCAACGATCCCGCGCAGCTCGACGACGGCTCGATGTGGCCGGTCGCGTTCGCGCTGACGACGCTGACCGCGGCCGACGAGAAGAAGCTCCGCGCGCTCGTGAAGAAGGCAGCGGCCTGATGAACGAGACGACGGTCACCACTCCGAGCGAGCTCGAGATCCGCGTCGAGCGGGTCTTCGACGCGCCGCGCGCGCATGTCTTCTCCGTCTGGACCGATCCCGAGCTGATCCCCGAGTGGTGGGGCGAGGGGACCGTCGTCGAGGAGATGGACGTCCGCGCCGGCGGCACCTACCGCTTCCGCACCGCCCACGGCGTCGTCGAGGGCGAGTTCCGCGAGGTCGACCCGCCCGAGCGTCTCGTGCAGACGTTCCAGAACCATCTGCAGACGCTCGAGTTCGACGACCTCGGCGAGCGGACGAAGCTGACGCAGACGATGCGGTTCGACTCCACCGTCGATCGCGACACGACGATGAACTACGGCGTCGAGCAGGGAGCGAAGAGCGGGTTCGCGCGCATCGACGCGGTGCTCGACCGCCTCGGGCCCTAGTCGATCGCGCGGCGGTAGAAGCCGCGCACACCGATCGTCAGGAGCAGCGTCAACGCGCCGAGCAGAACGAGAAGGCAGATCCAGGGCTCGATGTGGGGCACGCTGGGGGTCAGCGCGCCCCGCATCATCTCGCTCACGTATGTCATCGGGTTGCATGCCGTCACGACCTGGAACCAGCGCAGGCGCGCAAGCGACGGCCACGGGTACTGGCTACAACCCGTGAAGAGCAGCGGCGTGAAGACGAGCGAGAAGACGATGTTGATCCGCTGGGGCTGCACGAGCGTGCCGAGGAGCAGGCCGAAGCCGGAGCCGACGAGCGCGCCGAGGACGAGCGCGGCGACGAACCAGCCGACGTTTCCCCAGATCCACGGGATGTGGCCGAGGACCAGGTAGCCCACCGGAAGCATGATCAGCGTCGCAGCGAACGCGCGGAGCATCGCGAACGCCACCTTCTCGGCGGCGACGAAGCTCGTCGGCATCGGAGCCAGAAGGCGGTCCTCGATCTCACGCGTCCAGCCGAACTCGGCGACGAGCGGGAACGCGAGCGCCTGGATCGAGGTGAGCACGACGGTGAGGCCGAGCAGCCCCGGGAAGAGGAGGTCGGCGTAACCGTGCCGTGTGTAGCCGAGGCTGCCGAGCACCTTGCCGAAGACGAAGAGCAGGAAGAGCGGCTGCAGGATCACCTGCGCGAGGAACGCCGGTAGCTCCTTGCCCGTGACGTAGACGTCGCGGTGGAGGACCGCGAGGAAGGCGGCGAAGCGGCTGCCGGACTCGAGTGGAAGGCCGACCGAGCTCACCGCAGGCTCCGGCCCGTGAGGTTGATGAAGACGTCCTCGAGCGTGGCCGTCCCGAGACGCACGTCGCTGAGCGCGAGGCCCTGCGCGGCAAGCGCCGCCGCCGCCGGTGCGACGAGCCCCGCCGCCTCCGTGCCGGCGATGTAGAGCCGCACCCGGAACACGTCGCCCTCCGGTTGGGAGTCCTGGAGGTGCTCGACTCGCTCGACGCCCGGAAGCGCCGCGAGCGAGTCGGCGAGCGCCCCGTCGGCCGGCTTGTCGGCGGTGAGCTCGAGGGTCGCCTCGCCGGCGAGCGAGCGCATGAGTGCGTCGGGCGAGTCGAGCGCGAGCAGACGCCCGTGGTCCATGATCCCGACCCGGTCCGAGAGCGCCGCCGCCTCGTGCATGTCGTGCGTCGTCAGCAGGAGCGTCACACCTGCGTCTCGCAGCTCGCGCAGGCGGTCCCACACGAAGAGACGGGCAGCCGGGTCGAGGCCGGTCGTCGGCTCGTCCAGGAAGAGCACCTTCGGCCGGTGCATGAGCGCGCGGGCGATCATCACCCGCTGCGACTGGCCGCCCGAGAAGAAGTCCGGCTTGGTCGACGCGCGCTCGAACAAGCCGAACTGCGTGAGCAGCTCGTCGGCGCGCGCCTCGCGCACCTTCGCCGGCACGCCGTGATACGCGGCATGGAAGATCAGGTTGTCGCGAATCGAGATCGCCCGATCGAGATTGCTCCGCTGCGGCACGACAGCGAGCTGGCGGCGGACACCGACGGGATCGGCAACGACGTCGACCCCGTCGATCGACGCGCGTCCGCTCGTCGGCCGCACCCGGGTCGTCAAGACGCCGACCGTCGTCGTCTTCCCGGCGCCGTTCGGGCCCAGCAGCGCGAACACCTCGCCCGACTCGATCTCGAACGAGACCGCGTCGACGGCGTTGACCTGCGCCTTTGGATACCGCTTCACGAGCTCTTCGACCCGCACCACGCTCATGGCCGGCAGTCCTCGGTCAGAAGATCGAGTCGCCGGTTTCCAGGTCGAAGAAATGCAGCTGGCGCGTGTCGACGCCGAGCCGCGCCTGCTCGCCCTCGCGCCACGGCGACCCGCGCGGGACGCGCGCGACGAACGGGCTGCCGCGGTGATGCGTCTGCTCGTCCGCGGCCGCGATCGCCTCGTCGCCGACGACTTCACGCAGCGCCTCGCTCTTCACGGGCGGCGCGCCGACGGCGAAGTGGAGGTACACCTCCGACCCCATGTCCTCGCGGATGTCGACGGCGATGTCCATGCGGCGGTCAGCCGGGGTGTCGGCGCCTGCCTCGCCGAAGTCCTCCGGGCGGATCCCGAGCGCGACCGTGCGGCCGGCGTAGCCTCGCAACGCCGGCCGCGCCTGCGCGACGTCGCCGGGGACGGCCAGTCGGTGTGGCCCGAATTGCACGGCGAGCGCCCCGTCGGATTCGGCGAGCTCCGCCACGACGAGGTTCATCGCCGGCGAGCCGATGAAGCCGGCGACGAACAGGTTCGCCGGCCGCTCGTAGACGACCTGCGGACGAGCCGCCTGCTGCAGGAACCCTCCGCGCATGACACACACCCGGTCGCCGAGCGTCATCGCCTCGCTCTGGTCGTGCGTGACGTAGATCGTCGTGACGTCGAGGTCGCGCTGGATCCGGGCGATCTCCGCCCGCATCTGGATCCGCAGCTTCGCGTCGAGGTTGGAGAGCGGCTCGTCCATCAGGAACGCGCGTGGCTCCCGCACGATCGCGCGGCCCATCGCCACGCGCTGGCGCTGGCCTCCGGAGAGGTGGCGCGGCCGCTGCCTCAGCACCTCGGTCAGCCCGAGAATCCGGGCGGCACTCTCGACCCGCCGCCGGATCTCCGCCTTCTCCAGCCGGCGCATCTTCAGGCCGAAGGCGATGTTGTCGTACACGTCCATGTGCGGATAGAGCGCGTAGTTCTGGAAGACCATCGCCATGTCGCGCGCCTTCGGCGGCAGGTCGTTGACCACCTCGCCCGCGATGCGGACGCTTCCCGCGCTGATCGATTCGAGCCCTGCGATCATCCGGAGCGCGGTCGTCTTCCCGCAGCCGGACGGGCCGACGAACACCACGAACTCGCCGTCGTCGACCGCCAGGTCGAGATCCTGCACGGCCTGGGTGCCGTCCGCGTAGATCTTCGTCAGCCGATCGAGCTCGATCGTCGCCAAGGGCCACGAGCCTAACTGTTCGGCGGACGCCTGGCGCAGGACCCTCGATCTGTTTTAGAGTGCCCCATGGGGGTGATCGAGGCGGTCGGCGAGCGCCGGGTCCGCAATCTCCGTTACGTCGCAGAACGTCGCGGATTCCTTGCCGCGCTGCTCATCTCCCCGGCGGTGCTCTTCATCGGCTTGCTCGTCGGCGTGCCGTTCGCGCTTGCCGTCTATCTCAGCTTCACCGACGCGACGGCCGGCTCCCTGACCGGCAAGTGGGTGGGAGTCCAGAACTTCACGAGCGAGCTGCACGACCCGATCTTCCGCGGCGCGCTGTGGCACACGTTCCTGTTCACCGTGATCTCGCAGGCAGTCGTGATCGTCCTCGCGGGGCTGCTCGCACACGCGCTCGTCCGTAGCTTCCGCGGCCGGTGGCTCCTTCGGTTCGTGATCCTGCTGCCGTGGGCGGCGCCGATCGCGCTCACGGCGATCGGCTTCCTCTGGTTCTACGACCCGCAGGCGAGCATCTTCACGTGGATCCTCGAGCGCGTGCATCTCGCTTCGGCGGCCAACCCGCCGAACTGGCTCGGCACGCCGCGCGCGGCGATGTCCTCGATCATCACCGTGCAGGCCTGGCGCACGATCCCGTTTGCGACCGTGATCTTCATCGCGGGCATCTCCTCGATCCCGCAGGAGGTCGACGACGCGGCGGCGATGGACGGGGCGACCGGCCTCCGGAAGCTCTGGTACGTGTCGCTGCCGCTCCAGCTTCCGATCGCGCTCGTCGCGGTCCTGTTCGGGATCGTCTTCACGGCGACGGACATGGTCGTGCCGTACATCCTCACGAACGGCGGCCCGTTCAACTCGACCCAGGTACTCACGACCTGGGCGTTCCAGACGGGAATCAATGCCGGCAACGTCGGCCAGGGGGCTGCGATCGCGCTCTTCATGCTGCCGTTCCTCGCGGCGGTCGTCGTCGGCATGCTGTTCTTCGCGCGGCGCGCGGAGGTGACGTGACGTGAGCGGAGCCTGGCGGCAGAAGCTCTTCTCGTACGCCGTCGTCGTGCCGCTCGCGGCGGTGATCGGCTTTCCGTTCTTCTGGATGGCCGTGACGTCGCTGAAGCCCGAGTTCCAGGTGTACGACCCGACGAAGGTGTGGAGCTTCCACCCGACGCTCGCGAGCTACGGCTTCCTCCTGCATCACACGGCCTACGTTCGCTGGATCCGCAACTCGTGCCTCGTCGGGCTGGCGGTCGTCGCGATCACGCTCGCGGTCGCGATGCCGGCCGGGTACGCGCTCGCGCGCCTCGCCGGCCGCGTCGGGCGGACCCTCGGCGTCGCGATCTTCCTGACGTACCTCGTGCCGCCGACGCTGCTCTTCCTGCCGCTCTCCCGGGTGATCGCGCAGTATCTCAACCTGTCCGACCGGCTGTGGTCGCTGATCGTCGTCTATCCGTCGTTCACGATCCCGTTCGCGATCTGGCTGCTGATGGGTTTCTTCAAGACGATCCCGCAGGAGCTCGAGGACGCTGCTCTGATGGACGGCTGTTCACGCTTCGGCGCGCTCGTCCGGATCGTCTTCCCGATCTCGATCCCCGGGATCCTGACGGTGATCATCTTCACCTTCTCGCTCGTGCTGAACGAGTTCGTCTACGCGATCACGTTCATCTCGAGCTCGACGAACCGCACGTTGCCGGTCGGCGTGCCGACCGACCTCATCCGCGGCGACCTCTTCAACTGGCCCGGGATCATGGCGGCGATTTTGATCCCGAGCATCCCGCTCGCACTGATCTACAACGCGTTTTTGAACAGGTTCATCGCCGGATTCACCGGCGGTGCGTTCCGGTAGTCCGAAAGGAGGACGTAGTGGGGGAGATCCGTGATGGATCGCCCGCCGGCGATCGTCTCACCCGGCGGGACTTCGTCAAGAAAGCCGCTGCAGGCGCTGCGGCCGTCGGCGTCGCGGGTGCGGCGGCGCCGTTCTCGTTCGCGGGGCCGCTCAGGTTCAAGGGCCGGTGGCTCAAGGGCGACCTCTCGATCATCCAGTGGGTGCACTTCGTGCCCGCGTACGACGAGTGGTTCGACAACACGTGGTGCAAGCAGTGGGGTGAGAAGAACGACGTGCAGGTGAACGTCGAGCACATCAACAACACGCTGCTCGATACGCGCGCTGCCGCCGAGGTCGCCGCCGGTAAGGGGCACGACCTGTTCATGAACCTGCACCCGATGGCCTCCTACGAGGACCAGGTGATCAACCACGCCGCGATCGTTCAGGAGATCCAGGCGAAGGTCGGGAAGTACGGCGCGCTCGGAAAGGCGTCGACCTACAACCCGCGCACGAAGAAGTACTTCGCGGTCTCGGACAACTACGTCCCGGACCCCGTCGTGTGGCGCCACGATCTCTGGAACGCCGTCGGTGAGTCGCCGGCGACCTGGGATCACGTCGCCAAGGCGGCACCGCTTCTGAAGAAGCGCGGGCATCCGATCGGGATCGGGCAGTCGCAGGAGCTCGACTCGAACATGGCGCTCATGGCGTTCCTGATGTGCTTCGGCGGGTTCGTCCAGGACGAGCACAACCGTCCGTCGCTCTTCACGAAGAAGACGATCGAGGGCGTGCAGTTCATGGCCAACCTGTACAAGAACGGCGAGGACTCGGCGATCTTCGGGTGGAATCCCGCGTCGAACAACAACTACCTGTATGCCGGAACGGCGTCGATGATCCTGAACGCGATCTCGGCGACGCGAACGCCGGAGCAGCTGAACCTGCCGTTCGTCGACGACCTCTGGATCTGGCCGATCCCCGCCGGCCCGCACGGCCGGCTCGGGCTCGAGCACGTGATGGGGTGCTACAGCATCTGGAAGTTCGCGCAGAACAAGGCGAACGCGTCGAAGTTCCTCGCCGACCTGTGCATCAACTACAAGCAGGCGACGCTCGCCTCACAGCTGTACAACTTCCCGAGCTTCCCTGGGGCCTTCCCGTTCGACGCGATCCGCAAGGTCGCCGCTGCGGACCCCCACAAGCCGCACGGGAAGTACACGATCCTCACGACGATCGCCGAGAAGTACACGCACAACATCGGCTATCCGGGTACGACGAACGCCGCGATGGACGAGGTGTTCTCGAAGTACCTGATCCCGCAGATGTTCGCGCGCGTCTCGCAGGGAAAGATGAGCGCGCACGACTCGGTCCGCGACACGAACAGCGTCGTCAAGGACATCTACGCCAAGTGGAAGAAGCGCGGGAAGATCTGAGGTGACGCTTCGGGCTCCTTCGGGAGCCCGAAGCGCAAATCGACCAGCGGCGGCGGCGCGCGCAGGCCGTCGAGCTCCGCGTCAGGGCCCGGCGACGAGGTCGCGCAGGCTCTCGTACTCCTCGCGACAGGCCGGGCAGCCGGCGAAGTGTGTCTCGAGCGCGGCGGCCTGGGGCAGCTCTGCGAGCCGCCCCGCCAGCTCGAGCTCGACGTAGCGGTCGAGGAGCTGGAAGCAGACGTCGCAGCCGACGTCGGGGCCGCTCGGTCCGAGCAGGCGGGCGAGCGGATCAGTCACGATCTCCTCCTTCCACGTCGTCGGGTCGATACCCGCGTTCCGCGAGCCGCGCGCGGAGCGCACGGCGGGCGTCGTGCAGTGTCTTGTAGAGGGCCCCGCGCGTCGCGCCGAGGCTGTCGGCGAGCACGTCGATCGGCACCCCGTTGATCGCGAGCGCGACCAGCACGTCCCGCTGGCGCGGCGTCAGCTCGTCGAGGCAGGCGAGCGTCGCCTGCAGCAGCTCGGCGTCGGGCCCCGCAGCGGCGGTTCCGCCGACGCGCTCGAGCCCCTCCGGCTCCATCGGCAGCTCGCGGTTCTGCCACGCGAGCTGCCGTACCTTCACGGCGGCTTCGAGCAGCGCGAACTTGTAGGCCCAGGTGGTGAAACGGCTACGGCCCTCGAAGTCTCCGAGCCGGCGCAGGATCGCGACGAGGGCGTCGTCTGCGGCCTGGAGTGCGAGGTCGTCCAGGTCGCCGCCGCGGACCATGCCGCGCCGCCGGCTCACCTCGAAGCGCGCCGCCTTCAGCAGGAGCGCATGCAGCTCGGTCAGCGCCTGCTCGCGTGTCGAGCCCTCGGCCGTCAGCCGGTCGACCCACCGCTGGGAGTCGTCCGGCAGCGTCGCCGCGTCGGCGAGAGAGTCGACCAGGCTCATCGAGCCCAGCGTACTGCGATAGACCGTCAACACGGCCGCCGGTCTTCCGACGTCGGTGCCGTCAGCCGCACCGCGGTCGCGGGCTCGCAGCCGCGTTCGACGAGCTCGAGTAACGGCTGGAGGTCTTCCCGTTCGTCGTTCGCGAGTGCGCGCGCGAGCGGGCGCGGGAAGCCGGCGCGTTCGAGCACCCGGCGCCGCCACAGGACGCGATGCGGGATTCGTCTTGCCATGCCCGTTCTGTGTCGCGCGCCGGCGATTTCTTACGCCGGGGTAAGAACCCCACCGCTGCGGTCGCTAAGCGGTCAACGGACGAAGGGAGACCGCAGTGACCGACAACCTGTCCACCGA
>Ga0308174_10000453_pt1 | contig 17073 bp, 14 predicted proteins | sample PhyPR2_FD_203894 | JGI IMG/M metagenome (GOLD analysis project Ga0308174, IMG submission 203894) | Soil microbial communities from UC Gill Tract Community Farm, Albany, California, United States - DLSLS.P.R2 | ecosystem: Environmental > Terrestrial > Soil > Agricultural land | place: USA...
CATCGACACCGGCACCGCCGAGCTGGTTTCGGTGCTGGGCGAGTGCGTGGACCTGCCGCTGGAAGAGCTCTGCGACGGGGTGCTCAAGCGGCTGTTCCTGCCCGACGCCGAGGACGACGTCGCCATGCTCGCCGTCCGGCTGCACCCGCAGTCCGCCGCCGAGGCCTGAGCCTCAGGTCCGGGGACGGCGTCTCCGGCGGACGATGCGGTCGCGGGTGCGCAGCGGCAGGTCGACGGCGACCGGCGCCTCCCACCCGCGCTGCACCGACAGCACGCGCAGCCCCGCCACCAGCACGATCACTGCGGCCGCGACCGGCAGCGGGCGCAGGCCCAGCGGGCCGGCGAGAACCGTGAGCAGCGACGCGCCGATCAGCGCGGCGACGGCGTTGTAGGGCCCCGGCTGGACGATGTCGGCCCGCTGGGCGAGCAGCACGTCGCGGATGAGTGCACCGCCGACCGCGGTGAGCGTGCCGATGAAGACCACTGAGGCGCTGGGCAGCCCGGCGAGCTGTGCCTTCTGCGCTCCGATGACGGTGAAGAACCCGAGCGTGACGGCGTCGAGCATCACGAGCAGCCCGGTGAGCCGCGACAGCCAGCCGGAGAAGAAGAAGGTGACCGCCGCGGTGATGGCCACCGTGGGGAGGTAGGCCGGGTTGGTGAGGGCCACCGGGGGAGCCTCGGCCAGCAACACGTCGCGGATCAGCCCGCCGCCCAGCCCCCCGCTGACGGCGAGCAGCAGCACCCCTGAGACGGCGAAGCCCTCGCGGGCGGCGAGCAGGCCGCCGGTGAGCGCGCCGACGACGATGGCCGCGAGGTCGACGGCCGACGGCACCCGCAGCGCTTCGGTGGCGGCCACGGCAAGGATCTCCACGGGGAGCATCCTGACCAACCCGATGGGCGGCCGGCCACGGTGGGTGACAGCGCAGCCTTGCCTCGCTAGCTTGCGAGGCAGGTCCGCACGCACCGACACGGAGGAGCGCCGCCATGGCCGTACGCCCGCCGGACAAGGACGAGGTCGCCGCCCTCGCCCGGAGTTACGGGATGAGCCCCGGGGACGTCGAACTCGAGACCTACACGGCGATCATCGGCGGGGCGTTCAGGTCCTACGACGTGGTGGAGGAGCTGTACGCCCAGCTCGCGCCGTCGCCATCGACCGATCGTGCGGCGACGCGCCCCGAGGAGGCGGACAACCCGCTCGGCGCCTGGTACGTCCGCACGGATATCCACGGCGCGGACGAGGGGCCGCTTGCCGGGCGCACGGTGGCGATCAAGGACAACACCGCGGTCGCCGGCGTCCCGATGATGAACGGCTCGCACACGCTGGCGGGGTTCGTCCCGACTCGGGACGCCACCGTTGTCAGTCGCCTCCTCGAGGCCGGCGCAACGATCGCGGGCAAGGCGGTGTGCGAGGACCTCTGCTTCTCGGGCGGCAGCCACACCTCGGCGACGGGCCCGGTGCGCAACCCCTGGGACCCGGCCCGCACGACTGGGGGGAGCTCCAGCGGGAGCGCGGCGCTCGTGGCCGCCGGCGAGGTCGACCTGGCGCTCGGCGGCGACCAGGGCGGCTCGATCCGCATGCCGGCGGCGTTCTGTGGCGTCGTCGGGCACAAGCCCACCCATGGCCTCGTGCCCTACACGGGTGCCTTCCCGATCGAGCTGACCCTCGACCACCTCGGCCCGATCACCCGGACCGTCGCCGATGCGGCTCTCATGCTCGACGTCCTCGCCGGCCGGGACGGTCTCGATCCCCGGCAGCCCGCCGGTCTGGTGCCCGACCAGTACGCCGAGGCGCTGACCGGCGACGTCGCCGGCCTCCGGGTGGGCGTCGTCGCTCAGGGGTTCGGCTGGGCGGAGCTCTCCGAGCCCGGCGTCGACGACACGGTGCGGGCGGCAGGTCGGCGGCTCACCGAGCTGGGAATCGACGTGGTCGACGTCGACCTGCCGTGGCATCGGCATGCGCTGCACGTGTGGAACGTGATCGGTACCGACGGCGTCGCCGTTCAGATGATCGAGGGGAACGGCTTCGGCCACAACTGGGACGGGTTGTACGACCCGCTGCTGATCGAGTACTACGGCCGGCAACGGCGCGAGACGGTCGACCGTTGGTCACCCACGGTGACGATGGTGGCCCTGGCCGGGCGCTGGTCGATCGAGCAACTGCAGAGCCGGCACTACGCGATGGCGCGCAACCTGGTGGTCGAGGTGCGCCGGCAGTACGACGCCGCGCTGTCCGACGTCGACGTGCTGCTGATGCCGACCGTGCCGATGGTCGCCCCGCCGATCCCCGCACCGGACGACCCCTTGGAGATCCAGATCGCCCGCGCGCTGGAGATGATCGTGAACACGGCGCCGTTCGATGTCAGTGGTCACCCGGCGACGAGCGTCCCGGCGGGCCTCTCCCAGGGCCTGCCGGTCGGCATGATGCTGGTCGGCAAGCGGTTCGCCGACGCCACCTGCCTGCGGGTCGCGCACGCGTTCGAGCAGCTGGTCGGCGGCTTCCCGGTCCCTCCCCGTAGGAGTTGATCATCGGCGGGTGACTGCCCGCCACGCCGATCGGGGCAGCCACCCGCCGATGATCAACGCCGGCCAAGGCCCTACTGGGCGGGCGGGACCTCCAGGTCGGTGGCGGTCGCGTCGGGAGTGTCCTCGCCGTTCTGCACCCGCAGCTCGGCGTCGCGGGCGGCCATCGCCTCCTGACGGGTCTCCTCCTCCTCGAGGATCTGGCAGGCCTTCCACTCCTCGGGGATGCCGAAGGCGTCGACCAGCGTGATCAGGTGCGGCCGCAGCTCCTTGAGCAGCTGGTTGACGCTGCTGGTCAGGCCCTTCGCGCGGGCCGGGGTCAGCTGCCCGTGCTCGAGGAACCACGCCTTGTCGGTCTCGATGGTCGAGAGGGCGTAGAGGTCGCAGAGCTTCTCGAGCAGGGCCTTCGCCGCCGGGTCCGTCGTCCTCTCGATGCCGGCGACGAACGCCTCCAGGACGACGCGGTCGATGTGCGTCTGCGCCGTCTTCAGCACGTGGTCCTGCACGTCGTTGAACATGTCGAACGGCGCCATGCCCTCGGTCGTCGAGTTCTTGCGCAGCCGCCGGATCGCGCCCTCGAGGCTGTGCTTCTCGCGGAACTCGAACATCTTCAGCTGCCAGCCGCGGTCGAGCATCGGCACCTCGTCCTCGCGGCCCGGGACGGCGTCGACGAGCCGCGCGATCAGGCTGCGGGCCGCCGTGCGCTCGAGCACGGTCTCGCGGACCATGTCGGCGATGAAGCCGACCTTGCCCCAGCCCTCGAGCGAGCCGAAGGTGTCGCGGTAGCCGGTGAGCAGGCCCTTGGCCACCAGCTGCAGCAAGACGGTGTTGTCGCCCTCGAACGTGGTGAACACGTCGGTGTCGGCCTTGAGGTGCGGCAACCGGTTCTCCTGCAGGTAGCCCGCACCCCCGCACGCCTCGCGGCACATCTGGATGGTCTTCGTCGCGTGCCAGGTCTGGGCGACCTTGAGGCCGGCCGCGCGGGACTCCAGCTCGCGCTGCTTCTCCTCGTCGACCTCCTCGCTGCGCACGTGCACGGCGGACTGCACGTCGTGCATGGTCTCGACCAGCTCGTTCTGGGCGAAGGTCAGCGCGTAGGTGGTGGCCAGCGCCGGCAGCAGCTTGCGCTGGTGCACGAGGTAGTCGTTGATCACGATCTCGCGGTCGTCGCCGGGGGCCGCGAACTGGCGGCGCACGTCGCCGTAGCGGGCGGCGATGTCGAGCGCGACCTTGGTGGCCGAGGACGCCGAGCCGCCGACGCTGACCCGGCCGCGCACCAGCGTGCCGAGCATGGTGAAGAAGCGGCGGGTCTCGTTCTCGATCGAGCTGGTGTACGTGCCGTCCTCGGCGACCTGCCCGTACCGGTCGAGCAGCATGTCGCGGGGCACCTGGACGTGGTCGAAGGTCAGCCGGCCGTTGTCGACGCCGTTGAGGCCGGCCTTCGCGCCGTCGTCCCCGATCGTGACGCCCGGCATCGGGTTGCCGTCCTCGTCGCGGATCGGCACGAGCCAGGCGTGCACGCCCTGGTTCGTGCCCTGCGTGATCAGCTGCGCGAAGACGACGGCCATGCGCCCGTCCTTGGCCGCGTTGCCGATGTAGTCCTTGCGCGCGGCCTGGTGCGGGGTGTTCAGGTCGAAGCACTGCGTCTCGGGGTCGTAGGTGCACGTCGTGCGCAGCTGCTGGACGTCGGAGCCGTGCCCGGTCTCGGTCATCGCGAAGCAGCCGGGCAGGTCGAAGCTCATGACGTCCCGCAGGTACTTCTCGTGCTGGCGCTTGCTGCCGAGCAGCTGGAGCGCGCCGCCGAACAGGCCCCACTGCACGCCGGCCTTGACCATGACCGAGAGGTCGCCGTACGCGAGCATCTCGATCGAGGTGACCGAGCCGCCGGCGTCGTCCTCACCGCCGAAGGCCTTCGGGAAGCCGAGGCCCACGCGGCCGGAGTCGGCCAGCTTCTTGGCGATGCGGGTCACCCGCTCGCGGGCCTCCTGCACGGTCTCGCCGTAGACGGGGGCGAAGTCGGGGTCGCGCAGGTTCGCGCGGGCGTCGCGGCGCACGTGCGCCCACCGGCCGTCCATGACCTCCTGGAGTTTCTGCGGGTCGACGCTGCCGGGCAGAATGCTGGTCACAGTTCCTCCTCGCTGGCGCTCGTCGGCACTGCGGCCAACGGTGCGGTGCTGATTGGTGACTTCGCGAGCTCCGTCACGGTCCCTCCATGCTGTTCGGGGGTGCGGGTGTGGCGACACCGGCGAGGCCGGTCCAGGCGAGATCGGTCAGGTGAGCTGCAAGTTCTGTCCGGAGCATGGGGCGATCGGCGCGCAGCCACCAGTCGGCGGCCGAGCGCACCATCCCCACGACGCCGTGTCCCCATGGTGCGGCGGCCCGCGGATCGTGACCCGCGCGCTGGAGCGCCAAACCCACGATCGCAGCCGCCTGCTCGCCGATGAGGTCGGAGAGGTTGCTGATCGGGTCCCGGTCGGCCGGCCGGTCGAGAACCTGCTGGTGGACGACGAACCGGTAGAGCTCGGGGTCGGCCTCGAGGAAGGCCAGGTACGTCTCGATCGCCGCCGCCACCATCTGGCGGGGCTGGTCGCTGCCCTCGATCGCGTCGCGCAGTTTCGGCAGCAGCTGCGCGGCGACCCGGGCGCAGACGGCGGTGTAGAGCTCGGTGCGGTCGGCGAAGTGCCGGTAGACGACGGTCTTGCTCGTGCCCGCCTCGGCGGCGATCTCGTCCATGCCCACGCCGGCGCCGTGCTTGCCGACGGCGGCCAGGGTCGCCTCGACGAGCTGCTCGCGTCGCGCGCGGCGGTGCTCGTCCCACCTCGAGTCGCGCCGATCGCGCGCCGTCGTCGCCGTCGGCTCGCCGACCGTCCCCTGGTTCATGTGAACGACGGTATCTGATACCTCTGGTACCGACCAGTCGGCCGCGGCTACGGTTGCGCCCCATGAGGCTTCCGCAGCTGACGCCCGACGAGCTCGGCCCCGAGCAGCGGTCGCTCTACGACGCGATCGTCGGGGGTCCGCGGGCCGCCGGCCCCCAGCTGTTCGAGCTCGCCGACGGCCGGGGCCGGCTCAACGGGCCGTTCGGCGTGATGCTGCACAGCCCCGCGGTCGGGGGTGCCCTACAGGAGCTCGGCGCGGCGATCCGCTACCGGTCGGTGCTGAGCGACCGGCTGCGCGAGATCGCGATCCTGGCGGTGGCGGCGCACTGGGCGAGCGATTTCGAGCAGTACGCGCACGAGCCACTCGGTCGCCGGGCGGGGCTCACGGACGCGCAGCTCGACGCGCTGGCCGCCGGCGCAGAGGTCGCGCTCGACGACCCCGCGGACGAGGTCGGCCTGCGCCTCGTGCGGGCGCTGCTGGGCAGCGCCGACCTCACCGACGAGGAGTACGCCGAGGGTCGCCGCGTGCTCGGCGACCAGGCGCTCGTCGAGCTGACCGCCCTGGTGGGCTACTACGCGACGCTGGCGCTGCAGCTGCGGGTCTTCCGGGTCGGCGTGCCGGGTCGGTGACGCGGGTCGGATCGGCGGCACCGGGCGGGCGCGCTGCACGTTCTCGAGTCGCGGGGCTTGCGCCGGTGCGCGATCTTGTCCTGCGACGAGCGTCTCACCGGCGTCGCACTGCATGTGACGCGTAGTACCTGATACTTTTGGTACCGGCCAGCCCACCCGACCATGGAGGCCCTGATGGCTAGCAACACCAAGCCGGCGACACGCAAGGCGGCGATCGTCGGTGGGAACCGGATCCCGTTCGCCCGCTCCAACTCGAAGTACGCGCAGGCGTCCAACCAGGACATGCTGACCGCGACGCTCGACGGGCTCATCGCCCGGTTCGGCCTCCAGGGGAAGGCTCTGGGCGAGGTCGTCGCGGGCGCCGTCCTCAAGCACTCCCGTGACTTCAACCTGACCCGCGAGAGCGTTCTGGGGTCCAAGCTGTCGGCCACCACCCCGGCCTACGACGTCCAGCAGGCCTGCGGCACCGGCCTCGAGGCGGCTCTCCTGGTCGCCAACAAGATCGCGCTCGGCCAGATCGAGTCGGGCATCGCGGGCGGGGTCGACACGACGTCCGACGCTCCGCTCGCCGTCAACGACGACCTGCGCCGCGTGCTCATCTCGCTGAACAACGCCAAGACGGTGCAGGACCGTCTGAAGGCCCTCGGCGGCTTCCGGCCCGGCATGCTGGCGCCCGAGATCCCGCGCAACGCCGAGCCGCGCACCGGCCTGGCCATGGGCGACCACGCGGCGATCACCGCCAAGCAGTGGCAGATCGGCCGGGAGGAGCAGGACGAGCTGACCGTCCGCTCGCACCACAACCTGGCCGCCGCCTACGACCGGGGCTTCTTCGACGACCTGGTGACGCCGTTCCTCGGGCTCGCGCGCGACCAGAACCTGCGCCCGGACTCGTCGGTGGAGAAGCTCGCGAAGCTCGCTCCGGTCTTCGGCAAGGGCGACGGCGCCACGATGACGGCGGGCAACTCGACGCCGCTGTCCGACGGCGCCTCCGCCGTCCTGCTGGCCTCCGACGAGTGGGCCGCCGACCAGGGCCTGCCGGTGCTCGCCCACCTCGTCGACGGGCAGACCGCCGCCGTCGACTACGTGCACGGCGGTGAGGGCCTGCTGATGGCCCCGGTCTACGCGATGCCGGTGATGCTGGCCCGCAACGGCCTGACGCTGCAGGACTTCGACTTCTACGAGATCCACGAGGCGTTCGCCTCGACGGTGCTGGCGACGCTCAAGGCCTGGGAGGACCCGGCGTTCTGCAAGGAGAAGCTGGGCCTCGACGCGCCGCTGGGCTCGATCGACCGGGCCAAGCTGAACGTCAACGGCTCGTCGCTGGCCGCCGGGCACCCCTTCGCGGCGACCGGTGGCCGGATCGTCGCCTCGCTGGCGAAGATGCTGCACGAGGCGGGCCCGGGCAAGCGTGGGCTCATCTCGATCTGCGCCGCGGGCGGCCAGGGCGTCGTCGCCATCCTCGAGTCCTGACCCCCTTCCCGAGCTTTTTCCCACAAAGGCACCGCGCTTTCGTGGGAAAAAGCTCGGCGATCTCGGAAGGAAGACCCCCTCAGTGAGTGACTGGTACCGCGATTTCGCGAACTCAGGCTTCGGCACGACGATCACCAAGCAGCTCGGGCTGCCCCGCCCCGGCAGGTTGCGCCGCTACGAGCCCGGCACGCCCCTGCTGCCCGGTCCGGCGGTCGTCGGCTCGGCGGGGGAGGGCCGGCTGCGCGACACCGTGGCCGCCGTGCTCAAGGACGCCGGCGTGACGGTGCAGTCGCCGGTCACGGCCGACGGCGCCACGGACGGCGAGAAGCCCTCCGCGGTCATCCTCGACGCGACGGGCCTGACCGCTCCCGGCGACCTGGCCGCCGCGCACGACTTCCTCGCCCCCGCGGTGAAGCGGCTGCGGGCCACCGGCCGGGTGATCGTCCTGGCCGACCCGCCCGCCGACGCGTCGTCCCCGGCGCAGGCCGCCGCCCGGCAGGCCCTGGACGGACTGGTCCGCTCCATCGGCAAGGAGCTGCGCGAGGGGTCGACGGCGAACCTGATCTACGTGCCGGCCGGGGCCGAGGCCTCGCTCGCCTCGCCGTTGCGCTTCTTCCTGTCCGGCCGCTCGGCCTACGTCGACGGCCAGGCCGTCACGCTGTCGGTGGCGGAGCTGCCCGCCGGTGCGGACGCCGACAAGCCCCTGGCCGGCAAGGTCGCCGTCGTCACCGGGGCCGCCCGCGGCATCGGCGCGGCGATCGCGAAGGTCATGGCCCGCGACGGCGCGCACGTGGTCGCCGTCGACATCCCCGCCGCCGGCGACAAGCTCGCCGAGGTCGCCAACGAGATCGGCGGGACGGCGTTCCAGCTCGACATCACCGCCGACGACGCCCCCGAGCGGCTGATCGAGCACCTGCGCGAGCGGCACGGCGGCGTGGACGTCGTCGTCCACAACGCCGGGATCACCCGCGACAAGCTGCTGGTCAACATGGACGCCGCCCGCTGGAACTCGGTGATGGCGGTGAACCTGCAGGCGCAGCTCGACATCACCCAGGCGCTGCTCGACGCCGACGGCGTGCTGAAGCCGGACGCCCGGGTGGTCTGCGTGAGCTCGCAGTCGGGCATCGCCGGCAACCGCGGGCAGACCAACTACGCCGCGAGCAAGGCCGGCGTGATCGGCATGGTGCGCGCGTGGGCGCCGGCGTTCGCCGAACGGAAGGCCACGATCAACGCCGTGGCGCCGGGCTTCATCGTCACCGAGATGACGGCGAAGATGCCGCTGGGCACCCGCGAGGTCGGGTCGCGGCTGAACTCGTTGCAGCAGGGCGGGCTGCCGGTCGACGTCGCCGAGACGATCGCCTGGCTCTCGCAGCCGGGCAGCGCTGGGGTCAACGGTCAGACCGTGCGGGTCTGCGGCCAGTCGCTGCTGGGGGCGTGATGGTCACCCCGGACCCGACGAGCCGCGAGCTGGAGTCCTCGCCCAACCTCGGGCTGCTGTACGCGAAGGCCGCCGCGACGGCGTGGGGTCGCGGCGGCGATCTGCCCGGCACCCGGTTGACCCGGACGGGCGTCGCCGTCGACCCCGCCCACTTCGCCGACTACGCGCGGGTCTGCCGGCTGCCGCTGGGCGACGTCCTGCCGGTCACCTATCCGCACATGCTCACGTTCCCGCTGCAGATGGCGCTGATGAGCGATCGCGCGTTCCCGCTGGCCCTGCCCGGCCTGGTGCACGCGCGCAACCGGATCGAGGCGCTGCGCCCCGTGCGCACCGACGAGGAGCTCGACCTCGAGGTGTGGGCCGAGAACTTCGCCCAGCACCGCAGCGGGGCGGCGGTCGACCTCCGGGCCACGGCCTCGGCCGGCGGCGAGGTGGTGTGGCGGTCCACGTCCACCTACCTGGCCCGCGGGGTCAAGGCACCGGACGGCGCTCCCGAGGCCGACATCGAGGTGCCGGTCGGCGACGTGGAGCGCGTGGTCGCGACGTGGCGGATCCCGGACGACGCCGGACGCCGCTACGCGAAGGTCTCCGGTGACGTGAACCCGATCCACCTCTCCGGGCTGACCGCGAAGGCGTTCGGGTTCAAGCGGGCCATCGCGCACGGCATGTGGGTCAAGGCCCGGGTGCTGGGCGCGCTGGGCGGCCGGCTGCCCGATGCGCTCACCGTCGACGTCGCCTTCCGCAAGCCGCTGCTGCTGCCGTCGACGGTGACCCTGTCGACCGCGTCCGTCGGCGCGAACGGGTGGGACGTCGCCGTCCGCAACGCCTCCGGCGGTACCGAGCACCTGGTGGGCACGATCCGCCCCGTCTGACGGCGGCCCCGCCGCCGCCCACCCCGTGCTTTTGTGGGATAAAGCGCCGAGATTTTGTCGACAAATGCGCGGGGGGAAAGACCGGGCGACGTCGCGGGTGGACGATTTCGCACAAAGGAATCGCGCAGCTTCGTCGATCCTGACGGAACGAGGTCGCGCGCCGACGACCTGCGGAAAACACGTTACGTGGTCTTCTCCTCGTACGTCCGGCATCCCGGACCAGCGAGCCCGGCGACCCGGGCCCCTGACAAGGAGTCGGCGTGCGCATCGCGTCATCACCCCGGCGTGCCCTCGGCGTCTTCGCCGTCAGCACGATCGGCATGTCCACCGCCATCCTCGGGTTCACCGGGGTGGCCCAGGCCGCCGGGCCGGTGGCCCTGACCGCCTCGACCCCGCTGACCGTCCCCGCCGGTGTCTGCACGGTCGAGTGGGTGCTCAACGGCGCTGCCGGCGGCAACGCCGGCGCCCAGACCGGCGGTGCCGGGGCGCACATGGTCCTGCACATGTCGGTCGCCCCTGGCGACACCCTGACCACGGCGCCGGAGACCATGGCCGGAGGCGCGGGCGGCACCGGCGGCGGAGCCGGTGGCAACGGGATCGGCCTGATGGTCGACGGCAGCCTGGAGGCGGCCGTGGGCGGCGGCGGCGGCGCCGGCACGTGGAGCGACGGCGGCTCCGCCGAGAACCCCGGCGGCGGCCACGGCGGGGCCTTCACGTACGACGGCGGTCAGGCCGGCACCGACTCGGCCGTGGGCACCGGCGGCTCCGCCGGCGGCGACCCCACCGGCACGGACGGCGCCGACGGCGCGGCCCACGCCGGTGGCGCGGGCGCCGCGTCGGGCGCCGGTGGTGGCGGCGGCGGCTACTTCGGTGGCGGCTCGGGTGCCTCCGACGGCACCGACGGCACCGGCGGTGGCGGTGGCTCCAACCTGGTCCCCGACGGCTCCGACGCCGTCCTGACCGACGCGACCGGCCCGGCCTCGATCACCTACGAGTACCAGGCCTGCACCCCGGACCAGGTCCCGGCCGCACCCCACGACCTGACGGCGCGGGCCAGCGACGGCACGCTGACCGTCGACTTCCAGCCGACCTGGAGCGACAACGGCGACGTCGCCGACCCCGACACCTGGGAGTACCAGATCGGCGCGGGCGCCTGGACGGCCTTCGACCCCGACTACACCGACGACGGCGCCTACGAGAAGGTGCTCACCGGCCTGACCAACGGCACCGCCTACACGGTCCACGTGCGCGGGGTGAGCAGCGACGGCGTCCCCGGCCCGGCCGGCACCGTCACGGGCACGCCGTTCAAGCCGATCGGGGCGCCCACCAACGTCAAGTTCAGCACGAGCAACTCCACGGTGACGATCACCTGGGACGCGCCGGCGACCACGGGCACATTCCCCCTCGACGGCTACCAGGCCTTCCTCTACTACAGCAACGGGGAGAGCGGCGGCCTCGCGTTCGAGTGCGACACCGACGTCGCCGTGCGGGTGTGCCAGGCGCCCGCGCCCCCCGGCCCGTCCTACTTCGGCGGCGTCAACGCGGTGGATTCGGCCGGTAACGCCGGCGACCCGTCCCAGCAGCTGGTCATCGGGAAGGTGGCCCCGCCGGCGTCCGTCCCCTCCTCCGACGGCACGCTCACCCGTCCGTCCGGCGCGACCGGCGGCCTGGTCGACGGCGAGAAGATCGAGCTGCACGGCACCGGCTACAAGCCCAACTCGCTCGTCTCGGTGCTCATCTACTCGACCCCGCAGGTGCTGAAGTCGATCATGACCGACAGCACGGGCTCGTTCACCGTCACCGTCACGGTGCCGGCCGGACTGGCCGCCGGCCACCACACGCTGGTCGCCGCCGGCGTCGACAACGCCGGGCACATGCGCTACCTGACCCTCCCGGTCACGGTGAGCGCAGCCGGACAGGCCACCCTGGCCTACACCGGTGCCTCGATCGTGACGCCGGCGATCGCGGGCCTCGCGGCCCTCATGGTCGGGGTGGGCCTGCTCGTCGCCTCGCGTCGCCGCACCACGCACTGAGTCCAGGGCCGACAGCCAGTCGGCCGCACGACCTCAAAGGACCCGAGTCCTGCCCCTTTCCCCGGGGGCAGGGCTCGGGTTCGGTCGTTCCTGAGGCCCGACACAGCAACCGCCACGCCCGGCCGGCGTCCCGGAGCGGGCGCCGGCCTCGCCTAGCATCGGGCCCGGACAGGCACAGCGGACCTCGCCGTAGGTGCAGCAGGCTGACACCGGGAGCGTGGGTGCGCGACGACGAGCCAGGCCGTACCGAACCGGGGTGCGACGACGAGACGACGCGGTTCCCCGCGATCCTCGAGGACTTCGAGGACGACGACGTCCGGGACGATGACCTCCGGGACGACGACGCTCCCTCCGGCCCACCGTACGGCGGGCGTCGTCCTTCCGCCCGTGGCGACCGCTGGCGCACCGTCGCGCGCGGCCTCGGCGAGCTCCTCGTCACCGTGGGCGTCGTCCTGCTGCTGTTCGTCGTCTACGAGCTGTTCGTCACCGACCTGCTCAACAAGCACGCGCAGACCCAGCTGTCCGACCAGCTCCAGCAGGAGTGGAACGACGCGCCGTCGTCGACGTCGCATGATCCGCTGGTGACCGGCCGCGCGTTCGCGATCCTGCACATCCCGCGGCTGGGCGCCGATTACCGGCGGGTGGTCGTCGAGGGCACCGGTCAGGACCAGCTGTCCCAGGGGCCCGGCCACTACCTCGGCACAGCGCTGCCGGGCGAGCAGGGCAACGTCGCCCTCGCCGGGCACCGCGTGGGCAAGGGCTCGCCCTTCCTCGAGCTGGACAAGCTCCGGCCGGGCGATCCGATCGTCGTCGAGACCGCGCAGAGCTGGTTCGTCTACCGGGTGCTCGGCGACCCGGGCACCGGCGACTTCGGTACCGACCCGAGCGGGATCCCGGGCCAGGAGATCGTCCGCCCGACCGACGTCGCGGTGATCGACCGGACGCCGGACGCCGTCGCCACCGCGCCGGCCAGCGGCGCCTACCTGACCCTGACCACCTGCCACCCGCGGTTCTCCGCCCGCCAGCGCCTGATCATCCACGCGAAGCTGGACGGCCCGGCGATCCGGAAGGCCGACCAGCCCAAGGGCCCGGCGGCGCTGCGTGAGCACTGACCGCACGCCGGCCCGGCACTGAGAGGACACCCATGTACAGCTGGATCTGGCACCACCTCCCCGGCGGCACGGGGGCCAAGTCGCTCCTGTCGCTGATCCTGGTGCTCGCCGTCGTCGCCCTGCTGCTGTTCGTCGTCTTCCCGTGGGTCGAGCCGCACCTGCCGTTCAACGCGGTCACCGTCGACGGCTGAGCTCGGTAGGACGGCCGGCTCACCAGGTGACCGGCAGCGATTCCAGGCCGTAGACGATCGAGCGCTCGCGGAACTGCACCTCGGCCGGGTCGACGGCCAGCCGGAGGGTCGGGAACCGGCGGAGCAGGGCCGGGTAGGCGATCCGCAGCTCGAGGCGGGCCAGCTGCGCCCCGAGGCAGTGGTGGATGCCGTAGGCGAAGGCCAGGTGCGGCGTCGGCGGGCGGGTCAGGTCGACGTGCTCGAGGCCGGGCCCGAGCGCTTCGTCGCGGTCGGCCGACGACAGCGAGCAGAGCACGAGATCGCCCTCGGCGACCGGCTGGTCGCCGATCGTCGTGTCCGTGCGGGCGATCCGCGGGAAGGCGACCTGGACGACGGTCAGATAGCGCAGCAGCTCCTCGACCACCGGGTCGACGTCGGTGCCCTCGGCGCGGACCAGCGCCGCCCGGTCCGGGTCGCCGAGCAGCACGAGGGCGCCGAGGGCCAGCATGCTGGCCGTGGTCTCGTGCCCGCCGACCAGCAGGCCGTCGGCCAGCCCGGCCAGCTCGCGGTCGTCGATGTCGGGGTTCTCGCTGATCAGCCGGGCGAGCAGGCCGTCGCCGGGGTTCTCCCGCTGCCGGGCGATCAGGCCGAGCAGGAAGTCGATCGAGGCGGCCGCGGAGTCCAGCGGCGCGAGAATGCTCTCGAGCAGGTCGAACCGGCCCGCGGCGAGCCGGCCGAACGCCTCCTGCTCGTCGGCCGGCACGCCCAGCAGCTCACCGATCACCATCGCCGGCACCGCGGTGGCGAAGAGCGCGACGAGGTCCGCCCCCGGGCCGGCCGCCTCGAGCGCGTCGAGCCGGGTGTCGACCACCGCCCGGATCCGCGGCTGCAGCTCCTCGAGCCGGCGGGCGCTGAACGACGGCGCCAGCAGCCGCCGCAGCCGGGTGTGCTCGGGCGGGTCGCGGAAGCCCAGGCCGCCCGGGTCGGCCAGGCCCATCTCCTCGGCGTCGTCCCCGCCCGCGGCCATCAGGGTGGCGAAGTCGTTGCTGAAGGTTTCGGTGTCGCCGAGCACCCGGCGCACGTCGGCGTGCCGGGTGACCAGCCAGACGGCGTTGCCGAACAGGTCCAGCCGGCTGACCGGCTCGCTCTCCCTGCGGCGCGCCAGCTCGGCCACCGGGTCCAGGCCGGTGCGCATCAGGGGCATGAACAGCGAGTCCGGTTCCATCGGCTCCTCCTCGGCCGGGCGCCGTCCCGAGACTAGGAGGGATGCTGGGCGGAGGGACGCGGTGGACGGCCGCGGCCGGCCGGGCACTAGCCTCGACGCCGCCAGGAGGGCTCGCCTAGTGGCCGATGGCGGCGGTCTTGAAAACCGCTAGGGGTTCATAGCTCCTCGTGGGTTCGAATCCCACGCCCTCCGCTCGCCAGATCTGCGGTTCGCAGCGTGTGCAGTCGTTCCGGACGCACCGCACCGGACATGCCGCTGGGTGACCGCTGGGAGCGGGCTCGGCGAATCCTGCCCTTGTCCTGGGAGACCGCTGCGAGAAACCTGCGACCCCTGCCGAAACCATGCCGGGCTCGCCCGGTGCGTCATCGGGCGGACCCGGCCACCGGGAAAGGGGATGACGCAGATGCCACCCAGGACGAGGCCGGCTTGGACAGGTCCGGCCCTGAACCGACGGCGAATCGGGCCGGTGCGCCGGCTCGTGCTGGCGCCGCTGATGGCCGTCGGCCTCCTGCTGCTGACGGTGGGCACCGCTACGGCGACGGAGGACCACCACCACAGCGGACACTCGCGCCACTCGATCCAGATCACGGCGCACGACTTCTCGTACCGGCTGGGCACCGACCGGGTCGCCACCGGCCTGGTGAAGACCAGCCTGCACAACAAGGGCCACCAGCCGCACCAGGCCCAGATCGCCAAGTTCAAGCCGGGCAAGGGGGTCGCGGACTTCAAGGCCGTCGTCAAGTCCGGGAAGCTGGACGCGGTCATCGGCCTGTTCTCCGGCTTCTACGGAGGACCGAACGCCATCCTGCCGGGACGCTCGCAGACCACCTTCGAGAACCTGCCCCCCGGTCATTACCTGCTGCTCTGCTTCGTGCCGGACCCGAAGAGCGGCATGCCGCACTTCGCGATGGGCATGTACGCACCCTTCGACGCCGTCGGGCCGCCGCGCGACCGACGGCACGCCGCTCGCCAGACCGTGGCCGCGGTGGACCTCTTCCGGTTCACCATCCCGGCCGCCCTCGAGACCCACTCCATCGTGCGGTTCGACAACCGCTCCGCGAAGGACGTCCACGAGTTCAGCATCGGCAAGCTGCACCCCGGCAAGACCCCCGCTGACCTCGTGGCCTGGGCGAAGCGTGAGGCCGGTCCGCCGCCCTACGACGAGATGGGCGGGGCCGGCGCGGTCAACCCGGGCGGTCGTGAGTGGTTCACCCTCGACCTGCGGCCGGGCCGCTACGTCGCGTTCTGCCTGGTCCCGGACGACGAGACCGGGCTGGCGCACGCGGCGATGGGGATGGTGAAGGCCTTCACCGTCGTCCGGCACTAGACGTCGGTGACGGAGTACCGCCGGGCGGGCCTCGGAGCCGCCCGGCGGTGCCGTGCCGGTGGCGGGTTCGGGCCGGCTCAGGCGGGCGCGCTGCCCGCGGCGACGTCCCGCAGCGCGCTGACCTCGGCCTCCAGCTGGTCCCGCTCGAGCGGCGTGAGCGTGGCCGCGTGCTGGTCCTTCCCGATTCGCCTGCGTGCCGGCTCCGGACCGGCACCCTACGCAGGCTTTCTGGGACGGGACGGCGGCCCGTCGGCGGCGGTCAGTGCAGGCCGAGCACCCTGCGCGCCTGGGTCGCCATGTGGGTCTCGCCCAGCGCGTTCGGGTGCACGATCACCGGGTTGGTCCCCTGCGTCACCGGCTCGATCCACCGGGTGCCGATCGGCTGGCAGGCGTCGTGGCCGGTCGAGATCGCGCTCATGTTCACGTAGGTCGACCCGGTGGTGGCGGCCGCGCGGCGGACGGCGTCGTTGAGCGTCCACTCCTCGTGGTGCAGGTACGGGACGTCGCCCGTCGCGATCGGCATCTTGTCGAAGCAGCCCACGGTCGGCGGCAGGATCCACGGGTAGCCGAGGATCGCGACCTTCGCCGTCGGCGACTTCGCGTGCACCGCCTTCAGGGCCCGGACCAGCGCCGGGTAGGTCGTGTTCCGGATCGTGTCCTCGAACGACGAGCCGTACCTGTCCTTGCAGGGGCTGCCCTGGCCGGCGGTCGAGGCGCCGGCGGCCCCGCACTCGACGATCGAGTTGATGAAGACGTTGCTGTCGTTCCCGCCGATGGTCATGGTGACCAGCTGGGTGTCGGCCCGGAGGGCGGCGAGCTGCGGGGGGACGCCGTTGTACTGCGCCGTGAAGTAGTCGCTGGTGTCGGCCGCGCCGCAGGTCACGTCGGTGAGCCGCGCCCCGATGGCGCCCGCGATGTCGTGCGGGTAGTTGGCGGTCGAGCGCAGACACTGCGGCGCCGCCGTGGGGTCGGGCGGCACGTTGCCGGACGCGGCGCTGTAGGAGTCACCGAGCGCGACGTACCGGAGCGGTGCGGCTGCGGCCTGGGACGCGGGGGCGGTGGCGACCACGCCCACCGCAACGGCGGCGGCAGCGACGGAGGCAGCGATACGACGGCGCACTGTCTTCTCCTGAGATGGAAGAGGATCGTGCGCGGTCCAACGGGTAACTGTGTCTCGGGGTTACGCCCCGCCGTCCCGACCCGTGCTTTTTCCCACTAAAGCGCGGTGCCTTTTCCCACTAAAGCGCGGTGCTTTTTCCCACTAAAGCTCGGTGGGGGCCTCGCGCAGGGGAGCGAAGCCACGCAGCCGCAGGCTGTTGGAGACGACGAACACCGAGCTGAACGCCATCGCGGCGCCGGCGATCATCGGGTTGAGCAGCCCGGCGGCGGCCAGCGGG
>Ga0308174_10000454_pt1 | contig 17069 bp, 15 predicted proteins | sample PhyPR2_FD_203894 | JGI IMG/M metagenome (GOLD analysis project Ga0308174, IMG submission 203894) | Soil microbial communities from UC Gill Tract Community Farm, Albany, California, United States - DLSLS.P.R2 | ecosystem: Environmental > Terrestrial > Soil > Agricultural land | place: USA...
GTAGTCCAGCTTGAACCGCCCGCTTGAACAGCTCCAACGCCTGCTCGTGCTGCCCCGCTGTAACCAGCCAGCGCGCAATCCCCGCCAAGTCTTCGCCCCGCCGCACTCCCAGCCGCGAAAGAGATTCTGAATCCGTGCTGCGAAACGCCGCGGGGACAATCGCCGTCAGGCACGCGAGCGTCAAAATATCCATCGCGTTGTGATGGAAAATGGGGACCAGCCGCTCCGCCTCTCCTGATCGCAGGTATTCGAAATAAACGTATGGAATCAGCTCTCCTGGAAGATCCCCTTCGCGATGGAACCCGAGAATTTCCTGCTCCAGCTGAACCAGCCGGCAGCTCTCCATCCGCAGTTTCCATAAACGCCGCGCCCCGTGCAGCAGATCCAGATGGCCCAACCTGGCGAACGGGGGCTTATGGCGCGTCATCCGATAGCGCGTTTCCAACAGCGGCTGATCGTAGCTCTTGCCGTTATATGTAATCAGCACATCGAACTCGTTGAGGTGCGCTTCGAGCGCCGCAAGCACACTTCGCTCTTCCGCGTATTCGCGCATGAAAAACTGGCGCACGCTGAATCCGTCCGGAGTGATGCGGCCAACTCCAATCAGAAACGCGTACGTTCCCGACCCGCCCATCAGGCCGGTTGTTTCGGTGTCCAGAAAGGCCCAGCGAACCGGAGACGCCGCCGAGATGGCGTTTTCTCCCAAAGCATCCAGCAGTGTCTCCGGAAGTTCGGCAAGTGAGCCAATATCGGCTGAACCGTGCTGCCTGCAACCCGAAAACTCGCGCTCCATCTGGAAATGCTCGCCGAACTCGTTCGCGACCACTTGCCCTTCCGACCACTGCTCGATGAAACAGCGCGCCGGCTGTTCTTCTGGCGCCAGAGGCAGCAGCACGCGATTCCGCTTGGCATCCGCGTATCTCGCGTCGATGCTCGCTATCCTCTGGCGCAGGCGCGTAAGCTGTTCATCCAGATCCAACATCTAAGTGCTTCGCCTTTTCTTTGCCAGTATACCCGGAGCGGCTACGATGGTGGATTCATGCCGCGCCTTCCTCTTCTCGTTTTGTCAATCTCAGCCGCCCTGAGCGCGTTTGCCGCGGATAAAACGGACAAGTTCGACATTCCGGCACATTACACGAAATTCGAATACCGCATCCCGATGCGGGATGGCGTCCGGCTCTTTACTCAGGTGTACGTCCCAAAGGACACATCGGAAAATTATCCAATTCTCTTGACCCGAACTCCCTACGGGATCGCCCCGTATGGAGCCGGTAAGTATCCTGCCCACCTGGGCCCATCCGACAAATTTGCCGAAGACAAGTTCATCTTTGCCTATCAGGACGCGCGCGGCAGATTTATGTCCGAGGGAATCTTTGTGGACGACCGGCCTATCCGGGATGTCCACGCCTCGAACCGCGACGTAGACGAGAGCACCGATGCTTACGACACTATCGACTGGCTCGTCAAAAATGTTCCCAATAACGACGGAAAAGTTGGCGTCTACGGCACATCTTACAGCGGCTTCTACACCGACGCCGCGCTGGTCCATTCGCATCCCGCGCTGGTTGCAGCATCGCCACAGGCTCCGATGGCCGATCTATATATGGGCGACGATGCGTATCACAACGGCGCGTTCTTTCTCGCCGCGAACTTCGGTTTTTATCAATACTTCCGGAAACAGAATAATCCCGAATTACCGAAGAAGGAGAAGCCGCCCGACCTTGGGACTAAGGACGGGTTCAAGTTTTATCTGGATATGGGGCCGCTGGCCGATTCAAACAACCGTTACTTCCATCCTCCGAATCAATACTGGGCCGATCAGATCGACCACACCACTTACGACACTTACTGGCAGACCCGTAACATCCTGCCCCATTTGAAAGACGTGACCCCGGCGGTGCTCGTCGTGGGAGGCTGGTTTGACGCCGAAGATCTTTCAGGCACATTGAAGACCTTCCGCGCGATCGAAGCGCAATCGTCGCGTACGCCGGAATGGCTCGTGATGGGTCCTTGGTCTCATGGCGGCTGGAACGAAGGTTCGGGCAGCAAGCTGGGCGAGATCTCATTCGGCGCGGATACGGCTCAGTTTTTCCGCGATCAGATCGAGTTCCCCTTCTTCCGCCACTACTTAAAGGACGCGCTCGATGCCGGTCTGCCGAAGGCGTATGTCTTCGTCACCGGAAAGAATGTTTGGCGAAAAGAGCCGCAGTGGCCGCCCGCGAATGCCCATCCGGAACGCTTCTATTTCAATCGGAACAGAGCGTTAACCCGGGATGCACCGTCTGACCCTGCAGCGTTCGATGAGTATGTGAGCGACCCCAACAACCCGGTTCCATACTTTAGCAAGCCAACTTTAAAAATGGAGCGCGAATATATGGATGCGGACCAGCGATTCGTCGAGAAGCGCCCCGACGTGTTGACGTATGAGACCAGCCCCTTAACCGCTGACGTTACGATTGCCGGACCCGTATCGCCTGATTTATTCGTCTCCACCTCCGCAACCGATTCCGATTTCGACGTGAAATTGATCGACGTGTATCCGGACGATGTGGGCGGAGGACTCTCCGGCTATCGGCAGTTGGTGCGCGGTGAGCCGTTCCGCGGAAAATTCCGCAACAGCTTCGAACATCCGGAGCCCTTCAAGCCGGGCGAACGCCAGCAGATTCGCTTCACCATGCCAGACGTGTACCACTGCTTTCAGAAGGGCCACCGGATCATGGTTCAATTGCAAAGTTCCTGGTTTCCTCTGACAGACCGGAATCCGCAGACTTTTGCCAATATTCCAACTGCCGCGCCGGCTGCTTTTGTGAAAGCGACCGAACGAATCTATCGATCCCGCGAAGCCGCGTCTTCCGTCGAGTTGAACGTCGTCCATTGAGTCCGGAAACCTTCCGCACGGCAGGCGAAGTCTACTGGATATGGCCATCACCGATTCGCCGGAACCCTCTCCGCGGAAGTCCGGCTCGAAGCTGGAAAAGCTTCTGCCATACACAACCGTCGCCGTCATCATTGCCGCGCTCTATGTCGCCTGGACTTTTTATTCTCGCTACGAAAGCAATAAACGCGCGGTTGAGCAGGTCCAGGCGGAGCGCGAGGCTGCCAGAAAGCGCGTGGTGGACCAGATCTACGGTTCAGGCGGGGTCCGCTTCAACGCCTTCAGCGCCGATACCGCTGTCCTGAAGCGCGGCGAAAAGACCCAGCTTTGCTACAGCGTTGTGAACGCCAAAAACCTGAAACTCGATCCGCCGGTCGAGCCAATCAAGCCTTCTTACTATCACTGTCTTGAAATCGCTCCGAAGAAGACCACTACTTACACCATCACCGCCGACGACGGCGCGGGCCATTCGAAATCGGAATCGCTGACTATACGCGTCGAGTGATGCGCGTTGGGCAGAGAATAAGAGTATGACCGAGAAAGCTACGTTCGGCGCAGGATGTTTTTGGGGCGTCGAGGCGAATTTCCGCGAAATTGATGGCGTGCTCGATGCCGTCTCCGGCTATGAAGGCGGCCATACGCCCAATCCCACCTACAAAGATGTTTGTACTGATCGCACCGGGCATGCCGAAGTCGTCCAAGTCGAATACGAACCCGCCAAGGTGAGCTACGACAAGCTCCTGGACGTATTTTGGAGCTCCCACGATCCGACCCAGGTGAACCGGCAAGGCCCCGACACAGGCACCCAGTACCGCACCGTTATCTTCTTTCATACGCCCCAGCAGGAGCAGGCGGCTCGCGCTTCCAAATCGAGTCTTGAGGCCTCAGGCCGCTTCCGGCGTCCCATCGCAACCGCGATCGAACCTGCACAAACCTTCTACCGCGCCGAGGAATATCATCAGCAGTACCTCGTTAAGCGAGGTCTGCGCCACTGCCATATTTAACGGCTCTGAACGCCGCGCTTGAAGTAATCGATGGTAATCGTCAGGCCCTCGCTCAGCGGCACCTTCGGCTCCCAACCCAGAACACGGCGGGCCTTCGCAATATCCGGCCGCCGCAGCTTCGGGTCGTCGGACGGCAGAGGCTTGAACTCCACTCCCACACGGTTCCCGAAGCGTGCCCGAATTTCATCCGCAAATTGAAGAATCGACATTTCAACCGGATTCCCCAGGTTTACCGGATACCGTTCTTCCGATTCGCTCAGCAGAAGCAAGCCTTCAACCAGGTCCGAAACATAACAAAAACTGCGCGTCTGAGAGCCGTCTCCAAACACCGTAAGGTTGCTGCCCTTCAGGGCTTGATCGATAAACGCCGGCACAACCCGCCCATCGTTTAAAGCCATACGCGGGCCATACGTGTTGAAGATCCGCGCGATATTGGTACGCATCTGGTGAACGCGGTGGTAAGCCATCGTAAGCGCCTCGGCATAGCGCTTGCTCTCGTCATAGCAGGAGCGCAGCCCCACCGGATTTACGTTGCCCCAATACGTCTCCGATTGCGGATGTTCCAGCGGGTCGCCATAGCATTCGGAGGTCGATGTGAGCAGAAACCGGGCATTGTGATTCCGCGCAAGCTCAAGCAGGTTGCGTGTGCCGGTCGAGCCTGAGTCCAGCGTCTCAATCGGATGTGCTAAATAATCCACCGGACTTGCAAGCGATGCCAGATGAAACACGCGGTCAATGGGACCGCTCAGCTCTAGTGGTTGACACACATCCCGCTCTAGAAACTGAAAGCCCGGCCGCGCAAGCAAGTGCTCGATATTTTCCCGGTGCCCGGTGATCAAATTGTCGAGGGCGCTAATCTCGTGGCCTTGCTCCATCAAGCGGTCGCACAGGTGTGATCCAATGAAGCCAGCGGCTCCCGAAATGACGTATTTCACGTTCTTCCATGCTACTAATCGGGCTCGCGCATACCGCGTCAAACCCTTCTAACATGGCTTCCATCTGGATTTCGCGAGGAGTGCTGCTTGCCCTCATCCTGATCTCTGTCTGGCTGTTCTGGTTGCGATTCGGCCGGGTAGTGGAGCGCATCCGTTTCGCAAGATCCGATCCCGATTTCAGGCTCGGCTCGGTAGCCGCCAGGATCTGGCATCTCATTTGGGATGTGATGTGCCAGGCGAAGGTCATTCGCGAGCGCCCCTTGCCCGGCATCGCCCACGCATTCGTGTTCTGGAGTTTCTGCGCATTCGCGCTGGTCAGCATCAATCACATCGCTTCCGGATTTGGCGGCACTTTTCTCAACTACCGCGCTGGCTTTGGAGCATTCTACTTCTGGTTCGCCTTTGCCTTTGCCGCGCTCTGCGCCGTTTCCATCGCGGCCCTCGCGTTTCGGCGTTTCGTAATCCGGCCCAAGTGGCTGGAGCCGCTCTCCTATGAATCGGGCGTCATCGCCGCGCTTATCTTCCTGCTGATGGCTACGTATATGCCCATCTGGTGGGTCTCTGAATCATCTGCCGGCGGGCATGCCCTCTGGTGGGTTCACACCCTTACGCTCATCGGTTTCCTGCCGCTGATTCCGCACACGAAGCACCTTCATTTGGGCCTGAGCCCGTTCACAATTTTCCTGGACCGCGGCGGATTCAGCCACATTCCTCCGCTTGCGGGCGATGAAGACTTCGGCCTTGTTTCGGGAAAAGATATTTCCCGCATCACGGCGCTCCAGGCCTATTCCTGCGTCGAGTGCGGACGCTGCACTGAGCATTGCCCCGCCAATAATACCGGTAAGGAACTGAATCCGAAGTTGATCGCGCTTGGAGTGCGTGACTATCTCAACGAATACGGGAATCAGAACGAAACGCCCATCCTGACCGCTACTGTTTCCCAAACGGCTGTGTTCCAATGCACAACCTGCGGCGCTTGCGAATACCAGTGTCCGGTCGGGATTCAGCATCTGCCCATGATCATTGGCCTGCGCCGCGGCGCGGTCAACACCGGAACATGGGACGACGACTACGGCACCAAGCTTTTCCTGAATCTGGAGCGGAACGGCAACGCCATGGGCTTCTCGCAAACCGAGCGCGACAAGTTCATAAGCAAACAAGAATTTCAAATCTTCGATGGGAGCCAGGAATACTGCCTCTGGCTCGGTTGCATGGGCGCGTACGATCCGCGCGGCCGAGAAATTATTAGCTCGTTTGCAGCCGTCATGCGTCATCTGGGCACATCGTTCGGCGTGCTGAAGAAGGAGCGGTGTACCGGCGATCCCGTCCGGCGGCTTGGCAATGATCTGGCATTCGGACAACTGGCCGAAGCGAATCTGACGGCGCTCGCGCAGGTCAAAGTAAGAAAGATTGTTTCCATCTGCCCACATTGCGTGCGCACCATCCAGGACGACTGGCGCGAGTTCGGCGCGAACATCGCGATTGAGCATCACAGTGAATTTCTGGCACAGCACGCGGATCAATTACCGGCACATAAAGAGGGCCGGCGTGTGGTGTTTCATGATCCCTGCTATCTCGGCCGCTACCGCGGTATTTACGATGCGCCTCGTGAAGTCATTGCCCGTTCAGCGGAAGTGGTCGATCCGCCGCGTGCCCGCGAACGGTCGTTCTGTTGCGGTGCTGGCGGAGGGCTCGTATTCTTAGGCGAAGAGAAGGGCACGCGCGTGAATGAGGCCCGCGCCCGGGAGCTGGTAGCCACCGGCGCTGAAACGATCGGAGCGGCCTGCCCGTTCTGCAACAGCATGTTTCAGGACGCTTTGGGGGCTGTTTCGCAGAACCCACCGCGGTTATTGGATATCGCGCAGATCGCGGCGGAGAGTATCCAGCCGCGTTGAATAGCGCCTAAGGAAGAGAGGAGAAAATCCGGGCTGGTGCGAGCGCTGCCCGATGTTATAGTGTGAATGGTGGCGGCGACCGCCGCTTTCTTTCCACGGAAACGGGCGCGTAGCTCAATTGGCAGAGCAAGTGACTCTTAATCACTAGGTTGAAGGTTCGATTCCTTCCGCGCTCACCAGAAAACAAAGCACTTACAGCTATGGCTATTGCACGTGGCGCTTTGTTCAACTTCAGGGACTTTCACAGGGACCCGCTCTGAATTCTGCTCTTTGGGTCGGAGCGTCAAACCCGCAACCGCCGCAACTTTCGCTGCTGACGTGCCCCGATAAACTCCACCAGCGATAATTGAGGATCTTCAGAGTCCTGCCACTTGAGAACGGCGATTTCCTGATCACACAAATGGGCTCGGCCACTGGCATGGCGCCCGGTCGCGTAGCAGAATTCGATGGCCGCCTGCATTTCGTCGCGAACCACTTTGGCACCTTCTCGCTGTTCCAGGAGTGGCCCTCCACGCCGCCGCTGGACGGGTTCAACCCCCACGGTATCTCCGCGCGTCCGGATCTGAATCTGATGATGACTTCGGACTTCATCCTGCCCGGCAGCACGCTGATGGATTCTATGGGGCCCGTCCTGCGGGGTTCCGTGCGAATTTGGGATTACCGCGAACGCAAGATCACCAAAACCGTGAACCTGTTTGCGCCAGACGGCAGTCCTGCGCAGGGCACGATGGGACGTGAAGATGCTCCCTAAGGACCCCAATGGCTACGGGTATACAGCGGGCATGTTTGATGGACACATCTATCTAATCGATCCCAAAGGGGCACCGGCACTCCCGCCTTTGATCTCTCCACCGTAGCGCGCCTCATGTAGATACACCGGTACCCGGCGGAATGCCCCAGATCCTGGCGACGCCGCAATCTGGCGACCGGCTGATCGTGGGTACGTTCATGGCCGGGCAGGTACTCATGTTGGATACGACAGACCGATTTAATCTGAAGCAGGTATCGGTTGTCAGCTTCGGCGCGAACGCTGGACCGCACAACATAGTGTTGAGCGAAGACGATAGCCGCCTCGTGGTGACGGACTACTTCCTCAATCAAGATGCTGGGGGCATTATCCACCTTGAAGGCGATCATAAAGTCCACGTCCTCAAAGTCACGCACGATGCCCTCACCGAGGACAAACGGTTTAAGCTGGACTTCAACACGGCCTTCAAAACAGGCCCGGCACGTCCTCACGGCATCGCAATGAAATAGGCCAATGGTGCTTCGCCATTGACGTGTTGGGCTGCGGCTGTTTCTGGCTCTGGCTCGATTGTCACGAAGCCATGGCGAATCGTTTACACGCGAGTCTGTTTATCCTGATTGGAGCCGCCATGCAGGAGTCGATTGCGGAACGATCGCGATCTTTGGTCGGGAAGGTTCTGGGCCAAACGCTCGGGCTCGAATCGCCTGGCCGAATTCCCGCTACCATACGGAGGCTCGGTGATACGGTAATTCATCATGAATCAGCCTACTCAGCGCCGGGTTGCCCGGGCGCTCCGCGCCGGCGGTCCGGAGGTGATTGAGGTCGGTCTGGAGGAACTGCCGCCGCTGAGAACAGGCGAGGCGCTCGTTAGAGTCGAAGCCGCCGGCCTCAACCATGCCGAGACATTGATTCGTTCCGGGAACTACACCGTTCGTCTGCCGTTTCCGTACCCACTTGGTGGAGAGGGATCGGGGGTCATCGTCGCGATCGGGCCGGAGACTCCACTTTCCGTGGGGACTCGTGTGTGCTGGGCAGCGGTTATCGGATCATGCGCGACTTTTGTGACAACGCCGGCGTCTATGGTAGTGCCGATTCCCGACGGCCTCAGCTTCGAAGATGCCGCGTGCCTGGCAGTCGCCGGCCTCACCGCCGGTGGACTCGCGCGCGTCTGGCCGCTCAAAGGAAAGGAAGCCGTCATATGGGGGGCCGCCGGCGCGGTTGGTCGAATGCTTGTGGCCATTCTGGCGGACCAGCAAGTCAAAGTTATCGGTATCGCCAGCGGCAAGCGGGTGAACGCCGTTCGCGCCGCAGGGGCCGTCCACGTTATCGACCGAGCCGTTGAGGATGTGCGTGAAGCGGTACACGCATATACCGGCGGGCGCGGTGTCACCGCCGTGTTTGATCCCATCGGCGCCTCTACCTACGAAACCAGCCGACAATTGCTCGCGCCGCGAGGCTGCCTGATTAGCTACGGGGAACTGGCCGGCCCGGCACCCGCCATCAACCTCCACGAACTCTTTTCCGGCTCGCTTTTTGTTACGAAGTACAACGGGATGCATTGGGTCGAAGGTATCTCCGAGTTTCCTGCCCTGATTTCGGAGGGGCTCGCCCTGGCCGCAAAGAGACCCGCGATCATCAGTGAAATCGCTGGACGCTTCGCGCTTAACCAGATCATTGACGCCTACCGCGAGCTAGAATCCGATTCACACGGCAAGGTGCTCGTGCTCCCCGGTCTCTAGGCGCCAGGCAGAAGCTCTCGCGGACCAGATTGCCGGATAAGGCGCTACTTGTAGAAGTGCCCGGCGCTAGGTCCCTGTAAACGGCGATATCAACTGGAACAGTAGCAGCCGGCACTTCTCCGACATGACGAACACAACCAAATGCATTCGGGGAACCAGTCAAGTGGTTCGGTTCCAGGGCAGAGGGAAACGAGTACCGAGAGCAGTATGGGACCCGATCGCACTCCACAGGGCCGATTGGCAATCGGTCCGGGCCCAAGCGGGCACCCCTGCCTCTGGCCAACCCGCCCCACGGAGCTGCGAAGCCGCAAGCAGAAGAGTCAGCCGGCAAGGTGCCGGCCCGCCGCCAAGACTGGCGAACCTAGTACACAGAGCTGCGGAGCCGCAACCAAAAGCTGCGGGGCTGGGCTGTAGTAGTACAACATCTCTCAAGTGACTTCCAAAACAGCGCACTAGAATGTAGGGCAATCGCACAGTTCACAAGAGACATTTCCCGCTTCCGCCTCACTGTCTCTTCTGAGTCTTCGAGCCAATGCCGCGAACCGCAGTTCTCCTTGTACTTCTGGGATTGCTCGTCGCGACGCCCGGATTTCTGGCCGATCAGCTCCGCGTCAACTGGACCGGTAATTTCGCGCCTTGCAATGGCCATGCCGAACTGCTGCGCCGCGATTCGATGGATTTGGGGGTCCGGTTTTCGAATTCAAACCCGGCGGTTGCGCGGGGTTTTAAGCGGGCGATGAATTTCTGGGCCAAGGTCGTCGAAATGTCATGGCACGAAGACCGGACCTCCGCCTGCGCGCTCGAGCTGGTGGACGGCAACCCGGCGATTCTGCAAAATGCCGTGATCGCCCGGGCGCAGTTCGTGGAGTGGCAAAACTTTGAAGGCTGGATCGGATTCGATCCGCGCGCACCTCTAACAAAGACTGAGATGTATCTTACGGCGGTGCACGAGATCGGTCACTTGCTGGGGCTGCGTCATAATCCCAGCGCGTATTCGGTGATGTACTACATTGACCTGGAAGGCCCTGAGGTGCTGGATTCTAGCGATCTGACCGCGCTGGCTGCGCATCACAAGTTACGCGCGGATTTAGCGCAGCCACCCATTCCGGTCGTTCGGTCCGGCAGCTTGAAGATAAACTGACGCAGACCTCGACTCCTAAAATGAAGGCACGTGCCCTTTGCTCCTGTTGAAGAACAACTCGCGTACCTGAAAAAAGGACTGGCCGAACTCATCCGCGAAGAGGAATTGCGTGAACGCCTGATTGCCGCCGGAAAGGATAACCGAGCGCTGCGCGTAAAGGCCGGCTTTGATCCGACCGCGCCGGATCTGCATCTGGGCCACACGGTCCTACTGCGGAAGATGAAGCACTTTCAGGATCTCGGCCACACGGTTATCTTCCTGATCGGCGATATGACAGGGATTATCGGCGATCCCACCGGTCGCAACATCACGCGCCCGCCGATGACCCGCGATGAGATCGGCCGCAACGCTCAAACGTATCGAGAACAGGTGTTCAAAATCCTTGATCCTGACAAGACCGAGATTCGCTTCAATAGCCAATGGCTGGAACCACTTACTTTTGAAAACGTGGTTCGCCTCTGCTCAAAGTACACGATCGCGCGGATTCTGGAGCGCGACGATTTCAGCAAACGCTTCAAAGAAGGCACGCCGATTTCCGTGCATGAACTGCTTTATCCGCTGGCGCAGGGATTCGACTCGTTCGCGCTGGAGTGCGATGTGGAAATGGGCGGCACGGATCAAAAATTTAACTTGTTGGTCGGACGCGAAATCCAGAAAGACTACGGCCAACCATCTCAGATCATCGCAACGGTTCCCATACTTGAAGGGCTCGACGGCATCGAGAAGATGTCGAAATCGAAAGGCAATTACATCGGCATCACCGAGCCGCCGAAGGTGATGTTCCGTAAGGTCATGCAAATCAGCGATGACCTGATGTACCGGTATTACGAGCTGCTGACGGACCTGCAGACGCACGAAATTGCCCGGCTGCGTGAGAACGTAGCGGATGGACTGCGGGATCCGATGGAGGTGAAGATGGAACTCGGACGACGCATTGTCGCCGATTTTCACTCTGGCGAAGACGCGGATGCCGCAGTTGACGCATTCAATCGCGAAGTGCGCCAGGGGATGGAGCCAATAGATACCGAAACGGTCGATTTACCAGAGCAAGCCCGGAGCGAAAAGGGCATTCGAGTCGACAAGCTGATCGCGCTGATCGGGGTGGCGGATAGCGTGACCGATGCGAGTCGAAAGCTGAAAGCAGGGGCGGTCGAGGTTAATGGCACGGTTCAGAAGAATTTGCTGCTGACTGACGCGCGCGGCACGCTGGTGATTCGGGTTGGGAAAAAGTGGAAGCGAGTGCGGGTGGCGGGTTGAGCGTGATCAGGTTCACGGGATCACTCGAAGCCTCTTTCGTCCAGCCACGCGAAGTACTCCAAAATCCCGCCTGTCCAGAGTGAAAACCGTGTCAATTCCTTCGCGCTGGGCGAGATGAACGATCGACGCATCGGCCAGCTGAATTCCGAGGCTTTTGTACCTGACCAGAATCGCTGCAATCTCCGGGAGGTCCAATTCGCCCAGAGGAAAAAGCTGGAAGGGGCGCCCGCCGAAGGAGGAGAATAGTTTTCCAATTGCCAGGGGGTAGGCGCGCAGCAGCCATGCCGCTTCAGTGAGTACAGGCCAGCAAGTCCACAGAGGAGTCCTCAATTGCTGGAGTTGCTCGACACACGCATCGTGATGTTCGTCGGCTTCCGAGAGGATGGCCACGATGGGACCGGTGTCGATCAATACCCGTTCGATCAAGAACCAAATCCCTCAAAATGTTTTGGGTTCGTGCTCAGATCGGGCGCGGCACGTCGGACTGACCCTATCAACCCTGCGTCTTTCGCATGGTCGTAAGCCGTGAGCGTTGTATCGCGGGCCGCGAGATGGCGCTCCACCGCTGCGCGGACTAAATCGGACTCGAGCTGGCCATTCCGGCGCGCCGCGTTTCTGAGACGCCGGCGCAACTCGGCGGGGAGCCGAACCGTGATGCGATGATCTTTCATGCTGCTGTCAGACATTATAGCGAGAATGTCTGACAACGGCCGCCCGTCCCCGGGATGGACAGATCCGGATTGCGAGGAAAAGATGTATACTCGTAACCAAAATTGCTCGCCATATGAATATCGAGATCAAACGCTGCTTTTTTTGAAACGACATCAAAGTGGAGGCCGTGAGCCTCAAGAACGATATCGAACGTGAGTTTGGCGCTCCAGTTCGAGTGCGCGCTGGCCTGCCCGGCTCGCTGGATGTTTACGTGGATGGGGAACAAATCTATTCGAAGAGGCGAACCGGGCGTATGCCGACGGCTGCCGAACTTATTGAGCTGATTCGAGGCAAGCTTCCGAGCCGATAACGCTTACCTTCAGCAATGCGGCGAGTGCGATTCTGGTTTCAGTGCGTGCTCTCAAAAGTCTGCACTATGATGTGGACGTATCCGTAGTGGATCAGAAAAGGAGAATCATGGCTACCGTTCTGACTGAACCCCAAACCACAAAAGCTCCCATCAAGCAAACTAAGATCCTGATCGACAACAAATGGGTCGATAGCGTCTCCCGCAAAACATTTGAGACCACAAATCCCGCAACCGGCGAGGTGCTGGCGAAAGTTGCCGAAGCCGATGCTCCCGATGTCGATCTCGCCGTGAAGGCTGCCCACAAGGCATTTCATTCCAAAGCTCCTTGGCGCAGGATGTCCGCATCCGAGCGCGGCAAGCTGCTGAACCGCCTTGCCGACCTGATCGAAAAGAACATCGAAGAACTCGCCACGCTGGAATCGCTGGATAACGGCAAGCCCCGGCACGTAGCGCGCACGGCCGATCTGCCGCTGGTCGTCGCCTGCTACCGGTATTACGCAGGTTGGGCGGACAAGATTCAGGGCAAGACCATACCGGTCAATGGAGATTATTTCTGCTATACCCGGCATGAACCGGTTGGCGTCGTCGGCCAGATCATTCCCTGGAATTTCCCGCTGTTGATGCAGGCGTGGAAGCTGGGGCCCGCGCTTGCCTGCGGCAACACGATTGTTTTGAAAGCCGCCGAGCAGACTCCGCTTTCGGCTCTGCGCGTCGGCGAACTGATCGTCGAAGCCGGATTCCCCGAGGGCGTGGTCAACATTCTTCCGGGCTACGGTCCGACCGCCGGGGGAGCGATTGCGCATCACATGGATGTCGATAAGGTTGCCTTCACCGGCTCGACCGAAGTGGGGCACCTGATCATGAAGGCGGCGGCGGAAACCAATCTCAAGCGGGTCACGCTGGAACTGGGCGGCAAGAGTCCGAATATTGTGTTCGCCGATGCCGATATGGAGCAGGCGGTGGAAGGCTCGCACTTCGCGCTGTTCTTCAACCAGGGGCAGTGCTGCTGCGCGGGTTCGCGCGTGTTTGTCGAGGAAAAGGCCTACGACGAGTTCGTGGCGCGCAGCACCGATCGCGCGAAACAGCGCCGGGTAGGCGATCCGCTGGATCGCAAGACGGAACAAGGGCCGCAGGTGGATAACGATCAGTTCAACAAAGTTCTGAGCTATGTCGAATCGGGCAAACAGGAAGGCGCGAAGCTCATGTGCGGCGGCGAGCGCGTTGGCGATCGAGGCTATTTCGTCGCTCCGACGGTTTTCGCCGATGTCAAAGACGAGATGAAAATCGCTCAGGAAGAGATCTTTGGGCCGGTAATGAGCATCATGAAATTCAAGGACATGGACGAACTGGTGGAGCGCGCCAATAAAACGATTTACGGATTGGCGGCCGCGGTCTGGACCCGCGACATCGGCAAAGCCCACCATATTGCTAATAACGTACGGGCCGGCACGGTCTGGGTGAACTGCTTCGATGTGTTCGATGCGGGCGCGCCTTTTGGCGGGTTTAAGCAATCAGGAATCGGCCGCGAATTGGGCGAATATGGCCTGCAGCAGTATTCGGAAATCAAGACGGTGACGGTGAAGCTGTAAGGCTGAATGGTCCATTATCGAAGCGGCACGTTATCGATCAGGCGTACACCCTCCAGGAAAGCTGCGGCGAAGCGACGGCCCCAGTGCTCCTCGACATAGTCCACCGTAAGACCTTCCGATTCGAGAATCACTTTCGCCTCGCTTGGATTTGCAGCCGTCGTCAAAGCGCGAAAGAGCGAGGCTGCTTTGTGTCGCGCCGCGGCTGAAACCAGCATGTTGCGAGAGCTTTCCGCCAGGCCTGAGTCATCGCGAACCGTCGGACACGCGATGATCTCCGTCGGGATGAAGAAATCAGTAACCATGTCGGTGACAATTTTGAGCTGCTGATAATCTTTTTCTCCGAAATAGGCACGTACGGGGCGAATGAGGTTGAGAAGCTTCAGAACAACGGTCATGACACCTGGAAGAAAGCCAGGCCGATGCGCCCCTTCCATGAGGTTCGTTACGCCGGTCTCTTCCACTCGAAAGCGATATCCCTGCGGATACAATTCCAACGCCCCGGGCGCAAACACCTCATCGGTTCCCAGGCTTTCGAGGAGCGCCAAATCGCTCTCTAGCTCGCGTGGATATCGATCGAGATCATTCGGATCGTTGAATTGCGATGGATTTACGAAAATGCTGACCACGACCGTTTCATTTTCGCGGCGGCATCGCTCCACCAGCGAAGCGTGTCCCCGGTGGAGTGCGCCCATCGTCGGAACGAAACCGGTGGTGCGTCCGGCCAGGGCTTCGCGACGGCCTAGCCAGCAGCCTATAGTCTTTGAAACGTGCATGGTTAGTAGCTCTCTTCGAGTGTTGGAAAGGCGCCGGCTTTCACGGCTCGGTCGAAATTCGCCACCGCATCAAGAATGTTTCGCGCCCCGTCCGAAAAAGGGCGGGCAAACTTCGGACGAAAATCCGTGTTCATTCCAAGCAGATCCTGAAGCACCAGGATCTGTCCATCGCATCCCGCGCCCGCGCCGATTCCGATGGTCGGAACGCGAAGACTCGCGGTGATTTGCTGGGCGAGAGTCGCCGGAATGCATTCGAGCACTATTGCGAAAGCGCCAAGCTCTTCGAGCGTGTGTGCCTGACGGACGATATTTCGAGCGGCCTCGTCGCCGCGGCCCTGCACTCGAAACCCGCCGTAAGTACGGATAGATTGCGGCTGGAGTCCCAGATGGCCCATAACGGGTATTCCGCTCTGAATCATGCGTTGAATCACATCCTCATGACCGTCAACACCCTCGATTTTCAGTGCGTGCGCTCCGGCGCTCAAAAGAACATGTGCGGAATCCAGCGCCTGGGGCAAACCTTTTCGATAAGAGAGAAAGGGCATGTCCGAGATGATGAATTTGTCCTGCGCGCCCCGGGCGACCGCCTCAGTATGGAGCCGCATCAGCTCCACATTCATGGAAAGCGTTGAGCAGTGGCCGTGCATGACCATGCCGGCGCTATCGCCGACAAGAATTGCGTCGATTCCGGTTTTCGAGAGCAGACGCGCGAACGTGTAGTCGTAGCAGGTCAGCAGTGAAAGCTTGCGGCCCTCGATTTTTGCGCGGAGAAAGTCTGCTGCAGGCATGGCTCACGTTGAAGGTGTCGCTGCAGGAGTTCAGCGCCAGAAGAATCATAACATTCAGGCCAGTGCCGGAAAACGCGGCGTTCCGATTTAGATTGCGGCCGATCTAAAATCAACTTGTTGGAACCCAGTGAATTGCGTGATGCAGCGTTCCGGCGCGTGATTCTTTCGATTCCCAAAGGGAAAGTAGCCACGTACGGGCAAGTGGCGGCGGCGGCCGGATACCCGCGCCTGCACCGCGCAGTGGCGCGACTGCTGCGGGACGGCCCAACCGATCGCCTTCCCTGGCACCGTGTAGTGGGCGCAGGCGGCGAGATCAAACTGCGCTTTCAAGCCGGGGCTGAACAGCGGCTCCGGCTGCGAATGGAAGGCGTGATGTTCCGCGGGAAGAAGGTGAATCTGGAACTTCACGGCTTCTGATCCTTCTGCGCCAAACTTTATGCGACCAGCACAATTTTGCCGATATGCTTCCCGCTTTCCAATCGCTGATGCGCAAGAGACGCATCACGCAGCGGAAACGTCGAGTCGATCACTGGGTAGATCAGGTCTTTGCGCGGCAGCAGAGGCCAAACCTCGCGAAGGAGCCGCACGGCAATTTCGCCCTTTTGTGCAGGCGTCCGAATTCGCATAGTGGAACCCATCACCCGCCCGCGCTTCATCATGAGCCGGGCAATATCCAGTTGACCGGTCCGGCCGCCCTGGGTCGCGATAACAGTAATTCGGCCTTCGATGGCGAGCGCATCGATATTCCGCTCGAGGTACGATCCGCCTACGAGGTCCACGATCACGTCCACCCCGCGGCGGCCGGTGATGCGTTTCACTTCTGCAACAAAATCGGATTCCTTGTAATTGATGGCATGCTGCGCTCCGAGCTTTAGACACGCGGCGCACTTCTCACCGGTTCCAGCCGTCGTGATGACGGTCGCGCCCCAAGCGCGAGCCAGCATGATGGCCGCGCTGCCGATGCCGCTTGTGCCGCCATGGATTAAGACCGTTTCACCCCGCGTCAGGGATGCCCGGGTAATCAGGTTATCGAAAACAGTGAAGAAATTTTCGGGCAGTGCCGCCGCTTCCTGCGCGGTCCACCCTTCGGGGATAGGCAAGACCTGCAAAGCCGGCGCGGCGCAGAATTCAGCATAGCCTCCGCCGGCGACGATTGCGCACACGGGATGGCCCGGCCGGAACGCGTTCACGCCCGAACCGGCGGAGTGAACTGTTCCAGCCACGTCGAGACCTGGGATGTCCGACGCGCCGGGCGGCGGCGGATATTTGCCTTGACGCTGCATGATGTCCGCGCGTGAAACACC